>Ga0181529_10004356_pt1 | contig 15390 bp, 13 predicted proteins | sample PEATcosm2014_Bin_36_FD_119763 | JGI IMG/M metagenome (GOLD analysis project Ga0181529, IMG submission 119763) | Peatland microbial communities from MTU Mesocosm Facility, Houghton, MI, USA - PEATcosm2014_Bin10_30_metaG | ecosystem: Environmental > Terrestrial > Soil > Wetlands > Peat | place...
CGAGCACAACTCGGACATCGCCATCCAGGGCGACGGCTTTTTCCGCGTAATGACCTACGACGGATCCTACGCCTATACCCGCGACGGCGCCTTCACGATCGACGAGAACGGCCAGCTCGTCACCGCGGAAGGGTACAAGGTGATGCCCGAGATCACCCTTCCCCAGGGCTTCATTCCAGACAAGCTCTCCATCTCCCAGGACGGCCGGGTCAGCGTCATGATGCCGGGCGGCAACCAGCCCATCCAGGTCGGACAGATCGAGCTCTACCGCTTCCCCAACCCCGAAGGCTTGAGCGCGGTCGGCGATAGTCTGTTCAAGATCTCCAACGCCTCCGGCCAGCCCATGGCGGGCCAACCCGGGCGTGACGGCATGGGCATGACTATCCACAAGTTTCTCGAGATGTCCAACGTCTCGGTGGTGCGCGAGATGGTGGACATGATAGTCGCCCAACGCGCCTACGAGTTCAACTCCAAGGCCATCCAGACGAGCGACAACATGCTCGGCACGGCAACGAGCCTGAAGAGATAGATAAGCTGTAAGACGAAAGGGCGGAGGATGAAATGCAGATCGACGAGGGACTGCTCCAGTACAACAACCAGAGCCTGCGCGTCCCCTCGAGCGCGGCCAAGGTCGCGTCGCAAGGCCGTGGCGCGGCGGCGAAAGCATCCGGCTCCGCCCACGGCTCTGCCGCCATCGACAGGAAATCCAAGCTCTACGAGCAGTGCGAGGAATTCGAGTCCATCTTCCTGAAGATGATGATCAAGGAGATGCGGCACAGCGTCGACAAGAGCAATTCCATGTTCTCCGGCGGATGGGCCGAAGACATCTATACGGACATGCTAGACGACGAGTACTCCAAGTCCATGGCCAAAAACGCGGGCTTCGACCTCGCCGACCAGCTCTACAGACAGCTCGCCCAGGCCTGATTCAGCTGACCGTCACCTGCAGTCCCCTCTTATTCAGCGAGAAGGCCACGATGCGCGCCCGCTCGTCCTCGAAGTCTCGCGCCAGGAGCTCGCGAAGGGCCTCGGTCCTCTCCCTATCGGGAGAAAGAAACAGCGCGAATCCGCCGCCGCCCGCGCCGAGCAGCTTCATGCCCCTGACATAAGGCGCCGCCGCCGCCGAAAGCGCGTCGATCTCCGCGTTGGTGGTGCTCGCGTGGACGAGCTGGTTCTCGCGGAAGGACTCGGACACGACGCGCCCCAGGGCCTCGAGGTCCCGGAGCGAGATCGCGTCGCGCGCCTCGAGCGCCAAGGCGGCGATGCGCCTGTGCGTGAAGAGGTAGGACCGCTCCATGCCGTTGATCCGCTCGACGACCTCTTTGAGGATGGTCTTTGCGAGCCTCGTGACGCCGGTATAATAGAGAGTCATCAGGCCCGCGCTCTCTTCGTCTTCGAAGGCCCAAGGATCGAGCTGGTGGATCAAGGCCCTCGGCCTGAGGCCCGGCCCCGCCTCGATGTACTTCACTCCTCCCACGAGGCCCCCGATCTGGTCCTGCCAACCCCCTCCCGTGGTCAGCATCTGCTCCACTTCTAGGACCTGGAGAAAGAGCCTCTCGGGCGATGTCGGCAAGCCGAAGAAGCGTTCCAGCGCCCCGAGAATAGTGCCCGCGAGGATGGAGGAGGTGCCCAGGCCCGAGCCCTTCGGAATCGCGCAAAGCATCGTTATCTCGAGACCCCCGCCCGAGGCCGCAAGCTCGCCCGCGAGGCTCTCGTCGTCGCCTAGGAGCGAGCCGAGGCCGAGGAGGCAGAGGCAGGCCTTGGGCAGGCAGAAGGGCGAGGCGGGGTCCTTATAGGCGCGCAAGGCTCCCGCCTTTTCGATGGTCTCGGTGAGGCCGAGGTCGATCGAGTGGACGCGAACGAAGCTCTCGTTGGTACGGCGGACGAAGACCTGTATCGGACTCTGCCCGCACAGATCCGCGGCTACGTTGACTACGGCCCCGCCGTAGCGGTTCGTATAGGGCGGCGTATCGGTCCAGCCCCCCGCCAGATCCAGCCTGGCGGGTGAGCGCGCCCAGACGATCTGGTCGAGCTTGACCGCGACCCGAAGGCTTTGGGCCCGCGAGGCCGAGGCGAAGTCGAGCTCGACGCGCTCGGACACTCCCAGGCCCTCGATGCCGGCCTTGGCGAGCGCGGAGCCGCGATAAGCCTTGAGCAGGGGATCGTCCGTGTGCCTGTAGCGCTCGACGAGGGGCGCGGTATCCAGGCCCGTAGCTACCAGGGCCGACAGGTCGCCCGCTGATACCGCGAAGAAGCCGCCCGTCGCGAGCCGCGCCGATAGTAGGGCCGCCCTCGCGCCGGACCGTTCCTTGTCTCTTTGGAGAGCGTCGGACTTGGCGTTAGCCCAGGAGAGGGACACCCGCTCACTCGCGAGGAAGGCGCGGGCCCAGGCCTTCGGATCGCCCGGCGAGCGCCAGTAGCCCGAGAGGAAGAGCGGATCGACTGAGGCGGTGAAAAGTGGCAGCTCATAGAGATCGACGCGGCCTTCCCCGATGCCGAGATCCGCCGGCGAGAGGGACCGATCGGCGAGCCAGGACGCCAGCGCCGAGCCGCAGAAGCGCGCCTCCCTGAGCGAGGGGACTGGCTTGAAGCTGTCGTCGACGTGATAGACCAGGCGGATGGATCGCGTCCGGCCGCCGTCATCGACGCGGCGCTCGTCGATGCAGGTGCCGCGGGGCAGGCTCTCGCCCAGCTCGAGGTCACGCAGGCCAACGAGCATGTTCTCGCCCTCGAGCCGGATGCGCACGCGAGCGCAGTTCTCGGCGTAGGAGAGGGGGCCACTGGCGACGAGTTCCGTTTCCAGGCATCCATCGGCGACGAGGCTGCCGCCAGCTTGGGGCGAAAGCTCTTCGCTAGGGAAGGCGTAGAAGGACGCGTGGCCTTTCTCGCGCAGCCGAAGGCAGGAGTCGGCGTACTCGCGGGCGCTTCCGAAGTGGAGGAAGAGTGGGCTCTTGACCAGTACGCCGGCAAGGCCGCATGGATGGAAGAGCTCGTAGAGCTCCGCCAGCTCGCCGCGGGAGAGCCTCGTCGAACCCGCAACCCTGGACAGGTATCCGTCGAAGCCGAGCGAGCCGAGCGAGGCCATCATCAGCTCGAGGTAAAGATCGAAGCGGAATGGCATTCCCGCCTTCCTCGATGCGAGCTCCTCGAGCGCTGCGAGGGCCTCGCCCCGGAAGGATGCTATGCCGAGGTCGAGGGCGCATGCCTCCCGGCCCTCGATTCTCGCTTCGCGCTCGAGCCTCTCGCGCGGCGCCTTCTGGAAGTAGTCCCTAACCGTACCCGCGAGCGGATCGAAGGCGAAGACACCGTGGCGCGCGCCGAGCTCGAAGGATTCCGGCGCCGCGAAGCCGCAGAGCGCAGCGTCGGGCAAATCGAGGAGCTCGGTTTCGAAATCGATGACGACGTCACCGGAGCTGACGATGAGCTCCCCGTCGCGCCAGGGATAGCGCAGGTAGAGGGCGAGCATGTGATCCAGGATGGCCGGCTGGACCAGGCTGCTCGAGGGCGTCGGCAGCGGGGCGAACAGCTTGCCCTCGGGAACGTAGGCCGGGAGCCGCCTCGACTCGCCGCCCGCGTGGATGACGAGGGCTCGCGAGAAGCCCCTGCCCCCCGAGCCGCGCTCGCGCATGCGCCGAAGCGCCCGCAGCGTGCCGCCGCCCGATCCCACGCGGCCATCGGGAGGATCGGCGCAGACCTCGAAGCGTATCTCCCTCGGATAGAGGGCCTCCTCGAGCCGCCTCGCGAGGAGGGCCCGGAACACCGAGGCCTGACGCTCGTCTGAAGCCGTGATGACGCAGATATCGAATATGCTCATGGAATTCCGCCTGCGATGTAGGCTAGACTAGCTTCAGGCCCTTGGCAAGGACGCAGGGAGGGGCATGGATCGGCAGGACATCCTCTATCGAGGTCTCGAGGCCCTCGGTCTCGAGTCTGGCGGCGCCTTGGCAGCCTCTCTGCGCCGCTACATCGCCGAGATCGAGCGCTTCAACCCCGCGCTCGGTCTCGTCGGCGCCGCGCTCGGGGCCTCGGGCGACGAGCTCGTCGTCAAGCATATCCTCGACAGCCTCGCGCCGCTGGCGCTCATCGTGTCCTTCCTGGGCGAGAGGCGAGGGCTCCGAATAGCCGACCTCGGCACGGGGGCCGGGCTGCCTGGCGTGCCCCTGGCCTTGGCCCTGCCCTACGCGCGTGTCGCCCTGATCGACCGCATGACGCGGCGGACGGACTTCCTCAAGTCGGCCGTCGAACTCGTCCCGGTGCCCAACGCCGAGGTGATCGAGGCCCAGGTCGAGCACGCGCGCGGCGCCTACGATCTCGTTACCTTCCGCGCCTTCCGCCCCTTCGAGCCAAAGCTCTTCAAGCGGGTTTTCGCGTTATGCGCCCCCGACGGCCTCGTGCTGGCGTACAAGGGCCGGCGCGAGAAGGCTCAGGCCGAGCTTTCGGCCATCGAGGGCCTGTACTCGAGCGCGCAAGTTGTTCCGCTCCGAGTGCCCTTCCTCGAGGAGGAGCGTTGCGCGGTCGTGATGCGGCCGCGAAAGTAAAAAAAAGCCCGGGCTTGGGGCCCGGGCCTATCATCGCTCAATCCGTTCCTGCAAGGATCGCCTTTTGTCGCCCTCCTAAAGATCCGCGACCATTCCCTTGGCCCGCGCGTCGATGGAGTTGAGTATCTGGGTCAGCACTTGCTTCTCGATGAGGTCTATGAGCCTCGCCTCTACGAAGCGCTTGGCTTCCTCGCTAAAGATCCCCGCGGTGACGCAATACCCCTTGCCCGCCTTGAGATCCTTGACCCTCGCATGGAAGTCGCGCACGGCGAGCTCGCCGATCGTGCCCTGGGAGCGGATGAAGCGGAAGAGCAGGAGATCAGACCACTTGGAGGTCTCGACCTCGGCGAGGAAATCGGCCCAGTCGTTCCCCTGAACTGATATGTCCGTGATCTTGACCTTGGCCTTAGGGAAAAATAGCAGCGTGATCTTGCGGCACAGCGTGACGAAGTCGCTCGTCGTCCCGAGCAGGAAGATCTGGAGGTTGCGGTTGGAGTTGAGCTCCTTGTACTTGACCAAGAGGGCCGGCACGTCCTTGTAGTTCGGAAACACCGCCTGAATCTCATAGAGCAGGGACACGGCCCTCCCGATGTCCTGCATCTTGATCTCAGCCGCCGCCAGGCGGTACTTGAGCTCGACTATCGTCTCGAGCTTGGCGCCCTGGTGCTTCAGGCCGATCTCGTAGTCCGCCACGGCCCGGTCGTAGAGCCTCTGGTTCAGGTGCACCGTGCCCGCGAAGAGCGAGGCCGAGGGGCCCAGCACTGGATCGGCGCGAAGGTGCGAGAAAATCTTCAGAGCCTGGTCGAGATTGCCCAGCTCGTAGTAGCACTCGGCCGCGGCGAAGAGCGACTCCTTATCCTCCGGTTCCAGGTCGATGGCCTTTCGGAGAGCGGTCAGGGCCTCCTTGTAGCCCTTTATCTTGAAGTATGAGTTGCCCAGGTAGCGCAACGCGGCGGCGTTCTCGGGCTGCACTGCGCTCGCCTGCCTGAGCAGGGACATCGCCTTCTCGTAGGCTTTCTTCTGGTACTCGAGGATGCCCAAGTTGAAGTTGACCTCGAAGTCGTCCTGCTTGAGCGTCCGGGCCACCATGAGACCGCGGTAAGCATCCTCGGCCTTGGATAGCTTGAGGGCGGCGATTCCGTATCGACAGTTCGCCTCGAACTCGTTGATATCGGGATTGCCCGCGCCGGCCTCGGCGATGGTTTCGTAGATCTTGAAGGCCCGTTCCCAGTCCTGCTCGTCCCAGGCTATGGCGCCGAGAGCCGACAGGGCTTCCACGTCCTTGGGATTGGACGCCAGCCTGCGATTGGCCTCCTTGAGCACCTGAGACCTATCCTTGCCCTGGAGCCGCTTCCTCGCGCCTACACGCTGCTCGCCCTTCTTTGCAGAGAAGGCCATGCTGAGCGCCACGGCGAACACGAGTACGACGACGACGACTACTACGACGGGAAGCAATCCCATAGTCTAATACTGGAGTCTAGACGACGCGCTGTCAACTCCGATCCATAGCCGCACAGAGCTCGCGGGCGGTCTTCCTCACGTCGGCTGCGCCGAAACTCCGCATGATGAAGGCCTGCGCAGGGACCATAGGAGCGACGTCGCTCTCGATCCAATAGCGGACGAAGGTGGCCTTGCCAGCGCCGTCGGCGAATTCCCTAAGGTCCCAGCCTCCCTTGGCGGAACGGCAGGAGCCGTCGGTCTCGATCATCTCGAAGCCTACCTCGGCCGTTCCGTCGGCCCGCCTAGCTATCGTGTCGAGGTACACGAGGTTCGAGACATACGCCGCCCCGAGCATGCGGACAGCGGTCCGCTGCTCAGTCACAGCCTGAGTCCCATCGTTCGACCTAACACGGACGGCCTCGATGCGGGAGAAGACTTTCGACGATCCTTCGAAGTCCCAGAGCTTGGCTATGATCGACTCCATCGGCGCCCTGATGGCCGTCTCGCAGCTCGCCTTCAGGCCTATCCACTTCTTGCCCGCTGGATCGACGAAGCTCACGATCTCGAAATCGATCATCCTCACAGCCCCGAAGAGCTCCACGCCCGCCTCTGGCGGCGCCAGAGGCAGATCCTCGGCGGTAATGTTGGCCCCTCCCAGGACAAGAAGACACAGCCCCATCGCGAGCGCGTGGATCGCGCTCGCCCTTGGTTGCGTATCGACTCTCGTTGAGGTTCGCATTGCTCAGCTTTCTCCGGTCGATTGTCTCCAGATCGGGAAACGGGGTATATTGGTTCTCAACAACCATGGAGTACGAGCATTGAGGATCGCCCTCGTTACCGATTGCTACTGGCCCAGGGTCAACGGCGTCACCGTATCTGTGCAGACCTACAAGGATGAGCTCATTCGGCAGGGCCACGAAGTCCTGGTACTCTGCCCCGAGTACCCAAGTTCCTGGGGCCCCTCGCCCAGGGACGGCGCGGTCAGACGCTTCCGCTCGATGACGAATCGAGTGTCGAAAGAGGACCGGCTCATCAGGCCTTCTGCTTTCCCCGCCTTCATCACCGCCCTGGAGCAGTTCAATCCCGACGTGGTCCACATCAACACGGAGATGTCGGCCAATATCGCCGCCCGCAGCTACGCCAAGCTGCGCGGCTACCCGATCCTCGTCACGTCGCATACCGATTACGAGGACTATATCGGCAACTACATTACCTATGTCCCCGAGCGGATCCTGCGGGCGACCGTGCGTTTCCTCATGCGAGTCTGCTACGGATCGGCTGATGTCATCATCACGCCCTCGCGGACTCAGCAGCAGAAGCTGAAGGCTTACCACATCCGCAAGCGCTTCATCGTAATCCCGACGGGAATCTGCAGCTACTTCACCCGCAAGGGCCCCAAGGAGGTAGCGGCCTATCGAGCCTCGCTCGACGAGCGCTTCCCGGCGCTCGAAGGGAAGCATGTGCTCCTCTTCGCCGGACGCCTCACTATCGAGAAGGACATCAAGTTCCTCATCCCCGTGCTGCGCCGAATCCTGTCCTGCCGTGACGATGTCGCGCTTCTTTTCGCGGGGGACGGCCCGGCGAGGGAACAGACGGAGGCCTACGCAAGGCGGGCCGGCGTCGCCGATAAGTGCGTCTTCATGGGCTATGTCGAGCACGACGAACTTCCGCTCGTCTACGCCTCTGCCGAAGTCTTCGTTTTCCCTTCGAAGACAGAGACCCAGGGCCTATGCACGATCGAGGCGATGGGCGTCGGACTCCCGGTCGTGGCCGTCGGCGAGATGGGCACGCGCGACGTCATGCGCGGCGATCACGGCGGCTTTATGGTGGGCAACGACAAGGCGGAATTCGCCCAGGCCGTCGTGCGCCTTCTGAACGACCCGAGGCTCCGCGCGAGCAAGTCGGCGGAGGCCGAGGATTGGGCCAAGCAATACAGGATCGAGGTAACGACGGAGCGCCTCGCGCGGCTCTACAAGGTCATCTCGGGCGAGCATCAAAGGAGGTTGGCGCTTCGTTCGGGGATACGATAGCCGATCGGCGCCGTCCATCAGCCTCCCCTACCTCGAGCCGTAGTTCGCTTGGATCCAGTTTCTGTATTCGCCCGAACGTATGCCTTCTATCCACTCCCCGTGGCCAAGGTACCAGTCGACGGTTCGCGACAGCCCCTCGTCGAAGCTCGCGGCCCGCTTCCAGCCGAGCTCGTCCTTGATCTTCGAGCAGTCGATCGCGTACCGGCGGTCGTGGCCCGGCCGGTCCTTCACGTAGGTCAGGAGCGCGCGGTAGCGATCCGCGCCCGCTCCTGTCTTCGTGGCGACGATCTCGATGAGTCGATCGAGCAGGCGGATGTTCTCCCACTCGTTCTCGCCGCCCACGTTGTACGATTCGCCAACCCTGCCCTTCCGCATGACGAGCCAGACCGCCGAGCAGTGGTCCTCGACGTAGAGCCAGTCGCGGATGTTGCGGCCGTCGCCATAGACAGGCAGGCTCTTTCCTTCGATCATGTTGAGGATCATCAGGGGAACGAGCTTCTCGGGGAATTGGTAGGGACCGTAGTTGTTCGAGCAATTCGTCAGCGTCGCCGGCAGTCCGTAGGTGTGGAAATAGGCCCTGACGATGTGGTCGGAGGAAGCCTTGGAGGCGGAATAGGGACTGCGCGGATCGTAGGCCGTGTCCTCCCGGAAATAGCCCTCGTCGCCCAGGCTGCCGAAGACCTCGTCGGTGCTGATATGGTGGAAAAGAACTCCCTCGCGGCCCTGCCATGAGAGCCGCGCGACATCGAGCAGGGTATAGGTGCCCAGGACATTCGTGCGGACGAAGGCCTCGGGGCCGAGTATCGACCGGTCGACATGGCTCTCCGCCGCGAAGTGGACGACCGCATCGATGCCGTGCTTCGCGAATACCCCCTCGACGAATGAGCGGTCGCAGATGTCGCCACGCTCGAAAAAGTACCGCTTCCCTCCGAGCTCCCTCTCCACGTCCGCGAGATTGGCCGGGTTGCCGGCATAGGTCAGCGCATCGAGGTTGACGACACGTCCCTCGAAACCTCCCGGACCGAGGATGTAGCGGATGAAGTTGGTCCCGATGAAGCCCGCCCCGCCCGTGACGAGGATCGAGGAAAATTCGCGCATATGGATCTCTCCCTTGGAGCCTTTCCCTCAAAGGAGGGGACAGCCGTCCTTGGCTATGCCTTCGATAAATGTCCGCAGGCTCTCGCGCCACTCCGGCGGCTCTATGCCGAAGACCCGCGAGATCTTCTCCTTGCCAAGGACCGAGTACCGAGGCCGCTTGACCTTGGCCGGATACTGATCCGAAGTCAGGGGCTTGAGCCTCGCCTCGCGTTGGAGTAGCCCGGCCGCGAGACCCAGCCGTTGGATCTCCGCCGCGAACTCGTACCAGGTGGTCTCGCCGCGGTTCGTGAAGTGGTAGGTGCCGTAGGCCTCCGTACCAGAGAGCGCGATGCGTAGTATCGACTCGGCCAGGTCACGAGCCCAGGTGGGGTTTCCGCGCTGGTCGGTCACGATGCCGACTTCCTCGCGATCCCGCATGGCCTTGAGCATCGTGTACACGAAGTTCTTGCCGTGGCGGCCGTAGAGCCAGGCAGTTCGCACGATGAAATGCCGCTCGCACGCCGAGCGGACAAGCGACTCGCCCTCGGCCTTGGTGCGTCCGTAGGCTCCGGCAGGCGCTGCGGGATCGTCCTCGAGATAAGGCCTATCCCCTTCGCCGGAGAATACGTAATCGGTCGAGAGGTGGACGAATCGGGCGCCCAGCCGGGACGCAAAAGCGGCCAAATTGGCTGCGCCGCGGGCGTTGATCGCGCGCGCCGCCTCTTCCTCATCCTCAGCCCGGTCGACGGCAGTGTAGGCCGAGCAGTTCACGATCCAGTCGATGCCCAGGCCCTCGAGCCCCTCGCCCAAAGCCTCCGGATCCGTGATGTCGCGCTCGCGGTCCGTGCCGAAGAACTCGGCGCCTCTCTCGGCTAATAGTAGCGCAAGCTCGGTGCCGAGCATGCCCTTGTTCCCGACGAGCCAAATCAACTCGATACCCTCATAGAAGTTCGGCCTGCTTGAACGAAGGCAGGGCCGCATCCCGCGCGGACACGATTACATCGCGGATAGGCCAGCCGACGGCGAGGTCAGGATCGTTCCAGCGGATACCGCGCTCGCTGGCCTTGTCGTACTCGCTCGTGCATTTGTACAGCAGATGTGCTTCAGCGCTCAAAGTCACGAAGCCGTGGGCGAATCCCGGCGAGATCCACAACATCGCCATGTTCTCGTCCGAAATCTCGACCCCTATCCATTTGCCCAAGGTCGGCGAGCCGCGCCGCAGATCGACGGCGACATCCCAGATCCTGCCCGAGGCGACCATAACGAGCTTCCCTTGCGTATGGGGCGAAGCCTGGTAGTGCAGCGCCCGAAGAACCCCTCGGGCCGAGAGGGAATGATTGTCCTGGACGAAGTCGGCCTCTATCCCGGCGGCTGCGAACTCGCTTTTCTTGAAAGTCTCCAGGAAAAAGCCCCTCTCGTCGGGAAAGACTCTCGGCTTGACCAGCACGAGGCCGGGCAGGTCCAACGGCTCGAACAAGAAACTCATTCCAGGCCCTCGCCTTCGCTCGCGACCCTAAGCAAGTACTCGCCATATGACGATTTCCTGAGCCGCTCGGCCAGCGAGAGGAACTTCTGCTTGTCGATGAAGCCCATCCTGTACGCTATCTCTTCGATGCAGGCCACCTTGAGGCCCTGCCTGTCCTGAATCGTCTTGATGTAAGCCGTAGCTTCAGCGAGAGAGTCGTGCGTTCCCGTGTCCAGCCAGGCGTAGCCGCGGCCCATCAGCCTTACGTTGAGCTTGCCGCGCCGAAGATACTCCTTGTTCACGTCGGTGATCTCGTACTCGCCGCGGGCCGACGGCTTCAAGGACTTGGCGATGGATACCACCTCATTGTCATAGAAATAGAGGCCCACGACCGCGTAGTTCGACTTGGGGACTGCGGGTTTTTCCTCGATCGACAGGGCGTGGCCCTTGGAGTCGAACTCTACGACGCCGTAGCGCTGAGGGTCATCGACGTAGTAGCCGAACACCTCCGCGCCCTCGAGCAGCCCGGCCGCGCCCTGGAGCAGATGCGTGAAGCCTTGGCCATGGAAGATATTGTCGCCGAGCACGAGGCAGACCGGATCGCTTCCAATGAACTCCTCGCCGAGCACGAAGGCCTGGGCGAGTCCGTTCGGAACCTCCTGGACCTTATATTCCAGCCTCATGCCGAGGGAGCTGCCATCACCGAGCAGGCGCTTGAACAGCGGGGTCGACTCAGGCGTCGAGATGATCAAGACCTCGCGGATGCCCGCGAGCATGAGGGCCGAGAGGGGATAGTAGATCATCGGCTTGTCGAAGATAGGCAGAAGCTGCTTGCAGACGACCAGCGTCGCGGGATAGAGCCTGGTCGCGGCTCCGCCTGCGAGTACGATTCCCTTCATGAGGCCTCCTTCAGGCGATTCTGGTCTTCGCGATCCTTTTGTTGAGATCCTTTATCCTGGAATCGTCCTCCAGGGCTATCGCGCCGTAGCGCTCTCGCTTGTTCTCGAGCCACATCAGCTCGAAGGCCAGCGCTTGTTCGATGGCCTTGACGGGATCGCGCCGGAGCGCCTCGGCAGTCCGGAAGTAGACCTTCCTCGTCTCGAACATGTCCAGGGCCTCTTCGGGAATGGCCCTGATGAAGTCTATAGATGCGGCGGTGATGCTGCCGCCCATGACCGTCGTCTTGCCCCTGTCCTTCGCCTTTCGCAGCGCCTTCCGCGTGAGCTCGAGGCACGAGCCGCAATCGACCTCCGACCTGGGGAGGCCCATCGACTCCACGAGGTCGCCCCGGCCAAGCACGATCCCGTCAAGCCGGCCAAAAGCCTCGCAGGAGTAGAGCTCGTCTATGCTCTCGATCGTGTCGATTGTCTCGACATTGATGAGGAAATCGATCTCCTTCCTTTCATCCTCGGAGAATACCAGTTCGATCGCGTCGACGTACTTCTTGAGCGCGAAGGGAGACTCGACCATGGGCCCTACCACGCAGTCCACGCCGACGAAGCGCGCGTCGTGCATGTCCCGGATCGCCTCGCAGCCCCCTACCTTCAGCGCGAAACCGACTCCTGCCTTCAGGGCGATCTCCTTGAGAGTCATCATTTCCTCGGTGCGCGTGCCCTCGGCCTCGAATTCGGCCTTCACGCCCTCCGCTCCGCAGGAATCGCGCAAGAGCTTGAGCGCGTCGATCATCCTGCGCTCTAGATTGGTCATGCCGTCCTCCGACTTAAACGATCGCGGGCATTGACGCGCGGATCTCGTCCCAATAGGTAGTTTCAAGGAAGTCGAGCCGAGCGGCGTCGCGTGCCGAGGAGTCCCGCTTGCCTTGCAGCTTGTCCCGTAGGTAGAAGATCTCGAAGCCGTAGGCGAGGACTAGACCGCGCCTATACCGCTCCTCGGAGATTCCCACGGTCGAAAATCCTACCTTGCGAGTTTCGTAGTAATCGAGTATCCCTTCGGCTGTCAACTTCGAGACGAGCCCGAACGACCGGCTGGATACGCCGCCACCGATGGCGGTCCCGAGACCGCTGGCCTTGACCTTCCTCGCGAGCGATGCCGCGAGCGCCGAGACCTCCGGTCCATCGACATCGTCCTCGCCCGCCGCGAGGGACAGGGAGAGATCGACCCTGTCGATTGCGGCGATGTCCAATCTGCATGCGCTCTCAGAGGCGAGGATCTCATCGGCCTTCGCGGTCGCGGCCTTGGTCTCTAGGTTGAACCAGAAGGCTATCCCCTCACGTTCCTCGGGGGAGTAGACTTTGTGGACCGCCTGCTCGTATTTTCGGAGAGCGAAAGCCGACTCCACCATCGGCGCAACGATGATGTCCGCTCCAAAGTTCTTGGACTCGAAGAGATCCCGCTTGGCCTCGCAACCGCCGATCGTCAGGGATAGCTTCAGGCCCGCACGAAAGGCCACGTTTTTGAGCCTTAGGATCTCTTCAGTTCTAAGGCCCTCGGCCTCGAAATCCGCCTTGACGTACCGCGCTGCGCAACATTTCTCGGTCTCAACCAGCAGCGCGAGCATCTGCTTCTCGAGCGAGTTCATCGAAGTCCTCCAAGGAAGCGGCCTCGTGCCGAGGGGATAAGAAACAAGCGGAAGAGTGGGCCGACGCTAGGTGCGGCTCGCTTCGCTCGAGCCGATAGCGCTGCCGATAAGGGAGGTCTTCATCGTAGTGGCGGTGGAGCTTTTGTTTTCCCCAGTCCCAGATCCGGTTCGGTCAACATCGTTCCCCACGGCAGTCTCGCGCTTTCGAGTTGAGGCCCCGAGCAAGTAGAAGAGCCCGGCGAATACGACCCAAGTCCCGATTTTTACGGCGAGGCTTATCATGCTTGGCAGGAAGAGATGACTCATCGCCGCAAGGCAGAGTACAAGCTGCGCCCCGTATATTACGAGGAGCGCCGAGCGCACAGACAGTCCAAGTCCCAGCAACTTGTGGTGCAGATGGAGTTTGTCCGGCTTGAAGATGGAGATACGGGCCCGCATTCGCCTGAGAATGGCCGCAAAAGTATCATAGATGGGAATGAGCAAAACCGTGATGGCTGACACAATTCCGATCTCGTTCTTCCCGGCAGCGGGGGCGATAAGTGGCAGGACTGCCAAGGTAAAGCCAAGGAAGAGGGCCCCTGAGTCGCCCATGAAGATCTTGGCCGGGGGAAAGTTGAACACCAAGAAACCGAGCGTCGCCCCCAGCATGGCGAAACACGCGAGCGCGGCCCCGGTATCGCCACGGACGCAAAAGAGAATGCCGAAAATCCCGGCCGAGAACGCTGCGATGCCACCCGCAAGTCCATCCATGCCATCGATTAAGTTTACGGCGTTAATAATTCCAATGATCCAGATGACGGAAACCGGAATCGCCAAAAAATCCAGGCCGAGTAATCCCCAGAAGTCGCGCAGAGACTCCGGCTGGAACCTGAACCCTATCGCTACCAACAAAGTTGCCTCGAGCAACTCTACAATAAACTTGTACCTCGCCTTGAGATTCCGGAAGTCATCTATCAATCCGAGCAGATGAATGCTCAACATGCAGAGCAGGACGACCAAGAAGCGACCGCCGGTCTGGATACCTTTACCGGTAACCAGGGTGGTCAGGAGAACACTCGCCGCGAAGCCAATGAAAATGCCGAGGCCCCCTAGCCTTGGGATCTCCCCAGTGTGGATCTTGCGTTCGTCGATGGAATCGAAGAGCTTATGCTTAGTGGCGATTCTCAGGATCAGAGGCATGCTGCATAGGGCCAGCAGAAACGCGATTCCGAAACCCAAGATGAGGCTCATTCTCGGCTCCAAAATAGACATTACAATCATTGTATCAGCTTATAGAGAGAAAGCACGAGAGCTGCGGTGGAAATGATAGTTGTTATGATAGGAGCAAATTCTCCGAACAGGAAGAGGAAGCTGTTTTGCGCGGCGACGATGCTGTCCTCGGGCTGCATCACACGGTCCTTGCCATAGTGAGTGCCCTTCATGTCATATATATCTACAGTCTGTTGTGTGTTCTTGTCTTCGTCTAGACCGCCGGCGAGGCCCACATAGTAATCCCAGGTCCGATCTGGAACCCATGGGAAGCGCCCAGGCACCCTAACCGCTCCGGAAACCGTGATAAAAAATTGTACAAAAGGAATTATTACTGTATCTCCGGGCACCAACTCGACATCATTTGTAAAATCCTTACCATATAGATACTTAGAAATATCGACGGGTATTTTCTTCCCGTCGCGGATGATATAAGCGTGACTAATATCCGAGACCGCGGAAAATTGCGATCTCAGTACCTGAGAAGCTTGGCTGAGCAGCTCCCCGGGACGGAAGGTGAAAGGAATTCGCCGCGATGCCTGCGGGGCTTCGCCATTGATGCTGACGCCGAGAGCGCCCTCGAAGTAGGCGCAGGGTAAGTAGATGTTCATGGACGGAACCGACACAACGTCGTTGTCGTTCAAGGCCATTTCATGGTTCGTCGTAAAATCGAAGACTTTCTTTTCGCCTAGCGCTGAGTTCTTCGACAGATAGCTTACAAGTGCCATACGCGCGGGATCAGCTAAATTTGTAAATCCCCCGCCGTATCGGGTTATCAGATTGTCAAGCGTGTCCCCATCGAGAAGCTGATACCTACCGGGCCTCATTACCTCACCGTTGATGGCGACCGATCGCTTGACCACGGAAATAATTACAGTATCGCCGCCCTTGAGGAATGGATTTTGGCTCTCATCGCCCTCGCGTGTTGCCCTGAAGAGATCGAAAGTCCTCGTATCCCCGCTGCTACCTTTTATAACGATATCGCGGATAGAAGAATATCTTTCAAGGAAACCCCTGAGGGTGTCCTGGAGACGGCGTCCGGACGCATTCGTC
>Ga0181529_10004359_pt1 | contig 15382 bp, 14 predicted proteins | sample PEATcosm2014_Bin_36_FD_119763 | JGI IMG/M metagenome (GOLD analysis project Ga0181529, IMG submission 119763) | Peatland microbial communities from MTU Mesocosm Facility, Houghton, MI, USA - PEATcosm2014_Bin10_30_metaG | ecosystem: Environmental > Terrestrial > Soil > Wetlands > Peat | place...
CCTCGGGGCAGACGTGGCCGACGATCATGCCGTGGCTGCCGCCGGAGAAGCGGCCGTCCGTGATCAGGGCCACCTTGCCCGCGAGGCCGGCGCCGGCGATGGCGGCCGTGGGCGCGAGCATCTCGCGCATGCCGGGGCCGCCCTTGGGCCCCTCATAGCGGATGACGACGACGTCGCCCGCGGCGATCCTGCCCTCGAGGATCGCGTCGAGGGCCTTCGTCTCGCTCTCGAAGACGCGGGCGGGGCCCTCGTGCTCGACGACGTCGAGGCCGCAGGTCTTGAGCACCGCCCCCCGCGGCGCGAGGTTGCCGTGGAGGACGCAGAAGGGCCCGGTGGCCTTCTTGGGCGCTTCGAAGGGCAGGACCACGTCCTGACCCTCGAGCTCGACCTTTACTTCGGCGAGATTCTCCGCGACGGTCTTGCCGGTGCAGGTGAGACAGTCGCCATGGAGGAGGCCGCGGTCGAGTAGCATGCGCATGACCAGGGGGAGCCCCCCGACGCGGTCGAGGTCCTCCATCACGTAGCGGCCCGCGGGCTTCATGTCCGTGAGGGTCGGCGTGGTGTCGTGGAAGTAGTTGAACTCCGCCTCCTCCAGCTTCACCTCGGCCTCTCGGGCCAGGGCCAGGAGATGGAGGACGGCGTTGGTGGAGCCGCCCAGGGCCATCACCGTGCGGATCGCGTTCTCGAAGGCCGCCCTCGTCATGATGTCGCGGGGCCTTATGCCCCGCTCGAGCATCGAGAGGAGGGCCTTGGCCGAGGCGCGCATGTGGGCGGCCTTGGCCTTGTCGACCGCGGGGACGCTCGCCGAGCCGGGCAGGCTCATGCCCAGGGCCTCGGCCGCGGCCGCCATCGTATTCGCGGTGTACATGCCCCCGCAGGCGCCAGGGCCGGGACAGGCGTTCCGCTCGACGCAATGCAGCTCCTCGTCTCCCATGCTGCCGGCGGCATGGGCGCCGACCGCCTCGAAGACGCTCACGATGTCGAGCTTTCGGCCCTCGTAGCTGCCCGCGCGGATCGTGCCTCCGTAGCAGAAGATCGAGGGTATATTGAGGCGGGCCATGGGCATGATGGAGCCGGGCACCGTCTTGTCGCAGCCGCCGATGGCGAGGAGGGCGTCCATGCTGTGGCCCCGGACGACGAGCTCGATGGCGTCGGCTATCGCGTCCCGGCTTGGCAGGGAGGCCTTCATGCCCTCGGTGCCCATGGCCTCGCCGTCGGTCACGATGAAGCTGTTGAACTTCATGGGCTTGGCGCCCGAGACGGCGAGCTCGGCCTTGGCTATGGCGGCCAACTCGTCGTGGTGGATGTTGCAGGGGGACACCTCCGCCCCCGCGCTGGCCACGCCGACGATGGGCAGGTCGAAGTCCCCGTCCCCGAAGCCGACCGCCCTGAGCATGGCCCGGTTGGGCGAGCGCTCGGGGCCCCGCGTCATCTCGCGGGAAGCATTGTTCATGGAGCCTTCTCGATCGCTCATGGCGAGCTCCTCGCCCATTTCGAATAGGGCAGCCTCGCCGCGAGCGCCCTCGCGGCGTCCAGGCCAGGCAGGAGCTCGGCGGTGGAGTCCCAGAGCCCCGAGGCGAGGGCCTTGCGGTGGCTCTCGGCGATGGCGAGCGGGAAGCGCGAGGAGCCCGCCCTGACCTCCCTCGACTCGAGGTCCACCTCGACCGTGAGCGAGGGGTCGGCCTCGACCATGTCCTGGAGCTTGCGCGCGGCCTCGGCGGCGACCCCGACCGCGGGCAGGCCGAGGGTAACGCAGTTGCCCGCGAAGATCTCCGCGAAGGACTCGCCGACGAGGGCCGTTATGCCCGCACGCGCCAGGGCCTGGGGCGCGTGCTCCCTCGAGGAGCCGCAGCCGAAGTTGCGGTTGACGACGAGGATCGACGCGCCCGAGAATCGGCCCTCGTTGAAGGGATGCTCCTTCGGCCTCCCCGATTCGTCGAAGCGGGCGTCGCGGAAGGCGTACTCCCCGAGGCCCTCGAAGCTCACGCCCTTCATGTAGCGGGCGGGGATGATCCGGTCCGTGTCCACGTCGTCCCCGCGCAGGGGAATGGCCCTGCCAGAGACGAGGGCCCTGACGTAGCCGCTCGTCGCCATCATAGACTCCTCACGTCGACGACCTCGCCGCTCACGGCGGCGGCGGCGACCATGGCCGGGCTCATGAGGAGGGTGCGGCCCCTGGCCGAGCCCTGCCTCCCTATGAAGTTGCGGTTGGAGCTCGAGGCGCAGAGCTCTCGGCCCTCGAGCTTGTCCGGATTCATCGCGAGGCACATCGAGCAGCCGGCGAGCCTGAACTCGAAGCCGGCCTCGACGAAGACCCGATCGAGGCCCTCCGCACGGGCCTGGGCGGCCACCTGCATGGAGCCTGGCACGACGAGGGCCCGGACGCCGCTCGCCACCCGGCGTCCCTTGGCGACCGCCGCCGCTTCCCGGAGGTCGCCTATCCGGCCGTTCGTGCAGCTCCCGATGAAGGCGACGTCGATCTTCTTGCCCGCGATGCGCTCGCCTTCGGAGAAGCCCATGTGGTCGTAGGCGGCGCGCGCGCCCTCGCGGCGCTCCCGGGGCAGCTCGCCTAGCCTCGGCATGGCCCGCGAGATCCCGATGCCCTGGCCTGGGTTGGTGCCCCAGGTGACCATGGGCTCGATCTCGGCGGCGTCGAGCCCGACCTCGTCGTCGTAGGAGGCGTCCTTGGCGCTGGCGATCGAGCGCCAATAGGCTGTCGCCTTGTCCCAATCCGCGAGCGCGGGGGCGTAGGGCCGCCCGCGCAGGTATTCGAAGGTCGTCTCGTCGGGGCTCACGTAGCCCGCGCGGGCCCCGCCCTCTATGCTCATGTTGCAGAGGGTCATGCGCCCCTCCATGCCCAGGCCCCGCACGGCCGAGCCGGCGTATTCGTAGGCGAAGCCGATGCCTCCCTCCACGCCGAGCCGCGAGAGAATATAGAGGATCAGGTCCTTGGCGCCCACGCCCTTCGCGAGCGAGCCCTCGACCTCGATCTTGCGGACCTTGGGCCTGTCCATCGCGAGGGTCTGGGTGGCGAGGAGGTCGCGCACCTGGCTCGTGCCTATGCCGAAGGCGATGGCGCCCAGGGCCCCGTGCGTCGAGGTGTGCGAGTCGCCGCAGGCGATCGTCATGCCGGGCTGGGTGAGGCCGAGCTCCGGGCCGATCACGTGCACGATGCCCTGCCGCCCCGAGGCGAGGCCGAAGAATTCGATCTTGGACGAGGCCGCGTTGGCCTCGAGGGCCGCCATCATCGCCTCGGCCTGGGGGTCCTTGAAAGGCCTCGACTGGTCGTCCGTGGGGATGATGTGGTCGCTGGTGGCGAAGGTCCTGCCGGGGAAGGCGACCCCCAGGCCCCGCTCGGCGAGCATGGCGAAGGCCTGGGGCGAGGTCACCTCGTGCACCAGGTGGAGGCCGATGAAGAGCTGGTCCCTGCCCGAGGGCAGCTGGCCGACTTTGTGGAGCTCCCAGACCTTGTCGAAGAGGTTAGCTGACATCGGTCCCCCTTAAGTAGTCTCCGTGCCCCTGGCCATGAGGAGCTTGCCCGACCGCACCATGTCGCGTATCCCGAAGGGCCGGAGCAGGGTCTCGAAGGCGTCCAGCTTCTCCGAGCTGCCCGTGACCTCGACGGCCAGGGTCGACTCGGCGAGGTCGATGGTCCTGGCCTTGAAGGCCTCCATCACCTGGAAGGCCTCCGCCCGGCGCTCGGGCGGGCAGTCGATCTTGACGAGGGCGAGCTCTTTCTGGATCACGTCCTCGTAGGAATAATCCCGCGCGTGGATGACGTCCACGAGCTTGTTCAGCTGCCCGAGTATCCGCACGAGGGTCTCGCGCTCGCCGCGGGCGACGATGTTCATCCTCGAGTAGCGCGGGTCCTGGGTCTCGGACACGACGAGGCTGTCGATGTTGAAGCCCCGCCGCGAGAAGACGAGGGCTACCCTGATCAGGACGCCGGGCTTGTTCGCGACGTAGAGGCTCAGGGAATGGCGCGCGGCGCCGCCGTTGGCTTCGTCCATCTCAGGTCCCTCCCGTGGGCTTCTCGAGCTTGCGCCGCGGCGGCCCGAGGAGCATGTCCCTGAGAGGGGCGCCCGCCGGAATCATCGGGAAGACATTGTCGTGCTTCTCGACCTCGGCGTCCACCAGGCAGGGGCCCTCGTGCTCGAGGGCGGCCTTGAGCACCCGCCTCACGTCGGCCGGCCGCGTTATGCGATAGCCCCTGACCCCGTAGGCCTCGGCCAGCCTCGCGAAGTCGGGATTGCCCTCGAGGTCCACCCCGGAATAGCGATCGTCGTAGAACATGTTCTGCCACTGCCTGACCATGCCGAGGTAGTGGTTGTTGATGACGATTATCTCGATGGGCAGGTCGAGGTTGCGCATGGTCGCCAGCTCCGACAGGGTCATCTGGAACCCTCCGTCGCCGACGATGGCGATCACCAGCTCGCCGGGCCTGCCCAGCTGGGCCCCCACCGCAGCGGGGAAGCCGAAGCCCATGGTGCCCGCGCCTCCCGAGCTGATCCAGTTGCGCGCGCTCTCGGAGCCGACGTACTGGGCCGCCCACATCTGGTGCTGGCCGACGTCCGTCGTGAAGACTGCCTTGTCGCCGGCGAGGGCCCTGAGCTCCTGGATGACGTGCTGGGCCCGGACCTTCCCCTCCTTCCGGTAGGCGAGGGGGTATTCCCTGCGCCAGCGCTCAACCTGCTTGACCCAGTCCTCGGTGTCCCCCCGCTCGATCAGGGGCAGGAGCTGGCCGAGCACCGCCTTGGCGTCCCCGACCACGCCGATATCGACCTTGACGACCTTGTCCATCTCGGCAGGGTCTATGTCGACGTGTATCTTGACCGCCCCTTTGCAGAATTCGGAGTAGCTGCCGACGATTCGGTCGTCCCAGCGCGAGCCGACGCTCATCACGAGGTCGCAGGCCACCATGGCCTTGTTCGCGTAGGCCGTGCCGTGCATGCCGAGCATGCCCAGGGAAAGCTCGTGGCTCTCGGGCAGGACCCCCTTGCCCAGGAGGGTGCTCACAGCCGGCATCCGCATCCGCTCGACGAGCTCGCGGACTTCGACGGAGGCTCCCGAGATGGCCGCGCCGTGGCCTATCAGTAGTATGGGCCTCTGGGCGGCCTTGAGGGCCTTGGCCACGGCCGCCACGGCTGCGGGGTCTCCCTCGCTCGGCACCGCGTAGCCGGGGAGGTGGAAGGCCTCGGGCTTGGCCTCGAGGAGGACCTTGCCCGAGATGTCCTTAGGCATGTCGATCAGGACCGGACCCGGCCTGCCTGAGCTCGCGATGTAAAAGGCCTCGCGCAGCACCCTCGGAATGTCCTGGACGTCCTTTACCAGATAGGAGTGCTTCACGCAGGCATAGGTGATGCCCGAAACGTCCGCCTCCTGGAAGGCGTCGAGGCCCAGGACGAAGGTCGGGCTCTGGCCGCAGATGACGACGAGGGGCACCGAATCCATGAGGGCGGTGAACAAGCCCGTCACCGTGTTCGTGGCCCCTGGGCCCGAGGTGACGAGGGCGACGCCGACCTTGCCCGTCGCTCGCGCATAGCCGTCCGCCATATGAACGGCCCCCTGCTCGTGCCGGGTGAGGACGAGCTGCACCTTCCTGCCGACGAGGGCGTCGTAGATCGGAATGACATTGCCGCCCGGTAGGCCGAATACGAACTCTACCCCTTGTTCGATCATGATCTCGACGAGGGCTTCGGCGCCGGTCAACTGGGAAGTACCCATCTGATCTCCGGATTTGCAAAGATTGTACGCTTCTAAGCGTTCGAAACTCAACTTTCCTCATTTTCAAACAATTTGTCAAGGCTTCAAATGGAATTATAGGTATTATTATATGTAATACTTCCAAGAACCCTGGTAATATTTGGGATAATTGGTGTCTATATATAACAAATTTGTGGCAATGCCATATTTTTCCTCGAATCGAGCCATCGAAGCGTGTAGAAGCCTGCCGTTATTAGCAGGGAACTAAACAGCCCGGCCTTCCTTTACGAGCTTCGAGGAACTAATAAACGGGAACCCTTCTTTAGAGGCACCCAGTACTCGCACCAATAGTCCTGCGATTGGCTGTCGGCCCCGGGGTAGAACTCGATCTCCGCGGGGCCCGCGTGCTCCCATTCGGAGGCCGGCATCCACTCTGAGAAGATGCGCTTGATGGTCTCCTGGAGGTTCGGCCGCAGAGGGCCGCGGCTCGTGAACTTGCCCCAGGTCGAGGCAGGCACCTTGAAGATCTCGCTAAGCGCGGGCATGCCCTCCATGCTCGCTGGCCGGTCGATCGCGACACTGTAGGTGAACTCGCCAGACTGCATGTCGAAGTCGCGGCAGACTCCGCAGAGCGCCATGCCTTTCGGGTCCATCTTGGCCAGGAGGGCCTTGAACCGCCCATCCCGCATGATCTCGTCCCAAAAGGCCGGGACTAGGGCGAAGTTGCTACCGTCCTGCGAGGTCGCGCTGATGCTGATCCCCGCCAACTCGAGCCCGGGCCCCGTCTCGATCCTGTATTCCATGGCCATGTCTCCTTTTAGGACGACCGAAAAGGATAGGCGCGGATAGGCGTGCAGCGCTGTCCCCGCCTTGCGCGCCTCGCTCGGCAAACAGCCGAACTCCCGCCGAAAGGCGCGGGCGAAGGCGTCGGGCGACTCGTAGCCGAAGCGCAGGGCCAGGTCGATGACCTTTTCCTGACCGCCCCCGGCAAGGGCCAGGGCCGCTTCCGAGAGCCTGCGCCTGCGCAGGTACTCGGCGGGCCCGAGCCCCGTCACGATCTCGAATATCCTGAAGAAGTGGAAGGTCGAGCAGTTGGCCGCGCGCGCGGCCTCCTCGATGCTCGCCTCCCCGTAGAGGCTCGACTCGAGATAGTCGATGGCCCTCGTCATACGCTCTTGCCAGTCCATGCGCATCCTTATGTGCCCGCTCGGGAACGGAGGGTATTCTCCGCCGGTCCGGGGAGCCCCGGCAAGCCGCGACGGCACGGACCGGCCCTGGGATGAAGACGGGGGCGCATGGCGCTCAGGGACTAGCCTTTCCCATGCTCCTGGCGAAAAACTCGCAAGCCTCCCTCCCGACCCGTCCGTGGATCTTGGCCCGGTCGACGCCGCCCGCGTCGACGAGATGCCTCCGGTCGGCGAGCTTGCCCATCAGCGTGCCCTCGCAGAGGAAGACATAATGCCCCACGCCCTCGAGAATCTCCAGCTCCGCTCCCGGTATCCGGCCCGCGATAGGGATCGCGTCCTCCTTCGGAACGGCTTGGTCGTCGCGGCTGCCTACGAGAATTTTCACTGGAACGCCGATCTTCCCGAGGCTCTCCGCGTCCAGGAGCGGTCCAAGCGGGGGAGCCATTACGAAGGCGGCCTTTATCCTTCCGTCCAGGTAGCTGTCGTCTGCGCGCTTTATGGACTCGGCAACGGGGCCGTCCGAGCCGATCATCCGCTTTGCCTCTTCCATCGAGAAATTCGCCTCGGGCGGCAGGCGGCCGAGCGTGCCGCGCTCCCAGCGGTTCGGATCGTGGCCCCACGCACGTATCGCCAGCCGAGCGCCCACCGCGGAGAGGGCCGTATAGCCGCCCAGCGAGAAGCCGGCGACGCCGATCCTCTCCCGATCGATCCTGTCGCGCAGACTCTCGTCCGCGAGCAGCCTGTCGAGGAGGGCCTTGATATCCTGCGGTCTTTCCCACCAAAGGATGAAGCCCTGCATGAGGTACCTGGGCTCAGCTCCCGTGTTCCCGTGGTGATTGACCGCCGCCACGATGTATCCCTCCCGCGCGAGGGCTTCTGCGAGCCATGCGAGGCTGTAGGCTGATCCGCCAATTCCATGCGAGAGGAGGATCAGGGGATATTTCCGCGCTCCATCCGGGAAGGCCGCGCCTACCGTATAGACGCCGGTCTTGAAGATCGAGACGGTATGGGCGCTTTGCCTCGTGCCCGGCTTGGCGGGATACCACAGAAGAGTCTCGAGGGGCCTGGGGCCGCTCGCGCTCCAGCTTCGCCGGGAAGGGTCGGAGTAATGGCGAAACTGGAGGCCGACCGGCCCGCTCCGCTCCCGCGCGCAGGCGCCCGCCATGATGGGAACAAGGACGAGGAAAACGTACTTGCTATTCACGGCATCCCCTCGAATGTCCGATCGGCGTTCTGGCGCCGATCGTCCCGTCGCGGCCGTCTCGCCGCTCGCTGGGAATCTACCGCGGGGCAGACGCCTCTGCCCGACTTTCTCTGCCCGCTCCTACCGGTTAGGGGATGTCATTGTCGAGCCCTCGTCCGCTCGATCCGCCATGTGGAAGCCTTCGGGCGCCGCGCGCTCCGCGGCCTCGGGTCGCGGGCCCGAACTCTCCACCGATCTTGGACCGAGGGTCAATTCCGGAGCGGGTCGGCGCTCTCAGCGCGGAAGTCGGCGGCCGAGCGTCTACTTCACCCGCTCGGCGAACGTGCCATCGCGGGTGTCGAGCTTGATCCGCGTGCCGATGTCGCAGAACAGGGGCACCGAGACTTCTATGCCCGTGTCCAGGGTGGCCGGCTTGAAGGTCTTGCCGGATGTGTCGCCCTTCACGCCCGGCTCGCAGTAGGTGATCGTCCGCTCGACGAGGATGGGCGGCGTGATGCCGACCGGCTTGCCCTCGTAGAAGGTGATCTCGATGGGGTAGTCGTCGTCGACGCTGATGTAGCCGGCGTTGTCGCCCAGGTCATCCTTCGCGATCTCGTACTGCTCGAAGGTCTCTTGCTCCATGAAGACGTAGGTGTCGCCGTCGATGTAGGAGAGCTTCATCTGGAAGATGTCCAGGTCGATCGACTCGAATTTCTCGCCCGCGTCGAGGGCGACGTCGGAGGTCTGCCCGGTCACGATGTTCTTGACCCTGAAGCGGGTGACCATGCCCGACCTCCCGGTCTTCTGCCCGAGGATCTTCTGGACGACGAGCGCGTCGTTGCCGACCTTGAAGACCGAGCCGGTCCGGAGATCTGAAGTAACTACCATATAACCCTCGCATTATGTGTGTATGTCGCCCAAGCCCATCGAAGGGGAAGCCGCCCGGGTGCCCCAGGGCCCCCGGAGGAGGTATTCTACACGAGATCGCCCAAAAAAGTCAGGAGGGCCGGGCCCAGGTCCGGGCCGCGCGCGAGGGATGCCGCGAAGGAGGCGAAGCCGTCTCGGAGCTCGTCCCGGCGACGGAGGACCGGAAGGAGGGCCTCGCCGCCGGCCGCCTCCGGAGCGTCCCTGTCGCGCCCGTTGAAGGCGCGGTAGAGCTCCGCCAGGGTCGCGAAGGCCTCGGGGCGGAAATGGGGCCGCAGTCGATCCAGGAAGGCCTCGACCTTGACCATATGATGCCTCCCCTCCTGAGGATAGGCCTGCCAGAGGAAGGGCCTTCCCGCGAGGGCGGCCCTCGACCAGGAGTCCTCGCCCCGGACGATCGCGAAGTCCGCGGCGGCGAGGAAGGCGTCCCAGTCCGTTTGGGGCAGGAAGGGCAGGAAGAGGGCCGGGAAGGGCGCGCTGGCGGCCTCCCAGGCCCGGCGGAAGCAGTCCTGGCTCTTGCCGGCCGCGACGAGGGCCAAGATGGGACTGTCCCCGACGAAGGCCGAGAGCTCGGCGACGACGCGGCCGTAGTCGCGCTCGTAGCTGAAGACGGCGAACCAGAAGGAGGCCTCGGCGCCCGCGGCCGGGGAGCCAGGCTCGGCCAATCGGGCCAACAGCTCTCGCCTGAGCCCCCGGCGGCCCTCCTCGGATCGGGCGCGCTCGAGCGAGATGGCGAACGCCCTGTCCATGACGAGCCCTCCCGTCCTCGGCGTGAACCCCGGCAGGAACATCGCCTTCCGAACCAGGGGGGAACGGGTCAGCGAGGGCATGCGATGGAAATCCTCGGCGTAGGCTTCCGCCGTCAGGTGCTCCAGATCGAGGACGAGGCAGCCTTCCTCGGAGACGGGGTCGAAGAGGATGGCCTCGAGCCATTCGGGACGGCCGCAGGCGAAGCACTCGATAAGGCAGCGCGGTCTCCGCTCTTTGAAGGCGGCGCGAATGGCTTCGCCGGCCGCGCTCTCGGCCCCGCCCTCCTTCCAGGAGAAGACTTCCCAGCCATGGACGCGCTGACAGGCCGAGGCCGGATCGACGGCCGGGTCGAGGGCGGCGAAGGCGAGGAGCTCGTCGACCACGAGCCTGAGCCTGGGAGGCTCGGGAGTCTCGGACAGCGAGCGGGCCAAGCGGTAGGCCACGCCTATATCGCCATAGTTGTCCACGACCTTGCAGAGGATGTCGATGTCCATGGATTCTTCGCCGCCCCGCGCCCCCCATTTAAGCATAATCTGGATCCCATATGCCATCGTCAAGAGCTCATGAGCTTTGCGCCATGAACGGGTCAGGGTATATTGTTCCCTCAAGCTCGGAGGTAGCATGCCGCCATTCGCGATCATCGCTGGCTATGTCGCGCTCGCGACGCTGGATCTGTGCTGGGCCCTCTTCCTCACCCTGCTCAACTACCGCCACGTGGCGGCGAGGGCGGGGACGGTGCCCGGGCCCTTGGCCGAGAGCGTCAGCGCCGAGGAGGCGGCGAAGGCCGCTTCCTATTCCCTGGCCAAGATGCGATTCTCCTTCGTCCAGGCCCCCATCGTCACGGCGATCACGGTCGCGGCGGCCGCCCTCGGCCTCTTCGGCCTCCTCGACCGGGCGGAGTCGGCTCTCGTCGCGGGAGCATACTGGCGGGGCGCCCTCTTCCTAGGGAGCGTCGCCCTAGCCCAGGGCCTCCTGTCCATCCCATTCGAACTCTACTCGACCTTCTCCCTCGAGAAGCGCTTCGGCTTCAATACGACCAGCCCGAGGACCTGGCTCCTCGACCTGGCAAAGAGCGCCGGATTGGCGATCGTCCTCGGCCTCCCCCTCCTCTATCTGCTCTACGTCTTCATCGATGGGACGGGCGGGCTCTGGTGGCTCTGGGCCGCCACCGCCTATGCCCTCATTAACCTCCTCATCTCGCTGATCTATCCCCTCGTCATAGCGCCCCTTTTCAACAAATTCTCCCCCCTGAGCGAGGGGAGCCTGGCCGCCAAGATCGGCGAGCTCGCGAGACGCCTCGATTTCAAGGTGGGCGGCGTCTTCGTGATGGACTCCTCCAAGCGCTCGAGGCACTCGAACGCCTATTTCACCGGGCTCGGGCGCGTCAAGCGCGTCGTCCTCTACGACACCCTCGTCTCGGGCGCTCCCGAGGAGGAGATCCTCGCCATCCTCGCCCACGAGATCGGCCACGAGAAGCGGAAGCACGTCCAGAAGGCGACGGTCGCCTCGATCGCCTTCTCCTTCCTGATATTCTGGGTCATGTCGCTGATGATGAAGTGGCAGTCGCTCTACGCGGCCTTCGGCTTCGCCCAGGCCTCCAAGCACGCCATACTCCTCATCCTGTCCCTGGTCGCGGGGCCGGCCACCTTCTTCATCGCGCCGGCCTTCTCGGCCTGGTCGCGGAGCCGCGAGTACCAAGCCGACAAATTCGCCGTGGAGGCTCTCGCGAGCGGAGCGAGCGCTGCCGACAAATTCGCCGTGGAGGCTCTCGCGAGCGGAGCGATCGCTGCCGATGCGGCCCAGGCGGTCAGGGGCCGGGCCCTCGCCTCGGCCCTGCTGAGGCTCAACCGCGAGAACGCCTCGAATCTCTGGCCCCATCGGCTCTACTCGGCCTGGTACTATTCCCACCCGGCCCTGGTCGAGCGCCTCGCGGCCATCGCGGAGGCCGACGGATTGTCCTCGCAAAAGGCCTGATCAGGGTTTATGATCAGCCTATGGAAGAACAACGCAAAGCGACTCGCGTCCCCTTCTCGGGGAGGATCGAGCAGTTGGTCAAGCACGGTTCCGACTACCCCAGGCTCTCCGACGACGACCAGTTCTTCGAGGCCAAGGCCATGAACCTCTCGACTCGCGGCCTCGCCTGCGAGAGCTCGGAGCCCATCGAGCCCCTCTCGAGGCTATTCGTCATTTTCAGCCTGCCTGCGGGGGGCGGCGAGAGGAAGATCACGTGCGAGGGCTTCGCGGCCCACGTGGAGAGCCTGGGCTCGACCTACACGGTCGGGATCAGCTTCATCGACCTGTCCGAGGAGGACAGGGCCGCCATCGACGCCTTCGTCGTCTCGGCGGCCTGAGCCCTGGCCCCGACGGCCCCTAGAGGCTGCCCGTCGTATAGCGCTCGAGCTGGCCTATCTCGGCGGCCTGTCGGCTTATCACGAGCTGCTGCTCCTGCAGCAGCTCCTTGATCACGTCGCCGATGGAGACCATGCCCACGGGCTTGCCGCCCTCCAGCACCGGGAGGTGCCGGATCCTCTTTTCGGTCATGAGGCCCATGCAATCCGAGACGCTCGTCTCGGGACCCACGTACAGGACGCGGCTGGTCATGACTTCCTCGACGCGGGTCGTCTCCATCGTCCTTCCCTTGATGATGATCTTCCGGACGAAATCGCGCTCGGAGAAGATGCCCGCGAGGGCGCCCCGGGCGTCGAGCACCAGGACCGCCCCGACGTTCTTGCCGGCCATGATCTCGAGGGCCTCGAGCAGGGTCGCCTCCGGGTCCACGCTCACGATCTCGCTTCCCTTGACCGCCAGGATGTCCTTGACCGTCTTCATCGTTACCCTCCGTTCAGCTTCCTGATGACAATATAATGCGCTTTAGCGCCGCGAGGCACCATCCCCGCGCTCTCCCGCGCCCCATCTTGCCATCCTGGGGCCGAATGGGGATATTGTAGGCAGGCTTTCTCGCGCGCGCGTCGCGCCATCGAATCCAAGGAGCGGAAGCAATGAAGAAACGGCGGCTTGGGAAGAGCGATATCGAGATAACGCCCATCGGGCTCGGCACCTGGCAGTTTTCGAAGGGGAAGGGCATCGCCGGCGGCTTCTGGAAGAGCATCGACGACGAGGCGACCACGGCCGTGGTCAAGGCCGCCCTCGACGGCGGCATAGACTGGTTCGACACGGCCAGATCTACGGCCACGGCAACTCGGAGCGGGGCCTGGCCGCCGCGCTCGCCGCGCTCAAGGTGGCGCCCGGCTCGGTGAGGATCGCCACCAAGTGGTGGCCCGTGCTCAAGGGCGCCCGGAACATCCCGGCCACGATCGGCGAGCGGCTGGCCTGCCTGTCCCCCTACCCGATCGACCTCTACCAGATCCACCAGCGCTTCAGCCTCTCCTCGATCGCGAGGCAGATGGACGCGATGGCCGATCTCGTCGGCGCGGGGAAGATCCGTGCGGTCGGAGTCAGCAACTTCGGCGCCGCCGCCATGGAGGAGGCCCACGCCCGCCTGGCCCAGCGGGGCATCGTCCTCGCCTCCAACCAGGTGCGCATCAGCCTCCTCGACCGCTCCATCGAGCGCAACGGCCTCCTCGAGGCGGCGCGGCGCCTCGGCGTCACCCTGATCGCGTACTCGCCCCTTGCCCAGGGGATCCTCACGGGCCGCTTCCACGACGACCCCGCGGCCGCCCGGTCCGTCGCGAGCGCGCGCCGCATCGCGAGCTCCATCAATCCCTCGACCCTCGCCAAGACGGCGCCCCTGGTGGCCGAGCTCAAGAAGGTCGCCTCGGCTCACGGCGCCATGCCCAGCCAAGTGGCGCTCAATTGGCTCGTCAGCCGCTGGGGCGACACGGTCGTGGCCATCCCCGGCGCCTCCAAGCCCTCGCAGGCCTCGCAGGCCGCCCTCGCCATGGGCTTCGAGCTCGCGCCCGCCGAGATCGAGTCGATCGACTCGCTGTCCAGGGAAATATAGGCCCAGCCTACGACGACCATGCAGGAAGGCCGCAGGAGCGGGAGCAGCCTCGAGCTGGGGCTTCTCCTCCTCGCCAACGCGGTCGGGGGCTCCTCGGCCATCATGATCAAGGCCTCGACTATCCACCCCGTGCTCCAGGCCTCGTACAGGCTCCTGTGCGGCGGCATCCTGCTCGCTCCCCTCTTCTTCCGCGACCTTCGCAGGACGGGCCGGCGGCTCTCCTTCGCCCTCGTCGCCCGCTCCATCCTCCCCGGCATCGTCCTCGGCCTCCACTTCATCGCCTGGATCGCTGGGGCGAGGATGACGCTGGCGGGCAACGCGACCGTCATCGTCACCATGGTCCCCGTGGTCATGCCCTTCCTCGTCTATCTCACGACCAGGGAGCTGCCCCGCAAGGCCGAGGTCATAGGCACCCTCGTAGCCATAGCCGGCATCGCCATCCTCGCCGCCTTCGATTTCCGCCTCGAGCGGGCGCACTTCGGCGGGGACCTCGTCTGCCTCGCCGCGATGGTCTTTTACGCGATCTACCTCGTCCTGGCGAGACGCTACGCCCCGGCGGAGGGGATCATGACCTACCTCGTGCCCCTCTACCTCTCGGGAGGCGTCTTCTGCTTCCTGGCCTCCCTGCCCTTCGCCTCGCCCGTCAAGGGCATCACCTCCGCCGACATCCTCATGACCCTCGGCCTCGCGCTCGGGCCCACGATCGTCGGGCATTCGCTGATGAACCGAGCGATGACCAAGCTGCCTCCGCAGACGGTATCCCTCTTCAACCTCGCCCAGTTCATCGTCGCGATCGCCCTGGCCTTCTTCCTCTTCGGCGAGCTCCCGGGGCCCGAGTTCGCGGTCGCGAGCCTCCTCATCGCCGCTGGAGTGGCCATTCCCGTCATTTTCAGGAAATAGCGCGTCGGCGATCGCGCTTGCCCTCGGCCCGGTTCCGGGCCATAATCCCCCATCATGTTCACCAAGAAGCGCAAAGACGGGACCTACATCAAGGACTTGCCTTATTTCACGAGGCTCATGCCCTACCTCATGCCGACGCGCTCGGAGTCCTGCATCTACTTCGAGCAGGACTTCGACGTCACCAAGACCCGAGCCTACGTCAACGCGGCCAACGCCGCATCGCCGCCGGGCCAGAAGCGGCTCACCCTTTTCCAGGTCTTCCTCTGCGCCACGGTCCGGACCCTCGCCCTCAGGCCCAAGCTCAACCGTTTCGTCTCGGGCTACCGCTACTACCAGAGGAATTCGATCGTCTTCAACTTCGTCGCCAAGAAGGAGCTCACCGACGGAGGGGCCGAGATCAACGTGACCCTGCCCTTCTCGCCCCTCGAGACCCTCTCCACCCTGCCGCCCAAGGTCTCGGACTTCGTATCGCGGGTCAAGAAGGGGGAGGCCACCGACGCCGACGACCTCAACGCCCTGCTCGCTCGGCTGCCCCGATTCGTCAATCGCATCGTCTTCGGCGCCATCCGCCTCCTCGACTACCACAACGCCCTCCCGCTCTCCTTCACGCGGGGGCTGCCCTTCTATTCGAGCGTCTTCTTCACCAACGTAGGCAGCGTCGGGATCGACGCCCCCTTCCACCACAACTTCGAGCTGGGCACCTGCGGCCTCATCGTCGCGGTCGGCAAGACCCGCCAGGAGTGGGTCGCCGAAGAGGCCGCCACTATCCAGGCC
>Ga0181529_10004360_pt1 | contig 15380 bp, 12 predicted proteins | sample PEATcosm2014_Bin_36_FD_119763 | JGI IMG/M metagenome (GOLD analysis project Ga0181529, IMG submission 119763) | Peatland microbial communities from MTU Mesocosm Facility, Houghton, MI, USA - PEATcosm2014_Bin10_30_metaG | ecosystem: Environmental > Terrestrial > Soil > Wetlands > Peat | place...
CGCCTTGACCCAGGCGTGGAAGCCGATCACGTGCGCTTCCATCGGATCGTTGAAGGTGCGCTTCGGATTCTTGGTGAAGGCGCGCCACTTCTCGATGTAGGCCTTGTTCTCCGGCGTATCGATCGTCTGGAAATAGTTCCAGGCGGCAAGATGGCCGACGAGCGGCTTGGCGTCGAGGCCGGCGAGTTCTTCTTCGCCAACCGAGAACGCGACGACCGGAATGTCGGTCGCCTTGATTCCCTGATTGCCGAGTTCCTTATAGAACGGCACGTTGGCGTCGCCATTGATGGTCGAGACCACCGCCGTCTTCTTGCCAGCCGAACCGAAGGCCTTGATCTTCGTGACTTCGGTCTGCCAGTCGGAGAAGCCGAACGGCGTATAGTTGATCAGGATGTCTTCGGGCGCGACGCCCTTCGACTTCAGGTAGGCCTCGAGGATCTTGTTGGTGGTGCGCGGATAGACGTAGTCGGTGCCTTCCAGCACCCAACGCTTCACCGCGCCGCCGTCGTCGCTCATGAGATAGTCGACGGCCGGAATCGCCTGCTGATTGGGGGCGGCGCCGGTGTAGAAGACGTTGCGCTCGGACTCTTCGCCCTCGTACTGGACGGGATAGAAGAGGATGCTGTCGAGCTCCTTGAACACCGGCAGCACCGACTTGCGCGACACCGAGGTCCAGCAGCCGAACACGACCGAGACCTTGTCCTTCGAGATGAGCTCGCGCGCCTTCTCAGCGAACAGCGGCCAATTCGAGGCGGGGTCGACGACGACCGGCTCGAGTTTCTTGCCGAGCACGCCGCCGGCCTTGTTCTGTTCGTCGATGAGCATCAGCATGACGTCTTTCAACGTCGTCTCGCTGATCGCCATCGTGCCGGAGAGCGAGTGAAGAATGCCGATTTTGATCGTGTCCTCCGCATGAGCGGCGAAGGAACTCAGCGCCATGGCGCCGCCGACCAGAGCGCCGGCCGCGCGCAATACGAAACGTCTCGTCACTGACATCGTTTACCCCGTCGTTCGTTCCCAGCCCGGGGAAGCGGCGCACGGAACGGGCCGACCCCAGCCGGGGCCGTGACGCAAGCGCCATGCCAGTCGTGAAGGTTGGAATCGCTGGCGGCGCTCCCTCAGGGCGCCGAAACGCGCGTCAGAACGCGCATTTGTTGATCGCCGTGGTCGGTCCGGCGCCGCTTAAAGCGTCAGCGCGGCGCGCGCTTGCCGAGGATGCGCTGCAGGGTGCGCCGATGCATGTTGAGCTGGCGCGCCGTCTCCGAAACGTTGCGTTCGCAGGATTCGTAGACGCGCTGGATGTGCTCCCAGCGAACCCGGTCGGCCGACATCGGATGCTCGGGTCCGTCGACGTGCTGGCCGCGCTCAGCGGTCAGCACCGCGACGATCTCGTCGGCGTTGACCGGCTTGGCGAGATAGTCGTACGCGCCGAGCTTGACCGCGACCACGGCGGTCGCGATCGCGCCGTAGCCGGTGAGGATGATCGCCTTGGCTTCGGGCCGCTTGGCCTTCAGCGCTTTCATCACGTCGAGGCCAGTGCCGTCGCCGAGCTTGAGGTCGATGATCGCGAAAGCCGGCGCCTCGGCTTGAATGGCGGCGAGGCCTTCGGCGACGCTGACGGCGATCCGCGGCGTGAAGCCGCGCGACCCCATGGCCCGCGCCAATCGTTCGCCAAAAGGTCTATCGTCGTCGACGATTAGCAGTGATTTGTCGAGCGCCGCCGCCTCAGCGGGTGGCGGGCTGAGGGAGTCCCTTTCGGGTTCGGCTGTCTCGTTGCGGTTGGCCATAATCCTAACTCTCTAACGCCTGTCGAAGCGGTAGTCGACCCTGTTCGAACTTTTCGATCGGCCAGACGATTGTCGCCACGGCGCCGGACCCCGGAGGCGGCGTGTTGGCAATCCCCAGAACGGCGCCGGATCTTTCAAGCAGCGCCTTGGCGATGAACAGGCCGAGCCCGAGGCCGCCGGCCGCCTCGTCCTCGCGCCGGCGCGCCGCGCCGCCGCGGGTGGAAATGTAGGGTTCGCCGAGCCGCCCGAGCACGTGCGGCGGGAAGCCGGGGCCGTCGTCGGCGATGACGATCCTGACCTCGGAGGCGGTCCAGGAGGCGCTGACCTGCACCCGCCGCTCGGCGAAGCTGACCGCGTTCTCGACGATGTTGTGGAGGCCGTAGATCAACCCGGCGTTGCGCCGGCAGATCGGCTCGGGCGGCGTACCCTGGCTTTCGACCTCGATCGCAACCTCGAGCAGGCGGTGCGGCGCAACGATCTCCTCGATCAGATCGCCGAGCGTCGTCTCCTCCAGCGAGGCGGCGGCGATCGTGTCGGGCGACGACAGTTTGCGCAGAATCGTGCGGCAGCGCGCGACCTGCTCTTCCGCCAGATGCAGGTCGTCGGCCCATTGGGCGGCGATCTGCGGCTGGGCGGCGAGATCGTGGACGACCAGCGCGACGGTCCCGAGCGGCGTGCCCAATTCGTGGGCGGCTGCGGCGGCGATGCCATCGAGCTGGCTCAAGTGCTGCTGGCGGGCGAGCGTGAGCTCGGTGGCGGTGAGCGCACTGGATAGCTGCCGCGCTTCCTCGGCGATTCGGCTGCCATAGATGGTGATAAAGGCGCCGCTGACGGCGATGCTTATCCACATCCCAACGACGTATAGATTGGGCGGTTCGAACGCTGCGCCGTCGGGCCAACGCAAGGTTACGCGCCAGAATTGCACCGCCGTCGCGCAGGCGAGGGCGAAGGCGAGCAGGGTCAGCGTGCGGCGCAGCGGCAGCGCCACCGCAGCGGTCATGATCGGGGCGAGGAACAGGAACGAGAATGGGTTGGCGAGGCCGCCGGACAGCGCCAGCAGCGCCGCGAGTTGGGCGACGTCATAGGCAAGGACGTAGACCGCCCACGAATCGTCGAGCCGATGGCTGACCGGAAAGCGCATGCGCAAGCCGGCGTTGACCACCACAGAGGCGGCGACGCACACAAAACAGGCGAGAACTGGGAATTGCAGGCCGAGCGCGTAATGGGTGGTCAGAATCGCCGCCGTCTGGCCGACAATCGCCAGCCAACGAAGCCAAATGAGGGTGTCCACTCGAAGTCGACGCGCCCGTTGGCCGAAGTCTTGGTCGTCGAACGCGTCCAAAGTCGATTCACAGCCTGTCACTGCGGCCGCAGCGCAGGCCGCCTACTGAATCTTTTCGTCAGGATATACGCCCCACAGCGCAACCTGTTCAATATAGCCTTTGTATCCCTCGCCGTCGATCAGGCACCAGGCTCCGTCGCAGGTCATCACGCTGGCGATCACTCCCGACTGCAAGGTGGCGGCGACGCCGCCGCCGCCGCGCGGCTGGGCGTAGATTTTGTAAACGGCGCCTTTCTTGCCGACCCCGACCAGCGCCGTGCGGCGCCCGGAGAGCAACGAATGCAGCACCCAACCCTCGACGCCCTCCGAATCGCGCACCTTGCGCCAGATGTCGAATTCGGCGGTGATCTCCACCGGCAGACCGGCGCGCTGGTAGACCCACTTGGTGGCGTGGTCCTTCGACGGGCCCTCGCGCAGGTTGACGCGGTCGGTCTTGAGGCTGGCGTAGCGCGGCAGCGGCAGGCCGGTCACCGTGCCGACCGAATCGGCGGCGGCGAACGTCGCCCACAACGCCATCACTGCCGCCAAACCGAACCGAAGCGCACGCGACGAACCCAAAACGATCAAGGAATCCATCATGCCCCACCCACACGAGGGCGCGACGCCCGCGTCCTTGTCTTTGCCCCGCCATCTGCTAGAGAGGCCGCGGCGACGCCCGGAGCGACGGTCGGACCGCGGCTGCAAGCCGGGGACTCTCTTTTTGCGCAGTGCGTCGTAAACGAGACGTTAAGGCATTTGCTATTGCGCGCGAACGTGGTTGAAATCTGGCGGCCCGTCGCTGGCGGCGGAAAGGGCGGGGAGGACAGGGCTTAATGTCGAAGAAGAAGCCCCTCGTCATCGTCACCCGCAAGCTCCCCGATCTGGTCGAGACGCGGATGCGCGAATTGTTCGACGCCCGCCTCAACCTCGACGACAAGCCGATGAGCGAGAGCGACATCGTCGACGCGATGCGCGAAGCCGACGTGCTCGTTCCCACCATCACCGACGTCATCAACGCCGGCATGATCGCCCAGGCCGGCGAGCAGATGAAGCTGATCGCCAATTTCGGCAACGGCGTCGATCACATCGACGTCACTTCGGCGCTGCGCCGCGGCGTCACCGTCACCAACACCCCCAGCGTGCTGACCGAGGACACCGCCGACATGACGATGGCGCTGATCCTCGCCACCGCGCGGCGGATCGCCGAGGGCGCGCGCGTCATTCCGGAAGGGCGCTGGGCCGGCTGGTCGCCGACCTGGATGCTCGGCCGGCGGATCACCGGCAAGCGGCTCGGCATCATCGGCATGGGCCGCATCGGCCAGGCGCTGGCGCTCCGGGCGCGCGCCTTCGGCATGTCGATCCACTACCACAACCGCCGTCGCGTCGCGCAGCAGATCGAGGAAGCGCTGGAGGCGACCTACTGGGATTCGCTCGACCAGATGCTGGCGCGGATGGACTTCATCTCGGTCAACTGCCCGCACACGCCGGCGACCTATCACCTGCTGTCGGCGCGGCGGCTCAAGCACCTGCGTCCCGAGGCGATCGTCATCAACACCGCGCGCGGCGAAGTGATCGACGAAGCGGCGCTGACCCGCATGCTCGAAGCGGGCGAGATCGCCAACGCCGGCCTCGACGTGTTCGAGCACGCGCCGGCCGTGTCCGACAAGCTGATCGCGCTCGCCAACGCCGGCAAGGTGACGCTGCTGCCTCACTTGGGCTCGGCGACGTACGAGGGCCGCAGCGACCAGGGCGAGAAGGTGATCATCAACATCAAGACCTTCATGGACGGCCACCGCCCGCCCGACCGCGTCCTGCCGAGCATGCTGTAAGGCGCGCGGGACGCGATCGATCAAGTGGCCCACGCGTTGGCGGCCGGTTGCCGGGTTGCGCGACGGCTGCGGCGTCGCCGCTTGGCGCACCCCAACTCGTGTCGCGGACCTGACGGCGCCAGCTTGACGGGGAGCGCCGTCGACCTCATGGAAGCCTCTTTTTTCCGAGGTTTTGACCCTGTCAATGGCGCGCGTTTCGAGCGCGGCCGTTGGCGGTCGAAGACCATTGACTGAGTCAAAACCTCGAAAGTTCATGCTTCCATGAGGGCGACGGCTCGATGTGTGCGGCGAAAGGCGGAGCGGTTCCGGTCGCGAGAATCTGGCGCTGACTGCGGATCGCGAAATTGTGCATTTCGTCCTGTCCCGTAATCCCCGTAATGCCCGGTAATCCCGTAATGCCGTCATGCCGTAATGCGATCGCCGGCGCTGCGCCAAGGTCGCGCTCGGCGCGGGCGAAAGCAGCGCGCAAGACGGGATCGGTGAATAGGTGCGCGATTGCAGGCAAAGCGGTAGCGGCCGCCAAAAAGGTGGCGTTTTGCATTGCGGTTGCTCCTGTGGGCGGGCTGTGATACGTTTTGTATCACGTCTAATGATACGAAAACGGTCAAGGAGCATGTCGTCAATCGCTCAAATTCGGGCCGCGCGCGGTCTGGTCGGATGGTCGCAACGTCAACTCGCGCGCGCCGCCGACCTCTCGGAACCGACGATCAAGCGCTTTGAAACGGGCCGCGGCGCCAATGTGTCGGCGGCGGCAGTCACCAAGATCGTCGCCGCCCTTGAGGCCGCCGGCGTCGTGTTCATCGCCGAAAACGGCGGCGGCCCCGGCGTGAGGCTGGGCAGGGGCTGGTCGGGCGAAACGATCGCCGTCGAGGATATGAACGCGAGCAATGACGACTGAGCCCCCAAGCCAGCGGCGCTACGACTCAGGGAAGGCCGCAGACGGCCGCCGCGTTGGGAGCGCGTAAAATATCGCCGCCGCAGTGCCGACGCCCGCTGGCGGCCCGGCGCGTTCGCTCAATTCGTCGCCCCTTGCAGATTGCGCGCCATGTCGGCTGCGGCGCGGCTTTGGTTCGCTGCGACCATATGGGCGATGACGACCATTGCCGGTCGATCCAGCGAGCGAACCCCGACGGGCAGTCCGACCTTCTTCGGCGCGGTCGAGTACGGTCTGGCGCTGACGCTTGCGCAAGCGTATCCCCCCTTCGCGATCGACCACGATCGGAGCACACGAGGTTTTGAAGGGCGCTCTGGACGTTTTCGGCATTATTCAGAGCGCCGTACGGTTTCATGAACGCTCCCGCTCCCCCTCCCGCCCTTCCCGCCGCAAAGCTGGCGGAATCGCCAGTCGCCGCCAGCCCCGCCTTCACGCGCAGCCAAGTGTTGCGGGTGCTGTCCGGCATCCTGCTGTGCATGCTGCTGTCCGCGATCGACCAGAACGTGGTGGTGCCCGCCGTGCCGGCGATCGCCGCGGATCTCAACAACTACAGCCACCTCTCCTGGATCGTCTCGGCCTACCTGCTCACCTCCACCGCCGCCACCCCGATCTATGGCAAGCTTTCCGATCTTTACGGCCGGCGCGCGCTGCTGCTGCCCGCGATCGTCTGGTTCGTCTTCGCGTCCGTGTTGTGCGGTTTCGCGCAGAGCCTCCCCCAACTCGTCGTCTTTCGGGCGTTGCAGGGAATCGGCGGGGGCGGACTGCTCGTCATGGCCCAGGCGTCGATCGCCGACGTCGTCGCCCCGCGCGAGCGCGGCAGATACCAAGCCTATATCTCGGGCGTGTGGGCCGCCGCCAGCATCGCCGGCCCGGTGCTCGGCGGTTGGGTCACCGACGCCGCCTCGTGGCGGTGGATCTTCTGGTTGAATGTGCCGATCGGAGCCGTCGCTTTCGTGCTGAGCGATCGCGCCTTGAAGATGCTGAAGGCGCGCCGGCTCAAAGTGCGCGTCGACTACGCCGGCGCGGCGCTGCTGACGATCGCCATCACCTGCCCGCTGCTGATCCTGAGCTGGGGGGGCGACGCCTTTGCGTGGCTGTCCTCGCCGATCCTGCTCCTCGCCCTCGCGACCGGGCTGACGCTCGCGGCCCTTTTCGTGCAGGAGCGCAACGTCTCCGAGCCGCTCCTGCCGCCTCGGCTGTTCCGCAACCCCGTGGTGTCGCTCGCCGTCGCCGCCGGCTTCCTCGCGACGGCCTGCATCTTCGCCGCGGCGTTCCTGCTGCCGCTGCAGTTCCAACTCCTGCACGGGGCAAGCGCCTCGGACGCCGGCGCGCTGATCGTGCCGTTCCTCGGCGGCGTCATCGTCGGGGCGTTCCTCGCCGGCGAAGCCACGCGCTGGATCGGCCGCTGCAAGGGGCTGATGCTCGCCGGATTCGCGGCCGGCGCGATCGGCTTCCTGCTGCTCGCCGGGGTCGGCGCGACGACCAGCCATGCCGTGATCGCCCTCGATATGCTGGTCGCAGGCGCCGGGATCGGCCTCTGCCAGACGCCCAGCCTGGTGGCGGTGCAGAACGCCGCGGAGCGCCGCGACGTCGGCGCGGCGACCGCGGCGCTGTTGTTCCTGCGCTCGATGGGGGGCGCCTTTGGCAGCACGCTGGTCGGGTCGCTGTTGGCCTCGCGTTTCGCCGCCCGGCTCGCGGCCGGCGGACTCGGGCATTCCGTCACGCTTGGCGTGCTGCGCGGCCAGGGCGACGCCACGCAGCTCGACGCGGCGGGGCGCCTCGTGGCGCAGGCCGCCCTCGTCAGCGGGTTTCACCTGACCTTCCTGACCTGCGCCGGCCTCGCGGCGTTGGGCTTCCTCGTCATCCTGCCGATGCGCGATCTGCCGCTCAGGGGCTGACCGGCGGGCGGCTATCGGGGCGGCTCGCTTTACGGGGACTTTGCCGGAACAGGATAAGCTTTACGCCATTGGCGGCGCCAGCTCGGCGGGAGCGCCTTCGACCTCATGGAAGCCTCTTTTTTCCGAGGTTTTGACTCTGTCAATGGCGCGCGTTTCGCGCGCCGCCTTCGGCGGTCGAAGACCATTGACAGAGTCAAAACCTCGGAAGTTCATGCTTCCGTGAGGTCGACGGCTTGATGCGTGAGGGCGGAGCGGCTCAGAGAGCGAAAATTCGGCGTTGACTGCGGATCAAGAAACCATGCAATCCGCGTCTCATATCCACGATGCCCGTAATGCACGATCATTCATTCCGACCCTGCTTCCTATGCAAACGATATGGCCCGGTTGGACCCACGCTAGAGGCCTCGTCGCTGGGCCAACGATCGAAGTGATTGGATGTAGTCGGTGACGTGTCCGGACAATTGAGAAATTGAGGTTGCCGCGGTTTCCAGTGCCTCTTTGCCTCGTCTGTGAGCTGCTCTTGGAGCCGCTGTACGGCTCGATCGATCTGGTCCTTTATGCGCACTGCGTCCCAGTAACTCAGTTTTTGCTCTAAACATGTCGCGCGATCATAATTCAGGTGAACGACTTGATCCTGGATTTTCTCGACGAGTTTTGTCACTTCCGACGTCGAACAAATAAACCTCGTCGCCGAGAAATGTGAAGCCGCCGCAGTTCGGCTGTCGCCTTGGCGATCTTCAAAAAACTCCTCCAAATTTCGCGCATGAACCCAGAAGGCTTCGATGGCGCTCATTCGACGGAACCATTGTTGCTTGGTTTCATTGTCTCTCTTGGGGTTATCACACCAAGCGATTAGAGCCTCATCAAGCACGTCGAGTTCATACGGAAGATGTTCTTCGAGAATCGCGATGCGTTCTCTGCTCATCGTGTCAGACACAATATCGCCCTTTCTCATGGCGCCGCCATAAACGCGGGATGTCGACGCATTCCCGCCGCCCCCCCCCTTTACCGCTCCGCAAACGCCAGCCGCACCGCCAGCGCGCCGAAGGCGGCGGCGAAGCCGCGGCGCAGCCAGGCGAGCACGCGCGGGCGCTCGAGGACGTGGCGGCGCGCGGCGGCGGCGAAGACGCCGTAGAGCGCGAAGACGACGAAGGTCGCCGCCATGAACGCGGCGGAGAGCTCGCCCATGCGGATGAGTGGATGCGCCTCGCCGGCGCCGACGAACTGCGGCAGGAAGGCGACGAAGAAGATCGACAGCTTGGGATTGAGCAGGTTGACCGCGACCGCGTCGACGACGACGCGCAGATCGGAACGGCGCGCCGGCGCGGCGTCGACGCTGAGCGAACCGCCTTCGTGCAGCGCGTTCCAGGCCATGAACAGCAGATAGGCGACGCCGGCGTATTTGACCGCGGCGAAGGCGACGGCGCTGGCGTGCAGCACCGCGGCCAGGCCGAACATCGCCGCGGCGACATGCGGCGCGATGCCGAGCGTGCAGCCGAAGGCGGCGACGAGGCTCGCGCGCGCGCCGCGCGACAGGCCGGCGGCGAGGGTGAAGGCGACGCCGGTTCCCGGCGAAGCGACGACGATCAGCGTCGTCACCCAGAACGCGAGCGACACCGGCCGCTCTCCTCGCTGTCCGACTCAAGCGCCGGGGAAGCGCTGCGCCGCCGGGCTGACGACGGTCGCCATGCCGCCGCTGATCTGCATCACCGCCAGGCCGCGCTCGTTGGGGCCCTCGGCGCGGAAGCGGAAGACGCCGTCGACGCCGTTGAAGCCGGACGGGTTGGTGAGCACGGCCGGCGAATAGCGCTGCGCCCCTTGTGCGCGCGCCAGCGCCGCAACCAGCGACGCGGCGTCGTAGGAGAGCGAGGCGAGCCGCAGCGGATCGGCGTTGAATCGCGCCTTGTAGCGCTGGACGAAAGCGTTGAAGCCGGCGTTGTCGGGCGCGGCGAACCACGCCCCCTGCAGCGCCGGCAGGCGCAGCACGCGCGGATCGTTCCACACGCCGGTGCCGAGGATCTGCGTCTTGATCCCGCTCGTCGCCAGCGCGGTCGCCAGCGCCGGCATCCCGTCGGCCTGCTCGGGAATGAACAGCGCGTCGAACGGACCCGGCGCGCCGGCGAGATCCTGCACACCGGCCTGCGGCTGGCCGGCGGGATAACGCGCGACGGTGCCGACGCGCGCGCCGAGCCTCTGCGCCGCCTGCTGGAACTCGCCGACCGCGACATTGGCGTAGTCGCTTTGCGGCGCCAGCACGGCGAAATTCCTCTTGCCCTTCGAGACCGCGAATTCGGCCGCCTTGTCGGCGTAGGACTCGATCAGGAACGACAGCAGATAGACGCCGGGTTGGGCGACGCTCTCGTCGGTCGAGAAGGCGACGACCGGCCGGCCGGCCGTCTTGGCGACCCGCGCGACCTCGCGCACGTCGGCGGCGAGCAGCGGCCCGAGGATGATCTCAGCCCCGGCGCCGACGACCGCCTGGCCAGCCTGCGCGGCGCCGTCCGGCGTGCCGTGGTCGTCGACGATCATCAACGTCACGTCGTTCATGCCGGATTCTTCGACGGCGAGCTGGGCCGCGTCGGCCATCGAGACGCCGACGCTGCTCGGCTGGCCGTTCTGGGTCAGCGGCAGGACCAGGCCGACCCGCACCGGCCCCGTGCCGACCGTCTGGCCGACCGTCGGCCCGGCGAGCGGCTGCGACTGAACGTTCGGCACCGGCGCGGCGCCGATGTCCGGCGAAGGGCCGGGGGAAACCTCCAGTCCGCTCGAGGTGCAGCCGGCCAACGCGAGCAGCGCGCAACCCGCCAGCGCGCGCGTCACCCTCGCGAGCCCGCGCTTCGCCACCCTCGAGGCGCATGTCGGCATGGCAACCTCCCCCGCCCAAGGCCCGAAATTCCGCCGCGAATCGCTCGGACCCGACGACACTCTACCGCGTTTGCCGGCGTCGCGCGCCGTCACCGGACCGCCGTCACCTTTCGCGCCGATTGTGGCATTTTCGGCGCCGGATGCTATGGGAACCTGCGATGCGGACGAGGTTCGAAACGACGATGACGACGCGCTCCCGCGAGGCGAAAACGACGCCGAGGCCGCGCGGCTTCTCGGCGCTGGGCGCGCGCGTCGAGGCCGCCGCTCTCGCGCCAGGCCTCTATGTCGTGGCGACGCCGATCGGCAATCTCGGCGACGTCTCGCTGCGGGCGCTCACGACCTTGGCGGCCGCCGACGCGATTCTCGCCGAGGATACGCGCGTCACCCGCCGCCTGCTCGACCGCTACGACATCGCCGCGCCGCTCGTCGCCTACCATGAGCACAACGCCGCCGAAGTCCGCCCGCGCGTCCTCGCCCGTCTCGCCGCCGGCGAAGCGCTGGCGCTGGTCTCCGACGCCGGCACGCCGCTCGTCTCCGACCCCGGCTACAAGCTGGTGGTCGAGGCGGCGGCGGCGGGGGTCGTCGTCTTCAGCCTGCCGGGCCCGTGCGCGGCGATCGCCGCCCTGACGACCGCGGCGCTGCCGACCGACCGCTTCTTCTTCGAGGGCTTCCTGCCGGCCAAGGCGGCGGCGCGGCGCGAGCGGATCGCGGCGCTGGCGACGATCCCGGCGACGCTGGTCTTCTACGAAGCGCCCGGCCGGCTCGCCGAGGCGCTCGCCGATCTCGCCGCCGGGCTCGGACCGCGGCCGGCGGCGGTGGCGCGCGAATTGACCAAGCTGCACGAGGAGACGCGCCGCGCGACGCTGACCGCGCTCGCCGCCGATTACGCCGCCGCCGACGCGCCGAAGGGCGAGATCGTCGTCGTCGTCGGCCCGCCCGCGCCCGCCGCCAGGCCGGCGGCCGAGACGCTCGACGCGATGATCCTCGACGCGCTCGCCGATCTGTCGGTCAAGGACGCCGCCGCCGCGGTGGCGGTCGAAGCCGGCCTGCCGCGGCGCGAAGTCTACGCGCGGGCGCTCAGGCTCGCCGGGACGCGGCGGTGACGCCGGCGCGGCCGGCCAAAGCGCGGCGGCGCGCCCACCGGTTCGGCCTGCGCGCCGAGTCGATCGCCGCACTGCTGCTGCGGCTGAAAGGCTACCAAGTGCTCGAGCTCCGCTTCGCCGCCGCCGGCGGCGAGATCGACCTCGTCGCGCGGCGCGGCGCGACGATCGCTTTCGTCGAGGTCAAGGCGCGCGGCGACCTCGACGCGGCGACGGAAGCGATCACCGAGACCAAGCGCCGCCGCATCGGCCGCGCAGCGCGGGTCTGGCTCGCGCGCAACCCCTGGGCGGCGGCCTTGAATCTGCGCGGCGACGCCGTCTTCGTCGCGCCGGGGCGGCTTCCCCGCCACCTTGCCGCAGCGTATAGGCTGGACTTCGATTGAAGGAACCGATACCGCCATGCCGTTGACCGTCGCCGTGCAGATGGACCCGATCGAGCGCATCCGCATCGCCGGCGACTCGACCTTCGCGCTGCTGCTCGAAGCGCAAGCGCGTGGTCACGCGCTCCTCTACTACACCCCCGACCGGCTCAACCTGCAGGGCGCGCGGCTGTTTGCCGAAGCGCAACCGCTGACGGTGCGCGACGAGCTCGGCGACCATTTCACGCTCGGCGAAGCGCGGACGATCGAGCTCGCCGACCTCGACGTCGTCCTGCTGCGCCAGGACCCGCCGTTCGACCTCGCCTATATCGCCACCACCCATCTGCTCGAACGCATCCATCCGCGCACGCTGGTGGTCAACGACCCGCGCGCGGTGCGCGACGCGCCGGAAAAGCTGTTCGTGATGGATTTCCCCGAGCTGATGCCGCCGACGCTGATCTCGCGCGAGCGCGCAGCGATCGAGGCGTTCCGCGCCGAGCACGGCGAAGTCGTGATGAAGCCGCTCTACGGCTTCGGCGGCGGCTCGGTGTTCAAGGTCAGCGAGCGCGACCCGAATTTCGGCTCGCTGTTCGATCTGTTCTCGACCACCTTCCGCGAGCCGTGGGTGATCCAGAAATTCCTGCCGCAGGTCGTCGAGGGCGACAAGCGCATCATCCTGGTCGACGGCGAGGCGCTCGGCGCGGTCAATCGCGTGCCGGCCGAGGACGACATCCGCTCCAACATGGTGCGCGGCGGCGCGGCGGCCGAGACCGAACTGACGGCGCGCGAGCGCGCCATCTGCGCCCGCATCGGCCCCGAATTGAAACGGCGCGGCCTCGTCTTCGTCGGCATCGACGTGATCGACGGCTGGCTGACCGAAATCAACGTCACCTCGCCGACCGGCATCCGCGCGATCAAGCGGCTCGGCGGCCCCGACCTCGCGGCGGCGATCTGGGACGCGATCGAAGCGAAGCGGCGCGCCTCAGGCGCCGCGCCATGACCGCCGTGTCCTCCGCTGTCGGCTCGCGCGCCCGCCGCGGCCGCGGCCCGCCTTCCGACCTGTTCGACCGCGACGAGGTCGAAGCGAAGCTCGAGCGGCTGCGCGCCGAGATCAAGAACGACGAAGCGGCGTTCCGCCGCGGCGCGGTCGAGGTCTTGGCCGCCGCGCTCGAAGCCGGACGCGCCGAGGCGCAGCGGGCGCTCGAAGAGGGCGGCCGCGGCCGCGCCTGCGCGCGCGCGCTCAGCGACCTCGAAGACGAAGTCATCCGCGCCGTGCTCGACATGGCGGTTCGCCTCGCCGATCCCGACGGCGCGGCCAAGGCGAAGGGGCTGACCATCGTCGCCGTCGGCGGCTACGGCCGCGGCATGTTGGCGCCCGGCTCCGACATCGACCTGCTGTTCCTGATCGACGACGAGAAGGACGCCGGCGACGCGAAGCTGATCGAGACGGTGCTCTACGGGCTGTGGGACCTCAAGCAGAAGGTCGGCCACGCGACGCGGACGATCGACGAATGCCTGCGCCAGGCGCGCGCCGACATGACGATCCGCACGTCGGTGCTGGAAGCGCGGCTGATCACCGGCGACGCAAGGAAGCTCGAGACGCTGGCCGCGCGCTTCGACAAGGAGATCGTCGCCAAGACGGCGAGCGAATTCGTCGCCGCCAAGCTCGGCGAACGCGACGCGCGCGTCAAACGCGCCGGCGAGTCGCGCTATCTCGTCGAGCCGAACATCAAGGAGGGCAAGGGGGGCCTGCGCGACCTCAACACCCTGTTCTGGATCGCCAAATACGTCTATCGGGTGCGCGATCCGCGCGAGCTGGTCGAAGCGGGCCTGTTCTCGCAGCGCGAATTCAACCTGTTCTCGCGCTGCGAAGAATTCCTGTGGCGGGTGCGCTGCCACCTCCACTTCCTCACCGGTCGCGCCGAGGAACGGTTGAGCTTCGACGTGCAGCGGCCGATCGCCGAGCGGCTCGGCTACGCCGCGCGCGCCGGCCAGGCCGACGTCGAACGCTTCATGAAGCACTATTTTCTCGTCGCCAAGGACGTCGGCGACCTGACCGCGATCGTCTGCGCCGCGCTCGAGGAGCGGCAGGCCAAGCAGACCCAGGGGTTCGACCGCTTCCTCGGCCGGCTGCGACGCCGACCGCAGGCGCTCGGCGACGCCGTCGACTTCAAGATCGACCACGACCGCATCAACGTCATCCGCGCCGACGCGTTCGAGCGCGATCCGGTCAACCTCATCCGGCTCTATTGGGTCGCCGACCGTTCGAGCCTCGCCATCCACCCGGACGCGACGCGGCTCGTCACCCAGTCGCTGAAGCGCATCGACGCCGAGCTGCGCGCCGATCCGGAAGCGAATCGACTGTTCCTCGCGATCCTCACTTCGCGCCGGTCGCCGGAGGCGGCGCTGCGGCGGATGAACGAAGCGGGCGTGCTCGGCCGCTTCATCCCCGACTTCGGCCGCGTCGTCGGGCTGATGCAGTTCTCGATGTATCACCACTATACGATCGACGAGCACCTGCTGCGCACCGTCGGCGTGTTGAGCCGAATCGAGGCCGGCGAATTCAAGCAGGAGCACCCGCTGGTCAGCGAACTGCTGCCGCACATCCCCAACCGCTCGGCGCTCTATGTCGCGGCGTTCCTGCACGACATCGCCAAGGGCCGGGCCGAGGACCATTCGATCGCCGGGGCGGACGTCGCGCGCCGCCTCTGCCCGCGCCTCGGCCTGTCGCCCGCGGACTGCGACCGCGTCGCCTGGCTGATCGAGCAGCACCTGACGATGTCGAACATGGCGCAGGGGCGCGACCTCGCCGACCCGCGCACCGCCGAAGCCCTGGCGGCGACGGTGCAGTCGCTCGACCGGCTCAAGATGCTGCTGGCGCTCACCGTCGCCGACATCCGCGCCGTCGGGCCTGGCGTATGGAACGGCTGGAAGGGTCAGCTCCTGCGCACGCTTTACTGGGAGACCGAGGTCGTGCTCGGCGGCGGCCATTCGGCGATCGACCGCAAGGCGCGGGTCGCGGAGGCGCAGGAGGCGCTGCGCAAGGCGCTGCCCGGCTGGTCGGACCCCGACTTCGACGCCTATGCGCAGCGTCACTACCCGGCCTATTGGATCAAGGTCGATCTGCCCCATCTCGTCGCCCACGCCAAGCTGCTCTATGCGATGGCGGCGGAGGTTCGTTCGCTGGCGACCGAAGTGGCGAGCGATTCCTATCGCGGCGTCACCGAGATCACCGTCGTCGCGCCCGACCACCCGCGGCTGCTGTCGTTCGTCGCCGGCGCCTGCGC
>Ga0181529_10004361_pt1 | contig 15368 bp, 12 predicted proteins | sample PEATcosm2014_Bin_36_FD_119763 | JGI IMG/M metagenome (GOLD analysis project Ga0181529, IMG submission 119763) | Peatland microbial communities from MTU Mesocosm Facility, Houghton, MI, USA - PEATcosm2014_Bin10_30_metaG | ecosystem: Environmental > Terrestrial > Soil > Wetlands > Peat | place...
ACGGTCTTTCGTTTGCGGGTCCTCTACCCACAACAGTTCTTCGGGCAATAACTCGCAGAAACGGCGATGGACTTCCAGGATGCCATCACGTGTGACCGCACGCCCCCTTTGGCCGCCGCCGTCGATCCATTTCTGGACGGCGATATGTGCCTTCGCTTCAAGCTGTAGATCGCGCTCGTGGGCATTCTTGCTGTAGTCGTTCTTCAGCGCGCGTTCGATATCGATCGGGTGAGTGTCATGCCCTTCGATCAAGTTGCTGTAGTAGCAATTCATCGCGCGCACCAGATCGGCTAGCGAGGCCATCAGGCTCTCCGGAAGGCTACGTCGAAGTCCGGTGGACTTTTGTGCCAGATCCAGGGCAAGGTCTGTCAGCACGCCGCGACGGCGGGACCCGTCACCAATCAGCAAAGGCTCCATGAGCGAAACCGGTTCTCCTCGATCTTTTGCCGTTTTCATGTCCACTTTCATGTCCTAATCGATTAGCGAACAACTATATTTTATATCAGATTGTTACAAAGTATCAAGATGCGATAAGTCCTGCTATGAGTCCGCTTTTATGTCCGCTTAAAATGCGCCCTCTCCGAGGCCAAACTCGTTGCACCAGAGCCGCGCGCAGTTCAGCCGGCGGAACTCCTAAGCGGGTCGGCCAAGCGAACCCAATAGCGTCGACATCGCCTGCATGATGCGGCTTTGATCCACCGATTCAGGCAGTGGGATCGAGAGAACCGGACGGTTCGTGTGTAGATCGCGCGAAAAAAGGCTCGAAAGGCCCCCACCATCGGGCGCGTTTCGCGCCACTGCCGCCAGCGATTCGAGGAATCGCACGCCGGTTTCAATCAGCCCAGCCGCGGCCTGCTCGAACGCGGCCGGTTGCGATGCCGCCGTCCTGTCCGCCGGCGACTGCGCCGCGGCCGGTGACGGTGTCGTTGGAGAGGCCGGTTCTGGCGCTGAGCTTGTGGGAACAGGCTTAGTTGGGGCCTTGTCAGTAACAGGCTTTGGACGCGCCGGCTGATCTGCGAAGATCTCCTTCACAGCCTGGAGGGTATTCTTTCGTCCGAGAGCCTCGAAGCTTACCTCGGCGGCTGGTGAATCGAAAACACCCGCGAACAGGGACTTCTTCAGCTTTAGCGTTTCCCACACGCGCTCTTCGATGCTGTCCTTGGTCAGAAGGTGTACTACATGAACCGGATGGGCCTGGCCCAGACGGTGGACTCGTCCAATCCGCTGCTCGAGGCGCGCGGGATTCCAGGGCGGCTCGAAATTGATGACGGCCGAGGCCGACTGGAGATTCAGGCCAACGCCGCCCGCGTCGGTAGACAGGAACACGCGGCACTTCGCATCGCCGCGGAATTTTTCCATCAGCGCGCCGCGATTCCGTGAAGGCACGCCGCCGTGCAGAGACACGAATCCCACTCCCAGCTTCTTTAGTTCCTCACCAGCCAGGTGAGTCATCCGCTCGTACTCGCTGAAGACCACCACCTTGCGGCCTTCTTCTATCGCCAACTCGCGGATGATCTCACGAAACTCCTCGAGCTTCGGCGAGTGATTGGTCTGTTTGTCGAACAGAAACGTGGAATCGCAGAGCATCCGCATGTTCTGCAAGCAGCACATGATCCGCCGCAGATCGATTTCAGATAGCCAGCGCTGCCGCTCCCATTTTCGCATCAAAGCGGCCAGGATGTCGTTCTGCTCCCAGTACGGTTCTGCCTGCTGCGGGGTAAGCGCCACGTGGAGAATCTGGTCGGTGCGTTTCGGCAGATCCTTGAGGACCTCCTGCCGCGTGCGCCGCAGCAGGATCGGCGCCAGTTGATCGTGAATCCCATCGAGGCCGCGGTAGCCGATGAGGCGGCCGTTTTCGTCCTCCGTCCGGTGCTCGTGAAGGAAGCGGAAGGCGGGACCGAGACGGCGGCCATCGATGAACTCCACTAGGGAGAACAGCTCCTCCAGCTTGTTTTCGAGAGGAGTTCCCGTCAGCACGAAGGCGTAGCGGCTCTTGAGCTGTTTGATGGTGCGCGCCGTGGCCGTAGTCCAGTTTCGGATGCGCTGCGCTTCGTCGAGGATAATGAGGTCGGGCGCCAGTTCGTGCATGTTGCGCACGTCTTTGAGGACCAGTTCGTAGCTGGAGAGGTTGAAGAACTTGGGCGCGGCGTATAGTTCCTGCCTCCGCTCGAGCGATCCGTCGATCACCTGCGCGGAGAGGTCAGTGAATTTTTCGATTTCGGTTTTCCACTGGTATTTCACTGAGGCCGGGGCGACTACCAGCACTCTCGCCATACCGCGGCGCTGCCGGAGCAACTCGGCGGCCGCCAGTGCCTGTACCGTCTTCCCCAAGCCCATGTCGTCGGCGAGAACCACGCGACCCCGGCAGGCCGCGAAAATGGCGCCGCGCTCCTGGTAGGGCAATAGCCTCGTCTTGAGTACTCCTTTCAGCGGGTCACGCCCACTACGAAGCTCGGCGAGAAGTTGGGTTTCCAGATCGAGACCATCCGCCAGTTCATTTTCCCTGTCGAGATACTCGATCACGTCGCTGTAGACCACTGCTTCGAGGTCGGCCTTGCGGAAGGCCTCGATCACCTCATGAAAGCTCCGGAAGTGCTCGCGCCGCAGTCTCCCGGCTGGATCGAAGTACTGCCCGGCCAACTTGCGGAGAGCGGGCGATGGAGCAGCCGGCAGGTGCAACCGGACATCGATAGTTTCACCGTACTGCAAGGAAATCGAGGCGCGCGAGCGCTCATACGCCTTGCTGTTGAGCGCGCGTCCGTGCCGTTTCCGCAGGCGCAGAAGTAGGGCCTCAATGTGTTTGCAGGTGCCCAGCGTATTGACGGCGAAGTCCGGGCACGAGCAGTAGTTTTCGAACAATCCCGGCCCGCGCATGGCCACACGGTAGGACTTCCCGCTGGCTGACTTTATGCGATAGTCGCCGTATGGCCCACCGCCGGGCCGTTTCAGGATTTTGGCGATGACGTCGCGCGCGCGCTCCCGCCGTTCCGCAATCTGCTGCTCGACTAACATGTGGACGTTCCTTGCTCCTGGATCACGAGCCAGGATAGCAAAATGCAGCACAGACTCGCGTTAAATCCCAATCCTCACCAAGGCCACAAGCACGTCCCAGGCGTAGCTCCAGGCAATGCGCTCCTGTTCCAGACGCACGTTCACTCCCAAGCGCTGTTGCTTCAGTCCGCAATAGAGCGATTGTTCGGCGGGCGTCAGCAGCGGAAGCTCAGGCGCGGCATATTGCTGGTCCTCCGAAACCAAAATCTCGCGATGGCGCAGCAGCGTATGCTCGTCCATCAGCGCCGATTCCAAGTGCGGCATCTTCGACCGAATGCGGCTTAGTATGGCCAACCGACGCGAAAGTGTATTTCATCAACTACAGTCGCGAGATACAGGAGGTCCGCAGCCGTGGTGAGTTGCGGACCAACTCCTTCGTGCGGCTGCGGAAGCTGTCTTTGAATGGAGCACCGATGCTCGATGTCAGCGATCTGGGAAATGCGGACAGGCTATTGGCCAATCGCAGCCACCTCGGTGAGAGGGCGCGCGAACTCATCAAACGGGGAATCATGCCGACCGAGGACGGCTGGGGAGGCTGGCTGGGGAATTATCAGGCGGCTCTGTGCAAGGCCACTCGAGAGATTGAGGAGCGGAAGGAGCGGAACCTGGCTCGCGAACAAAAGCGACAACGGAACCGCGCGGTTGGACGATGACGGAAGCAGTGCAGGCGGGACAACCGCCAAGGGCAGCGCTCTGAACGTCATCGGACTTGTTCAACCTTCCAGACTTGCATTTCAGGAACCACAATGTTATTGTCTACTTGTCCATCAATATACTATGTAATATTAAATCATGAGGCGATCTGCACATCCGGCTGTGGTTTTCAAACGCGCTCGCCTGAGCCTGTCTTGTTGGCACCAGTCGTGGCCTTTGCTGCGGCGACTAGCGCACTCTCCTTTGGTTTGTGGTCCGGGGAGAGCGCGAAGCGGATTCCTAGATGGAAGTGTTCAACGTCTGCTTGGGAGGTCGAGGCAAGTGCATCGAAAAACTGCCGCCGGGTTGGGGCGGGTATTGCTGGCATTCATTATTTTTGTGGCGCTTTTCCGCGCGGCGGAAGCGCAGACGCTTCGATGCGCAATCCGCGGCGCCGTGTTCGACCAGTCCGGCGTGGCGATTTCGTGGGCCGTAGTGAAGGTTGAAAACAGGGCTTCCGGCCATGCGTATGCTACGGTGGCATCCCAGGCGGGCGAGTATTGGTTCCGGGATTTGCCGGCCGGTTCCTATTTGGTGACAGCGTTGTCGCCGGGATTCCGAATCTTGCAGGTCCCATCCGCCACCATTCAGGCGGGCGCGACCGGCGTGCTGCCTCTGAAGTTGAGCCGGGCGGTGAACGCCACTAAGGTCGAGGTGAACGCGTCGGCTGGAGATTCCCGCACGACGATGGCCGCGCGGAAGAAGGAGCGCGGTCGCGCCGCAAACGTACCCTCTTGGGATTTGTCGCAAAGTCACTTGACAGATCTATTCGAATCTGACTATACTCTATGTAATTAATTGACTTTTGTGGCGGGGCACCGGTTCTGCGTGGTCTTTCCGGAGCCCCAAAACATCGTTTGAGCCCAGTAGAACAGGAGCAGTAAGTATGAGTTTCGAGTTCCATTCGCGTCCCGGCCCGGCGCCGGCAGCACTAGCGTCGGTGTTGAACCTGGCCATTCGCCGGTCTTCCGCAGTTAAGTCCGCCCTCCGCTCTGATCTTCTCTGTCGTTGTTGTTGCCTTTAGTCTTCGCGCCTCACGCGCCAGGCATTGCCTGGCGCTTTTCCACCAACAGTTTTTTGCAGTAGGGACGTGGGGATTTGTGTCTCTAATTCACGGCGGAACGAGCCGTTGGTCTCGCGAGTTCCGGTCTGAGGATTCGGCGAAATGAACCCGTTCGAACTAGTATCCAGGACTGAAAGGTAACTTATATGAAGCTATTTCTTTTTGCACTTCTCGTTTCCGGTTTGGGATTCGCGCAGACCTTCCAGGGCTCCTTGCGAGGACGCGTCACCGATCCGCAAGGGGCTGCCACCTCCATCGCCAAGATTGCCATCACCGACGAAGCCACCAGGGTGAGCCGCGCGACCATCACCAACGATCAAGGCGAGTATGTATTCACGGCGGTGACGCCCGGCACGTACTCGGTTAGCGTCGAGGCTGACGGTTTCAAGCGCCTGGAACGTAAGGACGTCGTGATTACGACGCAGAGCGCCACTACGGTGGACCTCCAGCTCGAGTTGGGCCAGGTCACCGAGCAGGTCAACGTCACGGCCGAGGCGCCACCACTGCAAACCGGCGAGGCATCGACTGGCCAGGTGCTCGACAGCCAGGTGATCACGGACCTGCCGATTCTCGGGCGCAATTCCTTCTTCGCAGGCAAACTGGCACAAACGGTTGTGTTTGTTGCCAACCCGAAGATGGGACGCATGCAGGACCAGAATGCGAACTCCCAGGTATCGATCGCCGGCGGTCCGGTGCGCACCAACAACGTTCTGGTGGATGGGATCTCGATCACGGATTCGAATAATCGCGCCGTGTTCGTCCCATCGCCCGAGACGGTACAGGAAGTAAAGCTGCAAGCCAGCACATACGACGCCGAAGCGTCGCGCACCGGCGGCGGGACATTTAACTCGCTATTGCGTTCCGGCAGCAACGATATACACGGAAGCGCGGTGGGCCACATTCGCCAGACCGACTGGCTGGCCAACAACTTCTTCTCGAACGAAGCCGGCCAGCCCACCGCGGCTCAGCCGTTTCGGGATTGGGCCGGCTCGCTGGGCGGCCCGGTAGTGCTTCCCAAAGTCTATGACGGGCACAACAAGACATTCTTCTTCGTGGCTACCGAAGCATACCGGCAACAGGACGGCGGCGACACCGTGCTTTCGGTGCCGACGGCGCTCGAACGGGCGGGCGATTTCTCGCAGAGTTTCGCTGCCCGCGGAGGGTTGCAGACCATCTACGACCCGCTCAGCACCACCTCGACCGGAGCGCGCACGCCGTTTGCGAATAACATGATTCCGCAGAGCGAACTTAGTTCCACCGGAGAGAAGCTGGCGTCATATTACCCGCTCCCCAACGCGCCCACGCCCTATTACGGAGCGACTAACTTTAATTACACAGGAAGTTATCCGAACCGTGGCGACCAGTACACGTTTAAAGGCGACCAGCAGTTCGGCAGCCGGCTCAGCGCATCGGCTTCGTACGTCCATCAGAAAACCGGCGAGACCGACGCACCCTCCACCTTCGGCAACCTGGCATCGCCTGGCCAAAGCCTGCTGTACCGGAGGATCGACGCCACGCAGGCCAATGCCACCGAGACGCTGAATCCCACGACGGTGCTCACCGCCCGCTGGGGATTCAATCGCTTCTTTTCGACGAATTATCCCACCGTGAGCGCGGGGTTCGATCTGACCACCCTGGGACTTCCGGCATCACTGGCGGCTGAGACTCCGGACGCGGCGTTTCCGGCAATCACCATGGGAACGCTTGCCAGTTACGGTGGCGGCACGACCTCACGCGATGTCTTCTATGGGCGCTCGTTCAATACGACGATTTCTAAACTGTTCGGGCGGCACTCGCTGAAAGCCGGCTTCGACTTCCGTACTCTGCACGACTTCGGTACGCCTGCGGTCGGCCCGACCAGCCTTGGATTCACCGATGTCTTCACACGCGCCACGCCGCAAGTCTCGACGGCCGGAACCGGAGCGGACCTGGCAACACTCCTTCTCGGCTATCCCACCGGCGGCAGCATGGGCGTGGTTACAAAGTTCAACGATTTTGTGCAGTACTTGGGCGGGTTCGTGCAGGACGATTTCCGCATCACGCCCAAGCTGACTCTAAACTTCGGGCTGCGGTTCGAACATGAGTCAGGGGTGCAAGAGGCGAATAACAAGCTGATCGTTGGCTTCAATCCGACCACAGCCAACCCGCTGCAGCAGAATGTCTCGGGCCTGCAGATTCCCGGCCAGGTGGAATATGCAGGAGTGAACGGCAACCCGACGCAGACTGGCGACGCGCTCGCCGTTAAGCCCGCGCCGCGCATCGGTCTCGCATACTCGGTCAATGATAAGACGGTCGTACGCGGCGGATACGGTATTTACTGGGCACCGGGATTCTTCAGTTTCCAAAACACGGCAGGCTACTCGCAAACAACTTCCATTGTGACTTCGACCGACGGCAACTTCCATCCGGCAGATTCGCTCTCGAATCCGTATCCGAACGGGCTGCTGCAACCGACGGGAAACACGCTGGGAGGACTCTCGGGAATTGGCCAGGCGATCACGGTGTTTTCAAATAGCTCGCAATCGGCCGGGTATGTTCAGGAATACTCGATCGAAGTGCAGCGGCAGGCGCCGGGCGGATTCGTGTTGACCTTGGGCCTGCTGGGCTCCCATTCGCTCCATCTGAATGAGAGCGGCTTGAATATCGATCAGCTCAGCCCGTCGTATTTCTCGCTCGGTTCGGCGCTAACTCAGAAGGTGGCAAATCCGCTCTATAACAACGGCGGCGTGGGAACCGTGGGCACGGCGACCGTGAGCCAGGCGCAACTGCTGTTGCCCTATCCGCAGTACACGTCGGTGGCGCTCTACAACTCCGATACGGGGCTGGCCTTTTACTATGCCGGCTATTTCCGTGCGCATCGGCGCCTGGCGAACGGACTGAGTCTGTTGGCGTCGTACACTTGGTCGCGCAGCGAATCGAATGTTCTCGGCGTGAGCACCGCGGGCGCCGCCCAAATCAACTCACTCGCAGGCGCACAGAACGCATACGACAAAGGCGCCGAGCAGAGCCTGTCCACGCAGGATGTACCGAACCGCTTCACCACGGCACTCACCTATGAACTGCCATTCGGAAAAGGGAAGCCGCTCCTGAAGAGCGGCCGGTTACTCAACGCGGTTGCGGGCGGATGGTCGGCCAATGCGATCGGGATTGTGCAAACCGGATTCCCGCTGGAGGTAACGCAACCGAACAATAACAGTGTGATCGGCGCCAGCTTACAGCGGCCGAACGCCACTGGGTTGCAGGCTGCCACGTCGGGCTCGACGGATTCCCGTCTCAATGACTGGCTGAGCCCCGCGGCGTTCTCGCAAGCTCCGGAATTTACGTTCGGCGATATCAATCCGTTTCTCACCGCGCGTGGGCCGCAGCTTTTCAACTGGGACGTGTCGGCATTCAAGGGCTTCGCTATCGGCGAACGGTTGAAGGCCCAGTTCCGCGCCGAAGCGCTGAATTCCACGAACACGCCGTACTTTGGCAATCCAAACCTGACATTCACCAGTCCGACCTTTGGCAAGATCACGAGCCAAATCAATAACGCGCGGCTGATCCAACTCGGTGCGCGATTCACGTTCTAACTCACTTTAAGGAGATACATTCATGAACATCCATTTAATGTCCAAACGCCTATTTGCATCCCTGGCGTTCTGCGCCGCAGTGGCCGGGATCGGCGCCGTCCGTCCGGCTTTCGCGCAGGATTCCCCTTCCCAGCCACCGGCCGCAGAAGCCCCTCCCATCGTCGAATGGGTTTACGCGACGCAGTGGGGCTACTTCGACGAATGGTACGCCATTTTCAAGAAGTATCAGATCGCCATTCTCGACGAGGAGAAAAAGGAGGGGCTAGTCACTAAGTACATCGTGCAGCGCGGGGGCGGTCACGTCGGCGAAAGCGAACGCTGGGATTTGCGCGTGCTGATCTACTACAAGGACGCGGTGGCGCGGACCAAGGCGCGCGGTATCGCCCAGAAGCTGTTCCCCGATCAGGAGACGTTTCGCAAGGAAGAACAGCAGCGCTGGCGGCTGACCTTGGTGCACTGGGACCGTCCGCTCACCGAAGTGGACCCGCACGCCGAGCCGGCGCGGAACTAACCCGGCACCTTGGCCCCGCTCCCGATTCACCGGGTTGCCTTTTCGGAGCCGGGAGCGCTGCGCTGGTTGGGACCGGGGCCATTGAAGCGTTTCTGGGGATCACTAACTTAGAGATTGTTACTGAACACTGTGAGGAGAGATCAATGAAGAAGAAGTTATTACTTGCCGCTATCATCGCGTTCGCGCCCGCGGTTTGGGCCGAGTCCATTGCGGGACTCTGGAATGCGACCACCACCGTCAACGGGACTGAGATCCCTTTCAAAATCGAATTTTCCGGCGATGGAGCCAGCGTCAAAGGCTGGTTCTTTAATGGCGAGGAACATGAAGCCTCGACATCCGGGAAGTTCGAAAATGGCACCTTGGTTTTGAACTTCGACACGTATCTTGCGGTTCTCAAAGTGACGCTAAAGGACGGCGCCCTAGATGGCGAGTACAGTGGGCGGCGCGGCGACCCGCTTCCGATCCACGCGGTTCGAGCCACGTCCCTGCCGGCGTCCAAGGAAAAGGGGCCGGACATTTCCGGTTTGTGGTACCTGGAAGGCGTCACTAGCCGCAAGCACGACGAGAAGGCGTTTCAATTCGTGGTTCACCAGCACGGCGCGGAAGTTTCCACCGCGATCTTGCGTATTGATGGCGATAGCGGTACTTTGACGGGCAGTTATCGGGACGGCAAGTTTGTGCTGAGCCATTTCTCCGGTGCGCGGCCATCGTTGGTGGTAATCACACCGCAAGCCGATGGCGCGCTGAGCGTCGACCAGAATGGCAAGGTTCTCACCGCCGTGCGCCCGGATCAGGCGCGCGCCAAGGGTCTCGACCTGCCGGCCGACGCCAACGCCCACACGGCCGTCGCCGATCCTAGCAAACCATTCAACTTCAGTTTTCCAGATTTGAACGGCAAGCTTGTTTCCAATACGGATGAGCAGTTTCGAGGAAAGGTCGTCCTGGTCAACGTGACGGGCAGTTGGTGCCCCAATTGCCATGACGAGGATCAGTTCCTGCCCGCGCTCTACAACAAGTATCACTCCAAGGGACTGGAGATCGTGGCGCTGGACTTCGAAGAGCCCGAGCAACTCGCCGACCCCGTGCGGCTAAGAGCACTCGTGCAACAGGACGGAGCCAAGTATACGGTCCTGCTCGGCGGCGAGACGAGTTCCGCGAAGGACAAGCTCACGCAAGCCCAGGGTTGGGACTCCTGGCCTACGACTTTCTTTGTAGGTCGTGACGGACTAGTGAAGAAAGTACATGTTGGGTTCCCCAGCCCAGGCAGCGGCGAGTTATTCAATAAGGCGAAGGCGGAGTTTACCGCTGAGATTGAACAACTACTTGCCGCGAACCAGACGGCGTCGCGATAGTAGTTGTGAGTGGATCGGAAATATAGCGAAACGGCGGAGCTGACCGAGAGATTCTCGGTTGGCTCCGCCGTTTTGGTTGTCGCTTATGCTTTGCGGCCTGGTCTGGCGGTTTGGATGCGCAGCAGCGCGGCGGCCAGCGCGTCGATGTCGGAGCAGGTGTTGTAGAGCGCTAGCGACGCGCGCACCGTGCTTTCGATTCCGAAGCGCCGGTGTATGGGTTGGGCGCAGTGATGACCGGCGCGGACGGCGATGCCCTCGCGGTTGAGAAGGTCGCCGACTTCCTCCGTGCGGACCCCATCGAGCACAAACGAAAGAACGCCCGCCTTCTCTGCGGCCGTACCGATGATGCGCAGGCCGGGGACGCGCTCGAGCGCGGCTGTGCCATACACAAGCAGCTCGTGCTCGTACCGGCTGATATTGGCCATGCCGACGCGGTCCAGATAGTCTATCGCCGCACCCAGTCCAACGGCATCGGCGATGTTCCCGGTACCAGCTTCGAAGCGCGACGGCGGCGGGTTGTAGATGGTTCGTTCAAACGTGACGTCCTGGATCATGTTGCCGCCGCCTTGCCACGGCGGCGTGCTGTCCAGAACCTCCGACTTTCCGTACACGACTCCGATGCCGGTGGGCGCGAACACCTTGTGCCCGGAGAAGACGTAGAATTCGCAATCGAGCGCCTGCACGTCGGCGCGCATGTGCGACACGGCCTGCGCGCCATCCACCAGCACCTTTGCGCCGTGGCGGTGAGCCGCTTCGATCATCGCGGACAACGGCGTGACGGTGCCGAGAGCGTTGGAAACTTGAGCGATCGAGACCAGCCGCGTCTTCGGACCTAGCAGCTTCTCGTATTCCTCCAGAATCACCTGGCCGCGGTCATCCACCGGCGCCACGCGAAGCCGCGCTTGTTTTTCGGAACACAGCGTTTGCCAGGGGACGATGTTGGCGTGATGTTCGAGCCAGGTGATGACGATTTCGTCGTCCTTCTCCACGTACCTGCGGCCCCAGCTTTGCGCCACCAGATTGATGCCCTCGGTGGCGCCGCGGACAAAGATAATTTCCCGCGGCGTGGAGGCGTTGAGAAAACGGCGGACTTTTTCGCGCGCGGACTCGTAGGCGTCCGTGGCCCGCGCAGCTATTTCATGCGCTGCACGATGCACGTTGGAATTCTCGTGTTCGTAAAAGTAACTCAACCGGTCGATGACGCTTTGCGGCTTTTGCGTGGTCGCGGCATTATCCAGCCACACCAGCGGACGGCCGTTCACCTGCTCCCGCAGGAGCGGGAAGTCGCGGCGAATGGTTTGTGCGTCGAATAGGTCCGACGACAGCTTCAGGGGTGGCGGCTCCGGCTGGGAAGCGGCCGTCGGCGCGACGGGTGCCGGGCCGGGCGGCGAAAACGAGAAGAGCGGCCGGGCTTCCTCGAGAAAGGAAAACGCCGGCAAAGCAGGGGAATCGAAACCACTGGGGGCTGTTGGCATCGGCGGACTGGGAACGGCAGGAGCCTGCTGCGTGCTGGGTTCGGCAACCGCTGGCACGAGCTTGCCGGGCGATTCCAGAAAAGCGCGCAGAGCGGCGGCGGTCTCCTCCGGTTCCGGATAACGCGGCCGAATCTCCTGCAGGAAGGACAGCTCGGGCGGCGCGGTGGAATCGATGGCGCCGGAACCAGCCCGAACGCTGGTTGCGGGTGGCTGCGAAGCGACCGGAACCACGGGCGGCGCGGCTCCCACGGGCGGCACGGAAACCGGGCTCATCGCAGGGACCACAGCCCCAGCCGCGGGCGGCTGCGCGCCGGACACGGCGGCGAAAAATTCATTGGCCATACGCGCCAGCATCGCTGGATCCGGCAGCCCCGCAGGCGCCTGCTGCGTTCCGCCGATCACGGTTGTCCAGTCATCGGTTGCAGGAGGCACCGCGGCGGCGGACCCGAGCTCATTTAGAGGGTTGGTACTCATGATAGGTCCCTACGTCGACGCCCTCCAGCACCGCGATCGCATCGTCGGTAAGCACGGAAGTCGAGCAGTAAAGCGACACCAGATAGGAGGCCAAGGCCTTGGTGTTGATACCCATGAAGCGAACCGAAAGGCCAGGGCTCACTTCACCGGCTAGCCCGGGCTGAAACAGTCCGATGCATCCCTGTTTTCGCTCCCCGGAGCGAAGCAGCAGAATCTTGGTTTTGTTGTCAGCGCTCTTAACGTGGATCTTGTCGGTGGGAACCAGCGGAACGCCGCGCCAGGTCAGAAACGGGGTGCCGAAAATCGTGGTCGTCGGCGGGGGCACGCCGCGAAACGTGCACTCGCGACCGAACGCCGCGATGGCGCGAGGGTGAGCCAGGAAGAACGACGGCTCCTTCCACACTTTGGTCAGCAGTTCATCGAGATCGTCGGGCGTGGGGGCGCCTGCCCTGGTCTGGATGCGCTGCTCGGAAGGAACGCTGTTCAGAAATCCGTAGTCGGGATTGTTGAGCAGTTCTCGCTCCTGGCGTTCCTTCATGTGCTCAATCAGAATGCGAAGCTGCTCCGCAGTCTGTTCGTGCGGTTTGCTGAAAAGATCCGATATGCGTATATGAATGTTGAGCACCGCGTTGATGGCGCTCAGCTTGTGTTCCTTCGGGTTCTCTTCGTACTGGACATACGTTTCCGGCAGGGCGCTTTCGTCGACCTGGCCGCACGTGACATCGATTGGTTTGCTCTCATCGACGCGGTTGCGGCGAAACGTGCCAGCTTCGAGCGGTTTCCAGTCCAGCAGACGCACCAGCCAGCGCGGAGTGATGGCTCCGTACTGCGGGGCGGTTTTGGTGACGTTGGCAAGTTGAAATGCAGCCTGTTCGCCTAAAGCCTGATGTGCAATGTTTTCTTCAGCCACGAGGGGTGTCTCCTATGATGTTTAGATTCTTCCAGTTGCTGCGGTTGTAGCCCTTGCAGCTACATTGGAGTTAGTTTACCATACGGGAATCTAGCTCCATTAACTCCATAGACAAACAGGAATCATCTCTTGCACCGGAAATGAAAAACAAGAATCATAATACCGTATCTTGATTGACAATGGTATATTGTGGTATCGTTGTGATGTGGCCAGGGAGCCCGATCAATGAGCGTACCCGGAATTCAAGTCGAAGAACTGAAGCAGCGGCTCGACGCTGGTGAAAACCTGTTCCTGCTGGACGTGCGCGAGGAATATGAGTACGAAATCTCCAACATTGGCGGACATCTGATTCCGTTGGCCGAGTTGCCGACGCGTGTGAACGAACTCGATGCCAGCCAGGAGATCGTTGCCCTGTGCAAGATGGGTAGCAGGAGCGCCAGGGCGGTGGAGGTTCTGCACCAGGCCGGGTTCGAGAAGGTGCGAAACCTGACGGGTGGAATTCGCGCGTGGTCCGATCGCGTGGACCCCAGAGTCCGTAAATACTAGACGGAACTCCACGACGTTCAGGCTCGGAGTTGCCGCCATCGCCACCGAATGTCCAAGATGTATATAGGCATTCGACAATGAAGCGATTTTGCTGCTGTTTAAGGGGCTAGTTCGGCCGGGGGCGGCCGGCGGGCACGTACAGCGAAAATATTTATTAGTCGATACGGTCGATAGAGAAGTGGCGTTACCCATGACCAGCCGGCGATGCACGTTTCCCTCAGTTGCCCTCCTTTCGCGCTTGCGAACTTCTTCATCCTGTTGTTGTCACTCCCACATGTTGAATCGGTGAAGCTCGTGTTTGTGGCCCAGCCTGGGCCGGAACAGTTCATTCAGGGAGTGAGAGATGGCTACCCCAATCAGTTTCATTCAGACGCCCAACCAGCAGCCTTCGCAGGAAAGCTGGGTGGAGGAAAGCAATCCTGCGATGGCCGCATTGCTGGGCTTGGCAGTTGACGAGACGCAGTCCCAAGGCGCGTATGTTTACAGCTTTGATCCTATCGCCACGACGGCGAGACTGGTGGGCTGGGCGGGTCTGCCGCCAATCGGCGGAGCGCTTCCCGCTGAAGTGCCGCCCGGAGTGGCCAGGGTGCATCTCGGGCGCAGCGCGCCGCTCGTCGTCCTTGAACAAGCCTGGTCGGATGCGCGGTTCGAGGCAATGCCGGAGTTCGCCAAAAATCGATTTGAAGGCGTGGCTTCGATCCCGCTGCTCGAATCCGGAGCCGTGGTGGGGTTGATGAACGTGTGCCGCTCGCGCCGGGTCAGCTTGCCCGGGAGCGCGCTCTCGTTTCTACTCAGTCTCAGCGTGCCGGTCTCCGCATTGGTCGCCGGAGAGGCGGCACGAGCGAGACTGCGGCGCGAGATCGACAACCTGAACCGTCAACTCGCCGACCGAAAACTGCTCGAACGCGCCAAGGGACTGATCCAGACGCGCTTCCAGTGGAGCGAAGAGCAGGCCTACCTGCACCTGCGCAACCTAAGTCGGCGGCGAAGAACGCCGATGCGCGAAATCGCCCTGGAAGTGATCGAACGTGTCACTCCCGTCGAAAGGGCCGTTTGAGGAAAGGCGACCGTTCACGTCCTAAATCTCCCAATCGTACGTGTGGGTCTTCTGTTTCTCCGCCCAGTCGCGAACGATCGAGCCAAGATCGGCGCGTTCCACGATCTCCGCCACGCTTCTGTCGACCTTTCGCCACAACTCGCTGACCGGAGTGTCGCGCTGAGGGACTTTCCCCTTCTGCGCGGGGCCTTGGATGAATCGCAGCACCTGACCAACTGTGATAGTCTCCGGAAGCCGCGCCAGGTAATACCCGCCATCCGCTCCGCGGCGCGACTCCACGAAGCCGCCCTGTTTCAGGGACGCCAAAACCAACTCCAGAAACTTCTGGGGAATCTTCTGCCGCTTCGCGATGCTGGCGATCTTCACCGGCTCATCGGTCTTCTGCGAAGCCAGATCGAAGAGAGCCAAGAGAGCGGAGTGACTTTTTGATGTGACGTTCATGGCTGCCCCAAGTGAAAGGGAGGCGAGCCTCCGCGCCCACCTCCCTTCCCGCTACACGATCCCTTCGAAGAGCACCGACGTCAGATAGCGTTCCCCGGAGTCCGGTAGAATCGCCACAATCGTCTTTCCGGCAAACTCGGGTTGCTTCGCCAGGCGCGCGGCCACCGCAACCGCGGCCCCGCTCGAAATGCCGCTCAGTATACCCTCTTCGCGCGCCAGGCGC
>Ga0181529_10004362_pt1 | contig 15364 bp, 16 predicted proteins | sample PEATcosm2014_Bin_36_FD_119763 | JGI IMG/M metagenome (GOLD analysis project Ga0181529, IMG submission 119763) | Peatland microbial communities from MTU Mesocosm Facility, Houghton, MI, USA - PEATcosm2014_Bin10_30_metaG | ecosystem: Environmental > Terrestrial > Soil > Wetlands > Peat | place...
ATTCCTTAGCTCGCTCCAGTGGCGACGCGGACTTGTCAAGGTTCCACCTTGGGATGTAGATCTTTCCGATCTCGACTCCTCGTCCGATGACGGCGTTGTGGAGGAACGTGTCCCGATAGTCTCTGATCTCCGTGAATGGGTCGAATCCTTTCGGGAATTGGTTGACGTCGGCGGCAAATGTCGGCTGCGAGCGTGCCCGCCCGCAATCCGCTTCGAGACCGTCCATCGCTTGCAGGAACTTCTTGAAGTTATCCGCAACGGAGTGCAAGAGGAAAAAGACGTCCTCAGGATATTCCAGCGCTGTTTCCTCTTCCGAAACTCGCTTGACGGCTCGCCCGAGGAAATAGAATACCGAATAGTGGGCCATCGCCGCTTGCTCGTACCTCTTTGGGATTCTTGGTCGAAACCGTATCCGCTTCATCGGGTCGTGTACAATCGCCGGGTCAACGCGGTTCGTCAGGGGCACAATGAGTCGACGCCAAAGAACCTCGTACGACGGGAATCGGCCGGACAACAGCGGCCAGAATTCCTGCTCGTGGCGATCGCCGTCCGTGCCTAGGTCGAATTGGTCGAGTTGGTTCAAGCCGTCCATTTGTCAAGTCTAGCCGATTCCGCCGTGTATTGTCCGCGCGCGCTGGACCGCCCTGGCAGCCGAGCCCGCGCGACGCAGGCGCGGGTGACAACGCCGAAGGCCACGAGCAGGGCCGCTCAGGCCGACCTTTCACGTGCAAGCTTCCCACATGGCGACTTCGGGGGAGCGATCCTCAGCGACACTCTTGCCGGCGACGACGCGACCGTTGGCCCCAAAAATGAGATAGATGACGCAGAATTCAAATCTCACAAGCGCCGGTCCAGTGACGCTCAGTCTACGCTGAACGGCTGTTGCTTCGGTCCCGGTCTCGCAAGGTCCGTGCCCGAGTAACATTGATGATTGTCCCTGTCCGGCGCACCGATTGCGGAGACTACGACCGAGGATTTCTTTCCTGTGAGAAGTTCCTCGAACTCAAACAGATACTGTCGTTTTGCGGGAACGTCCCCACCCACGCCCCGTCCTTGGCCGTCAGGTCGAATCGGAACGAGGATATGCCCTTCGATCGCCGAATGCCCGGCCAGATTAAGGGGGAACAACAGCTGCGGTTTCTGTCGTATCCCGAAGGCGGCAAGCAAGCGGGGCCACTCTGGAAGCTGCAGGCTAAACGGGTCGACCGCAAGTTGGGTGCATCCGTAGACGATAAGGAAAAGCGCACTTATACTGACGGGATGCGGTGATCGATTTATAAGGGTGAAGTCCTCTCCAATGGCGAAGCGTTGAACCAACGCTGGCTCTTTAGTCCGCAACATTGATACGTCAGCTAATCCGCCGGGGTACCGGACTTCCCAACCCGCCGTGATAATAGGCGCGTCAGCGGCCGCCGTTCTGTATTGTCGTGTGAAGTCGCGGTTAAGTTCCTCAACCTGAGACATGAGGTCGTGTGGAAACAAATCGGTTATGATATTTGCCTCCCGCAGCATCAACTGCCCGCGGCCCGTGATGCTTGGATTCGGGTCTAGCGTTCCAATAACAACCCTTTTCACCTTCCGCTCCGCGATCCGGCGGGCACAGGGCACCTTTGGATGATTTCGCGCGGTGCAGGGCTCCAGCGTGGTGTATACGGTTGCATCCACGAGCGAATCATCAGCCAGTTTGCGTTCAAGCACAATGTATTCGGCGTGGCATCCCGGTTCTTCGCCACGATGGGCCTGAGCTATCACCTGGTTGCCCCTGACAACCACAGCCCCGACCTTCGGGTGCGACCGCCCGTCCGCTTCGGAAGCGCTTTTCCTTGCCTCCTCAATCGCCAGTTGGGCGAATTTTCGGTCCTCCCTGTTGAACGCGCCCGAGGGCGGCCCGCTGGGACTTCCTTGGCAACCCGGACCCACCGTGGGTTGGCAACCCTCGGGAGTAAGCGCCCGACCCCTTGGAGTAATCTCAAGGTTGTATGCGGCCCGTACGTCGCCATAGGCGCCAGTTCGTAAGAGTCCCGCTTCAATCATCCCGTCCGCGTGCAGGTCCTGGATGACCGCATGCCACTCCGCGTCCGGCAAATCTTGGAAGACCGGCAGGCGATCGCGCAACTCGTATAATTGCAGTTTGCGGTCGCTTGCCTTGAGCGACCTCAATATTTCGTCCTGAAGCAATCTCTTGTCCATGTCATCTCCGGCGGACGCTCCAACGGAGGAGAAACACGACAGCCGCGGGGATCGCCGCTATTTTCTCTTATAATATCACCCGCCCCATGATGGAGCGCGCTGGCAACCTTGGGAGAGCGCCGTGACAAGGATTCGGCTGCAACGGAGGTGTGCCAGGGTCGAATTTATCCCCACGAGCATCTAGTCGCCGGCCTGCCAAGGCTGGAACCAGCCAGGCCCCCAAGAAACGGGGTTGGAGGAAGCGTCGCAGGATTACTCCCGTGAAGTCCCGGTCACAGCAATAGGAGCGTTGGCGGCGGCGAAGGACGGCGAGCGGCTCCGCGCGGAACGATATGCGGCAGAAGGCTGGTCGCTTTTCGCCTTCGAGCAGAGCCCGTTTGATCCCGTTTAGGTGACTCAGCACAAGTGGTTCGGGGCCTGCGTCCGTCTTGCGATTTCGATGCATTGTGGTCTGCTTTCCGAGCGAAAGCGAATCCGTTCCATTCTACAACCTCTCCGGTCATCTCAACTATGGCGTTGGGGATTATCGTGCTGGCCCAGCGGCCAGGAACCCAGGGAACAGGCGTTATCTGGTGATATCGGGAGCCGCCCCGCTATGGTGCGAAGGAGCGGTAAGTTGAAAATCGTTTACGCGCCGGCCGGAAGGCGAGCGAGGAGTTGTAAGTAGCGATCGGACTCCGTACCCACCTTAAAGTAAAGGCGAGCATTCCGCTCGTCGGTCGTCACTGCCTCCTTCAATCGTTCGAGATCGGTCCGCAGCAGATCGCGATTGTTTCGCGCGGTTGCGACCAATTGGGCTGCTGTCTGACTGGGACTAAAGGCGAGGAGTCCCTTCGTCGGTAAATGGTATTTGGGGAAGTGGCATCGGTTGATAAGCATGCAAGCACCCAACAATTCGACATCGTCGAGTGGATTGACGTGCTCGGAAGCCAGGCCAACGCGGGAACGGAAGTGCTCGGACAGCCGGTCCGAAATAAACGACGCTTGGCTGTGTGCGCGCCAGATCTCCTCTTGCTCCGGCGCCGGTTCGAAGGGTAGTTCGACCGCATTCCTCATCGCTGACACAAAGATGCGCAAAGCGTGGTCGCTTGCGGTATCCATGAACAAAGATTCCTCCGACATGACGCGTCGGAACTTGTCTACGTGGGATTCTTGAATCGGATGCCATTCCTCGTCGTTACCCCTAGCGATCGCTTCTGTGGACTGATGCATCGCTACAAGAATGCTTCGAAAGCTGTCCTTTTGATGCTCGAAGACGACAGACATCCTTTGGTGCTCCAGTTGAAGCTCGTGTTTCGTGATTTCGAGACGGCGAGCCAAGACGGACTCCATCTTCTTCTGGAGCACCCAGTAGAGCACTCCACCGAGCACAGCTACGGAAGGCAGAGACGGGCCGAGGGACCTCAGAAAATCGGTAAGGCCATTCACAAAGCGATGATACAGCATTGGCGGCACGCATCACTGGGTTGCGACTGACAACCCACAATATCGGAAAGGAAACGGCCACGCGACCGCCCTCACCGATCCTACGTCGCCTTCGCAGCTTCGGCTCGCTTCAATGCCCATCGCTTCTTCGTGGCGGCGATGATCGCTCTCCTGCCCGGACGGTTATACTTGAGCCGAATGGCCCGAAGGCTGCGAAATTTCTGGCAGAGGATCAGCGAGGGCATCGCGATCCAGCAACTGTGGGCGCAGTTTCACGCCGACGCGCGATCGAGTTACCAGTTCTATGCCAAAGATGTGGACCGGGCTCGACTGGAAGGAGAGTCCCGCTGGAAGCGATTCTGGCGGGTCGCCCGGGGCCTGTTCTGGGCGATTATGATGAAGCTCTCGCCGGTGCGGCGCGTGCTGCTCCTGATGGCGCTGGTGCTGCTGTTTTTTCCCGCGATCCACATTACTCAAGACGACCAAACCGTTGATACTGTCGACGGCCAGTTCCTCGCCGGCGTAATTTTGGTGGTTCTACTCGCGCTGGAACTGTCGGACCGCGTCACCATGAAGCGCGATCTGGAAATCGCGCGCGAGATTCAAAGCTGGCTGATGCCGTCGGAAGCGCCGAAGGTTCCGGGCGTGGACATCGCTTTCGCCAGCCGCCCGGCCAACACCGTCGCGGGGGACTACTACGACGCCTTCTTCCGCCCGAACGGGCGACTGCTGCTCGTGGTGGCCGACGTGGCCGGCAAGAGCATTCCTGCGGCTCTGCTGACCGCCACTTTGCAGGCCAGCCTGCGAACACTGGCGGCCCTGCCGGGCACGCTCCCTGAGTTGGTAGGGCAAGTCAATCGCTACTCGTGCGAACAGAGCCTCCAGGGACGGCGCTTCACTACCGCCTTCTTGGCAGAGTTGGAACCCGCCACCGGCGCCCTGACCTATGTTAACGCCGGTCACAATTGGCCCGTGCTGCGGCACGCCTCCGGTGTCATCGAGCGCCTGGAAGCCGGCGGACTGCCGCTCGGCATCAACGCTACACTGCCCTATCAATCTGGCAGCGCGACGCTGGCCACGGGCGATCTGCTGTTGATTTTCACCGACGGCCTGGTGGAAGCCGAGGACGATGGGGAGCACGAGTACGGGGAAGAGCGAATGCTACCCGTGGTGCAAACGCTCCAGAGCGGTACCGCGGCAGAAGCGCTCAAGCGCATCATGTCATCAGTGGACGCGTTCGTGGGACTCACTAGGCAGCACGACGATATTACGTGTCTGGTGTTGCGGATGACTTAGGCTGGCGTGGTAGCCTGAATTCTTCCGTCCGGTCACAGGTTTTGGGAGCGTTAAGACGGAATATCGGTAGCCGATACTCTGGGCCGATTGGTCCGCCGACGGTAAAGCCTCGCCGGAGTGAGCCAGCCTCGTGATCAGCGTCTGCGATCCGACGCACAGACCGAGGGGGACAGTGGGCCCGAGCACCCGTCAATTTTGGTCGGCCGCGCTGTCCCGGCTATGCTTCTTGCGGTTGCGCTTGCGCGCGAGTGCGGATTTGACTCGCTTCTTCTGACCGGGTTTCAGATAGAAACCGTGTCGCTTTACTTCCTTAATGATCTCCTCTTGCAGAACTTTGCGCTTAAAACGCCGGAGCGCGTTCTCCAGAGTTTCACCATCTTGAATGTGGACCTCGGCCAACGATCACCCCCTTACTCATGGAAAAAGAGATCCTTCATGGTATCAAGTTCCAGTCTGAAGGCGGTGTGATCTATCCCGGCGCACCTTGTTCGCCCCCTCGCCCACGTGCCACGGCAGAGTTATTCCCCCGCGAACCTGCTCTTTCCGAGCGGCGACGAATCCGACCGGAGCAGCCGGTAAACGCTACGGCGTCAGGCAGGATCTATGCGCGATTGGTGGTGCGAAGGGGATCTCGCAACAGAAGTGCAGTGAGGAAGCCGGATTGGCAATCCGCCGCAGGTTGCCTTCGGCCAATCTGCGCCACTCATCCTGCCCTGCGCGGAGATAGCCGGGCGCTAGCGGCCGTAGATTAAGAGGCGGAGGGTGCCCGGTTTGGGCACGGGCCTCGCGTTTGCGGCGCCTCCGGCGGGCACTTCAAAATCGGCGGTGTCCACCAGCAGATTGTGCGTCTTGGGATCGAGAGCCATGGTCTTGGCGCCGTACTGGGTCTTGACGGTCTGAACGAGGCTGACAGCGTCGGAGGAATCCTCGTGGAAGATGTGGATCGTGCCGTCGCCGGTGGAGCACGCAGCCAGTTTGGTTTCCGGATCGAAGATGCTGGTATCGACGCGCGCGCCGATGGGGAACGAAGAACCGATGACTTTCCCGGTGTCGGCATTCATCACGATGAAAACCGCGGGATTGCGCGCACCGATGAAGAGGCGGCGACTCTGGCGGTCCATGGCGATGGAGACGGGCTGGCCGGCGGGCGCCACGGGCCATCGCGCGGTGATTTTGAGGGCGCGGGTATCGATGGCGACCACCTCGTTCTTATCTTCGAGATTGTCGTAAATCATGCCGCGGCCATCGGCGACGGCCTGTTCGGGCGCGCCGCCGAGAGCGAGGGTGGCGACCGCCTTTCCGGCGGCGGGATCGATGACGGTGACAGTATGGGGATCGCCGTTGAAGGCGAAGACGTGCTTGGAGACGGAGTCGTAGAGAATCGAATCGGAATCGTGGTCGGTCTTGATGCGGCCGGTTTCGCGGAGCGTTTTCAGATCGAAGATCACGACTTCGCCGGCGTCGCCGTCGGTGATAAAGCCGCGGTTGAGCTCGGGAGCGAGGGCCACGCCGTGGTCGCGTTTCAGACCAGTGACGTTGCCGATGACGGCATCGGTATCGCCGTCGAGCACCGTGAATTCAGTTCCGCGCGAGAGGTAGACACGCCGCGACGCGGCATTGAAATTGATGTAATCGAAATACTCGCCGCCGCCGGGAGCTGCGTCCAGCGGGATAATCCGGAGCAGGTGATAGCCGGGGTTCGATTGGAACGCCACCGAAGCCGCGGCGAGAAGCAGAAAGCACGCAATGCCCAAAACGGACACCAGACTGTGAGGCTTCATTCCTTCCTCCACACCTGATTTTACTCCGTGCCAAGGTTTGAGCCGTCCTGGTGGATCAATGCGACACGCCATTCCGGCCTGAAATAAGGGTGTTCCTGTTCCCGTCCATAACCGCGAGAACACTGCACCGTGGCGCCCACTCATCCCCTACCTCAAGAACGTGAAGGACGGAGAAACACCAAACATCGCAGATCTATACACCGCTCTTGGTGCCAATTGAGTCGCCGCAAGCACCGTCGCTCTGTTGGCGACATTGGAGACATGTATTCTATGGTCGACGGAAACACCTCCGGCACGGGACGGTCAGTGCCCGAGTAGTCGCCTGTGGTTCCTTTTGCCTTGTCGGGCCAGGCGCCGGGGTGGCTGTCGGTTGGTTGGCCCACCGCACAGGCCGCGTCTGCGGGTGAAATTGTCCGCGCGGTCGCAAGGCGTTAACGGCAAATATCGGTAGCCCCGCTGCCAGCCAAACCAGATCATCGGCGGCCAGTTGGCGGTTGCGTCAGCGGACCGAAGCCGACTCCCAAGGAGCCATTCTTGTCCGGCCCGGACCAGTTGCATGCTTATCGGGACTGGTCGCAGCGCGACCCGGTCCCGAACCGCATCAGCGGAGCCGAGGGCGCTGGCGGTACTCGCCCGGCCCCGATTGTGGTGATGCACGAACGCTAGCGGGCATGCAGCTTTTCATACAGGGCGGCGTGTCATTGGACGAGTCGAAGCGAATCGCCAGTGCGACCCCCAATTTGTCGAGTGGTTGGCCGAACAGACGGCTGAGGGCCGGAGGACATCTGGCTTCACGGGGCTGATTCTAAGCTACGGCAAGTCATCCTGGGGGCTGGATTCCGATAAAGAGGTGTAATCTGGTTGTGGGATGCCCGTGGTCTATCGCTCATAACCACGAAGCCCAGACAACGATGACCGAGAATAGGCTCCGACTGGCTTTGGAAAAACTGACACCTGCGCACTGGGAACGCTTCGAGAGGTTTGCGTCTCAATTTCTGGCAGGAGAAATGCCCGACCTCAGGACAGTGGCTTCGCCCTCCGGAGATGGGGGCAGGGACGCAGAACTGTTCTCGCCAGTCGACGATCCCACGCAGGTTTTGCAGTATTCCGTTACCGGACATTGGCCCGGCAAGATACGAGCGACGGCCGTTCGCATATCTGAAACGAATCCATCCGCACAAATTCTCATCTACGTGACGAACCAAGTCATCGGTGCCCAAGCCGACGACCTCAGAAAGGAACTGCGGAAAGACTGGCACCTTCATCTCGATATTCGGGATCGCAGCTACTTCCTTGAGCGCTATCGCAGGGATTCCCTTACCGAGGCAGCAGCGGAGAGCCTTGCGAACGATATTGTCGACCCGTACCTTGCTTCGGAAGGCATTCTTGTAGGACGTCCCTCCGTTTTCGAGACATACGAGGCGAAAGCGGCGCATGTCTACCTTTCGCTGCAATTGCGCGACGAGGTTCAGGAGAAGGGCCTCACCAAACTGTCGTTCGAAGCGCTCGTCCGATCGGCGCTGGTCCGAACGGACTCAGAGCATCGGATGAAGCGCAATGACGTCAAGGCAAAGGTCCGTCAATTGCTCCCGGGTGACTCGGCCGACCGTGTGAATCAATTGACAGACAGCGCATTGACGCGGCTCACGAAACGCGCCATCCGGTACTGGCCTCAATACGATGAGTTCTGTCTGACGCATGACGAGGCCATGCGGGTGGCCGAATACCTCGCCGCGCGGGAACTCAGCGAGTCAGCGCTGGGTGACGAAATTAGGTGCGTGATTAAGAGCCTCTCTCCCGCACGCGGCGACGCCCCGCCTGAGATAGATTCAGGGGCCCTCCGGCTTCGGCGCATCTTGGAGCGATGCCTCCACGAAAGAGCTGAGGCTTTTGCTTCTGCTGTTATGGCCGGTGATACATCAGGGTTTGCAACGGATCATCTGCACGAAGTGGTACTTGAGGATCTTCGTGCCCACCCAGCGGAAAAGGGGAACGCAGAGGCTAACCCAGCATGGCTTGAATCACTCGTCCGTGAACTGCTTGCGGAACCTGGAGATGCGATAAGGCTTTACCTCCGAGATCTCGCCGACTCATACACAGTGATGGCGTTCCTCAGGCAAACTCCCGACGTGCAGAGTGCGATTGGTAAGATCTTCTCCCACGGTGAAATCTGGCTAGATGCCTCGGCGGTTTTGCCGATGCTGGCCGAAGATCTGCTTGACGATCGCATGCCACAGTTTCAGGAGATTGTACGGATAGCGACGGACGCGGGATTGGTCTTCTACGTAACCAGCGGCGTCATTGAAGAACTTGACCGCCACATCAATCGCTGCTTGGCTTGTTGCCGCGGAGGCCTTTGGGAGGGGCGGCTGCCCTTCCTGCTTGAGGCTTTTTTTCAGACGGGGCGCGCAATGGGAGAGTTCGGCGAATGGGCCGAGCGCTTCAGAGGGCCGAATCGGCCGATCGATGACATTGTGGAGTTTTTGGAGGAGAGATTCGGCATCCGACGACAGGACCTCGAAAATGCGGCGTCCGGAGCCGACCAGGGATTCCGGCATGCCGTGGAGGAGGTGTGGTTTCAAATCCACCAGGACCGACGCGAACGAGCAGGAAACTTTGATCCGATCGCGATTGCTCGGCTCAGCAAGCACGACTCTGAGAGCTATGTCGGTGTCATTCAGCGCCGGAGCCAGGAGAAACCATCACCCTTTGGTTACAGCGCCTGGTGGCTGACGTTCGACAGAGCAGCACTCAGAATAGGTGATCTGATCAAGAGAGATTTTGGCATCAATCCTCCTGATTCGCCCGTGCTTAGCCTCGACTTTCTCGCTCAGTATCTCACTCTTGGGCCGCTCCGGCCGCGTGTGGCGAAGACCTCGTCTCGGAATCTGCCCGTCGTTATTGAGCCTCGCTTGGTGCGATTCCTGACGCGCGACCTTCTTGCTGAAGCGACTCGCATCCGCGAAGAGATGAGGGGACTGCCCGAGCGAGTCACCCGAAGACGGATTCGCGACCACCTCGATGCGGCCCGCAGGCGCATGGGCCCCCTATCCGATAAAGGGGCGGATTTGTTCTTCGAAGAGATCAAAGCCGAATAGCGTACCGTTCCGACCCGGGAAGTCCCGCGCAAGGCGGTGGCGAACTCTGGCCGCCCTCCGCACTATCGCCTACTCGGTTGAATTCGGTATGAACATCGTAGTCCAAATATGGATCCCTCCCATGAAGTGCGCTTGCGGCCCTTTAGGGGTTCCATATGGACGCTTAGTCGGCAACCCATAGAAATGGATGCCTTCCCTGGTGCGGGGGCCCCCTCCTCGCGAGGCGTTAAGGACAAATATCGGTAGTGAATGGTAAGGCTGTCTAGCCCGGATGCTCGCACAAAAGCAGGATCTCTTTCGCGTTGTCGTCTTCAGCGCCCAATTCCACGTCCCACTGTCCCGCCCGGACGTATCGTGACCAAAGAACGTTCAAGCCCATTTTCATGCACATACCGATAATGTCTGCCCGGCGGTAGCGTCGGTCGCGGACCAGCAATTGGACGGGGAGTTCGTGCCCTTTGGTGAATTGTTCTTTGCGGTATACAATATCGGTGACTTCATCGATCATGTAATAGTCGGGGTTGAAGACATTTCCCGTTGCTTCCATGGTGTTACTTGCGGGCAGTTCGAGGAGACGGTTCGGTTTCTTCCTAAGGCTAAACCGGTGACGCGCGCGACGATACGTGAGATCGAGATTCATCACCGAGATCAAGGCGCGTCCTCCCGGACGCAAATGCTGTCGAACGCTGCTGATGATCCGCTCGTTATCGGCTACATCGGTGAAGGATCCGACGACATCATACAGGCAGAGAACGGCGTCAAAGGTCTTTCCAAGCGAAAAGTCTCGGGCGTCCCCCAAGCGGAACTCCACATCGGGTTGATGCCCGTGTCCCTCGACGGCTTCAGCCAGGTAATCGATGCCGGTACTCCGGACTCCATGCTTCGCGAGTTCCAGAACGTGGCGACCCGTTCCGCAACCAATGTCCAGAACGCTGCTTCCTGTTTTCAGACGACACTCCCGGATGATCAGCTCGACTTCGGCTGCAGTATGCTTCGCCCACGCGTGTGACGCATCCAGTCTCATTCGCGAGTAAGCGTACTTTGCTACCGCATCGCTCGTCTGCAACATACTCTCGATCTCAGTTTCGCTCAATCCGATTTCCTGTTGTTCTCTAAAAGTGAATGCGAGCCACTCCCACCCTTCGGGGAGTTCGCCCAAAGTCCAAGGAGTTTCCGGCTTGATGACATCCTCCAGCATGTACGGCAATTCTGTGTGATCGATGAGAAACTCGGTGTTAACACGAGAAGTCGTGCCGTCAACCAAATTCTCTATCTCGGCGGGAAGGTATGGCGTATACCTGGCCGCCAAGGGGAGGAGCACCGAGCAGTGGCGCGCAATACCTTGTGGACTGCACCGCCTTCGAGTAGCTTTTTCGAGAGCTCGAACGGCATAAGGATTGGCTGTCACGAGACCCCAAGCGAAGTGATCTGAGAACTCCCAAATAGAGTAGAGCAGGCGTTTCCCCACATCCCGATGCCGGTGGTCGGCGTGGACAACCAACTGCGTGACCCAGGAGACGACCCCGAGTCGGGGAACCTTTGGTTGCACAGCAATGGCATAACCGACGACTCTCCCGTCGAGAGATGCGAATGCAAGTCGGGATTCGCTGTGCAGAAGCCACCTTCGAATGCGTTCCGCGGACAGGCGGATTGGCTGGAAAGGCTTTTCCGCTGCTACACCCCAGACGCCGTAGTGCCCTGAGTAGAGGGTGGACAGCTCTTCGAGTAAGTCCTGACGGACGAAGCCGCCGGGGATCCATCGGTACTCGTAATTCGGACCTGTGCTCAACAGTGCTCGACAAGATAACGCATTGCATCGGATTGGGCAACTTGCCTTTCAAATTCCGCGCGCCTGAAACCTTCGTTATTTACCAATATCGGTAGCTATTCGAAAGGCAGTCCCGCGGCTCGCCGTTCCAGCAGGGCGCGGAGCTCGACGCACGTGATACCCATCGCCCGTGCCCACACCTCGGCTGGGCTCTCCATCGGGCCCGCGACGAAGCCAGCGACCGCGAGCGCTTCCAGAAGCCGATCCCTTGCGGATGGGTCAAATGCACTTACCGCGCAAGACGCTGGCCGAAACCGTGCCTCAAGCCGATGCAGCCGCCGCGCAATTGCATTCATCGCGTTGGCCCTGCCCCTGCCTTCGGCGGCATATCGACGTATTCCACCACCACGGCCACTGTATTTGGGTCGCTTTCGTCAATGTCGGCTGCCAGCCCCTCAGGCTCCTCGTCACAACCTTCGTATCGCACCACCAGGCGCGGCGGTCCGCTGGTTTTCCTGAGCGCCTCGAGCTTCGACAGTCGGCGGGCCAGCGTCCTCATCGCTTCCATCCTGGCCGACCCCGCCGACGGAGGTGAGAACCGCCGGCGCCCTGAACGCCAAACCTGGGCCCGTCCTCTTTGGTTCCGTCCGAGGAGACGAAAACGATCTGGATCACCACTGGTTCATCCTCCGGCAGTATGCGACATTCCAGTTCTTCCAACCGCTTCAGCAGATTGATGCGAGTCATTGCCATCGCTCCAGACTGCGTTGGCTGCTAGCGGGGACCGATTCCTCTTCGGGGAGGTCAGCTTCCCAACCGTCGTCCGGGGTTGCTTGCATCACGGCGCGGACACCGTCCAAGGTAGGCGAGACGTGCTTCTGGCCGGTCTCGTAAAGGCGGACCTGTCGCTGCCAGAATGCCAGCCACGCTGACGAGTGGGGTACTAAGCCGCTGCCGTCCATCGAGCGCGACTCGAGTTCTTCGATTCGCCGGAGGACGTTCGCTCTGCCGACCTTCCGTTTCGCCGGCCCCCCTTGGATGGTTCCGCAGCCCTTTCCAACAGTTCCAGGCGCGCTTCGATATCCTCAATCTCAATGGCTTTGGCGGCGTGATTGAAGATTGCCTCGGCTGCACGCACCTTGACGGACGCCGGCGTATTCGGATCGATCAAGACTTTCAGCAGAGTGGTGGCTGCCGCCGAGGTTCCCTGCTGGAGCCGTGCGATGGCTTGCCCGAATGCAGCTCGGCGAGCCTCACAGTACGCGGCCTGGAACTCGGGCACCTTGAGCCAACGCAGGAGCGTATTGGCTCCGATGCCGGCGGTCTTGGCGGCTTCCTCAATGTTCCGCTGGGTGAGCAGCGCGGCAACCGCTTCTTCCTTCTTGCGTCCGAATTTCCCGCCGGGAGCTTTCATTTCCCCCCAATTTCCACCATGCAGGCCGCCGTGCCCGTCGCTTCATCGCCCGTCTTTCGCCATCGTCGATTTGTTGCGTAATTGCCTTGCTTTTCAAGTGCTTCGGAGTGATCGATGTGATGACCGCGCAGAGCGTGGCAACAAGGAGACAGATTATGACGACGTTTACGATTGATCGCGAAAACAACATCACCGCGTTTGGCACCCCCGAGGAAGCCGCCGCGACAACTACCACCCCGTTCGATACTTTCGCCAGCCAGGAGCAACTGGCGGAACTGGCCGACGCTTGGCCGGCGGACCGGCTGGTGGCGATCTGGAACAGCCTGGCGGGCGTGGTGCCCGTTGAGAGCTTCAAGAGTCCTAAGACCGCGATCAGCCGCATCTGGGCACGCATCCAGGGCCTGGGAGAGGCTGCGAAGCCCAAGGCGGAGGTCGCGAAGCCGAAGGCCGATAAGAAGGCCAAGGGTGGCGCACAGGCGGCCAAGGGTGCGCCCGCCAAAGCCAAGGCGACCAAGAAGACCACCGCCGCCAAAAACGCGCCCAAGGGCAAGACTGCCGTCAAGGCGCCGAAAGCCACGAAGCCGAAGGCCGAGGGTGTCCGCGAGGGCAGCAAGACCTCCGCCATCCTGGACCTGCTGCGCCGGGCCAAAGGTGCCACGCTGTCCGAGATCATGGAAGCGACGTCCTGGCAGGCCCACAGCGTCAGGGGATTCATCAGCGGAACCCTGGGGAAGAAGATGGGACTCAGCGTGAAGTCCGAAAAGCGCGAAGACGGCACCCGCGTTTACAGCATCGCCAAGTAGTATCGCATTCAGGTCCCTTTCGCCCGCCCGGCACCAGCCCCGGCGGGCCTTTCTGCTTTTGTTCCCGATTCCGGCCCGCCCTGCGGCGTCACGGCACCGCTGGCGGAATACGCCAAGGCGTCCCCGCCGGAGCGAACGTGGCCCGCCTGTGGCGCAACCGTGGCCAACCGTTAGCGGCCTCGGCCGCGGCGGGCTGTCGTGCCGTATTCCGCAGATCACGCCACCGCCTCCCGCATCACGCGCCTGACTCGGGCAGTCAGGCGCTTCAACTCGGCGCGGTCCTTGATTTTGTAAGCCAACTCCTCAGCCGAGATACCTGGCTGCTCAGCCCGCACTTCCCCAATCTGTCGGGCCAGCTCGATGTCCGCGATGCAACCGCGGCAGTAGCCTGCTTTCGTAAGCCGCCTGCACGGCCTACGGCACTTCGCGCACGCCAGCAGCAAGCCTGCCCCGCCCTCGGGCTTATCGCGGACGTCTCGTGCTCCTGAATCGTCACCCTGCGCCCCGCCGAACATCCGGTGGCAAATCCGGTATGCCTGAACCTGATTGACCGGCGAGCCCACTTTTTCTACCAGGCCAAGCTCCAAGAGCTGACGCATGCCCGCTATCACCGACGGCCGGCTGACGCCGCATCTCAACGCGATGGCGCCGTCGCTCATCCAGACCGTCCGATTTGTTCCGCACGCCTTTGCCGCCACCGCGTAAAACACCAGCTTCCCAATCGGCGATAACGACTTCGATGGGATCGCGTTCACATCCGCTGGAGCTTTGCCGAATCCTCTTGTCGTGGCAGCCTGGGTGTCAGGGGTTTTACAGGACCTGTAAAAATACTGACAGGGTTTCTTTATAGAGAGATTAGAGGGCAATGGCAGCCTCCCGGCGGAGGGTTTCCGGTTTCCCGCACTCCCGGACGATGCAATCTGGGCAGACTATCGCAATTCGCGGTTGCGCCCTGCGGAATGCCGAGATTTGCTGGGGTGTGGCTGGAAAGGGCTTGTGGCACTCGCCACAGATCGGCCGTTCACCGTGCTGTTTGTCGATCACAAACATTCGTTAGCCTGCCGGGCGCATGGTGTTTCGCGTGAAAAACGCGCGAAGCCCCCATGCTGGATTACTCTAAAAGCGGCTGCCGTTGCCTGTCCTTCTCGATTAGCCGCAACTCGGTCGACCAATCGGAGAGCGCCCGGCAAAGCCCCTCGATGTCGGGGTGGCCGGCGCGAAGCTGCGCTTTCATGGCCGCGATCTCCCGGTGGCAGCGCTCGATTCATGCCGACACCTCGCGGCGCTCGTGGGCGATCTCGTCAAAGGTCCGCCCGTCGCCGTCCAGTGTGGCCTTCTTGGAGGACAGCGTTTGATACCTCTGGATTATTACGTCCACGTACTTCGGATCCAGCTCGATGCCGACGCAAACGCGTTCGGTGAGTTCCGCGGCGGCCAGCGTGGTGCCGCTGCCCAGGAAAGGGTCGTACACCAGGCCGCCGCGCTTCAGGTGGTTCAGGATCGGGCGCCGCATCAGGTCGACCGGCTTCTGGGTAGGATGGTCGAACTTTTCCTCGTCGCTGCCGCCCATGATAAATTTCGGACTCGCG
>Ga0181529_10004364_pt1 | contig 15359 bp, 16 predicted proteins | sample PEATcosm2014_Bin_36_FD_119763 | JGI IMG/M metagenome (GOLD analysis project Ga0181529, IMG submission 119763) | Peatland microbial communities from MTU Mesocosm Facility, Houghton, MI, USA - PEATcosm2014_Bin10_30_metaG | ecosystem: Environmental > Terrestrial > Soil > Wetlands > Peat | place...
ATTATGCTTATTGAAAAAAAAGGTATGAGTGCGGAAGGGGAGGTCTATGAATATTCCGGAACCTGAACAGACAGCCCGGCGCCGGCACCAGAGCCTCAACATCATAAACGCGCTCAGGAGGGGAACCGTACCTGCGGACGGCCTTGAACGGATTGCAGTCGGGCTTGACATGGAAGAGGGCGTGATCGCACGGCAGCTGGACTACGTAGCGGAAGGAGGAGGAGACCTCAAGTTTATCCGGGGAGATTACGGGAGCGGCAAGACTTTTTTTGTCGCCCGCGCCCTTGAGATCGCCAGCACCAAAAATTTTGTCACTGCCCACGTTTTTGTCTCCCCTCAAGCCCCGCTCTCGAAACCAAAAGCGCTCTACCAGCAGATCTGTTCCAATCTCAGGACAAACGAGACAGAGCACGCGCTCAAGACTATCGTTGACAACTGGCTCTTTGCGATCGAAGAGCGGCTGATCTCTGCGGGCAGCGGCAGCGTGGAGGACGCTCTTCTCGAAGCGGCAACGGAAAAGGAGATCGAGACTGCTCTCGCCGGTATCAGCGAAAAGAACAGCGCTCTTGCAGCCGCGCTGCGCACGTATTACCGGGCAAACAACGCCGGCGACTTCACGATTGCCCAGGCAGCCATCGGCTGGATCGCGGCAGAGCCCACAGTCGGGCGCGACTTCAAGCAGGAGGCAGGTATCAAAGGAGAGGTTGACGACTCCACCGCGTTTCTCTTCCTTTCAGGACTTGTCGAGATCCTCCACGGTGCAGGATACCGGGGGCTTGCGATCGCGATCGATGAACTGGAAACCACGCAGGGGCTCCAGCGGAACCAGAGGGAGAGAAGTTACCAGACACTCGCCCGGATCATCGATGCACTCGACGGCGGCAGGATGCCGCACTGTTATTTCCTGTTTACCGGCACCCCTGCATTCTTCGACGGGTCGCGGGGTATACGGTCGGTAACGCCGCTTTACGACCGGATCAGCGTGGCCGAGACCGGTGCCTACAAAAACCCCCGCCAGCCCCAGATCCACCTCGCCCGGTTCGATACCGGGAAACTCGAACTGGTTGCCCTCAAGGTCGTCGATGTGTATTCGCAGGCGTTCAGGGAAGTCGACCGGGAGAAAGTTACCCACCGGTTCATCCGGGCCATGATCAAAAAGATCACCGGCCGGTTCGGTGGCAGGGTAGACGTGATCCCGCGGATATTCTTAAAAGAGTTTGTCGATGTCCTGGACAAGTGCGAACTCTACGAGGATTATAACCCGGCCGAGGGTTATGAGTTCGAAGCCGATCACTTAAAAGGGGAACTCAGGGCAGAAGAGGAGGCAGTCATGGTCGTGGAATTTTAAAAAATTCCCCTTATGATACTGTTTTATCGTTTCAGCTGGAAGGGTACTGGTATGAAAGGGTGGTTCTGTCCGCTGGCAGCAGGTCTGTTCCTCATCCTTATCGCCCTCCTTCCAGTGGGGGCTCAGACTGTCGTCACTATCAATGCCACCCCCTCCGTGGTGCATATAGGGGACATGGTCACCCTCACCGGCACGGTCTCAGGCATCCAGACAATCGCAGTCTACCTCTTTTTGACCGGCCCGGCTCTGGACTCCCGGGGCGTCACGCTGGAGAACCTCAATATACCGGCCGGGCACGGTCTCTTTACCACGGCACCCGTGAATATGAAGGACGGTACCTGGATGTATCCCTGGGACACCTCCATCATCCTCGGGAACATGAACCCGGGGAAATACACGGTCTATGTGGTGACCACCCCGATTGACCGGGAGCGGTTCAGCCACGGGGGTTACGCCTCGACTGACATCACCTTCCTGCCCCAGGATACAGAGCCCACACCCGTGCCCCTCTCCCCGGGGATAACGATAGCCGCGCTCGGGATCACTATCATCGCCGGCTCCTGCATGATCCGCCGGCTCAAAAACACTTAAAGAAAAAATATCCTGGGGAAGACCCGGCACTGCATTTCAGCAGCCGGAATCGTTCTTCCGGCCGCCCTTCTTTTCCTGTCGCCGCACCCGCACGGACTCTGCGTGGGCAGAAAGACCCTCCGCGGTGGCAAGGGTTTCGATAATGTCTCCGATGCTGTCAAGACCATCTTTTGTGAGGATCTGCACCGAGGAGGTCTTGCAGAAGTGGTGCACGTCAAGGCCCGAATACTGCCGGGCGTACCCGGCAGTCGGGAGCACGTGGTTGGTACCCGATGCATAGTCCCCGCAGGCGACCGGGGTGTACGGCCCGATAAAGATCGCGCCTGCATTCTGTATGCCGCCAAGGACCGGCAGGGGATCCATCACCTGAATGGAGAGGTGCTCAGGAGCGACGGCATTTGAGATCGCAACCGCCTCGTTCAGGTCGCCGGCGACGATATAGCCCGAGTTTTTGAGGGCCTGTTCGATGATATCCTTTCGCGGGGCGTCTGCGGCCTGCTTTTTGATCTCGGCACCGACACGATCAGCGACCGCAGCGGATGTGGCGATGAGAAGGCAGGCCGCATGAGGATCGTGCTCGGCCTGTGCAAGGATGTCCGACGCGACAAAGGCAGGCACGGCATGTTCGTCCGCTATGACGGCGATCTCACTCGGGCCTGCCGGGAAATCGATTTCGGCATACTCACGGAGCATCATCTTTGCCGCGGTCACGTACACATTGCCCGGTCCCACGATCTTGTCCACCGGGTCGATACTTTCAGTCCCGAGCGCCATCGCGGCAATTGCCTGCGCTCCGCCGCACTGGTAGATCTCGTCCACGCCGGCAATGTCAAGAGCGACGAGCGTGAGCGGCTGGATCGGCGGCGGGGAACAGCAGCAGATTGACGGGACGCCGGCGATACGGGCAGGAACCGTGCACATGAGGGCGGTCGAGGGGTATGCGGCACGGCCCCCGGGGATGTATGCCCCGACACGGGAGAGCGGGGTCGTCTTCACGCCAAGAGTGATGCCGGGTTCGACCTCGTTAAGCCAGAGGCCACGGGGCAGCTGGAGTTCATGGAAACGGCTGATCCGGGCCTCGGCCTCAACCAGGCACTCGGTAACCTGGGTATCGACCGTCTCGTAGGCCGCCTGCCGCATATCCTCATCGACGGCTATCGTATCGAGGTGTACCTTGTCAAATTTTTCGGACAGTTCGATGAGGGCCGCATCCCCTCCCGACCTTACCTTCTCGATGATCTCCTGGACCGGGCCGTGCACTGCATCCAGCCGGGAAGTACGCCGCGAGACCCAGGTTTCGACATCAACCGCGCTCCACATAGCAGAAAAACTCGGCGGGAAAGGTTGTTAAGGTTTCGTTATCCGGGCCGTATTCATCCTGCAAATGCAGCCGGGAGGCCTCCCGCAGGTGTCCCCGTTTCAGGCTTTACGCTGCGGAACCTTTCTGCGCCTCCCTCTTCTTTACCAGGATGAGCACGTACGCCGCAGCAATGCCGACAATAAATGCGACGGTCATGGATATGGCGAGGGCGAGCACGCCGATAAAGATGGTGATCACAAGAGAATCCGTCCTGAGGCTGTACCGGCCCATCTCAATTCCCACAAAGACCAGAAGCGCCCCGAGGACTCCCACCGCCACGATGGAGAGCACCTGCGGGGAGGTAAAGAACAGGGCGAGGATGATAAAGATCAGGCCGGCAATAATACTTGCCCCGCCGGTCCGTGCACCGTAACGGTACTGCCCCGCAAGCCCGCCTGCCCCGTGACACATGGGAAACCCGCCGAAGGGGACGGAGATGATATTCATGAGACCGATAGTCGTCGAGAGCTTTTTTGGGGGCACATCCGTTCCGAAGAGGTCCTTTGTCAGAAGCGAGGTCGCAAGGATCGCATTTGCGATGGTGAGTGCCACCTGAGGCAGTACGAGCGTGGAAAGAGCAGAGGGGAAATCTGTGGGAAGAGGGATCACGAGCGCGGGAGGAGGGATCAGACTGAGTGGCGGGATACCGTGCAGGATGATCCCGCCGATCACACCTACCGCGATCACGCAGATAGACGAAAGGTCCGGGACTTTCTTATAATGAATGAGGAGGATAAACGCCACGATGACGGCAATACCAATAACAAAAAAGAATGCGTCCCTGATCACAAAGTCCATGGATGCTTTAAAAAGGAGCAGGGCAAGCCCGAGCTGGATGCCCCGCACGACGCTCTCCGGTACCCATTTTTCGATGACCGCAAAGCACCGGCCATAGCCGAGCACCAGAAAAAGCACCCCAAGGATAAGACCGGCAGCCGCGATCTCCCCGCTCCCGATCCCGCCGGCAATCACGATCACCGCGATCGCTTTCATCGGTTCAAGCGGGATGGGGAGACGGTAATAGAGCCCGGTCAGGATAAACCATATCCCGAAAAAGAGGAGGATATAGCGGGGGTTGACATCGGAGACCAGCGCAACGGCAAGGATGAGCGGGATGATCGTCCCGAAGTCCCCGAGAGATCCGGCAAACTCGGAGAGCGTAAAGCGCAGGGGGACCGGTTCTTCACCGGTCACGGACTCCTTCCCTGAACTGCAATCCATGGATCTTCTCCCCGTATATCGATACCAACGTTCTTGCGGTTAATGGTCTTTTCCCTTTTTTTACAGGAATACGATCATGGGGGTCCTGACGTCGTTTACCGGTATGACGGCTGATGATTTTTTATTCAATAAATTTATCTGTATCCTGCCGTAACAGTCAATGGAGTGCACCATGACTGACCTGCTGACAGATCTGCTCATCTATATTGGCTTTGGGATTATCATGTTCTCGATCGGAATGATCATCGGGCATCAGGTCCTGAAACTGTATTACTCGAAGCGTTTTATGGTGCTCGCAAAAGAGTGTTCTGATGCCGACTCCGTCGTACCGATCGTAGACGAACTCGCACGGGAAACCTGAGGGGATATACGATGGTTGATGTTACAAGTTATTGCCTGATTGGCATCACGTGCTTCTGTTTTGGCCTCATCGTGAGTTTCCAGATCGCCCATATCCAGTACTGCCGGAAACTGACGATTCTTGTGCGACGCTCGATCTCAACAAAGACCATTGCCCCGGTGCTTGCGGAGTATGAAACGATTAAAGCAAAAAAATAACTCCGGTTTTTTCTTTTTAACCCCGTTCCCATGCCCCGTTGCAGGTATGATGAAAGCAGGTTAATACAAAAAACACCTATGGTAACGGGACATGCGGTGCACGATTCTTGCGAGCGGGAGCAAAGGTAACTGTGCTTATATTGAGGGAGGCGATGGCGCGATCCTGATCGATGCCGGCCTGAGCGCAAAGGAGACTCTGAAACGACTCACAGAAACCGGCTGCACTCCCGACGCGATCGACGCGATCATCGTTACCCACGAACATGTGGATCATATCCGGGGCCTTGACGTGCTCGCAAGAAAACTGGCATGCCCGGTCTATGCCACACGGGGTACTCTCGGCGATTTTCTGTGTCACCGACGCACCTCGGATAAACCACTGACAACCCATGCCTGCCGGTACGACGACCCGTTTGTGGCCGGCGGTTTTACTATCACCCCGTTTGCCACCTCCCATGATGCAGCAGAGCCCTGCGGGTTCGTTATCCGGGAGAATGGGGTGATGCTTGGGTACTGCACCGATACAGGCATCCTCACCCCCCACATGCTGGACCTGCTCCGGCGCTGCGACGGCCTTGTACTTGAAAGCAACCACTGTCCGGAGATGCTCGCAAACGGACCGTATCCCGAGTCCCTGAAACGGCGGATACGATCCAGCCGGGGACACCTCTCAAACCCGGCTGCCGCAGCAGCGCTCCGGGTCTTCGGAAAAGACGTGCCGCAGGTGGTTCTCTCCCACTTAAGCGAGATCAACAATACACCGGACCGTGCGTGGGCGAGCGCACGCGATGGCTTCGGGCTTTATGCTGAAGAAAAGAGCCTGATTGTGGCGACCCAGAGGGGTTCGACCCCGGACTTCCCGCAGGAAGTCCGGTTGTAGTCATTTTATTACCGGAGCGCCCGTACAAGCGATTCCTCAAGTTCCTTGAACCCGTAGGGTTTTACAAGGGCCGCCACAAAACCACCAGTGGCAAAACTAACGACGAGGGGGTGGGCGGCATATCCGGTGGAGACGATCGCCCGAACGCCGGGATTAATTGCCTGGAGCCGGGAGAGGGTCTCCTGTGCCCCTTTCCCACCCGGCACCGTGACATCGAGGATAACCGCATCGAACGGAACGGCACCGGCCTGTGCCCGGTCATACAGATCGATGGCCACGTCGCCGTTCTCTGCCACGGTAACCTCGTGGCCCAGAAACGAGAGCATCTCACTTGTGGCCGAAAGGATCGCCGCTTCATCGTCCATCAGCAGGATCCTGTACCGTACGGCCGTACCCTTTTTCCTGACGCCAGCGCTCCCGGGCTGCTTTTTTGGCACCTGTGCCCCGCGTTGTGTGTCGGCCTCCTTCTCCGGAAGCAGGAGGGGCGTGTGCAGCTGGCGGGCGTGATCCCGCGCCTGCAGCACGCTTGCCTCAGCGCTGTCCAGATGCTCGAACACGCGATCCTTATGGGGGCACGACCTCCGAGAAAGCTGGATGTTCGCGAGCGCGGAACTGAGCGAGTTATTGATATCGTGGGCAATCTTTCGCACTGCCGGACCGGCGTACGTCCCTGCACCTCCACCGTTCCCACCGGTTGCCGGTTCCCGGGAATGCCGGTAGACTGCCGCCCCGATTACCTGACGGAACTGCCGTGTCCCGAACGGCCGGACCAGGCACCCGAACAAAACAGGGGTGCTCTTGCGCAGAACCGGGACGTCCTCATCTGAAGCGGCGACCAGCACTACCGGAATATTGCAGAGTGTCTGGAGTTTCTTTACCGCTGCCGGGGTTCCCATGTCCCCACGAAGATGGGTATCCATCAGCACAAGATCCGGATGAAGGGCCTTTGCGAGCGCGATTGCCTCTTTCCCGGAAGAGGCCGGTGTCATCACCCGGTATCCCGCCGCCTCTGCCAGGTACGCGAGTTCGTTTGCGTCCACCGCATCGCCTGCTGCGATGAGGATACGCACGACGGTCATGGAGTGGCCTCCTGACGTTCCCGGGAAACCGTTCTGTCTTCACCCATACCTGTCGTCATATGTCTTCTCATCATCGCACCTCAATCTTGAGCAGTTTTATACAATACTGGTCAATGGCATCAAACACCGCCTTTTTTGCCCGTTTGACTTTTTTTGTGTCATCTGACTGAAAATCGTGCGCCACGTACTCGAGCAGCGTCACAAAAAAATGCTGCGGACCGAAGCGTTTCTTGATCTCATCCATGCAGGCCGCCGCCTCAACCTGCTTGCCGCTCATCAACTCAAACGAATAGTCAAGCAGGAGGAGTGCCTGTGCCGGTATACTTTTAGTCACGGCAAGTTTCCGGAACCTGAAATAGGTATCCATGCGGCTGGTGATGATCGAGAGTTTGAGACCATAGTAGATCGGCTCAATGTCATCGGGATACTGCTGGGTCATCTGCTTGACGACTCCTGCAACCCCGCCGGCGTCCCGGTTCTCGAGTTTGAGTTTATAGAGCTCGCGCAGGAAGAACATATCGTTGTAGAACCGCTCGATCGCGATGTTGAGGAGCTCCTCTTTTATGTCGCGTTTCCCGTCGCGGGACGCCTTTTCGATCCCGATGCGGATAAACTCGCGCTCGCTGGGGAACCATTCGATTGCCTGCTTGATCATGAACCAGAAGATCTTGATGATCCGGGGATCTTCAGCAATTTCGAGATCCTGAAGCCGGTTGATCGGAGGATTGAGCCGGATGAGCTCGATCATCTGTTCCCGTGCAGCAAGCGACATATTATTGGGACGCTGGGGTCCCCCGACCCTCTCGACCTGGGTCTGCTGGGTGGAGAGGACGAAATGGCAGTACGCGATCGCCGGGCAGATGATGACATCAACAGACCGGTAATTCTTGAGCTGCTCGGCAGCCTCTGCATACTTACCGGTATTGATCATCTTCATGCCGAGCAGGATATCGTAGACTGCACGACCCCGGTTCCCGCGCTTGGTACGCATGGCGTAATCGAAAAGTTTTTCCACAAACGGGATGTCTTCGGATCGTTTCGACGCTTCGAGCACAGCAAAGGCCATCGCATCGATAAACGGGTCGTAGAGATCGTCACCAAGGCCAGGGAGTGTTTTGTCAAGGGACGTGATGACTTGGCCAAAAAAAACCGGAATATTGGCATCGATCTTTTCGCTGTTCGTGGCGATATAATCGGTAAACTCCTTTTTTAGGCGCTCCAGTCTCAACCGGATAACGGCTTCGGGCTGCCACTCGTCACCCATAGGGATAATCCACGACCTGCACTGCATGAACTATCGGCAGGTCATTAAAAATACTTTTACCTTTATTATGGGAACTGGAGAAAACGGGATCCGGACGAGACCACAGTTTACGGCGTTACAGTAAAATGTTAATGCTCCAGCGGCCAACTCACAAAACAGAAACATCATGCTCTTCTTAGAGTTTTCCCGGTGCTGCGAAGAGATTGAGGGCATCTCCGGCCGCCTCGACATGATCGATGTGATAAGCAGGGTCCTGCCCGGGCTTTCACCGGAGGAGCTACCGGTCTTTGTCCGGTTTATCATGGGGCGGATATTTCCAGACTGGAGCCCGCAGAAACTCGGGATCGGCCCGAACCTGCTCTACGAGGCAGTCCGTCAGGTCTCCGGGGTAAAACCAGGAGTCGTAATCGACCGGATCAACAAAAACGGAGATGTTGGACGAGCGGTGGAAGAACTCCTGTCGAAAAAATCGCAACTCTCGTTGTCCCATCAGGATCTCGACATTGTTGAAGTGTACAACAAACTCATCAGCATAGCGGCCCGGGGCGGGGCAACCTCCCAGAAAGAAAAGATGCGTACGGTCATGCTGCTGCTCGGGGATGCGAGCCCGCTCGAAGGGCGGTACCTGGCCCGGATCATGCTTGAGGAACTCCGCATTGGGGTCGGTGAGGGAAGCGTCCGGGAAGCAATCGCAAAGGCGTTCTCCGTGGACCCGGCCCTGGTAGAACATGCGATGCAGGCCAAAAACGATCTGGGCGAAGTGGCGCGCCTCGCACGGATCGGTCCGGATGCCCTTAAAGATGTCCGTATCACTCCCTTCCACCCGGTGCGGATGATGCTTGCCCAGCAGGGCACAATTGCCGGAATGGTTGAGGAACACGGGGAAATTGCGGCAGAATTTAAGTACGATGGCTCCCGGTTCCAGTTCCACAGGGAGGACGGCCGGGCCATGATGTATTCCCGCCGGCTCGAGGACGTCAGTGCCGCACTTCCTGACGTGATCGGACTCCTGCAGGGCTCGACAACCCACGACGTGATCCTCGACGGAGAGGTAATCGCCATAAAAGATGGCAGGCCGATGCCATTCCAGTCCGTGTTGAGGAGGTTCCGGCGCCGGCACGACATTGCCGAAGCGCAGGAAGAGATCCTGATGGTGCCCAATGTCTTTGATATCCTCTATCTTGACGGCAAAACCCTGATCGATCTCCCGTTCCTGGAACGCCGAAAAATTCTCGTGGATGTGGTCACGCAGTACGTGGCCCCGCAGGTTGTGAGTGCAGACCCACAGGTAATCGAGGACACCTACAACCGTGCGCTTGCCGCAGGCCACGAGGGTATCATGCTCAAGGTCCCCGATTCTCCCTATACCCCGGGCCAGCGGGGAAAGAACTGGATCAAGATCAAGCCCGAGGTGGATACGCTCGACCTTGCCGTCATCGGGGCCGAGTGGGGCGAGGGCAAACGGGCGCACGTCTTCGGCTCGTTCCTCCTCGCCTGCCAGGACCAGGGGAAACTTATCCCCCTCTCACGGGTTGCCACAGGTTTTTCCGATGAGCAGCTGACCGAGGTGTACGATCTCCTCAAGGACACCGTGATCTCAAACGCAGGAAAAGAGGTGCGCTTTGAACCGGAACTTGTGTTTGAGATAGGATATGCAGAACTCCAGATCAGCCCGACCTACGGGGCAGGGTTTGCCCTCAGGTTCCCCCGGTTTATCCGGCTCAGGGACGACAAGGACACAACCGAGATCGAGACGCTCGACGCCATAAAAGACCGGTACCAGCGGCAGTCCAAATCGGCGCAGGCATACCAGAAATAATCAGTCAGCACGAGAAAAGGGTCCGCTGCGTGCGTATCTCGGGGATAAGTGTGCTGTGCTGCTGCCAGTAATCAAACCCGATCCAAGCGGATGCCGTGGCAACGGCCTCATCCAGCGAGTCGCAGGATACCGGAGGAGAGGCCATCGCCTTTCGTGCCGCCTCCCGGATCACCCAGGTCCCGAGCGGCGCCCAGTAATCGCTGGATATGTGGCGCAAGACAATCACCCGTGCTGACCGGCGGATGCTTTTGAGATGCTCGCATACGGCAAGCCGTGCCGAGTAATAGGCACCTGAAATCGAGGAGTATCCCTGTTTTTTCATTGCTTCCCGGTCTTCGACGATCACTTCCGTATCCCCGGCCCAGAGCGTGCGGCGGCACCAGACCTCGATCATCTCGTACCGCCAGTCCCCCGGCATAAGGATGCAGACGATCCGGTTGCCGAAGATCTCTCCCGAGAAGACCCGGTAGTCGTCAAGGGACGGAAACCGTGCGATCTCTTTTTTCAGGGCCGTGGAAAGAGTGTCATCGACCGCTGTGATCGCCCAGCGGGTGGGAACGAAATGCCGGCGTTTCCCAAGGAGCCCCGCGGTCATGAGTTTTGTGATCTCATAGACATCGCTCCCGCCCTGGCTGAGTTCGACACAGGCATCCATGGCCCGGATATCCACATCCGACGTGATCCTGTCAACAACCCTCCCTACCCGGGCGCTGCCGATGACGTCGAGGTTCCGGACCGCTCCGGAAAACCCGACCGGGGCAACTGTGCCGTCAAAGGTCATCGCAAAGGAGACGGGTTTTTCAAACATCACATCGACATCAAGAGGCTGCGATGAGAGGGCGATCTCCTGGAGGTTACCGGTAAATCGCTGGAGCGGGGACTTCCCGCGGATCGTCCGTGCCCGGATACCCACGATATCCTCGATCCCGAGGTTCCGGTCCAGCCAGTCCGGGGGATGATCGCTGTCGTTTATCATAAGCGGGCCGCCCTGGACATCCGGATACCCGAAACTGCCGACAAAAACCGACGGGGCGCTGCCCTGGTAACAGGCGGATGGTTTCACTTCAGCCTGTGCGTGGAACCTGCTGGTGATGGGACACCGGGCGAGACCGCACATCCCTTTCCCTTTGCACCGGATACACTGCATCAGGCACCGCTCCAAAAATCCACGCTTCCGTTACGGTTCCCCGGCCGTCCCGCCAGGAGAATATACGTATCAGCGCAGGACACTGGTCGCCCTGACAATATGGCTCTCCTCGTCGCAGAACGATATACGCCAGCCTGCATCGAACCGCGCCCCGCACTCAGGGCAGATAAGGATCACCCGGTAGAGTTCGCGGGTGGATTTGACCGGGTTCTCCTTCCCGTCCTTTCCGGCATTCACGCTGACAAATGACGTATGGAACCCGTACTCATATCCACAGGTTGGGCAGGTGTGCAGTTCCTCAGCCGGTTTTATGGATTTGATCTCCGCTGAAATACCCATATTTTTCACTGCTCACCGGTAGGGGATGATGAAGACTTATTCTTTCCTTTTACCGCGCGACCAGCGACCGCCTCGATGATCGCTGCGGCATTCTTCCTGCCGGTAACCGCCGCATGCCCTGTACCGGATTTTCTGGGGGTGAGTGCCAGCGTCTCGGCGATCTTTTGTTTGAGGATCTCTTTAGTTACGGTTCGTCCGTCAATTACCGTTCCTGCACCCATATCGACAATCTTCTTTGCATTGTTCTGCTGCTCGGGGTGACCCGGGTCCATGATGATAAGGACCGGCTTATTAAAGAGGAGTGCCTCGTGAAGGGTGGTGAGCCCGCCGTGCACGATGGCAATCCGGGCCTCTGCAAGGTGCTCATACAGGTTGGGCACGTACCCGTGGGAGAGATAATTGTCGGACGATTCGGGAAGGATAGCACCGGTATAGAATACGTCAAACGTCAGATCCTTTCTCTCATCGGCGATAGTCCTGAGCAGCCGGTAGAGCGGGAGCTTGTAGGGTTCGCCCCCGAAACTGGTGAAGATTGTTTCCCGGCCAAAATGGTACCGGGAAAGATCGACATCGAGAAACGGCCCGGTGAAATGATAGTGATTCCGTTCGTGATCCGGAATAAACAGATTATATTCGCTTACCGTATCCGGAGGGGAATAATCCGGAACGATCACCGCATCGGTCAGACACAGGTACCGCCGGATAACAAAATTAAGAATGTACCAGACCGGGTTCTTCCGGCCGCCAGGGCCGCTGAACCGGTTCTGGTTGGTGATAAAAACGACCGGCACCCTCCGGAACCGTGCCGCCATGACCCCGCCATACATCGTATCGCAGACCACGCAATCGATATTCTGCTCTATTATCAGCCGGCGGACACGCAATCCGGAACGGATCAGGTTGAGGGCAGCCCACTTCGAGCACCAGAGGGTCTTTTTCAGGGAAAAAAACCCATTCTCCCCTTCAAGACAGACCTCCCTCTCCCCCGGTAGACATTGATGCACCCGTGGTCGTGGAAGAAATCGTAGGATTTCCCGTACGCCACAAAGCTGACCGAATGCCCGTGCTGCTCAAGATAATGGCCGAGATGGATGCACCGGGACGAGTGCCCCAGCCCTTCGCCGCACACGACAAACAGGATCCGCATTTTTAATTTCCTCACGCACAGGGTGCCTGCCGGCACTGCTTCAGCGCCACGGGAATGTTCCCGGACGATCCGTTCCGCAGGAATAACCCGACGGAATGCTACAATACCGGCATTTCGTAGTGGATGATGTGTCGTTATCGATTATGATGGTTACCGTAATGGCAGGGAGCGCAATTACTACACAACCATTAACAGGTTATGTGAAAAAGGGACTCTCCAGATGAATCTGTAATGGGTGAACCTAAAACCGCAATGTTCGGGGCCGGCTGTTTCTGGGGCGTTGAGGCCGCATTCCGGAAGGTGCATGGCGTAGTGTCGACAGAAGTGGGATACGCAGGAGGACACACGAACGATCCCCGGTACGAGGATGTCTGTACCGGGCGGACGGGACATGTTGAGGTAGTGAGGCTCCTGTACGATCCTGACGTGGTAACGTACGGGGACCTGCTTGCAACGTTCTGGTCGATCCACGACCCGACACAGAAAAACCGGCAGGGGCCCGATATCGGGACGAATTATCGCTCGGTCATCTTTTACCATGATCCGGAACAGCAACGGATCGCTAACCTGTCGAAGACAGAGATCGATCGTTCCGGCCGGTTCAAAAGACCGGTCGTCACCGAGATCGTCCCTGCGGGGGATTTCTGGCGTGCTGAAGAGTACCACCAGCAGTACCTGGAAAAGCAAGATAGGGAGAGGTGCCGGTTTGTATGAACAGAAACATAATACAGAAAAACACAATACTGCATCATATGAAGAGAAAAGATCCGAAGTCCACGCAGGGGATCTCTGAAGTCACAGCAGAGATCCTGATCATCATCCTTGTGGTCGTGGTCGCCATGGTAGCATATGCGGCGTTTTCCGGCGCACTCAATCCCCTGTTTTTTAAAAAGAGCGTCTATATCGCGGGAACAGCTGCGGTTTCCCAGATCCCACAACCGGGAGGAATTAAGTACGATGTGCTGACATACCTGCCAAAAGCAGGAGATCCATTCTACCTTACCGGGCAAACATCCGGGGCGAACGGCACACAGGTGACGTTCAAAGCACTCAGTCCTGGCGGGCTGGTGTTGTCCCCGGATGCAAGCAGCCTGAAAGGGTCACTGTACGGTAAAACCCTGTACATTTACCCAAACGGTTCACCCTCAGCGACGCAATGCGACTACACGATATCTGAAACCGTTCCTACCGTTGCGCTCCGTCCCATGACACTGGGCACCTGGACCATCCAGATGATAGACGAGAATGTGCATGTCCTTGCAAATACATTCAAGGAGACGGTAACTCACGGGACAACCTCTCTGCCGGTGGCCGGAGGGTTTGTCGGGACCAGCCCCAGCCAGTTCTACGATCCGAGCTGTAACCCCATCAGCCAGACGGTCAACGGGAATCTTCTCACTTCATTAACAGGACCTGGAAATATGACGGCCACCTATTTCAACGGTGCATCATCCATAACGATACCGGGTTCTACCGGGCTCGGTTTTACCGGGGATATGTCCATTTCCATGTGGTTTAATCCTAGCACGACATCTTCCTGGCAACAGCTCATCGGGAAAGGAGTGACCACCAACGCCGGCAGCAGCTCCTCAAATGAGAACGACAATTATCAGCTCTTCCAGCTGGGGAACCAGCTGTTATTTGAATGGAACGACGCTACCACCGGCCAGCACTACCAGGCGATCACCACCACGACGCCGGTCCAGGCAAACACGTGGAATTACGTGACTGCGACAGTCAATAACGGCGTGCTTACAATTTATGATGATGGTGTAGCCCAGCCCCTTGCCTATGACAACAGCAATGTGCCAGGTCAGAATCCGGTGACTGGACCGGTGACCGTGAACCTCGAGAGCAACAATAATGCGGTAAATATAGGGGAACAGAACTACGCCACGGATCCAAGCGATGCATTCTATTATAACGGGTATATGGGATCGGTCGCGCTCTACAACCAGGCCCTGACCCTGCAGCAGATAGCCGCCAATTACGCAGCATATCAGGCATAATTTTCAGAAGGTTCAACACTTTTTTATAAGAGATCCTCCGGGTGCCGGTATTTACTGGTTCAACCGAAAAACAGATACTGCAGATGAAACCTACCCTGAACCATGGATATTATCCAATTTATCACGGTTTTCGTCATCCTGTTTGAATGCGCCGTCGCAGTAATTGCCGTACTGATTGCGGCCAGAAAGAACAGGCCGTACGGCTGGCTTATTGCGATAACCTTCGCACTTTTCGCCCTGTCTGACGGAGTTCGGACTTTTTCCCCGTATACGTTTCCCCGGCTTCATTCGCTGATCCTCCTCGTTGCATCAGCCATCATGCTCTACGCGGTTTGGATGATGTACAATGAATCCCAAAAAACGGTACGGAGAAACTCAGACACGGATCCTGTGGCAGAGAGGAAGAAATCATTTTAGGATTTCAAAACATCCCAAAACTGCTTCAGCTCGCAAAGAACAGGAACTAAAAAAGCATCGGGATGGGCCCGCTGAGATTCGAACTCAGGACCTCCGCCATGTCAAGGCGACGTCATAGCCAACTAGACCACGAGCCCGCAAAAGGTCTGATGCTCTACGATATTTGTCATCCTATTATTA
>Ga0181529_10004365_pt1 | contig 15358 bp, 3 predicted proteins | sample PEATcosm2014_Bin_36_FD_119763 | JGI IMG/M metagenome (GOLD analysis project Ga0181529, IMG submission 119763) | Peatland microbial communities from MTU Mesocosm Facility, Houghton, MI, USA - PEATcosm2014_Bin10_30_metaG | ecosystem: Environmental > Terrestrial > Soil > Wetlands > Peat | place...
GGAAACGGGAGCGCAGTTCTTTCCGGTATATGACTTTCCTGAACTTTCTTCTATCCCCCCAGATATCCCAGCTCGCTTCCATGCCTTTACTGATTCACTGATGTGGTCCTCGCAGGGATTTTATCGGTCAGATGGCAAGGACATCGAATTTGTCCCAGCAAAAATTATTAGCCCATGGTTCAGTGCGGTTCAAGTTGAGGATTATCAACTTTATCCCGTCCTTCAGGCATTATCCATGCCCCGGGTAAATCTACTTCTAGCAGATGATGTTGGCCTCGGAAAGACCATAGAAGCCGGGCTCATTGTCCAGGAACTCATCCGGCAGCGCAGGATACGCAGGATCCTTATTGTCTGTCCATCATCGCTGCAGATACAATGGCAGGATGAGATGAAGGAAAAATTCAATATTGATTTTACTGTTCTGGACAGCGATCAGATTTACGAGATGCAGAGAACACTCGGAATGGATGCGAATCCATGGAAGGTATATCCCCGCATAATCACGTCTATGGACTACTTGAAGCAATCTGATATTCTCCGGAAATTCATTACGACGGCAGAATCGTTGTCATCAATAGACGCAGCAATGCTTCCCTGGGATCTCCTGATTGTGGATGAAGTCCATAATTTTTCACCCGGTCAGTTATCCGATGCTAAAAGTGATCGTCATCTGATGTTACGAGATATATCTCCTTTCTTTGAACACAGACTTTTCCTGAGTGCAACCCCCCATAATGGTTATACCCGGTCCTTCAGTGGGCTTCTTGAAATGCTGGATCCAGTGAGATTCGAACAGAAATCTGTATTGGACGAACAGGACTTCAAGCATCTCAATCTTGTGATGATCCGGCGGATGAAAGCGGATCTGAACAAGGGAAAAGTTCCCCCGCGGTTCCCTAACCGGACCGTCATAGGTATTCCAATTACCCTAATCGGGGATGAAACACGGTTATTCGAAGCGATGCGTAAATATCGTGTCGAAGGTACTGATAAGATCCAACGGAAGTCCGGTAATCGTGAGCGGGTACTTGCCCAGTTCATTTTCTCCCTACTGGCAAAGCGTCTTCTGTCAAGTTCCTATTCATTTGCCCGAACGTGGTGGAACCACGTCGCAGGTTTCGATCTCGAAGAGTTTGGTTTACTGGAAGCAGAGGAATCCAAAAAGCGGGCAGAACTTGATGTTGATAATGATGATGAAAAAGATCGCCGAGAGACGGATGCTCTGCGTCTGGGTGCGAGCTGGCTGAAAGAGTACCGTGCAGAGTTGAGTCCTTACCTCGATGGCGTCTCCAAGGAACTGAAACGTCTTGGGTGGACCCGAGAGATTGTCTCACGAGACCTTTCCAAATTTGATACATTCCCCGTTGATACAAGATTCGATAAGTTGTTTGAGTGGGTTCAGGTAAATCTAATGAAAAAGGGGAAGTTCCACACTGATGAACGCCTCATAATTTTTACCGAATACAAAGATACTCTGGATTATCTCGTTGCCCGGTTTAAAAAACAGGGAATCGAGGAGCCGGTTCTCCAGACACTTTTTGGGGGTGCATCCCCTCAGCACCGACGTAAAGTGAAAGATGAGTTTAACGATCCGGCCTCCCAGTTGAGGATACTTGTTGCAACTGATGCTGCATCCGAGGGACTCAATCTCCAGACTTCATGCCGTTATGTTATCCATCAGGAAATCCCGTGGAATCCAATGCGGCTAGAACAGAGAAATGGACGCGTGGACCGTCATGGTCAATCGCGCGACGTAGTTGTACATCATTTTGTCTCTGATCAGGTTGAAGACCTAAAATTCCTTGACCTCGTTGTACGGAAAGTGGATACTGTCCGCGGAGATCTCGGAAGTGTCGGCAAGGTTCTCGATGAAGCGGTAATGGAGTATTTTGCAAAGGGGAAAATCGACGGTAAAGAGATTGAACGGCGAATAGGAATAACAGAAGAAGTGGCGGACGACCGGCGCGATCTCAAAGGAGGATTGCACGGCTCCGAGACAGAATACCATAGTGCCGTTGATACTTTCAAAACCACTCAGGGTTCACTCGGTCTTACCGAGGATCGTTTGATCAGGGTTTTTGATGAGGCAATAAAAATTGAGCAGGGGGAACTGACGCGGGAAACTGATGGAACAATCCGTATCAGGAAAAACCCGTTGACATGGAAGCGCCTTATCGAGACAACTCTTCTTTTAAGCGATGATGGTCATCTCGGTGCACAACCAAAACTTGTATTCACCCCGGAACGAGTCCTTGAGATCGTAAATGGCCGTGTCATGTTCATGCCCCGAAAGGATACCCGGCTGATGATGCTTGGACATCCACTCATGCAGAAAGCCGTGTCCACATTCTCTCGGAGGATCTGGCAACCCCCATCAGAATCTTTGGCAAAATGGACTATAGAACAGACGGCACTTCCGAAAGATATTCCGTTGATATTTACCCTTATCTTCCAGGTTTCCTTGAGAAATAAATTAGGGGAGCGCTTTAATATCGGTATTCTCGAAATACCGGTTACTATAAACAAAAACCCCCAGATTATTCCTCCTGATCAATGGCAGAGCATAAAATCGCAACCGAGGGGATTGTTCCCCTTTGACACAACCTGGGAGACGACCCGTAGGAAGGTCCTGTCTGGCTGGCAACAGGTTAAATCATTTGCCAATAATGAGCGCCAACAAATTATCCGACAGGTCGTCGATGCGAGCGAGCGGAAACTCGCAAAGGAACTCAAAGATCAGATCTCAATTCATAAGGCATTGTTTGAAGAGCGGAAAAAATCCCTTGAGATGCAGAAAGACTCCAAGACTATTGAAAAAATCAGAAAAGAACTCCTTTCTGCAGCAGAACGTGCTGCACAGCTCACCTTCTCTGAAGATTTAAATTTGCAGTATCGTCAGAAATACCAAGAGCTCAAAGAAAGACTGAGCGATGCTGATTGGGAACGGCAACACAGTCATGTCGAGATGCTCAAACAGCGCCTTGCCTATGAGGAACAACGTATTATCGAACGGGTTCTTCCCCAGCGTTATTCACTGGATGATGACGGTGTAGAAGTATTACCCATTGCGGTTCAGGTTCTTGTGAATTCCGGGGGTGAACATTCGTGACCTGGGAGATCCGAAATCCATGGTGGTCTGAACTCCGGCAGAGTGGGATGATTATATCCCCCGCAGTCCTGAATGAATTTTTACCAGAGACACTCGCACCAATCGATTATTACCGGAATGAGCGTCTCCGGAATGCATTCAATGCCTTTGCATCATGGTCCCAGCAGGATCATGGTGATGACAAAACCGGATTGTACAAATGGCTGGATGCGGTTCTTGATGATTTTCTTGGGTATGATCATGGCAGCTGGCATAAACATTCTGCAGTGACTGATGCGTTTAAAGTTTCAGCAAGCCGAAGAGGCGGCCCTGCATTACGGCCTGAAAGGGTACTTGCCAATGACGGGGATGTCAAGCAACCCCGGCTCCTTGTTTCCATAGATTCGGCTTCAAAACGGATTGGCATGGGCAGGGGACGAAACGAATATAGTTCATTCCTCGAGCTTCTCCGGGGCACGAATGTCCCGCTCGGTATTCTTACGAACGGATGGGAATTCCGGCTGGTCTTTGTTGGCTCTGATTATGACTGCTGGGTCGAATGGGATATTGCGCGTTGGTTCGAGGATGCTCTTGGAAAAGACCAACTTACCGGATTCTTTTACCTCTGTGGAACATACGGAACCGTTCCCCGTGAAGGGAATTCATTCCCGCTTCTCTCTGCAATTCAGAACAGCAGGTCCCGACAGGGCGAACTTTCCCAGGTTCTTGGGGAGCAGACCCGCCGTGCTGTTGAGAAACTCCTAAAAGAGATTGACAAATCTATTCTGAATGCCCCCGATCTGCAAACAATTCTGGGGAGAGACCCCCTGGTATCTACTCCCCTTTCTGAAGAGGAGCAGAATAACGCGCTCTATCAAGCGACTATCCGGCTCATGATGCGCATGGTGGTGTCGCTCTTTGCCGAAGCCCGAGGACTCCTGCCAACCGATAATGAAGTGTACTATTATTCATATGGCGTCGAGGGTCTCTTTTCCCAGCTCCAGAATGCAAAAAATACCGATGGCATTCAGGTTCTCGAGGAGCAGCACCAGGCATGGATCCGACTGCTATCCCTTTTCCGGCTCACGTACGAGGGCAGTGATTTGGCGGATGTCCCGATTCCTGCGTATGGGGGAGGGCTCTTCCGGCGCGGAGATCCGAAAAGTTCCGACCCGGTTCTCCGAGCGCTCGCAATCTATGAAGACGAACGTGTGAAAATTTCGGATGCTGTCGTTCTCGAATTACTCAGCCTGCTGAAGATTGGCAAGGTTAGAACCCGTGTAGGACGATCCGCCAAGATGGTGAGCGGAGCTGTTGACTTCTCTGATCTCCGGACAGAATACATCGGTATGATGTACGAGGGCTTGCTCGATTACCAGCTCCGGAAAGTACGTCCAGATGAAGAGGCCGTTATCATCCTGAATCTCGGTGTCCAGCCGGCACTTCCGTTTTCGCTTCTAAAATCGATGGGAGATCAGAACCTTAAGAACCTCATCCAGAAGCTCGGGAAAGAGAAGGCGGAGAAGAAAGTCGAGGGTGAAGAAGAGGGAGAGTCTGGGGAGGAGGAATCTCCAGAAACCGATCTGGCGGAAGAAACTCCCTATGAAGAAATTGAAGATGAGACAGAACCAGTTATCGAGGTTGAATCATCGGACATTTCCGCAAAAATTTACGGGTGGGCAGAAAAAGTTGTTGAACTCACTGGAATGGTGAGGCGTCCTCGAGGAAGAACAACGAATGAATTTCAGTATAAGAAAGATGTCCAGAACCGTGCAAAAGGAATCATCGGGGAGATTGTCGGACCAAATGAAATGTATTTGATTCGGGGATCCGGGACGAGGAAAGGTACGGGGACTTTCTATACTAAACCCCAGCTCGCTGTTCCGACTGTTCACCGCACGCTTGAACCGCTGGTTTACGATGTTGAAGGTGAGGGAGAGAAACGAAAGCTGACACCAAAAACACCCGAAGTTATCCTTTCTCTCAAGGTTTGCGATCCTGCGATGGGATCGGGGAGTTTCCTTGTTGCAGCGCTCCGTTATCTTTCCGATGCACTATACGAAAGCCTGTGGTATCACAATAAGATCAAAGTACGGGGAAGTGACTCCACAGTCATCACCTTACCTACCGGGACTGTTGCAAACGGCACAGCCTCCGAAGATCTTCTTCGCTGCCCCCTCGACTCCGAGCGATTCGAGCCGATGGTCAAGGCCCGGCTGAAGAGGTATATTGTCGAGCGGTGCATCTATGGTGTTGATCTCAACCCACTCGCTGTGGAACTCGGGAAGCTCGCACTCTGGGTTGAGACCATGGATCGCGAGTTACCATTTGAGTTCCTCGACCACAAACTCAAAGTGGGCAATAGTCTTGTCGGTTGCTGGTTCAACAATTTCACAGAATACCCGGTAATGGCATGGCTTCGTGAAGGTGGCGATAAAGGGCACAAGGGCGTTCACTTCGAGAATGGTACGTGGACCAACGCGATCAAAAAGATCCTCGATGACAAGGTGAAGCCGGAACTTGTGCGGATCATTCAGGGACAGAAAAGCATCGAATGGACCTACAATAATGAAGATGCGGTGAAACTCGTCTACGACAAAGCCGTCCGACGTTTTGAACGGCTTCACGGGATGTCCATCTACGGCGACAGTTTCGATGAACGTGAGACCTTTTTCCGGGATTGTATCGTCAATGATCCGGATATTATGAAACTAAAGGATCGGTTCGATCTCTGGTGTGCAATCTGGTTCTGGCATGGCGAGTGGATGGATGAAGATGTTCCGACACCGGATAAATTCTATTCACCAACCCCGAAAATTCTTGAGCGGACCTATCGGTTAGTTAACGATCTGAAATTTTTCCATTGGGAATTGGAATTTGCTGATGTGTTTGTATCAGGCAAGGGTGGGTTTGATGCAGTTGTGGGGAATCCACCATGGGAGATATCCAAGCCGAAGTCACAAGAGTTTTTCACGACTTATGATCCAATCTATCGGACTTACAGCAAACAAGAAGCAATTTTTAACCAGAAAGAATTGTTCACCAAAAATTCTGCCATTGAACTGGGGTGGCTAATTTATTCAGCCTATTTTAAGGCAATGAGTAACTGGAACAAAAACGTTGCGTTCCCATTTGGTGATCCAGTACATGAGGTTCTTGGTGGAACGTCCTTAACTCTCGGAAAAACGAAAGTTAACGCAGAGGTTCACAACACATGGCACAAGAACCGTGAGATGCATGTAGGTTTTGCTGATGTGGCCCAACCGTTCCGGTTCCAAGGATCTGCAGATATTAATACATACAAAATGTTCCTTGAAACTGCCCATGCTCTTTGCAGAACGGGTGGACGATTAGGGTTTATCGTTCCATCCGGGGTTTATACGGATAAAGGATCAACAGAATTGCGAAATCTTTTCATTAATCGATGTAAATGGAACTGGATATGGAGTTTTATTAATTGGAACAAACTATTCCCATCGATTTATTATCGCTTTAAATTTGCCGCCACCATCGTCGAAAAAGGCAGCGCTGGAACTGTCATACATTGCGGATTTAACAAAAAAACATTCGAATCTTGGGAAAATGCTGAACGTGAGAAGTTATCGATTCAGTCTGCAATTATTTCTCATTTCAGTCCAGGAAGTAAAGCCATTTTAGAAACATCATCACAGAAAGATTTGGAGATCCTCAAAACGATCTATGAACATTCAATTCAACTCGGTGATCAATCGTCCAATGGGTGGGGAATTAGGTATGTTCGTGAATTCGATATGACCGGGGATTCAAAACTCTTCCCTCCAAAAGATTGGTGGGAAGAAAGAGGTTATCATCCAGATCCTTATGGACGTTGGTTACCCTCAAAGGGAACAAAACCAGAACTCTCTAATCGTGGAGAGCGGATTGGTCCAGATGGTGATATCGCACTTCCGTTATATGAAGGGCGGATGATTGGGCAGTTCGATTTCAGTGAAAAAGGATATGTTAGCGGTCGTGGTCGATCAGCATATTGGCCTGATATCAATTGGGAAGAGAAAAAAATATTGCCTCAATTTTTGATGGCAGAAACAATTTATAGAAAATTCGGGGCAGGATATTCAGGATTAAAGCCCTGCTTTATGTCAATTGGATCTGCGACCAATATGCGATCAATGATATCATCCGTAGTACCCGACAAACCATGTGGCAATGCAGTACCTATCCTAAAACCAACAAATATTCCTGAGAGATCATCCACTATATTTTGCGCACTTCTAAATTCAATCATATATGATTATTCATTGCGATGTAGATTAGGTGGGATGAATCTCAATTATTTTGTTATTGCAGAAACTCCAATTGTCCAACCCGCGATCGCATTAAAAAATAATAATATCCTGAAGTATTCTTTCAGATTAAATTGTGCAAATCAAGTGTTTGCAGTATATTGGTTAATGATTAGATTAGAAAGCATAGAAATTTCAAAATCACATTGGAAATCGCTCTGGGCCATCACATCCCACGAACGTCTTCGTTTACGTTGCATCCTCGATGCGATTATCGCGGATCTGTACGGGCTTTCTTACAATGATTTTGCATGGATTCTCCGTGATTGCGGTTATCCTTTGGTCCACATCAATGAATTTTATCACACCCTCGACCCAAAAGGATTTTGGCGTGTTGATAAAGAAAAAGATCCCGAACATCGCCACACGCTTCTCTCCCTAAAAGCGTTCGCCGACCTAAAATCGATGGGCATCGATGCCTTCTGTGCGCTGAACGATGGCGAAGGGTGGATGATTCCCGAGACACTGACCTTTGCATCGAACCCAGATGGAACGATTGTATTCGATACCCCAGAAGGGCGGACGGTTCCCGTTCGGGAGCGGCTCGGTCCCAGGTTCCTCGACTGGCAGTTGGCTGGGACACCGGAGGAAAGCTGGAAGGAGTGCGAGATGCACGCCCGGAATATTTTAGGCGACGAGGTTTTTGAGCGGATGATGGCGGATCTCAAATCAGGTAAGGAATACCGTCAAGACGAAGAGAAGATCGGGGCTGCAGAACAAGTTATTCGTGAGGGAACTAATCCCGTGTTGGGTGTTGCCGAGGTTATGAAGATAGCGGCGAAGAAGAAGGAAGATATTGAGAAGAAAGAGCGAAATCAGAAGACGCTCGGGGAGTGGTGAATCTATCCTCTATGGTATCCAACGCTGAAGCCATTAGAATAATGCGAATTAACCGGATGTTGACATATTATTCCTGTCTCGAAAAAATAATCCGCAAGGATTCAATCTTCTATAGAACGACACGGGATCAATATGAAGGTGATTCTTCAGAAGATCGAAAAGAACTCACCCTTGGGGGTACTTTATTTGCACTTTCAAATGTTCGAGAATTTATTGAAATGATGGATAATCTCAATGAATGGATTTGTCGCTATCCCGAGTATCAGACCAAATCTTTTGGCAATAAATTGAAAGATAACGTTTTCAATTTTTATTCTGAAATTGAGGTTTTTCATTATTTAAAAGAGAAAAAGATTCAGCCAAAATTAAACCCTAGAATCAATACCGGATCAAGACAAAATCTCGATTTTGATATCTGTCTCGGTTCGAACCGGTATTTTCTCGAAGTTCTTTCTCCCCGAATGAGTAAAGGTCTGGAAGAACAGTTCGAAGTTGGGTATAGTGGTGTTTATGATCCAGATCGAGGACTCGGACCGAATAACCAAGAGCCTTTCTCCCGAATTAAGACTTTGATTAAGGAAGAAATCGCAAAACATATCGATCTTTCATCAGAAAGTGTTGATGCCCCGATTATATTAGTCATCAATAACACGTACGCCATATGGGAAATTCCCGGTACGCAAAATCCGCTCGACTCGTTAGCATTGCCAGAATCAATATATGGTATTCTGTTTTATGACCGATATGGAAATAGTGGATTCTTCGCAAATCCAGCAGTTCGTATGAATGAAGAGGATACGAATTTTTTCGAAACGTTAATGCATATGGATTGAAAAAATAGAATTCCCAACGCAAGACGAAATGGTTAAACAAACTCCCCTCTTATGGCATTATATATTAAAGATATTTTACCAAGGTGCATCGGATGACCCTCAACCCAATCGCTTTCGCCGAAGAAGTCAACCGCCAGTTTTTGCGATACCAGTTAACCTCCTTTCCTCTATCCGATCCGGATCTTGCAGATCAGGCAAAGATCATGCTCGGGGCTGTTGGTGAAGAATCGCAGCTCGTAAAGGGACCTTACATATCTCTCTCAAGATCGTTTGCTGAGGGGAAAGCCCTCAAACAGTTAGTCGATGAGAAACGGTTGCACCCGGCCGTTGCTGGTATCGCCGACCATCCAACCATGTTCGCACACCAACAGGCGGTTTTTGATGCCATAGCATCCGGCAATCATTGTTTAATCTCGACCGGAACCGGGTCAGGAAAAACCGAGGCCTTTCTCTATCCTGTTCTGGATCACTGCTTTAGGTTGCGAGATGCCAATGCACCACCAGGGATTGTCGCAATTATTGTATATCCAATGAATGCTCTCGCAAGTGATCAGCTGGATCGGCTCCGAAACCTGCTGGCCGGGACCGGAATCACTTTCGGTATGTATATCGGTGCCACACCAAAAGACGCGAGTCAGATCGTTGATGTCCAGCGGATGAAGAAGGGAGAGGGAAAAAGCAGTTTCGATATTTACCGGGAAAAATATAGGCACCACCCCAACATAACCATTGCACCATTTGAAGAGAAGCTCACCGAAGATGAGATGCGGGATGAACCTCCGAGAATCCTTCTTACGAACATCAACCAGCTTGAATACCTCTTGACTCGGGGAAAAGATCTCGGGATGTTCGAAAATGCCCCTCTCCGGTTTATTGTATTCGATGAAGCGCACACATATTCTGGTTCACGGGGTGCAGAAGTCTCGCTCCTAATCCGGAGGGTACGGGCATTTTGTGATAAAAAGTCAGATGACGTCTTCTGCATCGGGACCAGTGCAACAATCGTTGATCCTAAATACGGGGATGATACCGGGAAACGTTTTGCCTCCCGGTTCTTTGGCGTGGATAAGAACAAAGTATCGATCGTCCGGGAGATTTACGAGAAAGAGACCTGGCCTGCAACCCGGTATAAGCCGCGAGCAGTTGGTCCTGGTGCATCACAATTGTTTGCAGACACACTCAATGCACTCGATAGCGAGGAAGACCCAGCAAAGATCTACAACGTCCTTGGCAACCTGTCGTTGGTAATTGTTGATCCTTCCATCCCTTGGAGAAGAGGCTTGTATGACACACTCCAGTCAAGCGAGGTTGTCAAGGTAATTTATGAAACCCTTGATCGTCCATATCACCTTACCGACGCCACAAAACACATCTGGAAAAAACTCGGTCGGCAAGCCCCCACCAGAGAAGATGAGATGGAGCTTCTTACCTATCTGGCACTCGGGGCAGCAGCAGAAAAAGACGGGTATCCACTCCTCCGCCCCCAGTTGCATTACTTCACCCGCGGTATGGCAGGCGCCGTTGCAGTGCTGAACGAGCCCGATGCAAAAGGCATAGTGCCGGCCGAGTTATTCTTTTCCCGGCCCGCTGCGGCTGTGAAGCATCGGGAATTGCTCCCAGATGCAATATTTCCGGTTGTATCTTGTAAGAACTGCGGGCAGCATTTCTTTGAAATCTGGGTAGATCAACTCCCCAATGAAGATGGATTGAGTGGAGGATGTCTTGAAGGAGAGAACCGATATTGGCCAAGAGTGCCAGATGGTGAAGGAACTAAGATAACATTCACCAACCGTTTCGTCAGCGAAATAGACAGTGAGGATGACGACGTTTCAGACAGGCTTGATCGGAAACGAGAGATTGCCTATATCTGTAGGTATTGCGGGACTCTTCATAAAGATCCTGCAGCGTCGTGCCATAATCCGAAATGCCGTCATGATGACACTCTTATCCCTGTTGCAGTCCTGACCAAACACGGGACAATCGGTACATGTCCCAGCTGCCTCTTCAAAGGGTCCAGTTCTACCGGAAAAATGTATTCACCATTAAGACCTCTTTCAGCAGTCGGAGTTGCCGATGTCCATATCCTCGCTCAGGATATGATCAATGCCCAGAATACCGACAACCGGAAGATTATCGTCTTTGCTGATAACCGACAGGAAGCGGCGTTTCAGGCAGCCTGGATGGCCGATCATTCCCGAAGGTACCGCCTCAGGCACCTTATGTATCGGTTCATCAAGGAAGCAGATCATCCTATTTCGATTGGAGATCTCGTCGACAAATTGAACCAGTTTTTCCGGGATCACAAAGAACTTGCACGAGCGTTAGCCCCGGAGGTGTTTGCCAGCGAAATCGCTGAAGAATACAGTCAGAAACTGGAAAAGACCATGAGAAAGTTCCTCCGTATCCTTGTGGTCCGTGAATTGGTTACCGGGTACTCTCAACGCGATAGCCTCGAAACGTGGGGGAAAGCCCGCGTGGTTTACAGGGGAATTAGGGAATCTGATCCTACAATTCAGGAACTGGCGAAGAATTATCACATATCAGCAGATCAACTCACGAAAGGCATCGAATCCCTGCTTGACGTTTATCGGAAAAGTAATTATTTTTGGGATGAGCAAGAGCCGATTTTTTCCCATTACTGGCATCCCGGTAATGAGGATGTTCAGCGTGGTTTTATTCCACTATTTAAATTTCCCCCACGAGGCCTCAAGATCAAACGAGAGGACGGCGATAAGGATACTTTTGTGAAAGGCCTGACTTCCGGGAAAGGCCGAACCTCAACGGAATCCTACATTGGCAAATGGGGATTAGACGAAGACAGGATTTCCGAATTTATTGCAGATTTATGGGATGCTCTTATCAACAAATGGCAAATCCTTAAGGGTGTGACTCTCGAAGATGCCAGAGGGAATCCATTGCCAGGGGCACGGGGAGTGTACCAGATAAATTCTGCAAAAGTGGGTGTAGTACCCCAGAATGTTCGATTCCGCTGTACCATCTGCAACAGGATTCACACGCGTGAAACTCCTGCAAAATCCTGTACGAAAATCCATTGCCTCGGTGTTGTCAAACAGGAAACCCCACCGGATGATGATTATAATGTCAGTCTGCTTGACCGGGAATTCTCAATGCTGATGGCCCGGGAACATACCGCACAAGTCCCCTCTGAAGACCGCCATTATATTGAGAAAGAATTCAAAAAACCAAACGGTTCGGTTAACTGCCTCGTTGCTACGCCTACTCTTGAGTTGGGTATAGACATCGGTTCACTCGACATGGTATTACTCAGAAATGTACCTCCATTACCCTCAAATTACTGGCAGCGGGCTGGGCGTGCCGGTCGGCGCAACCGTATGGCAGTTGTGTATACCTATTGTAACAAAAAACCGCATGACGAATATTTCTATCAGGATCCAATGCGTCTCCTGAGTGGCGTGATCTATCCGCCAAAACTGAACCTGCGCAATCCTGTGATGATTCAGAAGCATGTTCATGCAACCGTACTCGCGTCGCTGGTCCAGATGAGCCAGTGTGATTCACCCACTGAAGCAGAACGTACTCTCCAGGTCAGGCAGGCATTAATTGTGGGCTTCCCATCATTCATTTCCGGATATCTTTTCGAATCGGACCGACGATACCGTAAACAGCCTCCGGATTTAACAGCGCTTTCATTAATCATTAATCAGAATATGGACAGTATCTGGCAGAAAATCCACCCGGTCTTTTCAGAGAACTGGCCATCGGATTATCAGATGGAGATCAGGGATGATGTTTTACGGGATTATGTGAATCACCTGTCAGGAAAACTATCCGCAGAAGTAGCGTTGATCCACCAGCGTTTTATGTGGGCCATTGAGAAGCGGAACGAATTATCCAGAAAAGAGACTGAACTGAGCAGCCTTGAAGAAATTGACAGCAGGTTGCTCAAACGGTGCCGTGAATACATCACTGATATGCAAAAAGCAGATTTAGAAAATTATTCATTGAATGTTCTTGCCAGAAACGGATTTTTGCCAGGGTATGCCCTTCACCAGGGATCGATCACTGGATTTGCCAGCAATGCCTTTTCGTTTGGCTGGCGACGTAAAACATTTGAAATCAACCGACCCAACACACTTGCATTACGGGAATTTATCCCGGGAAATATTATCTACGCGAATGGCGGAAAATATAAAATAGCACTCTACCATTTGCCCTTTGGCCAAGAGGGAATTAAGACCGAAGGATATTCTGTCGATATAAAGACACTCCGGGTTTTAGATTCAGCAGTTCAGCCGGATGGCTATGCCAATGATGAAATCCACTCAATTCAGGGTGTTCCGATATGCGACGCAGAACTCGGTTTCATTTCCCATGTCTCTGATGAAGAAAATAATCGGTTCCGCGTTCCTATCACCCTACTCGGATCATTGCGCCCTGAACACCGGGGGATCGATAAATATGTTGCTGGTAACCAGGTGTTCTCTCATTTGCATGGCCAGAAAATACGGCTTGTAAATATCGGGCCTTCAGATAGGGTACTCCTTGGCGAGCTCGGGTACCCGCTTTGTACTGTATGTGGTGCTACACGCTCTCCCTATGCCTCACCAAAAGAACTTGAAAACTTCAAGACGACCCACACCAAAACATGTGGAAAGGAACCGGGAGACTTCTGTTTCACCGCAGATGCACAAGTTGATGCTCTGTATTTTGAGAAGCTCGATAGCCGGGAAGATGCTCTCAATCTTGCCGAAGGTTTACGAATCGCTGCCAACGTATCTCTGGAGATGGAACCGGATGACTTGCAGATACTCTTGATTCCAGAAGATGAAACTGCCTACAATGTTCTTATTTATGATCCTATGCCCGGCGGATCAGGTATAATCGACCAAATCCTTGAGGACTGGAAAAATATTATCGATAAAGGAATTCAGGTTTTACAGAATTGTCCGGGAGGTTGTGATGAGAGTTGTTATGAGTGCATGCGAACCTACACGAATATGTTCTATCATAAAGATCTCAATCGTCATAGTGCCGTATCACTTTTAAAAGCGATGCAAAAAGATATTGTCAAGGGTGCGGTAATTCCTTCGAGTGCTGATCAACCAACATCAACCGAAAGTCATTCGACTAATCCCTCCGAATTTCGATTAGAGAAGATACTTCGTGATTATGGATTCCCTCCCTTTGAAACACAGCAAGAAATTCCATTACCTGGTTCTATAGGTTTAACCAAACCTGATTTTTATTATGAATCCCCGGATAAATTAATCAGAGTTGCGATTTACCTTGATGGACTATCTCGTGGGATCCATGGAAGTGAACAACAACAGCAAAAGGATAATTATATTCGTTCGGTATTACGTTCTCAGGGTGTAAATGTTGAGGTGATTCCAGCAACAGCTCTCGATGATCCAACTCATTTAAGGTATTGTCTGATGGCTATCGCACAAGCATTGTCGAGGAAAGATATTGTGCAGAAGATCGAAATACAACAATAAGACTTCTCAATTTTTCAACTTTTTATGATATAATAATTCAAGACGCCATAAAAGGTTCTGTCAAGTTATCGGCACTTTGGTTTCCCTTACACGAGTATCAAATCTCAATAACAGCCGACAACTTGACAGAGCTTGCAATTACATTCGATGCATGATCAGTCCGGTCATTCCCCTTTAGGGACTTCAGAAAGTCGGGGTACTCCACGGGTTTCCATGTTCAGTTTCGTGATTCCGATTCATATCAGCGTCTATAATTCCGGGCTTTTCCCCACTTAATTCGGATTACTGAGTTCCGTACGATGCATAATCCGCCCGGTCACTGCCTTTTTTTATGTATACGTAAAAATTCGGGGTAATTTACATTGTTTCCATGATCAGTTCCAAGATTCCGACTCATATCTGTCTTCATTAATTCGGGAATTTTCCTAGATATGTCGGGTATTTAGTACCGCTCGACACATGATCAACCTGGTCTTACCTCGTTTTATGGCACTAAGAAAGTCGGGGCAATCAATTCCGTCCGATGCATGATCGAACCGGTCGTAATCCTTTTTTATGTATGTGCAAAAATCGGGGTATTGAGTTCCGCTTGATGCATGATCAGACCGGTGCAGTCTTTTTTTATGTACCTGTTAAAATTCGGGATACTTTAAACAGTTTCCATGCTCATTTTCGTGATTCCGCCTCAAATCAGTGTCTATTATTCCGGAATTCCCCCAGTTTAATTCGGGGCACTTAGCGCCGCGCCATATCCGATCTGTATTTTCCAAGATTGACGTAATACCAGGCGAATCA
>Ga0181529_10004366_pt1 | contig 15355 bp, 12 predicted proteins | sample PEATcosm2014_Bin_36_FD_119763 | JGI IMG/M metagenome (GOLD analysis project Ga0181529, IMG submission 119763) | Peatland microbial communities from MTU Mesocosm Facility, Houghton, MI, USA - PEATcosm2014_Bin10_30_metaG | ecosystem: Environmental > Terrestrial > Soil > Wetlands > Peat | place...
ACGGACAGGGCATGAGCCGCGACGACGCGCTGCTGGCCTTCGAGCGCCATGCCACCTCTAAGCTACGCACTGCCGACGATTTGCTCTCGATCGCGACATTGGGCTTCCGCGGCGAGGCGCTGCCCTCCATCGCATCGGTAGCGCGGGTGACGCTAGAGACCGCGACAGGCGAAGAAGCGGCGGGAACGCATATTGAAATCGCCGGTGGCAAAATCCATCGCGTAGAAGACGCGGCCCTTCCCCGCGGAACGACGATCGCCGTCTCCGATCTTTTCTTCAACACGCCTGCCCGGCGCAAATTTCTCCGCGCGGAATCAACTGAGCTGGCGCACGTGACGGCGCTGGTGACGCACTGCGCGCTGGCCCATCCCGAGAAGCACTTCGAGCTGGTTTCGGCGAGCCATACTATTGTTTCCGCGCCGCCGGTGACGCGCACCGCCGAACGCATTTATCAGATTTTTGGCAAGGAAACACTCGGCCAACTGCTGCCCCTGGCCGCCGAAGCGCCTCTTGCGCACGTAGGCCTGCCCGAACCTCCGCCGTGGAAAAAAGACCCCGACGAACCGCCGCGCCAGCCCGGCACCCTGCGCCTCACCGGCTTTTATTCCAAGCCCGAGTTGCAAAAGCTGAATCGCAATTCGATCTACATCTTCGTGAATAAGCGCCTCATCCGCGACCGGCTGTTGATGCACGCGATCACAGAGGCATATCGCAACGTGATTCCTCCTACCAGCTTCCCGGTGGTGCTTTTGTTTCTGGAGATGCCGCCCGAAGAGGTCGACGTGAACGTGCACCCGGCCAAGACCGAAGTGCGCTTCCGGCAGCAGAGCCTGGTTCACGACTTTGTGCGCGACAGCTTGCGCACGGCGCTCATCAAGGCGCGGCCCGCGGCGGGATTCCTGGCCGCGCTCGACTCTCAGCCCTCGGCCAGCCCATCGCTCATGCCGCCGGCAGTTTCACCGGTCCCGGGTCCTCCTGGAGGTTCCGCGACGCCGCTCACTCCCGATTCCGATCCGGAGGCCTTTGCAGCCGGGGCCGCCGGCGCGGAGTCCTTCCGGCTGACCCCGGCAGCGCTGTCTCCTGTTCCAGGCAAACTGCCTTTTGTGAGCCAAGGCGCAACGGACGGGCAACGCTTTGGGGCCGGCAGCTTCGACCGCGAGGCATGGGGCGAAGCGGCCAAAGCGCTTTTCCCGCAAACGCTGGTTCCAGGTGCTGAATCCTGTAGCCCAAGCCTTAACGGCGCAACAGGTTACGGTGAGAATCCAGAGGCGGCAGCGGCCGGGGTTGAAGCCGAGCAGGCGGCCAGCAGACTGAACCGGCTGGGCTCGCTGAAACCCCTCGGACAGCTGCGCGAATCGTTCATTCTGGCCGCCGGAGACGACGGCTTATGGATCATCGATCAGCACGTTGCACACGAACGTGTGCTTTTTGAGAAGATCCTGCGCGACCGGCAAGTGGAACAGGTGCAGCGCCAGCGCCTGCTGATGCCGCTGCTAGTGGAGCTGAAGCCCGAACAGATGGTGGTGTTCGCGCGCATAGCCGAGGAGCTCGAAACCAACGGTTTTGAGGTGGAACCCTTTGGGCCACAGACACTTGCCGTAAAGGCGGCTCCGGTGGGCCTGGAGGGCGCCGAGCTGGAGCGGACGCTGAGCGAAGTCATCGAGCAATCGGCGGCCGACCCGGATGAACCTACTCAAAATGCATCACTTAGCCGATTGCGCTCGCGGATTGCCGCCTCCATTGCCTGCCATTCTGCCATTAAGGTCAATACCGCTCTTGATCAAAAACGTATAGAATGGTTATTGTTAGAGCTTGCGAAGACCGATCACCCAACCAGTTGCCCGCACGGACGTCCAATAGCACTGCTGTATTCCTGGAAGGAAATTCTGCGGGCCTTCCACCGTCTTTAGGATCCCTCGAAGGCTTCTTGGGGTCTATGACCGGCGGCCAGTTGCTCTCAGGAGCACCCGGCAGGTGATTTCGCCAGCTTGGAAGTGAGGTTTTTCTTTGACAGCAGAACAACTGGAAGCATCGCGCTCCGAAAGGATGCGCCAGAACGGTGTCGGGACTCTCACTTTAGAGGATGCCCGGACGTGGATCGAGGAGACGGGATTGTGCCTGTTCCTCCCACGGAAGCAGTTTGCCACCTTTGTGGCTCCTTCATTTGTTGAAGCTGTAGCCGGTGAACGCAGCTCGGCTCCCGCTGCCAAAATTGTCACCCTGGCCGAGGATCTGCTGGTTCGCCTGGAAACCGACGGCGTTGCCGTGCGCTTGAATTTGCAGGGCCAGCCCGGCGAGCAGCCCGATTTTGTCGTGGCCAGCTGGGTTCTGCCTTACGTCTATGCGCTGCGCGGCGACCGCGACTGGCGGCGCAGCCCGCAATTGACCGGGTCGCGCGCAGTTTCTCAGCTCGCCATCCAAGCCTACAAACAATTAGAAACCGGCGACGCCACTATCCCGCAGCTGAAGCACGCACTGGGCCGGGAAGTGACGGAATCGGCGGTTCTACGCGCCATCACCGAACTGTGGCAGCAACTGCGCATCATTCCTGTGATTGCCGCGCCCGGCCGCACGCCGCAATGGCAACTGCTGCGCGTGCGTTACCAGAAGGCTATCGCCGAGGGCGCGTCCACGTCGCAGGTGACCGCGATTTCAGTGTTGGCTTCCATTTATCTGCAGGCCGTAATCGCTGCCAGCATGGAAGAGGTGGAGTTGTTCCTAGCGCCGCTGACGGCGCGCAGCAAGGTGCGCGAAGTGCTGCGCGGATTGGTTGCTACCCGGCAGGTGCACACGATTTCCATGGGGCACGCCCCGCACTTTTACGTGGCGGGAACGCTGCCTGAGTTCACGCCTCCTTCCTCGATTTACGGCGGTTCCTACTCGAGTTCGTCCATGCCGGCTTCGGCGCAATTCCTGCGCTCCTATGAGCGGGAATTCGATGCGCACGAGCCATCTGCGCCGATATTGCATGTGGCGCCGGCCGCGGCGCCAGCCCCTGCTCTGATTCCAACGCGCAAGCCGGCGGAGATCGCGCCCCAGATCGCAGCCGAGGCCGAGGAGAAAAAGCCTTCAACCGCGCGGCCGCATTTCAGCCGCAAGCCCGCCCACACACGTAATCGCAAGCCTGCGTCGACCTCTTCGAAGGGCCGCGTGGCTCGCGGTACGTCGCGAAGCAACGGCGCGCGCTCGAACGGCAGTTCCCGCCATGCAGCGCCGGCACGTTGGGCGCACAGCACAGCGAAAAATGGAAATGGGAACGGCCACGGCAAGCAGAACGGTTCCCGTACAAACGGCGCCAACGGCTTGCACAAATCCAAGCCAGCAGCGGCACGGAGCCTGAGCAACGGGCACGCAGCCAACGGCAAGCCGGCGGCAAAGTCCTCGGCGAGGCCGGTTTCACGGCGCACCGCGGCTGCCAGACCTGCGGTTACCAGAAAAGATGTGCGCACGGACGCACGCTCGCGCCGCAAGCCAGCCCTGTCCGCATCCACAAAAGCCGGTAACAGAACGCGCTACGGATTCACCGCACCTTCAAGGCAGCGGTCGAAGAAGCGTGGGTAAGCGGAAACGCGGATGAGCGCGGGAAAAAACCGCAACCTGTCTTCAAACCCAGGACCGAGAATTATTGTCGCCATTGACGGACCTGCGGGCGCGGGAAAGAGCACCATCGCCCGCCAACTGGCCCGGCATTTCGGCCTGCTGAACCTGGAAACCGGCGCAATGTACCGCGCCTTCGCCCTGAAGGCACTTCGTGCCGGATTGCCTTTGGATGAGAGCAGCGGCTTAGAAGCACTGGCCGCGGAAACCTCGATCCGACTCGAACCCGGCGAAGAAGAAAATCGCGTCTTGCTCGACGATGAGGATGTGACCGGACTCATCCGCAATCCCACTGTGACAGAAGCGGCTTCGCGCGTGAGCGTCTTTCCCAGGATTCGCGCCTGGATGGTGCGCCTGCAACAGCAGTTGGGCGCTAAGGGCGGCGTGGTGATGGAAGGCCGCGACATCGGGACCGTGGTTTTTCCCCATGCCGAGGTCAAGATCTTCCTGGACGCAGCGCCTGAAGTGCGCGGACTGCGCCGTTATGACCAACTGGGCGGGCAGGAGTCCGAGACAGCGCCGCCGGACGAGATCATTCGCGATTTGCGCGCCCGCGACGAGCGCGATCGCAACCGGGTCGATTCGCCGCTGAAACCCGCAGAGGATTCTGTGCTTCTGGACTCGACCCACCTCACGCTCGATCAGGCTGTGGCAGAAGCCGTGAACATCGTGACCGGCAAACTGCGCTCGGCGGGGATTTCCTCCTAACGCGGCGCGGGATTCGTGCCGCAAATGCTCCGCACGGTTGCAATCGATCTTTACCCACCTTTATCCCGACTTTTACGGGTTGTGGGGTAGGATGGTCTAAATATTCCCGATTTTCTGACAGGAGCGATTACACAAGATGACCGCCCGTTGCCCCGCATGTGGATCGAGGAATCTGCGACCATCTCAACTCCAACGCAGAGATCTGGTCTCTCTCCTTACCCTTCGTGCGCCCGTGCGTTGCCGCTACTGCCGCGAGCGTTTCTTCGTCAGCATTTTCAGCATCCTCGAAGTACGGCGTGACGCCGCTGCGCGCGATGCCCGCTATAAAAACAAAGTGCGCACGCCGGAGGGTGTGCTTTCAGACCAGCACAGTCACGACGATCAGCGTTGACGCGGGGCGCGACAGGACTCCCGACCTCCGCCGCGCGCCCGATCCAACAACGCAGGCCCGCGATGCGGGCTCATCTCCGCTCGAGTTCCCGTTCCCAGGCGCAATGCTATAGGCTTTGAATATGGAATTGACTTGCAGCCGCTGCCACCAGACTGTGGAGGACGGGAATTGCTTTTGCCCGACCTGCGGGCTGCCGCAACTCGTCTATTCCGCCGAGAACTCTGGCGATACCGCACAGGGTGAACGCTGGGGCGAGGCCGTGCGCGACGCGAACGCGGTTGATTGGAATTCGGCCCTGAAGTCGACACTTCCCCTGGCGATTCCGGCTGGAATCCTCTGTTCGTTGCTGTCGCCGGTAAGCATTCTCGGTCTGCTCCTGATGGGCGCGGCCGCTGCATGGGTAGTGGCGCTTTACATGCGAAGCCATCGGCCGACATGGATCACGGTTGGCGCCGGCGCGCGCATCGGTTTTGTGACGGGAGTGGTGGGCAGCTGGACGGCCGCCGCCGTGAGCGGGCTGTCACTTTATGCCATGCGCTTCTGGTTACACCAGGGGGGCGCCTTCGACGACTTCTGGCAGACTCTTGTGAATCAGTGGCAATCGCAAGTGATCACTACCGGCGCTGACGTGCAGAATATTGCCGCATTCAAGGCCATCCTGGTCTCTCAGGAAGGGCGTGCCGGCATGATCCTCGTTACGATCGCTCTCCTGATGGGAATTCTGGTGCTCTTTGCCATCGCGGGGGGCGCTCTCGGCGCACGCATGCTCACCCGTACCCGCCGCCCGGAGAATTAGGGCCTGAGCGCTTGATTTGACCAAAATCCCAACCGCCGGTATCGTAATATCTATGAGTTTTGAGCTCACAGTGTCGGGGTGTCGGGCGTGTTGTTGCACGTCACACCGGCCTTGTGCGTAATCTGAAGTAAAGGTTCGACCCCCAAGGCCGCGTTACAGCATAAGTGCTGACGCGGCTTTCGTGTTTTTAGCGGTAACAGCCGCCAGGACACGGTTCTTGTTACCAATATGAGTTTTCTCTCCAATTCGCGGCCATTTGTGCCTGCCTCCCGGCGGGCCAGCGGTTGTTGTTGTCGCTGCTGTTGTTGTAGCCGCTAGCAAACGCCCAAGTCCCTTTTCAATTTGATCGCACGCACGCGCGAAATCCCTATGCGGAAGTTTCGTGGCGCGCACATCCCCAGCAGCCCACAAAAGCGGGTCTGGCAAATTATTCGGGAGGCAACCGTGTCAATTCAGGAAAAACTGATTCGCATCTTTCTTCTTCTCTTGGTGGCCATCGCGACCGCCGGAGCCCTTCCGGCCCGCGCGCAGATTGTGGGCGCAACCGTCGCCGGAACCGTCCACGACACCACCGGCGCCACGGTAAACGGCGCCATGGTCACGGTGCGGCAAACGGAGACGGGCGCGACGCGAATCATCGTGACCGGCGCGGATGGCCGCTACGCCGCGCCCAGCGTGCCCGTGGGCAACTACTCGGTCTCCGTCGCGAAGGACGGCTTTCAACCGCAACAGCAGAAGGGCATCGATCTGGCCATCGGCCAGAGTGTGCAGGTGAACTTTACGATTAGCGTGAGCACGGTGCACGAAGAGGTGGTCGTCGATGCCGGCGACCCCGTCGTCAACATCACCTCGCAGCAAGTCTCCGGCCTCATCGACGAGCGCCAGGTGAAAGAGCTGCCCCTGAACGGGCGCAGTTATGACCAGCTCATCACGCTCAACCCGGCCACGGTGAACTATACGGGGCAGCGCTCCGGCAGCATCGGCACATCCAACTCCTCGGTAGGCAACATGTTCAGCGCCAGCGGGCGCAGGCCGCAGGACAACTTGTTTCTGCTGAATGGCGTTGAATACACGGGCGCGTCGCTGATCAATGTGACTCCCGGTGGAACGTCCGGACAGCTGCTGGGAATCGACGGTATCCGCGAATTCAACGTGGTGACTGACACCTATGGGGCCGAATATGGCAAGCGCGACGGAGCACAGGTTTCGATTGTCACATCCGGCGGCACCAATGAGCTTCATGGATCGGCGTACGATTTTGAGCGCAATAGCTACTTCGATGCTCGGAATTACTTTGACGGGGCGCGTATCCCCGAGTTCCAGCGCGATGACTTTGGCGCATCGCTGGGCGGCCCCATCAGGAAGGACAAGACATTTCTGTTCGGGAACTACGAAGGATTCCGCCAGAACCTTGGCGAGAGTCTCGTGACACTGGTGCCGGATGCAACCTCGCGCGGCAAGGCCGTGAGCAGCGTGCAGCCGCTCCTGAATCTGTGGCCGGTCGCCAATGGCCCCGAAATCCTCACCAATGGCTCGGCCTCCGGTATTGCGGAATGGATCGGAACCGCGCCGCAGAACATTCGCGAAGACTTCGGCACCGCACGCTTTGACCAAAGCCTGACATCGAAGGACACATTCACCGGCGTCTATACCGTGGATGACTCTTCGGCCGTTTCACCATCGGCCGATCCTTACTCCTATGTATCGGAACGGCTACGTGAGCAAGTGCTGAGCGGCGAAGAGAAACACACGTTCAACAGGGCGGTGAATGTCGCGCGCGTCGGCTATTCGCGTGCGAGTTACTACTTCTATGGCTACGTTCCAGCCGCCCAGCAGGCGCTTGTGCCGGGCGTTCGCTCCGGTGTGCCGACCTATGCCGTGGTGATTTCGGGCTCGACTGCCTCGAACGGCGCTTCGTCGATCACCACGGCAGGCGCCAACGTGGGTTCGAACAACGGCATTACGCGCAACCTGTTTACCTATGACGATCATGCCTACTACACAAAAGGCAAACACAGCCTTGAGGTTGGGGTATGGGTGCAGCGCCTTCAGTCGAACGACAATCTCGCTCAGGATCAATATGGGCAGGCATCGTTCGCTTCGCTGACGACTTTCCTTGCGGGCACCATTAAGACCTTCACCTACGCTCCGCAAACCACCGAGCTCGGCTGGCGCACCTTGTTTGTGAATGCGTTTATTGAAGACGTCTATCACATTGCTCCGCGGCTTGAAGTTCGCGCAGGATTTCGCAGCGAGTCTTCGACGGGTTGGAGTGAGTCGCAGGGCCGTGCCGGTGTCTACACATTTTCGAATGGCGTGATCTCCAGCACACCCACCATCCTGGGGAACGCCATTACCAACAATCGCGCAATCTTTCTGCCCGAGCCGCGCGTCGGCCTGGCGTGGAATGTGTTCGGGACCGGCCGCACCAGCGTCACGGCGGGAGCCGGCCTGCACCATTCCTTGCTCGATGCTCTCGACTATCGGCTTGATCAGGCTGCGCCGTTCAACACCGTATATTCGTACTCCAGCACCACGGTGGCGAACCCGATCAGCAGCACTCCGCTGGTATCGCCGGCCACGGCCGACAGCGGTATTCGAACGCCCGCGCTGTTAGCCTACACCTTCAAAGTCGAACAGCAGATCGCTCCGTCGACTTCGCTTTCTGTTGGCTACGATGGCTCGCACAGCTACCACCAGATTCTCTCTGAGGACTTGAACGAGCCGGCATATACCGTGCTGGCGAACGGAACAATCTACTACCCCAACACCACCAAGGCCAACACTGCGGTGGCCAATACAACCTCATGGGTGGCCGGCGGCTCAGGCAACTACAACGCGCTGATCGTTGATGTGCGGCATGATCTGGCACATGGGTTGCAACTGCGAGGAAACTTTACCTGGGCGAAAAACCTTGACGACGGTTCGGCGTGGAACACGTCGGTCTCATCCAACACCCCGGCGTTCGTCGAAGTTCCTTCATTGCCGCATCTCGATTACGGCCCCGCGGCCACCGATATTCGCCGCGCAGCGGCAATCAATGCAACATACGAGCTACCTTTTGGTGTCGGCAAGCCTCTGTTTGCCAATGACGGCCGCGCAACGGAAGCGTTGCTGTCAGAATGGTCGCTGTCGACCATCTCGAATTTGTTCAGCGGCTTCCATTTTTCACCGCAGTTAGGTTACAACCCCACGGGCTCGGGCGACTCGCGCAACCCGGTGCGGCCGAACCTCAATTCGAGCTTTACCGGACAGCTGTATCCGGGAGGCAGCACCGCGGCGCGCGTAGCCGAGTTCTTCAACCCCAATGCGTTTTCCGCTCCGGCCTACGGAACTGTCGGGAATGCGGGCCGCGATTCGCTCGTCGGTCCCGGCTACGCGGACTGGGATGCCTCGCTGCTCAAGTCCACGCAGGTGACAGAGCGACTGCATGTGCAGTTTCGCGCCGAGTTCTTCAACGTGCTGAACCACACAAATCTTCAACTGCCGAACGAGGTTGTGTATTCAGCAGGGCCCACGCAGGGAACAGCAGCCAATCAGACCACAGCCGCAGCCTTTGGGTCACCCGGGGTCATCTCGGGAACGGCGAACACCAGCCGCCAAATTCAACTGGGTATAAAAATATTGTTCTAGGAACGATTCGGCGGATTCCGGCGCCTGCCCGATTCATCGATGATTCGGGCAGCTTCCCGGGAGGCGCGGTCGCAATTTCCGTTCCTCGCGGAGCGGAGAAGGATGAGGTCGCCCTACTCCCACCCGCTGCTGAGTCAGGGCTTGCTGATTCGCTGGCTTGCTCCCTGTTTTTCTGCGATCATCAAGCGAGGTTCCCCATGTGCCGCAATATCAAAATGCTCTTCAATTTCGACCCGCCAGCGACGCCAGATGAAACGCGCGACGCATCCCTGCAGTTTGTGCGAAAGATCAGTGGGTTCAACAAGCCGTCGAAAGCCAACGAAGCAGCTTTTGCCCAAGCCATCGACGAAATCGCCGCCGCTTCCGAGCGTCTTCTTAGCCAGCTTCAGACTCAGGCGCCGCCGCGTAATCGCGAAGACGAAGCGGCTAGGGCCCGCGCTCGCAGCCTCGCACGCTTCGGAGATTGAACACCCCCGTCTTTCTTCGTAGAAAGCGCCCCATCCGCGCTCAAGAATGAGAAGATCGACCAGGAGAAACTTCCCCGTACTGCGGGATCCGTCTTATGAGAGAAATCGTTACGTTTGTCTTCGGCCTGGCTTTGCTGGGCAATGCGGCTCTTTTTGTGCCTCAGGCCATTGCCGTGTGGCGCAAGAAAAGCGATGAGGGCATTTCGCTGGTCACCTTCGGCGGCTTTTGCATTCTGCAGGTGATCGGGGTGGTGCATGGCGTCTACGAGCACGACAACTCCCTCATTGTCGGCCTCGGCGCCAGCTTTCTGACCTGCGGAACCGTCGCCTTCCTTACGGTTGTCTATCGCGTCCGGCGTAAGCGGGCTCACGCGGCTGCCTGACCGCCGGATCGATCTCCGCCAGGCCCAGCTGCGCGGCAAACCACGACGAACTACTGGGGAACGTCCGCTGAACAATAATTCGTGATCCCTGTCACATCCCATGATCTGCAAAGGGGGGTACGACAGGGGAATGCAATCCAGCGTATACTTCTCTTCCACGGCACAGGCCCCCCAAGATCCCGGGGGGCACGCGGCATATCCCTGGCTGAGGCCCATGGAGGAACCGATGAAGATCACCGACACCGTTGACCAGATACTGAAGAACAAGGCGCTGAATAAGATTCTGCCCATTTCTCCGGAGCAGACCGTGCACGACGCCTTGTCGCTGATGGCCGAGTACGATGTTGGCGCCCTGATGGTGATGTCAGGAACGAAGCTGGTCGGCATCCTGTCGGAACGCGATTATGCGCGCAAGGGCATTCTCCAGGGCCACGCCTCCAGAGACACCAAGGTCAGCGAGATCATGACCAGCCCGGTGATCTCTGTCACCCCGCAGCAGACCGTGGACGATTGCATGAATCTGATGACCCAGGGCCACTTCCGCCACCTACCTGTGCTCGATGGCGACAGAGTGGTGGGCGTCATCTCCATTGGCGACATGGTGAAGTGGGTGATCAGCGGCCAGGAGCACGCCATCCAGGCGCTCGAGGGCTACATCATGGGCGCGTACCCGGGATAAACTGAATCCCTTTCATCGACTGCGTCGCTAGCCCAGAAATATTCCCGCGATTGACGCGGAGATCAGGTTCGCCATGGTTCCGGCGAGCATGGCACGCACGCCCAATTTGGCCAGGTCGTTGCGCCGCTCGGGCACCAGCGCACCGATGCCTCCGATCTGCATGCCGATCGATCCCAGGTTGGCAAATCCGCAAAGCGCAAACGTGGCAATGGTGAAGGAACGCGGGTCCAGGCTCGCTTTTTCCGCGCCTAGAGCGATGTAGGCGATGACCTCGTTGAGCGCCATGCGTGTGCCCAGCAGGTTGCCGATGGCCATGCAGTCGTGCCACGGCACGCCGATGAGCCACGCCACGGGCGCGAACACGAAGCCGAGAATTTGGCCGAGTGAGCCGGGTACCCAGTGCGTCCAGGGCATGCCGTGCACCCAGTTCAACATCATGTCGAGCAGCGCCACCAGCGCCAGAAAACTCACCAGCATGATGCCCACGTTCATGGCCAGCTTGCCGCCGTCGATGGTGCCACGAGCGATCGCCCCGATCAGGTTTTCATCGGCGTGCAGCTCGTCCTTGGGAATCACGACCTTGCCTTCGGTGGCCGGCACTTCGGTTTCGGGCACCAGCATCTTGGCCATCAGGATGGTTCCCGGCGAGGTCATGATGACGGCCGAAAGCAGGTGGCGCGCCTCCACGCCCTGGGAGATGTACATGGCCATAATCCCACCCGACACATGCGCCATGCCGCTGGTCATGATCACCATGAGTTCGCTGCGCGTGGCCTTCGACAGGAACGGGCGGATGGTGAGCGGCGCTTCGGTCTGTCCCATGAAGATGGAGGCTGCGACGTTCATGCTTTCCGCGCCCGAGATGCGCATGGTCTTGAGCATGACCCACGCCATCACGCGAATGATTTTCTGCATCACCCCGATGTGATAGAGCACCGCAAAGAACGCGGAGATGAAGATGATGGTGGGCAAAACCTGAAAAGCAAAAATGGCGCCGGAGTTCGGCGCGATAAGCTTGCCGAAAGCGCCGGAGTTGGGCAGTCCGAGTTCGCCGAACAGGATCTTCGTTCCGGCAAAGGTGGCCGACAGCATATTGGTGACCACGCCGCCCGCCCAGGCCATGGCATCGCGCCCCAAGCCGAAGCGAAGCACCAGAAAGGCGAAGGTGATCTGCAACCCCAGGCCCCAGAAAATAGTGCGCCAGCGAATGCGTTTGCGATCGGTGGAGAACAGCCACGCGGCCAGTAGAACGGCCAGAATTCCCAACACTCCGGTGAATCGTGCCAAAAGGTTGCTCCTTCGGGGTCGAGAGATTTTCTTGAAGGACTTTCGACTAATTTACAGCATTTTGCAAATAGTTCTCGGCATTTTCTCGAGTGATGATGCGGCTGACAAGCGGAGCCACTGCGTGGGGCGGGGTTTTGGAAAAGTGAATCGCCTCTTTGAGGATTGCCACAGGCTCGACGAGCATCTCCGCGTTCGTCGCGTAGATGGTTGCGAAAAGCTGGCCGCGCTCCACGTGCGCGCCGCGCCGCGCATGGAAGAGTATGCCCGCGTTCGGATCGACCGGCTCACCGGCTTTCTCGCGGCCCGCGCCGGTGCGCTGCACGGCCCACCCGAGCGCGGTGGTATCCATCTCGGATACGAAGCCACTCATCCACGCGTCAACATCCAGGGTAGCGCCCGGCTTGTGGAACGCCTCCATCTTGTCGAAGACGGAGACATCGCCGCCCTGCGCGTCGACCATCTTCATAAAGGCTGCGAGTCCGGCGCCGTCGGTGAGCGCCGCTTCAGCCAGCGAGTAACCGGCCTCGGGCGTTGCGGCTTTGCCGCCCAGGTGGATCATCCATCCGGCGAGAATGAGCGAAAGCTCACGGAGGTCTTCACTCCATGCCGGCCGCGCGCCGCGCAGCAGTTCCACGCATTCCACGATCTCGATCCAGTTGCCGGCCGCACGCCCCAGCGGCTGGCTCATGTCAGTCAGCAGCGCCACAGTCTCAGTTCCGGCGGACTCGGCCGTGGCCACCATCAGCGCCGCCAAAAACTCCGCGTCCTCCAACTTGCGCAGGAACGCACCGGAGCCGGTCTTCACGTCGAGCACAAGCCCATTCAATCCCGCGGCGAGTTTCTTGCTCAATATCGATGCGCAAATCAGGCCCGGATTTTCGACCGTGCCGGTGCGGTCGCGGAGCGCATAGAGCTTGCGGTCAGCGGGCGCCAGTTGATCGGTCTGGCCGATGATCGATGCGCCGCACTTGGCAATCACGGCTTCAAATTCGGTCAGTGTGAGCGCGGTGCGGTAACCGGGAATCGACTCCAATTTATCGAGAGTCCCGCCGGTGTGGCCGAGGGCCCGCCCGCTAATCATGGGCACGGCTACGCCGCATGCTGCCGCCAGCGGCGCCACCAGAAAACTGGTCTTGTCGCCCACTCCGCCCGACGAGTGCTTGTCGACCGTACGCTTGCCCAGGTTTGTGGGCGCAAACTTGACGCCCGAGTCGCGCATGGCCAGCGTAAGAGCGCGCGTTTCATCGAGCGAGAGCCCGCGAATCCACGAGGCCATCAGCCACGCGGCAAGTTGGTCCACGGGAATGGAACCGTCGGCCGCACCACCGGCCACAAATTGAATTTCGCGTTCGCTCAGCGCGCCGCCATCGCGCTTTTTGCGGAGAATGTCGATCATGTGCAGCGGTGAAGCGGTGTCCGATTGCATGATTTTCGCCCTGGAGTGCAAGGCAATAAGAATAACGCATACGGCTCGCCGCGGTGCGACGCGACACGCCGGATCTGAATCACTTCATGCTTGACACTGCATCGCGCATTTCCCTAGGATTCCTTCTACACGATGCAACTTCGCGATGCGCCTTTAGCGTGTAGCGGAGCCCTTCCGAGGCCATTACCCCCAATCCGCCTCTCGTTCTGAATGTGCTTAAATCCGCAACTCCGGTATGCCGCTCGAAATCACATGGGGTCAAAACAGCTGAAGGGAGATGTGCGATGATCTGTGCCGCCTGTGGAAAGGCAAACAGCGATAACGCCGCGTTCTGCGAGCAATGCGGAACTCGCATGCAAGCTCAACCGGCGATTAACCCGGGAACTGCCACGCCAGGCCCGGCTCCCGCCACGCCGTTCAACTATCCGGCCCCGCCCGCCGCACCGCCTCCCGGCACCTCGCCGGTCCAAATGGGCGGGTCGCTGATCGCTTCCATGTCGTTGGGCGAGAAAATTGCCAGCGCGGGCGCGGCGGCCGCCTTGCTGGGTTATTTCATGCCCTGGATCTCCATCGCAGGTTCGCCGACCACCTACAGCGGCCTCGTTCTGTCAGAGTCCACCGGGGCCTTGGGACTCGTCCTTTCGACAGCTGTGGCCTCAGCCGTCGTATGCTACTTGTCCATCAAAGCGACCCCTTCGAAGAAACTACTGTACGCCAGCTACCTCACGTACTTCGGCGCGCTTTGCGGCCCGGCTTTCCTGATGGCATTGATCTTCGTGCCCAAGGTGCAGTCCATGGCCGGGATCGGCGCATGGCTGTGCGCGCTCGGCTTTGCCGCCGTTGCGAAGGGCGGCTTGATTACGATCAAAGGATTCAGCAAAAGGACGTATTGAGCCGGGAGAAGCGTGGGGCGAGGGCGATAGAGTGTTTCGCCGCGGCGTAAGATGTCCGCAACCATCCTTTGCGAAACGGGGAACGCCATGGCCTTCCGTACTTTGTTTCTCAGCCGGCTGCTTGGACTCTTTTATCTGATCTGCGGTCTGGCGATGCTGCTTCACAAACAGATCTATACAGCTGCGGTCGCTACGGTTGTGTACGACCCACTGGCCATACGGTGGATCGCGCTGATCGTCGTGCTCGCCGGACTGGCGATGGTTCTCGCGCACAATCTATGGTCGAAACCCCTGGTCGCAATCATCGTGACTTTGTTGGGCTGGCTGACGCTCATCAAGGGTATTGCCTATCTGTTTCTGCCGACGAGGTGGCTGGAGGGATTCTTCCAGGCAGTGCTCAATTGTGGAGGGTACGTGTATATTGCGACAGCATTTTTGCTGGTGCTGGGCGCGTACCTGACGTATGAGGGTTTCCGGTCGAAGACGGCATAGATCGCTATTTCAATTTCATCTCGAAGCCCAGCGGCAGCACTTCGCTGAAGGGCATGATCCGCGTGCCTTCTTTGGTTGGGAAGGCGACGGGCGCGTCAGGCAGGATGAACTCGGCCAACACCTGCCGGCAGGCGCCGCAGGGCGGACTGGGCAGTCCGTTGAGATTGGCAACGGCCACGGCTTCAATGCGAATCTCGGGGCCGAATTGGGAAACGGCCCGCACCAGCGCTGCACGCTCGGCGCAAATGGTGAGCCCGTAGCTCACATTTTCCACGTTGGTCCCGGTCACGATTTCGCCGTTGGTCAGCCGCAGCGCTGCTCCCACGCGGAAATTGGAGTACGGCGAATAAGAGTTCTGCGCGGCTTGCTCGGCAAGCTTGAGCAAAGGTTCGAGCGCCGCCTGGGTCTGGTTCGCCATAGGGTATGCCCCGACACTCAAAATGGGGCGAAGATTAGAGGCTAATCCATTTATCTCGCGATGTATACATGAGAGCAGTCGGCATGGGAGCCTGGCAGTCGGAGTGGCTGCGGGCGTTCCCGCGGAGGCGAGCTTACGCAAATGAGGAAACGTAGCGGATGCGGATTCAATTGCCGCGAGCGCGC
>Ga0181529_10004368_pt1 | contig 15348 bp, 16 predicted proteins | sample PEATcosm2014_Bin_36_FD_119763 | JGI IMG/M metagenome (GOLD analysis project Ga0181529, IMG submission 119763) | Peatland microbial communities from MTU Mesocosm Facility, Houghton, MI, USA - PEATcosm2014_Bin10_30_metaG | ecosystem: Environmental > Terrestrial > Soil > Wetlands > Peat | place...
GAGGAAGGCGGGCAGAAGTTCAGCGGGAAATATACCGTCAACGGCAATGTGTTGATACTGCACATTGTGGAATTGGCCAAGGACGTCGACATAGCGATCGACGGCAGGAAGTTGATGGTCAACGGCAACGAGACCTGGGTTCAGAATTCGGCCGTGTCCTGTACTGCCGACGCGGGCTCGCTCGTCTGCCGCGACATGACGTATGACGTTTCGTTCCGCCTGCCGGAGGGCTGGAGCGTGGAGACCTCCTGGCGGTGGGGCGATCGGGAGAGCACGGTCGCCTTCGTCGATCCGCAGAAGACGACCGGGCAGACGGCGCCGTCCTTGAATTACCGGCCGCCACCGTCGAGCCTGCCGGGAACGCCGGAGGGCATCCAGGCAATGTTGCAGAGATCGGCTGAGTCTAAGGTCAACCAGCGCCGCGGCGAGGGCATGCCCGATTATCGTCTGCGCTCAGGGAGCTGCCAGGCGCGCATGGTGGGTGGTCAGGCCGCCCGGAGTTGCATCGCCGAGTACACCGGTGAATCGGGAATCCCGATGGCGGAATACCTGACTTTCGTCAGGACCCAGAACACGTCGGCGCTGTTCTTCGGCCGTATCCCGGCACCCGCTCTGGATAGCTACCGCAAGCGCTTCGATACGATTATCGAGACGCTGCAGATTCCGTAATCGCCGCTCCGCGGGTAAGGATTACCGAGATCGTGCCACCCTACCGGCAGGTGATGCTTGTGAACCCCTGGCACATGTCTTCGTTGCACACCTTGTCGTCACCCACCACCAGCGTGGGATGCATGTTCGCAAACTCGAAGGCGGCGGCGGCGGAGAATCCCTTCCGCCGGCAGAAGTTGTCCGCAGCGGGTTGCTCGCAGTTCTCGCCCCAATTCAAGCAGCGGTCCACCAGTTTCCCGTTAATACGCGGGTTGACGAAACTGCGCCCGCCTCTCTCGGCGGCGCGTTCGCCGCGGCCCTCGCAGGTGATGGTCGTGAAACCCTGGCAATAGCCTTCGTCGCACACCTTGTCGTCGCCCGCCACCACGGTGGGACGCATATCCGCAAACCGGAACCGGGCGGCGCGGGCATAGCCGTTCAGCCGGCAGAAGTTGTCGGCAGCCGGTTGCTCGCAGTTCCGGCCCATATTCAGGCAGCGGTCCACCGCCCGCCCGTTAATCTGGGGCTCGTCAAACTCGCGCTTGTTGGCGCAGGTGATGGCGGTGAACCCCTGGCACGTTTTGTCGTTGCACACCTTGTTGTCAGCCACCACCAGCGTAGGATGCGTATATTCAAGCCGGAAATAGACGGCGCCGGCGTAGCCGTTCAGCCGGCAGAAGTTGTCCGCAGCCGGTTGCTCGCAGTTGGAAGTCCAATTCAGGCAGCGGTCTACCACCTGCCCGTTGACGCGCGGGTTCTCGAAACGGCGACTCTCCTCGTCGCGGTGTTCGACGCCCTGCGCGCGAGCGGCGAAAGCGTGTCCGCCGGTTCCCGGCACGGCTTGGTTGGCCAGCGGCGCAGACAGAATGGCGATCACAACCAGCAAGCCTGTTCTCATAGTGCAGCCTCCGATGGCCCGAGGATCTTCTCGTGATCCAGAACCGGTACACGCCTATTTTACGGCCGATGACAGATGTTTGTTCCGAACTTTAGTCCTGAAAATCTCCGTACAGGATTATGGCCGGTCCTTCCATTGGGTAGTCTGGGGCCCAGGTAAGCGCCTCGCGCCGCAGTGGCCGCCAGTTGATCGAGGATCGGCCAACTAGATACCTACGCCTGCATCGCGCGCAATTCGAGCCGCGAGTCCAGGCTTCAGAGTCTTGCCACCGTGAACGGGAATTGAAATCACCTTGCGCTCGCCCGCCTTGGAATAAATGTGGTGGCTTCCACTGATGCGCCGGAGCAACCAACCGTTCGTCTCGATTAACCGGCACATCTCCGGCCCCGTGATCGACCTCAAACGGCCACGTCCAGGATACGGATGCTCGCGTCAGGCTCTTGCCCCTGCTCTTTCAGAACTTCGAGCACACCGGCGATGGCCTCGCGGAGGTTTTCCTTGAGGATATCAACCGTCTCGCCCTGCGAGTAGCAGCCCGGAAGCGCGGGGACTTCGCCCCAGAACCCGCCATCCGGATCTTGATGGATTACAACCGCGTAATGCTGCACGTCTCAATTCTCGCACAAACAGCCCACGCGCCCCATGCTCCGCTTACCACGGCTGCTAGAATGAATGAAAAATGATCCAGACCCTATTCGGCACGGTCGAGCAGGAACCGTCACTGCTCGAAAAGCTCAAGAGCGGCGTGCAGAAGACCCGCGCCGGCCTGGTTTCCGCGCTCGAGGACGCACTCCAGGGGAAAAAGGAGATCGATGCCGATCTGCTGGACGAGCTCGAATCAACGCTCATCGCCTCCGACATGGGCGTGCGCACCACCGAGGAGATCCTGGATCGCATCCGCCAGCGCGTCGAGCGGCATCAATTGGGCGACGCCGCCGAATTGAAAGGCCTGATTCGCGAGCATCTCCTCGAGATTCTCCAGGCTTCCGAGCGCGCCCCCGCGCATGTCGCCGAGCCGCCCGCGGTCATCCTGGTGGTCGGCGTCAACGGTTCGGGGAAGACCACCACTATCGGCAAGCTGGCGGCCCGCTTCAAGAGCGAACAGCGCAGCGTCCTGCTGTGCGCGGCCGATACGTTTCGCGCCGCGGCCATCGAGCAACTCGAAATCTGGGGTGAACGCACAGGCTCGCCCGTGGTGCGGCAAAGCCCCGGCAGCGATCCCAGCGCCGTGCTGTTCGACGCCGTCAGCGCGGCCCGCGCGCGCAAGGTGGATTACGTGATCGTGGACACCGCCGGCCGCCTGCAAACCAAGGAAAACCTGATGGCCGAATTGCAGAAGATGTCTCGCACGGCCAAGAAAGTCGTCCCCGAGGCGCCGCACGAGGTGCTACTGGTGCTCGACGCGACCACCGGGCAAAACGGCCTCGAGCAGGCGCGCAAGTTCACTGAAACGTCCGGCGTCACCGGCATCGTGCTGACCAAGCTGGATGGCACGGCCAAGGGAGGAATTGTGGTGGCCATCGCGCGCGAGCTCGATCTGCCCATACGCTACGTCGGCGTGGGCGAAAAGGTGGAAGACCTGCTGCCGTTCGACGCTGAGAAGTTCATCGCGTCGCTATTCGAAATATGAATCCGGTATTCATGCGCGAAGCTTTCGACCTGGCGCGGCAAGGCCGCGGATTGGCCAGCCCCAATCCCATGGTCGGCGCCGTGCTCGAGCGCGACGGCGAAGTGGTGGGACGCGGCTTTCACACTTACGCCGGTGTGCAGCACGCCGAGGTCATCGCTTTGGCGCACGCCGGCGAAAAGGCGCGCGGCGCTACCCTCTATCTCAACCTGGAACCGTGCGGCCACCAGGGCCGCACGCCGCCCTGCGCCGATGCCATCATTGCCGCCGGTGTTGCCACTGTGGTGGCGCCGCTGGTCGATCCCAACCCGCTGGTGGGCGGCGAAGGCTTTCGCCGCTTGCAGGCCGCCGGAGTGGAAGTCGTGATGGCAGACGAATTCGCGGCCGAGGCCGCCAAGTTGAATGAGCCGTTCCTGCACTTCATGCGCACCGGCCGGCCGCTGGTGACGCTGAAGACCGCCATCACGCTCGATGGCAAGATCTCGGCGCCCGATGACAACCGCGGCTGGATCACCAGCGAGCGCGCACGCGCCCACGTGCAGGAACTGCGCCACGATCACGATGCCATTCTCACCGGAATCGGCACCGTGCTGGCCGACGATTGCCTCCTCAACGACCGCACCGGCTTCGCGCGCAGCCGCCCGCTGCTGCGCCTGGTGATGGATTCGCAGCTTCGCCTATCGCCCGAGTCGAAAATGGTGCGCAGCGCGGCCGGCGACGTGGTCGCCGTCACCACCTCCGCCGCTTCGTCCGACCGGCGCAAGTCGCTCGAAGCCGCCGGCGTCGAAGTGCTCGTGCTCAACGGACCCGGCGGCCGCGCCGATCTGGCGGGTGCCATCGACTGGCTGGGCCGGCGGCGCTATTTGTCGCTGATGATCGAAGCCGGCAGCAAGCTGAATTGGACCGCGCTCGAAACCGGCGTCGTCGATCGCATCCTGTTCTATTACGGCCCGAAGATTCTGGGCGGCCTGGAGGCGTTGCCTCTCGCCGGCGGCATTGGCCGGCGGCGCCGGGTGGACGCCATCCGCGTTCACAACGTCACCATTCACCCCATCCCGCCCGACGAGTTCGCCATCGAAGGATATGTTCACCGGGATCATTGAAGAACTGGGCACCGTGGAAGCCCTGGAAGCGCGGCCGGCCGGTGCGCGCCTGAAGGTTCGTTGCACGGCCGTGTTGGCGGACATGGGCCTGGGCGCGAGCATCGCCGTCAACGGCGTGTGCCTCACCGCGGTCGACCGGCGGCCCGATTCTTTTTCCGCCGACCTCGCGCCAGAGACGCTGCGCCGCAGCAATCTGGGCGATCTGCGTGCCGGCTCGCGCGTGAATCTCGAACGTCCTCTGTCGCCCACGGGCCGCCTGGACGGCCACATCGTGCAGGGGCACGTCGATTCGACCGGCGAATTCCTCTCGCTCGAAGCTCTCGGCGAGGACAACTGGTGGCTGCGTATCCGCGTGCCCGCCGAACTCGACCCATTCCTCGTTTACAAAGGCTCCATCGCCATCGACGGCATCAGCCTCACCATCGCCGCGATCGAGGGCGACATGCTCAGCGTCACCATCATTCCTCACACCTACCGCAACACCACGCTAGCCACCTATCGTCCCGGCGCCCGCGTCAACATCGAATGCGACATCCTCGCCAAGCACGTCGAAAAACTGCTCCGCAAACTCGACGTCAAAACCGGCTTGACCATAGACAAGCTGCACGAGCAAGGCTACTGAGCCCGCGGGGCGGGTCCAATAGCGGCCAAATCTGATTGTGGTCGACTGCCCCATGAGGCGGCGATGGATGTGGCGCTGGTACCATCAGATCTTGCGACAGGTTGAGTTTGAAGTAGTGGCGGAATGTCCGCGGACTCACGCGCGCGCGGGACTGCTGCACACGGCCCACGGGGTGATCGAAACCCCGGTGTTCATGCCGGTCGGCACGCAGGCGACGGTGAAGGGGCTGAGCTCGCGGGACCTGGCGGAAGACCTGGGCGTGCGCATCCTGCTGGCCAACACCTATCATCTTTATTTGCGGCCGGGGACGGAGGCCATCCGCGGGCTGGGCGGGCTGCACCGGTTTATGGATTGGCCCAACGCGATCCTCACCGATTCGGGCGGTTTCCAGGTGTTCAGCCTGAGCGGGTTGCGCAAGATCGACGAGGACGGGGTGACGTTTCAGTCGCACCTGAATGGCGACTCCCACCGCTTCACGCCGGAATCCACGGTGGATGCGCAACTGGCTTTTGGCAGCGACATTCTGATGGCGCTCGACGAATGCCCGGAATACCCGGTGAGCCGCGAAACGGCGCGTGAGAGCATGCAGCGGACGGTGCGCTGGGCGCGCCAGGCGGTCGCCCATCATGCGCAGCGGATGGCCGGGATGGAAACCCGGCACGCGTTGTTTCTGATTGTGCAGGGCAGCACATTTGCGGACCTGCGGCGCGAGTGCGCCACAGAACTTGCCGGTCTCGATGCCGATGGCTACGCGATTGGCGGCCTCTCGGTGGGCGAGCCGCGGCCGCTGAGCCTGGAGATGGTGGAGGCGAGCGAAGCCGTGTTGCCACGGTCGCGTCCGCGCTATGCGATGGGCGTCGGAATGCCCGCGGAACTGGGCGAATACGTGGCGCGCGGGGTGGATATGATGGATTGCGTGCTGCCCAGCCGCAACGCGCGCAACGGATACCTGTTCACCAGCGTTGGGCGGGTGGTGATCAAACACGCACGCTATAAGGACGATGCGGGGCCGCTCGATCCCAATTGCGGCTGCTACACCTGCCGGCGCTATTCAAGGGCTTATTTGCGGCATCTTTTCCTGGCCGGCGAGATTCTGTTCGCCATGCTGGCCACCCGCCACAACCTGCGGCGGTACCTTGACATCATGAGGGAGATAAGGCTTGCTATAATATCGGGTTCGTTCCCGGAATATTTGGAGTGTGCCCGGCCGGCGGAAGATGCCGGGTAGCTCTCAGTTTGGCCAAGACGTGATTTTCAGCTTTTATTTGCAAACAACAACGACGCCCTCCGGACCGTTGGGCTCGCTGGCGGGACTCCTCCCCATCCTCCTGATCTTCGGAATCTTCTATTTCCTGCTGTTCATGCCCATGCAGAAGCAGCGCAAGCAGCAGAAGGCGATGTTGGCCGGCCTGCAGAACGGCGTTGAAGTGGTGACCTCGGGCGGGATCATCGGCACCATCGTGGCGATCGACGAGGACAAGCTGGTGCTGCGCGTGAAGCCGGACAACGTGAAGATTCAGGTCACCCGCGGTTCGGTGGCGAGCCTGGTATCGGGTGAAATCAAGAAGGCGCAATCGTAGCAATCTCTAATTAACAGGCATTTCCATTCCATGACACAGAATTTGAAGTGGCGAACCGTGGTGATTGTGGTAACGATCCTGCTGTGCATTTTCGGCATCATCGGTCTGCCCAAATCGAAAACCGAACTGGTCCAGAATCTGAAAGACAACATCCGCCTGGGGCTCGACCTCAAGGGTGGCAGCCAACTGGTGGAGGTGGTACACGTCGAGGACGCGGTGAAAGCGGATGCCGATCAGACCATGGATCGCATCAAGGTGGACATGGCCAAGCAGAGCATCGGCTTTTCCACCATGGACCGCACGGATCCCCCCCAGCCGACGTCGGTGACGGATGCGGACAACATCATCATCACCGTGAAGGGCGTGCCGGCGGAACAGTCGAGCGCATTCCGCAGCCTGGTGAACGAACGCTACAGCGCTTACGTGCTCACGGTTGTAAATTCCACCGACTACACGATGCGGCTGAAGCCTTCCGACCTGATCGCGCTCAAGCGCGATACGGTGCAGCGGACTATCGACACGATCGACAACCGCATCAACCAGCTTGGGGTGGCGGAATCGAGCGTGCAACAGTACGGCCGCGCGGGCGCGGACTACGAGGTGCTGGTGCAGTTGCCGGGCGTGGACGATCCGGCGCGGGTGAAGGAGTTGATCGGCACGGCGGCGGTGCTCGAGCTCGACGAGGTCAAGGACGGGCCGTTCCCCAGCCGCGAAGCGGCGCTGGCGCAGAAGGGCGGTGTTCTGCCGCTGAACAGCAAGCTGGCCAAGGCCAAGCCGCGCGGCACGGCGCCGGGCGAAGAGTGGTTCCTGTTGGGGCGTCCCGCGGTGGTCATGGGCAGCGAGATGCGTAACGCGCACCCTGGTCAGGACGAATACCGCAAGTGGGAAACCAACTTCACGCTGTCGCCCGACGCCGGGCGCCGCTTCGGCGCATTCACCGAAAGGAACATCGGCAACAAGCTGTCGGTGGTACTGGACAACCAGATCGTGAGCGTGGCCACGATTCAGGCCAGGATCGAAGATTCCGGACGCATCACGAACCTGGGCAGTGAAGAGGAAGCCGAAGACCTGGCGCGCTACCTGCGCTCGGGTTCGCTGCCGGCCAGCGTGCAGGCGGCGGAGGAAAGATCGGTCGGCCCGTCGCTGGGCGCGGACTCGATCCGGGAAGGAATGCAGGCGGCCATCGCCGGCCTGATCGCGGTGGTGGTGGTGATGCTGCTGTACTACAAGCGCAGCGGCGTCAACGCGGTGCTGGCCCTGTTGCTGAACACGGTGGTGCTGCTGGCGGCGATCTCCTATTTCCATGCCGCGCTTACCTTGCCGGGGATCGCGGGCGTGATTCTGACGATCGGTATGGCGGTGGATTCCAACGTGCTGATTTTCGAGCGAATCCGCGAGGAGCTGCGCGCCGGCAAGGCGGTGGTGGCCGCGGTGGAGAACGGTTTCAACAAAGCGTGGTGGACGATCGTGGATACCCACGTCACCACGATTGTTTCGTGCGCCTTCCTGTTTCTGTTCGGGGAAGGCCCGGTGAAGGGATTCGCGGTCACGCTGACCATCGGTCTGGCCGCCAACGTTTTCACGGCGGTATTCGTGTCGCGGACGATCTTCAACTACGAATTGTCCGGACGGCGCCGCATGGAGACGCTCAGTATTTAGTTCTCTGTATTTAGTACAATGACCGAGCGGAAAAAAAGAGCGGGAACCGGGTGCGGCGGGCGAAAGCCGGCCGGCCGCCGGGTCCTTGCCGGGTGATGGGAACAAAACGGAAAAGGCTGGTGTCCAACCTTACATAGGGCACCAGCATGGCACGTATCGATGGAATTATTTAAAAACACGAATTACGACTTTCTGGGCAAGAAGTGGCCGTTTATCATCGCCAGCCTTGTGCTGACGGCGGCCGGGTTCATCAGCATCGCGGCCAAGGGCGGGTTGAAGTATGGGATCGACTTCAAGCAGGGCGTGATGATGACGGTGAAGTTTGCCTACGCCCCGCCGCTCGATAAGATTCGCTCCGCCATGTCCGCCTCGCCCAAGATTAGAGGCGAAGTTTCGGTGCAAAACGAAACCAGCGCGCAAAACACCGTCGAGATCGGCACCGAGGCGGTCAGCGAGGGCCAGATGAACGTCAATCGCCAGGATATGACGGATGTTCTGACGGCTACCTTCGGGCAGGGCTCCGGCGGCAAACTGGATTTCAACAACGCCGGGCATGACGCGCTGGCCGATCGGCTGCGCGACGCGCTGGCGCGCAACAACGTCTCCGCGAGCGAACAGGACGTCCAGAACCTGGTGACGGGCCTGCTCTCGACGCGCGACACCCAGCACTCCGGATTGATTACGAATTTTAGCGAATTATCTTCCACACCGGGCGTGAATGCTGGTATTATGAACACTCTTCGCGAGGAGTGTTACTTGGCTCCTTTCCACATCGCGGGAGTGGAAATGGTAGGACCGAAGGTGGGCGCGGAACTGCGCAAGAAGGCTGTGCTGGCCACGCTGTATGCGTTGGCCGGAATGCTGGCCTATATCGCCTTTCGTTTCGAGTGGATCTACGGGCTGGGCGCGGTAATCGCCTGCTTCCACGACACCATTATTACGATCGGTCTGTTTTCGTTGTTTAACAAGGACATCACCATGACGGTGATCGCGGCCCTGCTGACGCTGGTGGGCTATTCGATGAACGACACCATCGTGATTTTCGACCGCATCCGGGAGAACCTGAAGATGAGCCGGCGCGAGCCGCTGGAATCGGTGATGAATCGCGCGGTGAACCAGACGCTGAGCCGGACGGTCATGACTTCGGGGTTGACGTTCTTGACGGTGATTGCGCTGTTCCTGTTCGGCGGCCCGGTGCTGAACGGATTCTCGTTCGCGCTGGTGTGCGGCATTCTGGTGGGAACGTATTCTTCGGTATTTGTGGCCAGTCCGATTGTGTTGTTCTGGCATGGGTGGGCGGACCGGCGGGGCGTAAGGACAGCTCCCGCCGTGGCTGCGGCGCCCCGGCCGGACACTCCGCGGAAGAACGCGGCCAAGGCGTTGAAGTAAGGCGGCAGGAATTTTGGCCGTCCGTGGGACATTTTAGCCGTCCGCTGGACGCGACGGCGTTGAGTGCAGGAAAGGAAGTGCCTCATGTTTGAACAGACATTCGTACAAACGGGGAAGACGAACAAGGGCTGGACGGTCTTGATATCGACCTTGATTCAATTGTTCGCGATTGGCGTTTTCGTGCTTCTGCCGATGATCTACTTTGACGTCCTTCCCGCAGCCACGCTGCAAAGCGTTTTTGTGGCGCCGCCTCCGCCCCCTCCCCCTCCGCCGCCTCCTCCTCCGGCGCCCAAGATCCAGCAGGTGAAGATCATTCCGCGCCAATTCGATGCCGGTAAGCTGATGGCGCCGAAAACGATTCCGAAAGAGATCGCGCAGATCAGAGAAGATGAGCTTCCGCCTCCCTCGTCCGGCGTCGGCGTGGTCGGCGGCGTGGCGGGCGGCATGGCCGGCGGTTCGGTGGGTGGCGTGCTCGGCGGCATTATCGGCTCGGTTCCTTCGGCCGCTCCTCCGCCTCCGCCTCCGCCCAAGGCGGTCACCCCGCAGCGCATCCGCGTGGGCGGTAATGTGCAGCAGGCCAACCTGATCACGCAGATCAGGCCGGTGTATCCGCCCCTGGCCAAGCAGGCCCGTATCCAGGGGACGGTGGAATTGAGCGCCATTATCGGCAAGGACGGCCGGGTACAAGACCTGAAACTGGTGCGGGGCCATCCGCTGCTGGTGTCGGCCGCCGTGGAAGCGGTGAAAAACTGGGTCTACCGCCCGACCATGCTGAATGGTGAGCCGGTGGAAGTTGCGACCACCATCGATGTCAACTTTACGTTGCAGTAGTACCCCGGCGGCGCGTAAGCGGAGCCGGCTAGAGCAGTAACATTTCAACTCGCAGGAGAGAAAATCAGAATGTTCGCGCATGTGCATTTCGCGTTCTTGTATTTGCTCCAGGAGTCGGTAGGCTGGGACCTGCCGCACCTTTGGAGCCAGATGGGCAACCTGGCCAAGGCCGTCGTGATCCTGATGTTCATCATGTCCGCGTATTCGATCGGCGTGATGATCGACAGGTTGCTGGCTTACAGCGCCGCCCGTAAACAGTCCCGTCAGTTCGCTCCGGCGGTGGCCGGCGCGCTGCGGGAAGGCAAACTGGAAGAAGCCGTCAAGATCGCCGACCGCTACAAGAAGAGCCACCTGGCTAAGGTTGTGGTCGCCGGTTTGCAGGAATTCCAGGCGCATCAGATCAGCTCCGAGATCCCGGGTGAGGAAATCGAGGCTTCCAAGCGCGCCCTGGACCGTGCCCAGGCTATCGTTCACGCCGAACTGAAACGCGGCGTCTCGGGTCTGGCGACCATCGGTTCCACGGCCCCGTTCGTCGGTTTGTTCGGAACCGTCGCCGGCATCATCAACGCGTTCCGCGGCATCTCGACCGAAAAGTCGACCGGTCTCGGCGCCGTGGCCGGCGGTATTTCCGAAGCCCTGGTGACCACCGCCATCGGTCTGTTCGTGGCCATCCCGGCGGTGTGGATGTACAACTACTTCACCAACAAAATTGAGGCCTTCGATGTGGAGATGGGGAACTCCAGCTCCGAGCTCATCGATTACTTCTTGAAGCGCAGCCAGCGCGGCGCCGCCCATAAGTAGCGGCGAGTCCGAGCGACAAGAACAGTCGGGATTCCCGGCGAGTTGAAAACCGCGGGGAGCCGGAAACGGCTCCCCGTAAGCGAAGCCGGCTCCCAGGGAGAAACAGCAATGGAAATGGAATTCAATATAAGCAAGGCTCCCCCGCCGGTAGCCGATATCAACGTCACCCCGATGGTGGACGTCATGCTCGTGCTGCTCATCATCTTCATGGTCATCACGCCGATGTTGACGCACGGCGTCAGCGTGAACATGGTGAAGACCCACAACCCGATCCCCATGCAGGCGGCCGATAAGAGCGACGCCGTGCTGATCGCCGTCACCCGCGACGGCCACGTCTTCCTCAACAACACGCAAATGAAGCCCGAGGATCTGGCGCCCAAGGTGAAGGACATGCTCACCAACCGGCTGGACAAGGAGTGCTTCCTGCGCGCCGATCAGCGGGCTAAGTACCAGACCGTGCTGGATGTGGTGCAGAATCTGCAGTCGGCCGGCGTGGACCAACTGGGCCTCCTCACCGAACAGATCGAGGCCAAGAAGCAACCGGTCGCGGCTGCGAAGTAGAGCAAAAGGAATTTTCGAAAAGGAGCAATCTTATGTCAATGGCAGTGGGCGGGACTGGCGGCCCGAAATCCGACATCAACATGACGCCCATGATCGACGTGCTGCTGGTGCTGATCATTATCTTCATGGTGATCACGCCGCTGACGCCGAAAGGTCTCGAGGCTCTGGTGCCACAGCCGCCTCCGCCGGGACAGGTGGACCCGGGCAACATCCGCACGGTGGTGATCAGCATCAATGCAGATCACAGCATGCTGATTAACCTAGATCCGGTCGAAGAAAACGCCTTGCAAAACCGCTTGGTCGATATTTTCAAGACGCGCGCCGAACGCGTGGTGTTCGTCAAAGGCGATCCCAACCTGGAATTCAGTTGGGTAGCCAAGGTCATTGACATCGCGCACGGCGCCCAGATCGACAAGGTCGGCCTGATGCCGTACAAGGACCTCGGACAATAGGAGATCAATACGCGATGCGCAAACTGACAATCGTTCTCGCCGCGGTTGCGTTGGTTCTCGCGGCCACCGGCTGCAACAAGCTGAAATCGCGCTCTCAGGTCAATGAGGGCGTGGCAGCATTCAAGGGCGCCCAGTATCCGCAAGCCGTCGAGCACTTCAAGAACGCGGTCGACCTCGACCCCACGTTTCTCTCGGCGCGCGAATATCTCGCGGTCGCCTACTATCAACAGTACATTCCTGGTGCCGTGTCGCCGGAAAACGACCAGATGGCGGCGGCGGCTTACGACCAGTTCCAGAAGGTCCTCGAGCAGAACCCGAAGGACCAGTTGGCCATCATGTCCATCGCCAGCCTGTTCCTGAATCAACAGAAATGGGATGACTCCAAACAGTGGTTCGAAAGAGCCATCGCCGTGTCGCCCAACAACGCCGACGCGTATTACAGCCTCGGGTTCATCGCCTGGTCGAAGTGGTTCCCGGCGTTCGGCCAAGCGCTCGCCGGCCTGGGCATGAGGCAGGAAGACCCGGGCCCCATCAAGGATAAGAAGGTCAAGGCGGAGCTCAAGGAAAAATGGGATCCGGTGATCGAGGACGGGTTGAAGGACCTGGATAAGACGCTGGAGATCAATTCCGAGTACGATGACGCCATGTCCTACGAGAACCTGCTCATTCGCGAGCGGGCTTACCTGGCGGACACCAAAGAGGAGTACGACCAGCAGGTGAAGATCGCCGATGCCTGGCTCGACAAGGCCATGGCGATGAAGAAGAGCAAGGAAGAGAAGAAGGCCAAGCAATCGGGCGGCGGCATCGTCGCTGAGCCGGCTAAGTAGAACTCTTACAGAACCGCTGTTTTCCCTACACGCTCGCGGCTTCGGCCGCGAGCGTTCGTGTTCTGTAGCGCCGGCGCTCTCCGCCGCGGGTGTCCTTTTCAGAGCAAAATACGACCCGGTGCTGAGCGGTTGTGTGTTCCGAGCAGTGGCCGTGGCGCAAGCGCGCAAAAGGCACAAGATACCGGCGGCAAAAGACCGCCGCCGCTACCGTTCAGCGGGAGCAGCAGGAGGGGCTGGTAATGAGGATCTCCGGCATGCCTGGTTGCCGGCTGGCACCATCGGCGGTGAAGTAGCGCTGCCCGGAGAGGTTGCGGTAGAGATTGCCGGCCACGGCGGAAGCCAGGCCGCCGTTCACGCCCCTGTAGGGGCTGGCCAGCATAACCACCACCACCAGCTTATGGAAGCCCACTTCGTTGAACGAGCCAAACCAGCCCATGAAATCGTGGGCACGATAATCGGTGCAGGTGCCGGTCTTGCCGAGAATCGGCTCGTTGGGGTCATAAGCCGCGTTGCGTCCGGTGCCGTACTCCACCGAGCCGCGCATGCCCATCTTGATATCGTCGATGCCGTTGGGCGCCAGCTCCAGTTGGCGCTTCACCTGCGGCGTCAAATGCGACGCTCCCTCCGGACTGTGCGGATATTGCAGGTAGTATAGCGTGCCGCCGTTGGCGATAGCCGAAAGCAGCGCCGCGAGTTCGAGCGGCGTCATCTGGAACCCTTCGCCGTACGCAGTCATCAGAATCATGCCGCCCTTGGGCTGCTCGGCCGCGACGTCGCCCGGTTGCTCGCCGGAGATATCCAGGCCCGCCTTTTCGCCCAGACCCATCATCCGTGCATAATGAACCACCCGTTCGAAGCCCAGGCGGCCGCCCAGCGCGCCGAAATACTCGTTATTGGAACGCGCCAGCGCGGTCGTCATGTTATAGCTCGAGTAACGGCCGATGCGAATGAAGGTGTCGCGCTCGACTACATGCTCGGTGAGGGCCGCCAGGGCGGTGACCAGCTTGATGGTGGAGCAGGGAATGAACCCGGTTTCGAACGCGAGCTTTTGGCCAACAATGCTGAGCACGCGCCCGTTGCTGGGGTCAACCACCACGACCGATCCGCGGCGCGCTCCTAGCGCTTCTACCGCGGCGCGCCGCACGGTCGGGTCGTCGCCTTCGATATCGTCACCGGCAGCAGGGTCTATCGGCTGCGCCCGGTGGCGCACCACCTGCTTTTTGCCGGATGCCGCCGATGCCGACGCGGCAGATGCAACTCCCGCGTTCAACGCGAAAGCCGCCACAACCACCAATCCCAGTGTTAGCCTGCTCATGTTCGGCGACAACGGCTGCCGGTGCGCATCAGAAAACTGTACGCAAACGCACGAAGTCCGGCAGGACGATGTAGACATTATCGACTACTCGGGCTCAGGAATCAACTCGAAGAATGACTTACGATCTCCAGTTAGCCTCAGAGTTACTACTACCGGAAACTCGCTGAGGAAATCGCGTTGGCGCGATGCACCGGTCGGACGCGCTGGCCGCGCCCAGAGCGCATTGAATCAATCAGTTGCGTGCCCCACGCAGCCCAGTCGGGACCGCGATGGAGGGCTGCGGGAAGGGTGGGTGGCGGCGGTGCCTCAACTCCAACGCGCCCAAACAGGTAAACCGCGCCGCCAGAGCCGCTGTCCAATGTGTAAACTTTGCCCCGGCTATTTCAGCTTTGCGACTTTCTTGCGGATTTCGGCGGCGTTCTTGGCGTCCGCAGCCACTTCCAGGTACTTCTGGTAGGCGTCGCGGGCGGCGTTCGTGTCCTTGAGCTTTTCGTCGGCTTCGCCGAGCAGCAGCCACGCCTCGCTGTTGCTGTCGTCCCACTTGGTGGCTTCCCGGTAACGGCCGGCCGCAGCGTGGTAGTTTCCCTTCTTGGCGTATTCCTTGCCCACCAACACGTCTTTCTTCGATTGCAATGGGTTAAAGGAATACTTCGTAGTCACCAGGGAAGAGTCTTCTTCCGGCGGCACTTCCTCCTTGTCGGAGGTGGCGGGCTGCGGGCGCTCGGTCTTGAGCTGACTAGGCGGCGAATCGGGTGGTGTCTGCGGGTTGCCGGAGTTCTGGGCCGCCAGAGAGGCTGCGCCCAGTGCCAGCAAGGCCAGAAGCCGGCGTGACATAATTTAATTATAGCGTTCCCTCCGATGGACCTCCGTGAAAAAGCAGCGCAGCTTCCACTGGCGCCCGGCGTGTACCTGTACAAGGACGGCGGCGGCCAGGTCATCTACGTCGGCAAGGCCAAGGTGCTGCGCCATCGCGTGCGCAGCTATTTTTCCGAGGACAAGCTGGCCGATGTCAAGACCGGAAGCCTGATCGCGGAA
>Ga0181529_10004369_pt1 | contig 15346 bp, 10 predicted proteins | sample PEATcosm2014_Bin_36_FD_119763 | JGI IMG/M metagenome (GOLD analysis project Ga0181529, IMG submission 119763) | Peatland microbial communities from MTU Mesocosm Facility, Houghton, MI, USA - PEATcosm2014_Bin10_30_metaG | ecosystem: Environmental > Terrestrial > Soil > Wetlands > Peat | place...
CCACGCTCAGCAAACCGAAAACCGCGCTATGTCTGGAATCGTCGCGCGCGCTCCGGGCGAAGCAATATATGGTCAGAAGCATGAAAAGCCCCATGAGGGACTCGGCTCTCTGCACCGTGTACGTGACCGCCCCGGTGGCAAGCGGATGGACTGCCCAAACCAGGGCGGACCAGGCGGCAAGCACAGCCGCATCCGGGTTCGCTAGCGTCTGAAGCGTGCGCCGGACGATCCCATACAGCACCAGGGCGCAGCCGGCGTGGATTATCAGGTTTAGGACGTGGTAGCTCCACACCGATTGCCCGCTCACCGCATAATTGAGGGCGAACGAGAGGTTGAGCAGCGGCCGGCCATGAGTCGAGGACTGCACGGGGGTGGACAGGGCCGTTTCCCACGTGCGGATGCTCGGATTGGCCGCGATCGAGGGCAGGTCATCCAGGACAAAGGGACCGCTGAAGGAGCTTGAGTAAGCGGCCACCACCGCAAGGACGATCAATACGGGAGCCACGAACCCGAGCGAAAATGTATTCGGCTTCTGCATGGATTAGCGACACCGAGGGGCGCCCGGGACCTTTGCGCTAGCCTGCATCCATCCCAAAACTGGCCAAGGTTGACCAATATCCTCGAGTCAAAAAAGCGAAAACCGACTGAGCCGTGCTAGACAGCACAGCGCAAGGAGGCTGAGGGCCTATCGACCGAGGAAATTGGGCAAGATTGGCCGGAATTTGTGATGGATGCAGGCTGGATTCGGAAGGCATGGTCCTTGGTAGGTTCTCGCAAGCCGTCTTTGAAGAAAAAACTGCGGATTCCCGGGTTGGTTCCGCGTGCCGACCGTCCCTGACGCGTCTCATGAAAAGCCGTTGCAACCAAAAAGAAGAGGGGCATCCCGCACCCGCGTGCGAGATGCCCCTGCTTTCGATCAAACGGGCGGGCCGGCCCGCCATCCAGCGGAGACTCCTACGTCAGAGCTTGTAGGTGACCGCGAATTTTACGTTGGTCGGCTCTCCCGGCACAATCACATCTTCGCTGCGGACAGAATAGATGTATTTTTTGTCGAGGAGGTTGTCGATGATCACTTCGAACTTGACGCGCTTGTTGTACTGATAGCTGAGGTTGGCATCGACCACCGTGCGCTTGGGAACATAGCCCCAGAACACCTGGTCTGGGCCGTCCGTGATCGCGCGTTTCGACTGGAAGTTCTCCCCAAGGCCGATCTGCAATCCCTTGAGGTCCCCTGAAGTGAACTTGTACAGGGCGTACAAGCTTTCCGTCTGCTGGGCGGTGTTGTCGACGGGGATCGAGCCGTAGGCGACGTGGCCGGTCCCGGGCTGGAGGAACAGGCCGCCCTGAGCGCCATCATATTGGGCGCCAAGCAGCGACTTCGCCGAATAATTCGCAAAGGTCCCCATCAAGTAAATATTGGAATTGACCTTGAAGGCCAGGTCTCCGTCAAAACCCCGTGAGATTACGCCGGGAATGACGACATACGGGTTGAACGGATCATTCGGGAACGAGGGAACGGTGTTGTTCAGCTGATGGACGTCGAAGTACGAAATGTCGGCCGTCAGGCGCCCGTTGAGGAATGACGTCTTGACGCCCACTTCGTGCTGCTTGCCGGTCTTGGCCGGTTCCGGCTGGTTGGGAACCCCGTTCACGGTGCCCGTGCCGTTCACCGCAAAGTTCTGGTTGAAGCCGGTGAACAGGCTGATGCCGGGCAGCACTTTGACCACAAGTCCGTATTGGATCAGGTTCTTGTTCAGGTTGTATCCGCCGGGCACACCGGACCACGCGCCCGTGAGATAGTTAAACGCGCCGCTGTAGGTGCTGGCCCGGGAGACGCCGTAGCTCATGATGACCCGGTCATCCAGTGCCTTGAGGGTCTCGAGCACGTAACCGCGTTCCTGGCGGAACAGGGCCTGCGTGTAGCCGCTGGGGGTGTTGTAGTTAGTCACAACGGTCGCCGGCGTGTCTTGCTGGTAGGGATACCACGGGCTCGAAGACACGCCCGTCTTCCAGGTCTCCGTGGAGCCAGGGGTGTCCCGGTACTCGCCTCCGACCAGGAATAGTTCGCTGAAGTACTTCGTCGCGTAATTGAAGTTCAAGTCCGCCTGAATGTCGCCGAGGTTTGCGTGGGCATCGTCCGCATTCATCGTGCTGCGCGGAATCGCGCCCCCGGCATAGTTGGGTGTCCCCGCCCACGAATCCGTGACGTACGTGACCCCGTTTTTGACGACGTAGTTGACCGGCGCCACGCTCTCAGAGCTTCCCACCGTGGATGGTGTCGTCCACTTTCCGCCCAGGAAGGTGACCGGCGTGGAGACGCCGTTGATCAGGGCAGTGCCCGTCGCGGTTCCCTCGGACCAGGTCGGTGCAATCGATTCCAGCCGGTCGGCGCGGTCGAAGGCGCGCATGGCGCGCAGACTGAACGCCAGATACTGGTTGATGCGGGAATTGAGGCTCCCCCATACACGGCGCACGTCGTCGTGACGCCAATTCAGGGGGGCGTTGAGATCCTGAGTCTCGTTATAGGGCACATTGATCATCTGCAGCGTGCGCGGATCTACCGGCAGACCGTTGTACGACGGCCAATTGACCTGCTCATCCTCGGCCTTGATCGTCAGCTTCGTGTTCGGCGTGATCTTGTAGGACATCGCGAACATACTCGTGAAGCGGTGCATGTAGACGTTGTCGTACCAGTCGTTCCAGTAGGACTCGCTTGCCACCACCCGGTAAAGGAGCTTGTTATCCGCCGTGAGCGGCCCGGTCGAATCGAACGAGACCCGATTGCCATCGTAAATACCCGTCTGAACGGACAATTCCGCCGCGGCAACATCCTGGGGATCCTTGGTGATCTTGTTGACGATGCCGCCCGGGCTGCCGTCCGCCGTCAGAAAGATGGCCGACGGTCCTTTGACGATCTCGAAACGGTCGAACAGATAGTTGTCCAGGGCCGTCGCCGAGGTCGGCGCAAAACTGTCCGTATAGTCGGCGTCACCCGTGAATCCCCGGATATTCATGCGGCCCGAGGTCCAATTCAGCGCCCCGTTCTGGCCGCCACCGACGTAGTCGAGTATGTCGGAGAGCATCGTCGGATTGATGGCCTGCAGGAACGAGTTGTTCAGCACCTTCACCGACTGCGACAACTCCGAGAGATCGACCGCGACACGGGTCGAGCTCAGGGCCGATGTTCCGGAATAGGAGGTGTCCTTCTCGGAATTGATCTCGAAGGCAGGCAGAGTCACGATTTCCCCGCTTGTGGGGATTGCGGTGTCTGCCGGCGCAGCTGCCGGCGCAGCTGCCGGAGCAGGTGCTGGCGCGTTCTGTGCGCGGAGCGGAGACCCGGTGTAAAGAATGCCTAAAGCTGCAGTAGCAAGCACAAGCAGAGATTTGACCACGGCAAAGCCGCGGACACGGCAACAGTTATTCATAGGGATGGGGTTGGAGTTAGTGTGACTCTAGCAGAAGGCACCATTCAAAAAACCCGCCCCGCAATGTCGAGGCGAAAACTTGCAACGCATCGCATAAATTTGAGACGCCACTGCGGGCCGGCATCCAGACCGTCCGGGACGCTTCAGGGTGCGGCGGCCTTTGCTTCGTAATACTGCCTTAGCAAGTAGAAGGCCTTTTTCTTGGTTCCGTTTTCGCCTATCAAGCCTTTGCGGTTCCAACCGTCTTGAATGCCGGGCAGCGTCCGCTTCGGCGAGCGGAAATCGACAAGGATCCAAGGGGTGGTCCCGCGCAGCTGCGGAATCTTCGAAAGCATCTGCAGATTCTTTCGATAAAGATCCTCCTGAAACTCCTCTGTGAATCGGGTCTGGGCGTCGCCGTGCAGCCCCTGGAGGGCATCGGCGCCGAATTCGGTGATCAGCACCGGCTTTTGACTTTTGATGACCCACCTGACCTGCGCGCACAGGTCAGGCACGCCCACATACCATCCGATGTATTCATTGAAACTGGTCAGATCCGTGGCCTCGTTCAGAGGGTCGTCGACCACGAACGTCTTTGCGTCGGCCGGATCCGCGTGGACCTCCATCGCTGCGGAAACCAGCCGAGTCGGATCCAGATCGCGGGCGAGGCCGATCAACTGCTTGAGGAAGGCCGTCCGGGGTCCGCTCACCGGAGTTTCGTTGGCAACCGACCAGCAGATGACGCTCGCACGGTTCTTGTCGCGGCCGATGAGCTCGCTCAGCTGGCTCTTGGCATTGTCCAGCGTCTGGGGATTGTCCCATTGGATCGTCCAGTAGACCGGAATCTCCTCCCAAAGAAGCAGTCCCATCTCATCGGCGATCCGGGCCATGCTCTCATTGTGCGGATAGTGCGCCAGGCGCAGAAAATTGCAGTCCAGTTCCCGAGCCCAGCCGAGCAGCATGCGCGAGTCTTCCGCGGAGCGCGCGCGCCCGCCCCGCAGCGGATTCTCCTCGTGCAGGCAAATGCCCCGAAGAAAGATGGGGCGGCCGTTCAGGAGAATCTCCGTGCCCTTTACCTCGATCGTCCGGAACCCGACCTTCTCCGACGTGCGGTCGGTTTCGCAGGAAATCGCGACGTTGTAGAGGCGGGGATTTTCCGGAGACCATAGCTGCGCCTTGGCCAGGGCAAAATCAAATCGGGCGAAGCCTTCTTGGTCCGTTGTGAATCCGACCGTAGTGCCCAATTCGGGAATCTCGACCCTCCCCTTCTGCACCTTGCGCGCACCGTCGAGCCTGACGTAGCCGGAGACGCGGTCGAGGGATCCCTTCTCCTGTTGCACGCAGTAATCCGTGATGAACGTCCCGGGGACCTCCAGAATCATCACGTCTCGCGTAAGGCCGCCGTAGTTCCACCAGTCGGTATTCAGCGTCGGCACGCCTTCCCGGTGGCGCTTGTTGTCGACCTTTACGATCAGCGAGTTGCCTGCGGGCCGCACGGCATTCGTAATCTCGTAGGAGAACGGCGTGAAGCCACCCACATGGCGCCCCAGCTTTTCCCCATTCAGATAGACATCCGCTTCGTAGTTGGCCCCGCCAAAATACACGAACAGACGGTTGCCGGGCTGCGATGGCTTGATGTCGAAAAGACGCCGGTACCAAACCGAACCTTCGTAATAGAAAAGCTTCTCGGATTGGGAATTCCAGTCCCCCGGCACCATCAACGTGGAGCTGCGGTCAAAACTGTATTCGACCAACTCCGATTTGTCGGCGGGCCTGTGATCCATGAAGAAGGCGGACATGGATGGGGCCGGAGATTGATCGTAGGGCTGGTAGCGGTAATCGTAGAATCCCGTCTCGTAGGGGTCGATGATGACATTCCACTTTCCGTTCAGGCTGAGGCTCTGGCGGCTGTACGCGTTGATCGGCGAGTCGCTCGCTTCCAATCTGGCTAAAGCAAGCGGCAGCAAGGCAAGGATGAGGAATTGTTTCTTCACTTTGTTCGGGTTCCGGGGTTATTCCGAGGATTGAAAGCGAGGTTCATGTGCCGAGGCGAGCCTCAGGAAGGCAGCGCGTGGTCGGGGGCGAGCGGCTCGCCGGACCAGAGACGCTGCGAGGTCCAGCGCGCGGCGGGAGCGCTCCAGAAAGCGTCGGCGGGCGGAAGTCCGAGCGGCAGCATCGCGGTGCTGCAAAGATACAGGCTTCCCGTGGAAATGTAAGCTTCAGCCAGCGAGGGTTGATGGCCGCAAAACCCGATGCGCAGCCAGCCGCGGTCGTCAAAAGTGCCGGGGGCCTCGATCGCCCTGCGAATAACCGCAGTCATCGCGCACCGGACCTGCGCCGGTTCCACGCGAACCGGCAGCTCGTGCATCAGCGCAACCTGCGCAAGCGCATGGAAGGCTCCAAAACGGTAGGCCGTCGACCGGCCGACGGATGGGAACGTTCCGTCCGGAGCAATGAGCCGTTCGAGAATCTCCGCATGGCGTCGCGCCCGGCTCAAAACGGTCCCATAGACCGGGCCGTACCCTCCCCGATCGCGTTGCAGCACCGACACCACATCCAGCAGCATGGGGTGGATGACGAAACTGTTGTAATAATCGAAGTGGAAGTCCTCGCCGTCGCCGTAGATCCCGTCGCCCTTGTACCATCCGAGCATCTGCCGTACGCAGCCGTCGCACCGCTGCGAATCGGTTTGCTCGCCCATCGTCTGCAATGCCGCCTCGACCATGGCTGCGAACATCACCCAGTTGTTGCTTGTCGGGGTGCTGATCGCGCGGGAGCTCTTCAGTGCGCCGATAACCTGCCGGCGCACCCGGGCGCTCAGGGGCTGCCACAGGGCCGCCGGTGCGCGCAAGATTCCTTGGGCCATGAACGCCGCGTCCACCAGCGGCTGCCTGTCTTCATGAAAGTTCATGAAGTCGGCGGAGCGAGGATCCGTCGCGGCATCCAGCGATTCTTGCGCCCATTCGATGAACTTTCGCCTGCGCGCGGCTTCCGATTCATCCAGTCCTTGGGCAGCCAGCCAGGGGGCGATGCCGGCAAGCAGTCGGCCAAAGGCCTCGAGATGGGTGAACCGGCCGCGATCGGCCGGATCGGCGGCCTCGACGGGCATGGTCTTTCTTAGCTCCCGCCGGGACAGATTTTCCAGGACCGGCGTTGCAATCCTCTCCATCACGGCAATCCAATAGTTGCGGTCATCCGTGCGATCGGCGACCGTTGGAACGGTTTGGGCCGACGGTTCCGCTGTCCCGGCGCGGTCCGCTCCAAGCGCCCCGAGCACCGCAACGGATTTGAGGAATGTCCTCCGGTTCAAGGCCGTCCAGTCGAGGTCCATTGGAGAGGATGGTGCCGCCTGATTCGCCAAAATGCCAGATCAGATCCCGAGGTGCCGAAAGGCGCGGCCGCGGCTCTGCGCGCCACTTGCCCGGACCCGGCGGTCCTCATCTTCTGTCTCGCAAACCCGCAGCCGTCGCGGTGTAATTTTCCTTCCGGTGCCAACGATCCATCGACCTTCTTTCCGCGGACACGCATGCGGCTTTCTGAAGCCGATTTATTCCATCTTCATCCCATTTTTTCGAGTTTCCAGGAGACAAAAATGAAAATAGTCCTCGCTTACTCAGGCGGCCTTGACACGTCCGTCATTTTGAAATGGCTCCGCGAGACGTACGATGCCGAAATCGTCACGTTCGCCGCCGACATCGGCCAGGAGGAGGAACTGCGCGGTCTTCCCGCAAAGGCGCGCCAGACCGGCGCCGCAAGGCACTACACCCTCGATCTGGTCGAGGAGTTCGCCCGGGATTTCATTTATCCGATGATCCGCGCCAACGCGATCTACGAAGGCCAGTACCACCTTGGCACTTCGATCGCGCGACCGCTGATCGCCAAGGCGCAGATCGAATTGGCCAGGAAGGAGAAGGCCGACACGGTTGCGCATGGTGCGACTGGAAAGGGCAACGACCAGTGCAGGTTTGAGCTCACCTACATGGCTCTTGCACCGCGGTTGAACATCGTATCGCCCTGGAAAATGGACGCGTTCCGCCGGAGTTTTCCCGGAAGAGCGGAAATGATCGCCTATTGCCGCGATCACGGAATCCCCGTCGAGGCCTCCCTGAAGAAGCCTTACTCGATGGACCGCAACCTTCTGCACATCTCCTACGAGGCGGGCATTCTTGAAGACCCGTGGTTCGATCCGACCACGAAGAAAAACAAGGGGATGTTCAAGCTTTCCGTCTCCCCCGAGGACGCCCCGGACAGGGCGGAATACGTCGAGCTCGAGTTCGAACGCGGAAACTGCGTGGCGGTGAACGGCGCGAAGCTCACTCCGGCGGGCGTCTTGAAGGCCTTGAACAGGCTCGGCGGCCGCCATGGCATCGGCCGCGTGGACTTGGTCGAAAACCGTTTCGTGGGAATGAAGTCGCGCGGCGTGTACGAAACCCCGGGCGGAACCATCCTGATGCAGGGGCACCGGCAGATCGAGTCGCTCACGATGGACCGCGAGGTCATGCATCTGCGCGACTCGTTGATCCCGAAGTACGCCGAGCTCGTTTACTATGGCTTCTGGTTTGCGCCCGAACGGGAGGCCCTCCAGGCGCTGGTGGACGAAAGCCAGCGCCGCGTTTCGGGGACGGTGCGCCTCAAGCTGTACAAGGGCAATGTCATCACCTGCGGCAGGAAGTCGAAGTACTCGCTCTACGACCCGCACATCGCATCGATGGAGGGCGTGAAAAGCTGGTACAACCAAAACGACGCAACCGGCTTCATACGGCTCAACGGACTTCGCTTGCGCGCGCGGTATTTCGCACAGGGCGGGCCGCGGTGAAGTTTGACGGGCGCGCCTCCCGGACACGCCGCCCCGGCGCCGCGCCGCCTACTCGAAACGCACGGTGACCTGAATTTCGACCGTTGCATTCCGGGGCAGGCCGGCCACGGCGACGGCGGCGCGGGCGTGCCTGCCGGAGTCGCCGTAAAGCTTCACGAAAAGGTCGCTCGCCCCGTTGATCACCTGGGGGCTCCTGTCGAATCCGGACACGCCGTTGACATACCCATTCACAAGAACGAACTCGCGGACCCGGTCCAGTCTTCCCAAGGCCGCCTTGATTGAGGAAAGCGCGTTGAGTGCGCACACCTGGGCTGCCGCATAACCGGCATCAACCGACTGGTCCTTGCCGACCTGGCCCGCGTGCGCCGTGCCATCGGTGGTGCTGATCACCCCGGCAAGGACCAGCGTGTTGCCGTTGAATCGATAGGGCACGTAGCTGCCCGCGGGCGATGGGGGCGGCGGCAGCGTCAGCCCGAGTTCCTGCAGTTTGATTTCGATCGGATCCATGGGCGGACAGGATGGAGAAGAACCGGCTGCACGGCAATCGATCCCGCCGTTCGACGGATGAGCGATCGAGAATCGAGGCGGGACCGCCCGCGGTCACTTTTTCGCGGCGAACTCAGGTGCGAGTTCGAGCTGGAAATAGTCGCGGGCGTTCGCAAAGCAGATATTCTTCACCATCCCGCCGACAAGCGCCATATCCGGGGGAATCTCGCCGCGAGCCATGTCCGCGCCCAGGAGATTGCAGAGCACGCGGCGGAAGTACTCGTGCCGCGGGTAGCTGACGAAGCTCCGCGAATCGGTCAGCATGCCCACAAAGCGGCTAAGGAGGCCCAAATTGGAAAGGGCATTGATCTGCCACTCCATGCCCTCCTTCTGGTCGAGGAACCACCAGCCGCTGCCAAACTGAAGCTTGCCCGGGATCGTGCCGTCCTGGAAGTTGCCGATCATCGTCCCGAAGGCATAGTTATCCATGGGATTCACATTGTAGATGATTGTCCTGGGAAGCTGGTCGGTGGAATCGAGCGTGTTGAGATAGCGGGATAGAGCGCGCGTTTGCGGGAAATCGCCGATTGAATCGAAGCCGGTATCCGGGCCGAATTTCGCGAGGAGCCGGCCGTTGTTGTTGCGCAAGGCCCCGAGATGGAGCTGCTTCGTCCAGCCGCGCGCGGCGTCCCAGCGGCCGAATTCCAGCATGAGATAGGATCCGTAGCGCACCTCTTCCTCCGGCGCGGGCGCTCTGCCCGCCCGGGCCGCATCGAAAACGGCGCGGGCCTGCGCCAGAGTGCAAGGCTCGGAAAGGGCGGTTTCCAGCCCGTGGTCGGAAAGCCGCCCGCCGGCGGCGTGAAACGCATCGTGGCGCTTCTTGAGCGCCGAAAGAAGGTCGTCGAATGTGCGGATCGGAATGCCCGCCGCGCCCTCGAGTTTCTCGAGCCAGGCGTTGAAGGCCGCCGGATTTCCGACCGCGAGGGCCTTGTCCGGACGGAAAGCCGGATAGACGCGGGTCTTCAGTCCGGATGCGCGGATCTTCTCGTGCAATTCGAGGCTGTCGGCCGGATCGTCAGTGGTGCAGACCACGGCCACTTTGGAATGGGCGAGCAGATCGCTCACACGCATGCCGGCCAGCCGCGAATTGCCCTGTTTCCAGACTTCGGCCGCGGTCGTCGGGTTGAGCAGGCAGTCCACCCCGAAATAGCGCTTCAGCTCGAGATGGGTCCAATGGTAAAGCGGATTGCGGAGCGTATGGGGCACCGTCGCGGCCCATGCCTGGAATTTCTCCCAGGGAGACCCGTCGCCCGTAATGAAGCGCTCGTTCACCCCGTTTGATCGCATCGCACGCCACTTATAGTGATCGCCCCCGAGCCAGATCTCGGCAAGATCGGCAAACTGGTGATTGGCCGCGATCAGCGCGGGCGATAGGTGGCAATGGTAATCGAAGATCGGCTCGTTCTTCGCAAAGCCATGGTAAAGCTCCCTAGCCTGCGGCGTCGCGAGCAGAAAATCGTCGTGGATGAAGGACATGGGTGGGGTGGGCGAATTTAGGGCAGGAGGCAAATGCCTTCACGCGCCTATATCGACGATGAGGGTTTCCAAATCCGCGTATTGGTCGAGACGGGCAAGGGCCTTCGCGCAGGTTTCCGCGGTGCTGAGTCCGGTCGTTTCCGCGAGGAAGACGATGTAACGGGCCACGTTGCGGGCGTAATTGAGGCGACCCTCGTCGCTGACCGCATAAAAACGCGCGCGCTGGGCGTAGCCGGCCGGCGTGTGATCTCCGAGGGCGGCCTTCTCGGCACGGCCTCCGGCCGCCAGGACGTAGAGGAAGTTGTATTCGAACCAAAACATATGTTCCGGACTTGGCGGCAATGCCTCGAGCGCGGCACGGCAGGCGGCGGGCGAGTCGAAAACATTGGACGGTTTCCCGGCCTTTGCCAGCGCATCGGTGACAAACACCCGGGCCATCTTCTGCTCGGTCGGATCGGCGCTAAAGGCGCCGAGAAGAGCCAGTTCGAGGGTGAACCTGTACCAGTCGCTCCAAAGGGCCTGGTCCCCGGAATCCTTGGAGGCGGACAGAGCGCGGCCCATCTCATAGGTGTAACGTCCGCTCGTCTTGATTTCCAGCCGCTGGCCGGTCACCTGGCCCATCACCCGGTAGTTCTCGGCCGATTTCCCCGACCCGGAGTGGAACCCGATGCTCGACCCGAACTTTGCGCATACCGTCCATTGTTTCTCGATCAACGCCTTCAAAGCGGAGTTGTCCGGATAGGGCATGTTCTTTTGGAATCCGAACGCAGGAGCGATGAAATGGATCTTCATGCCGAGCGCTTCGCACAAGGACAGCATGACCGCGGTCGTCTCCGGGGTTGTCAGGCCGGGCAGCTCGTCGATCGAAAGCTCCCGCAGATAATCGCGCCCGACAGCCGTGGTGAAAAGTTTCTCCCGGACGGCGCGGTATTTTTCGTCGCGCGCCTTCATCTTCTGCATCGCCGGCCAGACATAGGCGACAAGGTGCGAGAACTCGGCCTCGTTGAGCGCCAGCCCTGCCGCCGAGACGCGCGTCCGAACGCTGGAGAGAAGCTCGGCGGGCACGTTGGATTTTACCCAGGCGCCCGCGTCGGCGGGAACCGTCGTCTTCGCCAGTTCCGGGGAAAGGTCAAAAGTGATGTAGCTCGCCAGGACGCACCCGGCCACCAACTGGTCCTCGCGACTGTCGAATTTTCCGCCGATGGGTTGATGATCGGCGTTGAAGCTCCAGGCGATCCGCCGCCGATGAAATCCAGTCTTCAGTTTCGACAAGACGCAGCCATGGCTCATCCCCTCCACGCTCTGACCCTGGTGCCCCTCCGGAACATTCGTGCCGATGAACGGGAAAGGAACGGTGTCGAGCCGGCCTTCCAGCATGGCATTCACATCGTAGACCAACTCGCGAGGGATGGAATTCTGGTTGGCAGTCATCCCAATGCCGAGGTGGGCCATCGCCCATTCGACCCCGGGCCAATGCAGCGTCGTGAATCGGGCGCCAATACCGAGCGTGCTTCGTCCGAGGCGCTCCGAAGCAGTTGGAAAAACGGTCGAGACGGGATCGTGTTCCTGCAGCAGGTTCTTGATCTTAAGCAGATTGGAAAAAGTCGCTGGGAAAATTGCCCGGCTCGGTCCCGCACCGATCCCGTCGGAAAGCACCTCCAGCAGATTGCCGTTGTTGGCAGCGTCCAGCTGCCAGCCGCAATCGCCGGTCGCCTTGTCCTCGAAAAGAGTCCAGCGCCCCGCACCTGTATCAAACTCGCTCTGCCTATAACGGATAAGACCGGCTGCCTTCTTTCGCTTCGCTTTGGCCGACAACGCCGGCCAATCGAGGCAGAAGTCTGGGCTGACGCACGGGTTTGTGGCGATGCGGAGCTTGTTATCGAGTAGAAAGGTATTTATAGCAGACATAGAAGGCACGTGGTGGGATTAAGGGCGTGATTGGCTCATATTTCGAATCCGCTTACAAGGTTGTAATTAGGACTCGTGTCCTAGTATTAGGATTCTTTCGCCTTCGGGGCCGTTCAACGGTTCCATTCCTTGGACGAATCTCGCACCAGCTGCTGCAGAATGTCGAAGCGCAGCTCGCCGTAATTCAGCGCGTACAGGAGCTTGCCGTCCTTGAAGACCCAGGTCGTCGGAATCCAACTAACGGGCATCCCCATGAAAGTGTTCATCTTATCCGAGAGATGGCGGGAGCTGTTTGGATGCAACAGCAAAACAAAATTCTTTTTAGCGTCCAATCCGTTAGCAGCCAATACATTGGCTCCATCCGAATCATTCCAGACGGTGACAAAAATGAAACTGACGTCGGGGTTCGAGCCAATGAATCCGCTCCAGGCATTGCCGGCCAATTCAGCCCTGCAGTTCGGACACCAGGGAGCCCAGAAATGAACCACGGTGACGTGGGACGATTTTACCGAATCGACAACTTTTTGCTCTATAGGAAGAAGTGCTGTGTCGGAAGCGACTGAAAACCCGGTCATCGCCGAAAAGAGGGCAATCCCGATCAAAGGTCTCATAGTAATAGTCTATCTATTCTTTGCCACAAGTCACGTCCGTAGGGCAGAGCAGGGACAGCCTCGCTATGCGAGGCTGTCCCTGCTCTGCCCTACTGCCCTGCCCAAGCCAATCCAATCCGCAGCCATAGGGGAATGATCAGGAGCCCTAGAAGATTCGTTGCCACGGCTACCTGCGCCGCCGTCTCCGCCCGCCCTCCATAATGCTTGGCGATTACGACCGGCAGAATTGCGGCCGGCATGGCCGCTTGCATGATGATCACACGACGCAGTTCCGGACTCGCTGGCAAGTATTTTGCTATTAACAACATAATTGCAGGCAACAAAAGCAGCCGCAATATGCATGCAGCCGGGGTTGCCAGCTTGTCCAAAAGCGCCGACGGCTTTTCGAAGACAATGTCACCCAATGTCGCGCCTATGAGAATGAGGCCCATGGGAATCGCGCACACCCCGCAAAGATGGATGACGTTAATGGCAACCTCAGGGACGCGAGGAGCCAACCCGCATAGGTTGGTCGCAACCGCAGCCAACAGCGCGCACACCGGCGGATTGGCCAGGAGTCGCCACCCCTTGCTCAATGGCAAACCGCAAAGGACAAGGATCCCAACCGTCCAAATCGCCGCCTCGCAGCCAACATTGAACACGAGCAAAACGCCGAGGGTCTCGCGGCCGTACAGCGCCGTGATCAGCGGAATCGGTATGTAGCCGTAGTTGTAGATGCCCGTCGTGAAGGCAAAAGTTCTCCGCCCCTCCCCAATCTTCATTCCCAGAATCCGCCCGCAAAAAAGTGCCGCGATGACACCGAACACCATTGTTGCAAATCCGATGAGGGGTGGCAAAAGAAGATTCGAAGGCACGCGCAGCGCCGGATTGCCCAAGACGCTTTCAAAGATCAGGCATGGGTACAGAAACTTCACGACCACATTGAGCAAACTCTGATCCGCCGCCTCCGTCAGCCATTCGAACCGCCTGATTGCGATTCCAATCCCGACGACGAGGAATATGGGAGCGATCAACTGGAGCAATTCCCAATAAGTGGGCATATTTAGGTTTTTGACCTTGGGCCTTTGAATCTGCAATCTCTACAAATCGAAATGACCAGCACCGCCGTTTCGCCGGAATGGCTAATCCCCTTGTTGGTCGTGGCCGCATACGCTTTGGGCGGAATCTCGCCCGGATGGTGGCTTGTGCGGCGCAAAAGTGGCATCGACCTCCGGACCCAGGGCAGCGGCGTGACGGGCGCGTCCAATGTCGGCCGCGTTCTGGGCACCCGAGGTTATTTGGCGGTCCTCATTCTGGACACGGCCAAGGGATTGGCCGCCGTCTATGGCGCTGCCTGGATCGCGCCGCATTCGCCCTGGGCGGCGCTGGCGGCTCCGGCCGTCGTCGCGGGCCATATCTGGCCGGTCTGGCTGGGATTTCGCGGCGGCCGCGGCGCAGCGACATTCATGGGCGCGTGCCTGGCCCTCCATTGGGCGATCGTCCCGGTTTGCTGGATCCCGGGGATTGCAGCCGGCCTCTTGGCCCGTAAATCCTTTGTCGCGCGAGCCACTGCCTACGTTGTAAGCCTGCCGGTCGGCTGGTGGCTCCTGCAGGGACATGCGAATCATGCGTCGCTGCTTCTCGCCTGGCTGCTGGTCCTGCTTGCGCATCGCCAATATTTCGCTAAACAGCTTTCCGGCTGATAGGTTAAAATTGCAACCCCATGGAGCCGACTACGGTATTTAAGATCGCGACCACACAAGAGGAGTTTGAGCAGATACACCGGCTCAATCACCAGACGTTTGTCGAGGAGATCCCTCAACACACGCCGAGTCTGACCGGCCGTCTTGTGGACAAATATCACGCGGAAAACACCTATTTGATAGGCGTGCGGGGCGGACATGTGATCGCCATGATGGCCGTGCGCCGCCGCCGCCCGTTTTCGCTCGACGTCAAGCTGCCCGATCTGGACCGCTGGCTCCCGCCAAACCGGAAGCTTGTCGAATTGCGCCTCCTTGCGGTTCTTCCCGCTCACCGGAACGGCCCCGTGCCGGTGCAACTCCTGCATTTCACGGCCAGGCACTGCCTGGACTTGGGCGACGACCTCGCGGTGATCTCAGGCGCCGTCCGCCGGATGCCGCTCTATCGGGCGCTCGGCTTTGAGGCCTTCGGGCCGCGGGTCGGCACGGCGGACGCTCCGTACCAGCCGATGATGCTCACGCTTGAGAACTTCGCGCGCGCTTCCGGCCTTCGCCGCAGCCTGCAGGGGGCCGCCGGAGCCTCGCCGGTGCCCCGCGAGCCGATCAATCTGCTCCCGGGACCGGTTGCCGTCAGCCCTGCTGTCCGCGCGGCTTTTGGCCGGCCCCCGATATCCCATCGCTCTCCGGCCTTCGCGGCACAGCTGTCCTCTTTGCGCAGGCGTTTGGCCGCCCTGGTGCACGCGCCCGAGGCCCAGGTCATGATGGGCAGCGGATCGCTCGCCAATGACGTGGTGGCGGCCCAGCTCGCAGTGATGGGCCGGCCGGGCGTCGTAGTTTCCAGCGGCGAATTCGGCGAGCGGCTGGCCGATCATGCCAGGCGGGCCGGACTCGATTTCCATTGGGCTA
>Ga0181529_10004371_pt1 | contig 15344 bp, 15 predicted proteins | sample PEATcosm2014_Bin_36_FD_119763 | JGI IMG/M metagenome (GOLD analysis project Ga0181529, IMG submission 119763) | Peatland microbial communities from MTU Mesocosm Facility, Houghton, MI, USA - PEATcosm2014_Bin10_30_metaG | ecosystem: Environmental > Terrestrial > Soil > Wetlands > Peat | place...
GATCCAGGGGCTGGAGTCGGAGTTGACCATGTCGGCGAAATGATAGACCCACGGCACGTAGCCGATTCCGATCGCCTTGGCGGTGACGACGACGCGCGGATCGGCGGCGAAATACTTGTTGTCGGCGAGCGCCGGGCGCGACGGCAGGATGTTGTTCTTGGCGAGTCCTTCGAGCTGGGCTTCGTCGGTCAGCTCCCAGGCGATGAACGCCTTGGCGATGGCGAGGTGCTTGGAGCCCTTCGGGATCGCGACGACGTCGCCGCCGACGAACGAGGACGCTTGGCCTTCCTTGACGCCGGGCAGGAAGGTGACGCCGAAGCTCATGTTGGGCGCGTCGTGTTTGAGTTCGGACAGCAGGAAGCCGCCGGTGCCCTGGATGCCGATCTTGCCGGTCTTGAACACAGAGGCGAAGTTTGCGCCGCTGTCGGCCTGGGCGCTCTTCGGGATCAGGCCCTCGCTCCACATCTCCTTGAATTGCTCCAACACCGCCTTGACGCCGTCGCCGGTCAACGCGTCGTCATTGCCGTTGGCCGGCAGGATTTTCGATCCCGCCGCCACCATCATCGGCGAGGTGGTGAAAATGTTGCAGCCCGGGCAGGCGCCCGAGAAATAGAAACCGTAGATGTCGGGACCGAGCGCGCGGATCTTCTTCGCGTCCTCATGGATCTCGGCGATCGTGCGCGGCGGCTTCTCGGGATCGAGGCCGGCCTGCTTGAACAGGTCCTTGTTCCACACCAGGATCGAGACGTCGGGGGTGAAGCCGGCGCCGTAGAGCTTGCCCTGGTAAGTGGCGATGTCGACATAAGCCTTGGCGACGGAAGCGAAGTTCGGATCGGCCTTCAACTCGGCGGTGAGGTCTTCGAGGAAGCCGGCCTTCATGAAATCCGGCATGTAGATGAGGTCGAAGGAGACCAGATCGGGAACCTCGTTGGCCTGAACGCCAGTGGCGAGCTTGGTGACCATCTGGGTGTCGGGGATCGTGGTCAGCTCGATCTTGTCGGGATGGTTCGAATTCCAGAGGTCGACCAGGTGGGCGGCGGCGTTGGTGCCGCTCGCGCGCACCCACATGGTCAGATTGTCAGCGTAAGCGCTAGAGGCGAAGGCCGCAGTCCCCATCAATAGGGCGGCGAGCGCGGCGCAGGTAGACCGCTTGTTCATGGCGTTTCTCCCGGGAAAACTCGAGGACAGTTCGTTCTCGAAAAAGGCTCTCCCCCACATTTGGGAAAAGCTTTTCCCAACAACTTTAGCGCCGACGGCGAACGGCGGCAAGGTCGGAATCGCCGAGCCGCCGAGGCGAGGCGCCGCACGCCGCCGGCGCGCTCGTCGTGGCGAGGTTATGTCGACGAATCAAAGGCGTACGCGAAGAGCGGCAGCGCGCTGCGATTGCCGCGGCGCGCGCTCGAGGGGGCGTTTGGCGCGTCGATCGGATGGCGGGCAGGGCTCGAGGCGCGCTCGGTCCTTTCATCGTGTCAGGCGCGCGCAGCCGCGAAGCCATCTCTGGCGGGCGAAATGCGCTTCGCCGCTTTGGCCGGGACGCGCAGGCGTTCGAGGATCGTCTCCGCCAACTGGCCAATGTCGGACGAGCAACACTGGCGCAGTCGACAGCCCTAGGGCGGCGGCGTCGAACCTCCAGCGTCTGCTGCGGCCGCCGAGTCGCCTGGCGGGCGGGGATTGACAGCCATAGCGCGCTGACGGTTTTGTCTGGCCGCTCGACTCATGCCTCGAAACGCCGCCCCGCCGCCCGCCGAGGCGGGCTGGGAGTGAGGGGCGCGCTTCGCTCGGCTAGGCCCTTTATTCAGTCCGGCGAAAGGCGAACGATGCTGAATCTCAACGACCCGTCGCTGCTGTGCGACCGCGCCTATATTGGCGGCGTCTGGACCGGGGCGACGAACCGCAAGGCGGTCCACAACCCTGCCAATGGCGCGGCGATCGCCGAAGTCGCCGATGTCGGCGTCGCTGGCGCGCGCGCGGCGATCGACGCCGCGGCGGCGGCGTTTCCCGCCTGGTCGGCCAAGACGGCGCGCGAGCGCTCGGCGATCCTCCTCGAGTGGAACCGCCTGATGCTCGACAACGCCGACGACCTAGCGCGTATCCTGACGGCCGAGATGGGCAAGCCGTTGGCCGAGGCGCGGGGCGAGATCCTGTACGGCGCGAGCTTCGTCGAATGGTTCGCGCAGGAAGCGCGGCGGGTTTACGGCGACTTGATCCCCGGCCATCTCGCCGACAAGCGCATCCTCGTCCTCAAGCAGCCGATCGGCGTCGCGGCGGCGATTACGCCGTGGAACTTCCCCAACGCGATGATCGCGCGCAAGGTCGCGCCCGCTCTTGCCGCCGGCTGCACGTTCGTCTCGCGCCCGGCCGAGCTGACGCCGCTGTCGGCCCTGGCGATGGCGGCGCTCGGCGAGCGCGCCGGCGTCCCCGCCGGCGTCTTCAACGTCGTCACCAGCGCCGACGCGTCCGGCGTCGGCCAGGAATTCTGCGCCAACCCGAAAGTGCGCAAGATCTCGTTCACCGGCTCGACGCGCGTCGGCTCGATCCTGATGCGCCAGAGCGCCGACAGCATCAAGAAGCTCAGCCTCGAACTCGGCGGCAACGCGCCATTCATCGTCTTCGACGACGCCGATCTCGACCAGGCGGTCGAGGGCGCGCTGATCGCCAAGTTCCGCAACGCCGGCCAGACTTGCGTCTGCGCCAACCGCATCTACGTGCAGCGCGGCGTGTTTGAAGCGTTCGCCGACAAGCTCGCCGCCGCGGTCGGCAAGCTGAAGGTTGGCGACGGGGTCGAGCCGGGGGTGCAGATCGGTCCAGTGATCTCGTCCGCGGCGCTCGCCAAGATCGAAGCGCATGTCGCCGACGCATTGGCGCACGGCGCCAAAGCGGCGGTCGGCGGCAAGCGCCATCCGGCCGGCGCGCTGTTCTATCAGCCGACGGTGCTCGTCGGCGCCGACGCGACGATGAAGCTGGCGCGCGAGGAGACCTTCGGTCCGGTCGCGCCGCTGTTCGCCTTCGACGCGGTCGAGGACGTGATCGCCATGGCCAACGACACCGAGTTCGGTCTCGCCTCTTATTTCTACGCGCGCGATCTCTCGCGCGTGTGGAAGGTCGCGGAGGCGCTCGAATACGGCATGGTCGGCGTCAACACCGGCCTGATCTCGACCGCCGAAGCGCCGTTCGGCGGCGTCAAGGCGTCAGGCGTCGGCCGCGAAGGCTCGAAATACGGCATCGACGAATATCTGACCCTCAAGTACGTCTGTCTGTCGGTCTGAGCGCGGGTTCGATTCCGCTATTCGTCGTCGAGCGTCGGCGCGTCGGCGGCGAAATGGAGGAACAGGCCGAGGCACAGCAGCCAGAAGGTCGCGACCGCCATCATCGCCGTCTCTCCGCGTTGGCGCTCATTCCGCGGCGACGCGCGCGGCGCGGGCGCGCGGCGGATCGCGGCGTTCGCTGGCGCGGGCGACGCTGAAGCGACCCGTCAGCTCGTCGAGCTCGTTCGCCTGCGCGGCGAGCGCGCGTGCGGCGGCCGTAGTTTGCTGCGCCATTTCGGCGTTGCGCTGGGTCGTCTGATCCATTTGCGACACTGCGCGATCGACCTGCTGCAGCGCGCTCGCCTGCTCCTCGGCGCTGGCGGCGATGGCCGAGACGACGTTGTCGATTTCGACGACCTGAACGACAATCCGCTCCAGCGCCTTGCCGGTCTGCCCGACGAGGTCGACGCCGAGGTCGACCTGAGTCGCCGAAGATGAAATGAGGCCCTTGATCTCTTTCGCCGCTTCGGCCGAGCGTTGCGCCAGCGCGCGCACTTCCGAGGCGACGACGGCGAAGCCGCGCCCCGCGTCGCCGGCGCGCGCCGCCTCGACGCCGGCGTTGAGCGCCAGCAGATTGGTCTGAAAGGCGATCTCGTCGATGACGCCGATGATGCGCACGATGTGCTTTGACGATTGCTCAATGCCGCCCATCGCCGCGATCGCTTGGCGGACGATCTCGCCGCTACGCTCCGCGTCGCCCTTGGCCGCCGAGACGACCTTGTGCGCCGCGCCGACGACTTGGGCGGTCTTCTTGACTGTGTCGGTGATCTGGTCGACCGCCGACGCGGTCTGCTCGAGGTTCGCCGCTTGACCCTCGGTGCGGTTCGACAATTCGTCGATCGCGCCGGAAATCTGATCGGCGCCGCTGCGGATCGTCGCCACGACTTCCGCGATCGCGCCCATCGCAGCTTGCAACGCCTCGGCCGCGGCGTTGAAGTCCAGGCGCAGCCGATCGGCCTCGTCGTGCAACGCGGTGTCCACCCGCGCCATGAGGTCGCCCTTGGCGAGTTCGGCGAGCCCGGCGCCGAGCGCGGCGACGACTGTCTCCAGCCGTTCAGCGGCGTGCGCGCGCTCGGCGGCGATCGCCGCCTCGGCCTGTTTGACGGCGGTCAGATCCTGTAGCGTTTCGACGACGCCGATCACGGCGCCGGCCGAGTCGCGCACCAGGTCGGCGTCGATCGCCAGATAGACGCGCGCGCCGCGCGGCAGGTCGCACCAGTTGTTGGCTTGAAAGCGGTCGCTGCGGCCGCCGTCGCCCTGCGCGGCGTAGAGCGCGCCAACTTTCGCCGCGCCGCCTTCGAGGGCGAGGTCGGCGAGGCACGGCCGCGCCGCAAGATAAAACCCCCTCCAATGATCCCTGGTGCCGATCACCTCGGCCGCATTGAGGCCGGTCAGGCGGGCGCAGGCGTCGTTCCACACGGCGACGCGCCCGTCGCGGTCAAGGACGAATGTCGCCACCGCCATCTCGCCGATGATCCGCGACGCGTGCCGACTGAGATCGGGCCGGTCGCCAGCCTTGCCCTTGCCGGGCCTGCGGATCGCCCCGATCGCCTGCTTGAAGCGGGAAAGAACCATGCTCGGAGCCTCGCTGAGCCAGACCGCTGGAACGCGACGACGCTGCGAGAACAGACGAAAAATGCTGCGGCGCGGGCGTCTCGCCGCCTTCCGCGCCTCCCTTTGGACGTCGCCTCGCCGTCAGTCTGACGCAGCGCGACTGAGGCCGATCGCTAGCGGGCGGAGCTTGCCTCAGACTGACGAGGGCGCCTGCGACGCCGGAACCCGCGGCAAAGCGGCGCGCCCGCGCGCCTGCCGGCGCGCGCGCGAGGCCTGCGCCGACAGGTAAAATCATCGTGCGCGCAGGGCGTTGGCCTTGCAGGGACGCCGCGAGGTCGCCCGCGCTGGGCGCATTGCTGCATTGCCGCGTATTCGATTGCCGAATGGCGCTGTTTGTGGCATGAGCCCGCTCACTTAACGAATCCCACGAGGCGGAATGTCGTTTTTCACTAGCAACCGATTTCAGGACCGTCAGGCCGCCGCCGCCGAGGCGCGCAAAGCGATGGCGGAGAAGTTTCTCTCCCGCCCGAAGTACGACCCCAACGATCCCGCCGTGAAGGAACGCGAAGCCAAGCGCCGCGCGGTCCTTGAAGCGCGTGCGGCGCGCGAGGTTGAGCGTGAACGCCGCCGCGCGGAGGCTGCGGCTGCCGAAGCGGCAAGACTCGCCGCGGAAGAAGCGGCTCGGGTCGAGGCTCTGCGCCAGGAGGCGCTCGCCCTCGAGGCGGCCGAAAACGCTCGTCGCGCGGAAGAGGAGCGACTCGAATACGAGCGCAAACTCGATCGTGACGCGCGCTACGCCGCCCGCAAGGAGCGCAAGAAGAAGGCCAAGAGCCCCTTCGAACGTTACCGCTGAGTCCTTTGTTGATCGCCGGTCGCGACTGGGGCAAATAGAGCCCCGAGTCGACGAGTGCGGCTTTCTTCAGTGGGACAGCGTTAGAATGGCGAAACCTCTACGGGTCGGCCTCGCGGGCGTGGGCACCGTCGGCGGGGCGTTGGCGCGCCTTGTGCAACGGCGGCGAGGCGACCTGACCGCGCGCACGGGACGCGACATCGCCATCGTCGCGGTCAGCGCCCTTAGCCGGAGCGAATGCGGTCCCGGCCTGGAGCAGGCCGCGTTCTACAACGACGCGACTGCGCTGGCCGCCAGCGCTGAAATCGACGTGTTCGTCGAAGCGATCGGCGGCGCGGGCGGGCCGGCTTACGCTGCGGCGCGCGCGGCGCTGTCGCGCGGCCTGCCGATGGTGACTTCCAACAAGGCGATGATCGCGGCGCACGGCTTCGAGCTGGCGACGCTTGCCGAAACCCACGGCGCTGCGCTCGCCTTCGAGGCGGCGGTCGGGGGCGGCATTCCGGTCATCAAGACCTTGCGCGAAGGCTTGGCCGGCAACGAGGTGCGCCGCGTTTCGGGCATTCTCAACGGCACCTGCAATTACATTCTATCGCGCATGGAAAGCGACGGCTTGTCGTTCGACGCCTGTCTCGCCGCGGCGCAGAAGCTCGGCTACGCCGAGGCCAATCCGACCTTCGACATCGGCGGCTTCGACACCGCCCACAAGATAGCCATCCTCGCTTCGCTCGCCTTCGGCACCAAGATCGACGCCGCCGCCGTCTCGGTCGAGGGCATCGAGTCAATCACGCTCGCCGATCTCGCCGCCGCCGACGAACTCGGTTACCGCATCAAGCTGCTCGGCGTCGCCGAGCGCACCGCCAAGGGCGTCGAGCAGCGCGTCCATCCGACCATGGTCGCCAAGTCAGAGCCGCTGGCGCAGACGATGGGCGTTCTCAACGCGGTGTCGATCGACGGCGACGCGATCGGCGCGCTGACGCTGGTCGGCCCCGGGGCAGGCGGCGACGCGACCGCCTCGGCGGTCGCAGCCGACATCTGCGACATCGCCCGCGGCCATCTCGCGCCGGCGTTCGGCCGGCCGGTCGCGGCGCTGGTCGAGGCCGAGCGTGTGCCAATGCAGCGCCACGAGGGCGGCTATTACGTGCGCATGTCGGTCGTCGACCGACCCGGTTCGGTGGCGGTGATCGCCAAGCGCATGGGCGAGCGCAGCATTTCGCTCGAAGCGATCATGCAAAAGCGCTCGGAAGCGGGCGCGCCGGCGAGCGAATTCGTGCCGGTGGTGCTGATCACCAAGGCCACCACGGAAGCCTCGATCCGCGAAGCGCTGGAACTGGCGGTCGGAGACGGCGTCGTGCGCGAGAAACCGCAGGTGATCCGCATCGAACGGGCCTAGTTCGGGTCGAGCAGGCCGAACAGGCTCACCAGGGCGACGACCGCCGCGCCGAGGGCGACTTCGGCGATGCAGCCTCGCGCCAACGCGCGCCGCGCATTCGCCTTCTGCGCCAGTCGGGGCGCGAGGACATAGCGGTTGAACAGCGCCAGCGCGACCATCGTCGCGACCAGGACCAGTTTGGTTCCGAGCAGGAAGCGGTATGGCGTCGGCGCGAACGAACCGAAGCCGCTGGTCAACGCGACATTGACGGCCCCCGTCAGCGCGACCAGCGCGACGTCGAACTGGCCCCAGAACGAGAACCGCCGCATCGCCGTCACTGCGGCCGCGCTCAAGCTCGGATTGCGATAAGCCCTGAGGCTGAGCGCGAACATCGGCAGGCCGCCGAGCCACGCGGCCGTCGCCAGCAGATGCAGTCCGTCGTTGCCGCGATGGAGCGCGCCGAGCGCGCCGGCCTGCATCGCGGCGTGGTCGACGAGGCCGAGGCTCGCCAGCAGCAACGCCGCGCCGACGGCGAGCGGAAGCGTCGGACCGCCGCGGCCGAGCGCCAGCGCCGCGACGAGCGCGGCGGCGAGAACGAGCCGCCACAGCCACACCGCGCCGAATTCTGTGTCGGTCAGGACTGCGCTGATCGACCCAAGATCGAAGAACGCGCTCCAGTCGCCAACCATCGACGCCGCCTCGAGCGCGAGCCAAACGAGCGCGCTGAGCGCCGCGACCGGAATCGCCGCAGTCGCAATGGCGCGCGTCGCCGGTCGAAGCGCCCGCGCGAGATCGGGCGGCGCCAGCGCGACGACGAAGACCATTGCGCCGAACAGCGTCATCGCCGCGGCGAAATGGGCGAAGCGGCAGAGCGCGAGTGCGGCCTCCATGCCGCGCTGCTTGGCGGGGTCGCCGCCGCTGGCTGCTACATCCCCTTCATGCCCTTCATGTCCATGCCCTTCATCTCGCCGCCGGAGGCACCGACGCCGACGACCGCGAAGTCGAGCGTGACGGGGCCGGCATGCTCGAAGGTCAGCGTCAGCTTGGCGGTCTCGCCCTTGACCAACGGATGTTTCAGTTGGGTGAGCATGATGTGATAGCCGCCCGGCGCGAGCTTGACGTCGCCGTGGGCAGGGATCGCCAAGCCGTCCTTCAGCTCTTGCATCTTCATGACGTTGCCCTGCATCGACATCTCGTGGATCTCGACGTTGGCGAAATCCGCCGAGCCGCCGGTCAGCCTGTCGGCTTCCGCGCCGGCGTTGCGGATCTCGACATAGGCGGCGCCGACGTCGGCCCCTTTCGGCGTCGCGCGCGCCCACGGTTTTTCGATCGTCAAGTCGCCCGCCTTGATTTCCTGGGCGAGCGCCGGCGCGGCGACGAGCGACAGCGCGAGCGCCGCGGCGATGGCGTGAAAGCGAGTCATGGTTGAGTTCCTTCCTGGTTGCGGATTGGCGACGGCGCGCTCACGGCTTCACGGTGAACGAGAAGTCGCCTTGCGTGTGATGGGTGTCGGTCGAAACCGCGCTCCAGTGCACTGTGTAGACGCCGGGCGGCAACGGCTTAGCGATCGGCGCGACGAAGACCGTCGCGTCGCCGGGTTCGATCTTCGCCGCGCCGAGCATGATCGCCGCGCCGCCCGCGGCGGTCAGCGCAATCTTGGAGAATCGCGGTTCGACGCCTTCGCTGAACGTTAAGCGGATTTCGCTCGCCGACGTGACGGTCGAACCGACCGCGGGCGCCGCCTTGACGAGTTGCGCGTGGGCGAAAGCTGCTGTCGCGGCGAGGGCGAAAGCGACGGCGAGGGCGGTTCGTTGCATTGTCTGACGCATGGCGGGCCTCACGGGAACAGTGGTTTGCCGAGGGAGTTGGGGAAGATGTCGTCGAAGAAGAAGTGCAGCTCGGCGACCGCGCCGACGTTGCGGCCGCTGGCGCTGTTGACCGGGATCAGCGCTTCGACGGCGAGCTGCCACGTGTCGGCTTCGTAGATGACGCCCGGCTGGATCGTTCCGGTGGTGATCTGCGATCCCGGCGGAACATTGGCGATTGGCGTCGAGAAGGCGAACTCCGTCACTGGAACCAGTCGGCGCAGGAAGTCGTTGTCGATCTGGCCGATGTGCGAATTGTAGTAGGGCAGGCTGTACTGGATCGTGAAGCCCCAGTTCAGCGTCGTCGGGTTCTGCGACCCGGCGGTCCAGCTCTGACCGGGAATGGCGTCGCCGATTTCGGCGGTGATCGCCAACGGTCTCAAGAAGTTGAGGCTGGTCGGCAGGTCGCCGAAGCCTTTGCCGACGTCGAGGACGGGCTTGTAGGTGTTGAACGGGCTGTATTGCGCGGCCGTTCCGGTCCGGCCCCAGCTCACGTCGAGGCCGGCCGACGCCATGAACTCGCTCTGGGCGAGGCACATGACGTTGTACTTGAGCTCGGTGTCGAGCGGCCGCCAGCCATAACCGCCAGGGTTCAGCCACGTCCCGCCGTCGCTGAACGACAGCCCGAGCCCGGGCAGGATCGTCTTCGTCCAACTGAAAGTCGCGTCGAATTCGCGCGTGCCGTCGGAACCTTGCGGCTGCGACGTCAGAGTCGGCAGCGCCAGCTCGTCGCCGACGCCGGGATCGTCGATGCCGAGGGTTGCAGGAAAGATGCGGTCGCCGCACACGGCGTGCGCGAACGCGGGAGATAGCCAGAGAGCCGCCGCAACGCCGAATATTGCGCGCGCGACGCTTCGCCAAGTCGGGAAAAGCATGAGGATTCGCCTTGAAGTCGTGAGAGACGGGTTCGCCTGCCGCTGGTGACGGCGCGCGAGCGGATTTCACGTCAGGCGAAGAAAGGCGGGGCTCTGGGCTGGGCGAAACGGATCGCGCTCGCGCGCGGGAGCAAGAAGTGGGCATGGGTCGGCGGCGGACCGTCGGCGATCGTCAACCGTTCGGGCAGAGCGGGCGGCGGGGCGTCGAGCAGGGCGGCGTGCGACGCGAACTGGCACAGCGGACAACCCGCGTCGCAGTCGCCTGGCTGGCCGTCGCGCGTCGCCGGCGACGACCCGTCGTCGCTCTGCGTGCAGAGGATGGCGGCGGGACCGAAGGTCGCCCTGAGCTCCGCCGCGACGACCGAAAGGTCTTGGCGTTGCTGCGGATGGTGGTAGGGCAGCGCGACGAGCTGGGCGAAAACAGCGATCGCCGCAAGCAACGTCGCCAACCGCGGCGTCGTCCGCGCGCGACGGCCTTTCGGCTTTCGTTCTCCCGTTCTCGCCACCGGAAATCCTCACGGCGCGGCGTGAACCGCGACCGTCGGCCAAGTTAGAAGGGACGTTGGAGCGCCTGTCAATCGGGCCATCCGGATCTGCGCACGCGGCTGCGCCCGTCTAAGTCTTGGGCGTCAAAACTTGAATTGGTGGGCGCGCGCGGCCACGTCGCCGACGAAGCGGCGCGCTGCAAACGCACAGCGTGAATGTCATATCGCAGCCTGTTCAGGCGGCGCGACCGGCCAAGGTCCGTCATGCCCCGAACGACATATGGGCGCCAGGGGCGCGTTCGGCCGCTGGCGGATGATTCTCGCCCATTAGCGAGCCCCGGCCTCAGCGATGGCGCCGTTCGGCTATACTCGGTTGTTGTGGATGGTCATCATCGGCCGGCTGGCGTTTGGCGACACGCCGCCCGGCGCGGCTCTGATCGGGGCCGGCATCGTCATTGACTGTGGCGTCTTCCTGGCCTGGCGCGAGCGCAGCGGCAGGCGCTGAGGCGGCGGCGCTTGTGACCGCGGCGCGGTCGCCAATATGATGGTCTTGGTCGACAGGACGACGATGGAGCGTATGACTGCGGTCGTGACGGACCCCAGCGCAGCGGCGGCCACAGCGACGACGCTCAGCGTCGAACCGGCCGAACGCCTGGACCGGCCAAGAGCGTCGTCGTCGCTGACCGGCGTCAATGGCTGGCTCGCGCTCGGCGCCGCGCTGCTGCTGCACGTGGCGATTCTGGTTCCGGTCTGGCTGCAATTCGACTGGGCGCCGCGCCCGGCGCCGCCGAGCGAGGAAATTCCAGTCGAGATTGTCGTCGAACAACCGAAGCCGCAGCCTCAGCCGCAACCACAACCATCATCCGAGCCGGCGCTGCCAAAGCCGCCGATCGACCTTGAGCCCGCCCATGACGCGCCGCGCGCCGCAACCGAGGACAAGACGCCCCACGACGGAGCCGAACCGCACAAGAACGCCGAGACCAAGGCCGCTCCCGACCAGCCGCAAGTCGGCGAGAAGGCGGCTTCGAGCGACGCCGCCAAGACGGCCGAGCCGACCTCGGACCGTCCAGCGGAGGCGAAGGACGACGACGGACCGCAGAAGGCGAGCGACGACCCGCTCGCGCTCGCCGAGCCGCCTTCAATGGCTGTCGTGGCGCCCGACGCGCAAGTGAAGGTGGCGACGATGATCGGCCAGCCGCTGCCGACCTGGTCGAAGGGCAAACAATTCTCGACCTTCGAACCCGTGCCCGACGTTCAGTTCGGCGACGCCGCAGCGAGCCCGGTCGGCGGCGGCCAGGCCCAGACCACCTACCTGACGATCGTGTACGGGCTGATCATGAAGCATCTGCGCATGACCGACGAGGTGCGGTCCAAGGCCGAGCAGGTCGTCGGCGCGATCTCCTTCGCGGTCGACGGTCATGGCGACATTCTGCAGCGCAGCGTGACCGAGCCGAGCGGACTCAACGCGCTCGACGCGGCGGCGCTGGAGGCGGTGCGCGAAGCCGCGCCTTATCCACCGCCGCCGATGGGCATGCCAGTCGGAATGAAATTCACGTATGGAGGAAAGAGCGGGGGTTGAGGCGGCCGCGTCAACTTGCCATAAGGTCCGCCATGGCGAAGCTGAAGTTCAAACCTCGCAAACAAGTGGCGGCGCTCGCCATCCGTCGCGACCCCCTGGAAGGGCTGAGGGTCATGCTGGTCACGTCGCGCGGCACCAAGCGCTACGTCGCGCCGAAAGGTTGGCGGATGAAGGGCCGGCAGGACCACGACGCGGCGCAGATCGAGGCGCAGCAGGAAGCCGGCGTCGTCGGCCGCATCCACAAGAAGCCGATCGGCTTTTACGAATACTGGAAGCGCCTGAGCGACCATTTCGAACTTTGTCGGGTCAAAGTGTTCCTGCTCGAAGTCGAGCGCCAGCTCGCCGACTGGAAGGAGCGCGGCCAACGACAGGTCGCGTGGTTCGATCCCGACGAGGCGGCCGATCTGGTCGACGAACCGGGCATGAGCGCAATCATCCGCAGCCTGCCGAAGCGGTTGAAGGCGGCGCGCTAGGCGGTTTGCGTCACGCCGCCTTGGCGCAGGCTTGGCAGAGGCCTTGCATCTCGACCATCTGCCGATGCGGCGCGAACCCGGCGCGCTTGGCGGCGCGGGTCAGCAGAAGCGTGACTTCGTCGTCCTCGATCTCGTCGCTGCGGCCGCATTTCTCGCACAGCAGCAGCACGCCCTGGTGGGCGTGGCCGATATGCTCGCACGGCGCATAGGCGTTGCGGCTTTCGATCTTGTGCAGGAAGCCGTGCGCGAGCAAGAACTCGAGCGCGCGATAGACGGTCGGCGGCGCGACCGGCTTGCCTTCCTTGCGCGCCAGCGCGTCGAGGATCGCGTAGGCGCCGAGCGCGGCGCGGCTGCGGCCGAGGATGTCAAGCACGCTGCGTCGGGCCGCCGTCAGTTGCAGACCTTGCGCGGCGCAGGCGCGCTCCACTTCGGCCACCCAGGCCGACCCGCCGGCGCGGGCATGACTCGCCATCATCTCAACTCGCTTCCTTTGCCGCGAAGCGTAACACGCGTCGTGTGCGCCGTCGCGGGGGAGGGGGCTTGCGTATTGCGACGTTATAACATAACACGTCGCTCGCCGCGCTCCAAGCGGCGCCCTCTCGATCCAGGAGACCGCAATGCCCCGCAGCCCACTTGCCGCCGCCGCCTTCGCCGCTTCCGCGCTCGTCGCCGCGCCAGCGTTCGCCGACCCGGTGAAGGTCGTCGCCGCCGAGAACTTCTACGGCGACGTCGCCGGCCAGATCGGCGGCGCGAATGTCGCCGTGACGAGCATCCTCGCCAATCCGGACGACGACCCGCATCTGTTCGAGGCGAGCCCCGCCACCGCCAAGGCGCTTACCGACGCGAAGGTCGTCATCGTCAACGGCGTCGACTACGACCCGTGGATGGAAAAGCTGCTGAGCGCCAACAAAGCTGCTGGCCGCAAGGAGATTGTCGTCGCGCAGCTCGTCGGCCGCAAGGCCGGCGACAATCCGCATCTCTGGTACGAGCCCGACTATGTGAAGGCGGCGGCCAAGGTCCTCACTGCCGACCTCGACGCGATCGACCCAGCCAACAAGACGGATTATGACAAGGGCGAGGCACAGTTCCTCGATTCGCTGAAGCCGCTGGACGCCAAGATCGCCGACATGCGCAAGAAATACGCTGGGCTGCCGGTGATCGCCTCCGAGCCGGTGTTCGGCTATCAGGCCGGTCTGATCGGCCTTAAGGTCCATGACGAGAAATTCGCCCTCGCCGTGATGAACAACGCCGAGCCGACGGCGTCCGAAGTCGCTGCGTTCGAAAACGATCTGAAGGGCCACAAGGTGAAGGCGATGCTCTACAACGCGCAGGCGAGCGAGCCGGCGGTGGCGCGTCTGGTGCAGATGGCCAAGGACAACGCCATTCCGGTCGTCGGCGTTTCCGAGACCGAGCCGGCGGGTTCTACCTATCAGCAGTGGATGCTCGGGCAGCTCGATGCGCTCGACGCTGCGCTCGGCGGCGGGGCCAAGTGAGCGCTCTCCGCTTTGACGACGTGACCATTCGGCTCGGCGGCCGGGATATTCTCTCGGCCGCCAGCTTCGTCGTCGAGGACCGTGAATTCATCGGCATGCTCGGCGCCAACGGCGCCGGCAAGACGACCCTGATGCGCGCGGCGCTCGGTTTGACGCCGGTCGCCTCGGGGACGATCAGCGTTCTCGATCAGCCCGCCACGCGGGGAAACTCATCGATCGGCTACATGCCGCAGAATCGTGGGCTTGGCTTGGGCCTGCGTCTGACCGGCTACGACGTCGTCGCTAGCGCGGCGATCGGCGCGCGCTTCGGCTTCGCCCGTCTCGACAAGGCGAAGCGGCGCGAAATCGATTGGGCGCTCGATCACGTCGACGCGCGCGCTCTGGCGCGCCGCTCGATCGGCGAACTCTCGGGCGGCGAGCGCCAACGCCTGCTGCTCAGCCAGGCGCTGCTTGGCCGGCCGCGGCTGCTGCTGCTTGACGAACCGCTGATCTCGCTCGACCCGGCCCACCAGAAGGGCGTCGTCGACATCGCGCGGCGCCTTCGCGACGAGCTGAAGGTCGCCATCGTCTTCAGCGCCCATGAGCTCAATCCGCTGGTCAACGCGATCGACCGCGTGCTCTATCTCGGCGCCGGCGCAGCGGTGATCGGCCCCGTCGACGAAGTCGTCACCGGCCCCGTGTTGTCGCGCCTCTACGGCGCCGAGATCGAGGTGGTGCGCATCAAGGACCGCTTTTTCGTCATGGCCGGCGACGTCGAAGTCGAGCGCGAAGCGCATCGTCACGAGCATGGGCGCGGACATGCGCACGATCACGGCGACGCGCATGTTTGACTACGACTTCATGCGCACCGCTTTCGTCGCCTCTGCGGTCGCGGCGATTCTCGCCGGGACCGTAGGGTTCTTTCTCGTGCTGCGCGGCCAGACCTTCGCCGGCCACGCGCTGTCGCATGTCGGCTTCACTGGCGCGACGGGGGCGGTTTTGTTCGGGCTTTCGCCGCTCGGCGGCCTCGTCAGCTTCACGTTCGTCGCCGGAATCGCCATGGGCCTGTTCGGCGAGAAGCTCGCCGAACGCGATGTGGCGATCGGCATGATGCTTTCGTTGGCGCTTGGGCTCGGCTTGCTGTTCCTCCATTTCTACACTTCGGCGGCGACGCAGGCGGCGGCGCTGCTGTTCGGCAACGTGCTCGGCGTCGACAATTCGGCGTTGCTGACCCTCCTGGTGATGGCCGCAGCCAGCCTCGCCGCGCTCGCCGTCATTCTGCGGCCGCTGATCTTCGCTTCGCTCCAGGCCGAACTCGCCGAGGCGCGCGGCGTGCCGCTGCGCTTCGTCTCATCGGCGTTCCTCGCCATCGTCGCGATCGCCACCGCCGAATGCGCGCAGATCGTCGGCGTGCTGCTGGTGTTCACGCTGATGGTCGGCCCCGCCGCCGCGGCGCAAAATTTCTCCCGCCGCCTCGCCGTCGGCGTCGCGTTGTCGGCGGGCCTGGCGCTCGCCGA
>Ga0181529_10004372_pt1 | contig 15342 bp, 13 predicted proteins | sample PEATcosm2014_Bin_36_FD_119763 | JGI IMG/M metagenome (GOLD analysis project Ga0181529, IMG submission 119763) | Peatland microbial communities from MTU Mesocosm Facility, Houghton, MI, USA - PEATcosm2014_Bin10_30_metaG | ecosystem: Environmental > Terrestrial > Soil > Wetlands > Peat | place...
ATGCCCAGCGAGATGCCCGCCCTGCCGGCGAGTTCCCGCTGCGTAAGGCGGGACCCGCCGGTCGTGGCCTCGCTGATGACGTTGAGGACCGTCAATTCGCTGTCGTTGAAATCGGGTATGGAGCGTGCGGGCATGTTTTTCGGAAATGGGGGCCGCCCGGGGCTCGAAGCCCCGGTACGGCGAGGGAAATGTCGCGCGGCCTTTCGAGAGGCGGCCGAAACTCGCTCTCTCTTCCGGCGGCGTTATATGATCCGTCGAAAATCGTTCAATTAATGAACAAAACATTAGCACGCTATTCTGTCGGATTCAAGCCGCCTTAGGCGCATTGCCCTATTCACTTTATCGCCTCGACGAGGCGGTCGTTCTCTTCGGTCCTTCGCACCGCGAGGCGAACGAACTGGCCTCCTGCCGGGAAGCCTTCCTTGCCGGAGAGGTCTTTTATGAAAATGCGCTTTTCCTCGAGAAGCTTCGTCGCGAGCTCGCGCGAGCCCATCCCGTCGGTCAGGCGGCAAAGGAGGTAGTTGGCCTGGGAGGGGTAGACGGCGAAGCGGCCCGAGGCTTCGAGGGCGGCGGCGAAGCGCCTGCGCTCGGCGGCGAGGGCGTCGCAGGCCGCGCGATAGTCGGATTTGTACTTGTCGACTATCTGCAGGAAGAACTCGCCCAGGGAGTTGACGTTCCACACCGGGAGCAGCCGCCTGACGGCGGCGACCAGGGCGGTATCGCCCGAGGCGAGGACGCCAAGCCGTATCCCGGGCACTCCATAGCTTTTCGATATGCTCTTTATGACCGCGAGGGCGGGACGCGCGGCGAGATAGGCCTCGTCCAGGAGGGTAAAGCGGCGATCGGGATCGGCGAAATCCGCGAAGGACTCGTCCACGACGACTCGCTTGCCGGCGGCGAGGAGCCTGTCGACGAGGCCCTTGGTCGCCGCCTCGTCGAGGAAATGGCCGCTCGGGTTGTCGGGATTGACCAGGACGAGTATGTCGGCCTCGCGCATCGCTCCCTCGAGCTCGTCGGGCCGATACGAGAAGCCCTTGTCGGCGGTCGGAAAGGCCCGGACCCGGTCGCGCCCGAATCGCGAGGGGTACTCGTTGAAGGCCGGGCTCGCCATCGCGACGGTCCCGCCCATGAGCCGCGCCGCCGCGTCTATGAGCTCGGCGGCTCCGTTGCCCACGACCGCGCGCTCGGGCTCGAGGCCGAAGACTTTGCCCGCGAGGCTTCCCTGTATCGCCGCGCCGGAAGGGTATTGGGTGAGGAGCTCCCGGAAGCTCGTCGTCATCTCCTTGATCAGGCGCTTGGGGGGGAAATAGGGATTGACGAGATAGCAGTAGTCGAGGAGGCCCGGGAATCGCCAGTAGCCGCCGTAGCGCGACTGCATCCGCTCGAGCTTGCCCTCGCGCTCCGAGAATATGGTCTCGGCCACGGAGAGGTCGTTGGGATCGTCTATTTCGTACCATCTCTTGCCGCTCACCGGCAGGGCCTTGAAGCGCACGTCCTCGAGGAGGGCCAGGACCTTGAGCACCTGCTCGTAATAGCGGTTGTGCCCGAAGGCGGTGAGGTAGGCCTCGAGGAAGGGCAGGTAGTAGCTGGTCGAGAATTCGCGGGAGAATTTATAGATGTTGACGGTCTTGTAGTATTGCTCCACCCGCTTCCATTTAAAGGCCCTCTTTTCGATGACGCTGACGATATTGCGCTCCTCGTCGACCATCGTGACCGTGCCGTCCATCCAGGCCTCGAATTTCGAGACCACCGCGAGGTTGGGCTCGCCGTCCGCGAGCAGCCTCTCGAGTATCTGGTACTGGAAGATGAGGTCGCTCTCGAGGAGGAGGGTGTCGTCCGCGGCGAGGTACTCCCGCGCGAGCCAGAGCGAGTAGATGTTGTTGGTCGTCTCGTAGATTTCGTTGGTCACGTATACGAGGTCGATCTGGGGGTATCGGCCTTCGAGGAAGGCGCGAAGGCGCTCGGCCCTATAGCCCACCACCAGGATCACGCGCTTGATGCCCACGCGGATGAGGGCTTCGAGGGCCCGCTCGATCAGGGATTTGCCGTTCACCCGCACCATGCACTTGGTGCCGTCCTCGGTGTACTTGCCGAGCCGCTTGCCCATTCCCGCGGCGAGGATCATAGCTTGCATTTTGAACGAAGATAGCACGGATGGCCTGATCGAACAAGGCGAGGCCCCGGGCCTTATTCCACGCGGAAGCGCTCGCCCATGGCGGCGAGGGCCTCCCTCCCCTCGATGCCGAGCTTGCGGCAGGCCGAGGAGATGGCGTTCCGTATCGTCGATACGGCCACCCCGTTCTCCGAAGCCAGCTCCTTGACCGTCTTGCCCAGGATTCGGCCCCTGACGACCTGCTCCTCGCGCCTGTTGAGCCCATAGCGCGAAAGCTTCAGCACGGGCTTCTTGGGGGCGAGGGCGGAGAGGAAGCGTCCTTTGGCCAGGCCATAGACGAGGATCGAGTAGACCGCGGCGCTGATCAAGGCCGGTACGAGGGCGATGGCAGGCTTCCTGGATGCCGCGACGGGGAGCACGAGAAAGGCGAAGCCGATCCCCGCGAGAATGGGCGCCTTGATCATTGCGTTGCGGAAAAACCAGCCTCTGCGGAAGAGGATGATTACCCCCACGGCGGCGAAGCCGAGTCCGTAGAAGCAATTGAGGGTGGCGACGGTCTCCACCGCCGCCAAACCGTAAAATAGCCCGGCCTGGAGCGGGCCGAGGAAAGAGAAAAAGGCTGTCGCCAGAAAGAGGAGGGCGAAGGCGAGATAGACGGGGCTCAGGAAAAGCTCGTCGGGCTCCGCGCAGTCGGTGATCGCCAAGCCGGCTTGGATCATGATCCCTATCAAGCCGAAACCCCGTTGAAAACCCTCATTATGTTTATTTCTCGATTTCATTTGTTTTTTTATTCGGTATTTTCCCCCGGCTGTCAAGTCTCATTTCTTTCTATTTTTCAATAAATCGGCGAAAGGATTGTAGGTCATCCCGTCGTCCTCCTTCTCGCGCCGAGGCGCCGGGGGGGGCGCGGAGAAAGGTTTTCGCGCCGCGACTACCCGCCGCGGAGCAGCGCCGGAAGCCCGGTTACTGCCCCTTTCGGGTAAGGCTCCCCCTGCCGCGGCCGGCGCGGCCTCGCGCCGCTGCTGCGTCCCTTCCTTGGGCGCGCCCGTGGGCACGCTTTTAAGCTCGCTCTTGAGCACGCTTTTAAGCGCGCTCTTGAGCGAAAGGCCTATGCGTTTCCTCGCCGCATCTATCGATATGATGCGGAATTCCCGAACGTCTCCCACCTTGAGCACGTCCATCGGATCCTTGACGAAGCGGTCGGACATCTCGGAGACGTGGATAAGGGCGCTTTCCTTGATCCCTATCTCGACGAAGGCGCCGAAATCGACGACGTTCTTCACCTTGCCGGTCACTTCCATGCCTTCGACGAGGTCCTCGAACCTGATCACGCCTTTCTGCAATACGGGCTTGGGGAAGCCTTCGCGGGGGTCGCGATTGGGTTTCTTGATCTCGGCGATGATGTCGTTCAGCGTGGCGTCGCCCGCTCCGTACTTGGACTTCAGCTCCGAGCGCGCTACGGAAGTCGGCTCGCCGCCCGACCGCACCAGCTCGAGTATTTCCTGGGCCAGGCTGTAGTTCTCGGGATGGACCCAGCTGTTGTCGAGGACATTGCCGCTCTCCGGTATCTTGAGGAAGCCTGCGCACTGCTCGAAGGTCTTCTCCCCCATCCCCGGAATGCGCATGAGCTGATCGCGGCCGGTGATGGTCCCGTTGGATTCCCGGTACTTGACGATTTTCTTGGCGGTGCCCGAATTGATGCCCGAGACGTACTTGAGCAGGGAGGCGCTGGCCGTGTTGAGGTTGACGCCGACTTGATTGACCACCGAGCCCACTACCTCGTCCAGGGTCTCCGAGAGGCGCTTCTGGTTTACGTCGTGCTGGTACAGCCCGACGCCGATGGACTTGGGGTCTATCTTGACGAGCTCGGCGAGGGGGTCCTGCAGGCGCCGCCCGATCGAAATCGCCCCGCGGACCGTGAGGTCGAGCTCGGGAAACTCGTCTCGGGCGACGTCGCTCGCCGAGTACACCGAGGCGCCGTCCTCGTCGACTACGGTGAACTCGCAATCGAGGCTTCCCTCGGCGATGGCGGCGGCGACCACTTCCTGCGTCTCGCGGCTAGCCGTGCCGTTTCCTACGGATATGAGCCGGAGCGCGTGCTTGCGCACCGACTCGGCGATGGCCTTCTTGGCGGCCTCGGGGTCGCGCTCCTGGTAGATGAGGAAATAATCGAGGAACTTCCCCGTCTCGTCCAGGGCCGCGCACTTGGTGCCGGTCCGTATGCCCGGGTCTATGCCGAGGACGCGGGTGCCCTTTATGGGCGGCTGCATGAGGAGGTTGCGCAGGTTCTCGGAGAAGACCTCTATGCCGTGCCCGTCGGCTCGCTCGCTCGCCTCGGTCCGGATTTCCCGCAGGACCGCCGGTCCCAGGAGACGCCTGAGCCCATCGTCTATCGCCTCGCGATGGTAGCGGTTGAAAGTCCTCGTCCGCGCCTGGAGCAGGCCGACGGCGCCCTCCTCGTCGACGGAGAGGCTCGCCTCGAGCTCGCCCTCGCGCTCGCCGCGGTTGATGGCGAGGACGCGATGAGGCTTGAGCGCGGACAGGGGCTCCGAATAGTCCCAATACATCTGGTAGGTCGACTGCGCCTTCTTGGATTCGTCGCCCAGGCCCCTGACCTTGAGCGAGCCGCCGGAGACGTAGAAGCGCTTGACCGCGGATCGATTATCCGGGTCCTGCGAGAGCCGCTCGGCCAGTATGTCCATCGCCCCCTGCACCGCGTCCCGCGCGGTCGGGACGGCCAGCTCCGGCGTCTCGGCATCGGCCTCGCGGACGAAGCTCGGCGCGGCCTCGTCCACCGCGGCTTCGTCGGAGCTTTCCATGATCTCGGCCAAGGGACCGAGTCCCCGCTCGAGGGCCAGCATGCCCCTCGTCTTCTTCTTCTTCTTGAAGGGAATCCAGATATCCTCGATCTCCGAGAGCGTCGCCGCCTTGCGGAGGTTCGCGTATAGCGCCTCGTCGAGCTTGCCCAAGGCGAATATGCCGCGAATAACCTCGAGACGGCGCTCCTCGAGGGCCTTGCCCGACTCGAACTTATGGGCGGAGTCTCGCACCTGGACCTCGTCCAGGCTCCCGGTGCGCTCCTTTCTGTAGCGGCTGATGAAAGGGATCGTGCAGCCCTCGCCGACGAGGGAGACGACCGCCGATACCTGATTCGTCTTTATCCCGAGCTCGGAGGCGATCTTGTCCATGATGGCTATCTCGTCGACCTTGAGATCGGCGATGGCGCTTTCGGTCAATTCCATGGCGGTTACGGTACGGGCTCGCGCGTAAAAAAGCAATAGAGGCGATTTTAAAAACTTAGCCTCTTCGCGACTGCCTTGTCGCGAAAACTTGTCTTTGACATTATGGATATAATGGCTATAATAACTCCAATCGTACCCAGGAAGGCCTATGGCAAAGAGCATCAAGAAAATCCGCATCTTTTCCGCGCTCGAAGTCGCTAACCTCTGCGGCGTGGTCAATCAGACCGCCATCAACTGGATCCGCAACGGCTATCTCAAGGCTTTCACCACTCCGGGCGGTCAGTATCGGATCTACGCCGAGGACCTCATCGGCTTCCTCGATTCGCGGGGAATGCGGGTACCGCCCGGGCTCGAGGTATACTTCAAGGAAGACGTCGACTGGAACGCGGTCCTCGTCGTCGACGACGACGCCGAGCTCAACGACCTCCTCAAGCGCTGGTTCGTGCGCAAGCTCGTCGACTTCGCGATCCATCAGGCCTTCGACGGCTTCGAGGCGGGGCGCCTCCTCGCCGAGAAGCGTCCGGGATTCGTCGTTCTCGATATAGACCTGCCCGGCGTGAACGGCCATGCCCTCTGCCGTAGGATCAAGGAGGACCCGGGCTTCGGCAAGCCCTTCATTATCGCGATGACCGGACTCGACCGGCCGGAGGAGGCGCAGGCGATGCTGGCCGAGGGCGCTGACGCCTTCTTCGCCAAGCCCCTGGACTTCGACGCGGTCGCGGCCACCGTGGCCGATTTCGCCGCGAAGGCGAAGGCCAAGGATGCCTAGCAAGGGGCTGGTACTCGTCGTCGAGGACGAGGATGCCATCCGATTGAGCCTCCGCGACTACCTCGCGCGGAAAGGCTACGAAGTCCTGGTGGCCTCGGACGGCGTGGGCGCCCTCAAGCAGCTCCTCGATTTCGACGTCGACCTTATCGTTTCCGATTATCGGATGGACGTCCTCGGCGGCGATTATTGGATAAAGTTCCTCCGCAAATATTGCTCGGCCAAGCGAATCATAATCACGTCCGGCTTTCTCAGGCCGGATTTCGAGATTCCCTTCGACGTCATCTACAAGCCCTTCGACTACCAGGATCTCGAAGCGCGCATCGCCGCCCTCATGGAGGTTCCTGCTGGCGGGCGAAGCTAGGAAAGGGGAATCGGCCTTCCGCGCCACGATCTCCGGCAGCGTTCAAGGCGTGGGCTTTCGCTACTATGCCCGCCGGGAGGCCCTGCGGCTGGGCCTCGTCGGCTGGGTGCGAAACCTTCCCGACGGCGACGTCGAGCTCCTCGCCGAGGGCGAGGCTTCCGCCCTGGCCTCCTTCAGGGAATGGCTCGAGGAAGGTCCGCCGGGCGCCTGGGTTCGGGGCGTCGCGGCGGAGAAACGCGCTCCGACGGGGCGATTTTCGGATTTTTCCATCCAATAACCGCCTGGCTCGGCCCTGATCTCCTCGATTTTTGCCTTTTTGGGCCTCTTGCGATAGGATGTATGCCGATACTATATAAGGCAAAGTATAACATTCGGGGGCTTTTATATGGCATCGCAGCGTGTCTCGGACTTCCTGACCTCCCTACCGAAGACCGAGATACATATCCATGCCGAGGCTACCGTAAACTTCGACAGCTATTTCAAGCTCAATCAAAAATATCGGGCCGATCCTTCGCTCAAGACCCCGGCGGATTTCCGCAAGCTCCTCGACATGGATAGCCTCGGCGTCATGATCAAGAATTTTTTCTATTTGCAATCCCTCTTCCGAGCTTCCGAGGATTTCGAGTTCGTCGTGGCCGACGTGGACGCCTACGCTCGCCGAAACAACATCCGCTATATGGAACTCTTCGTCGCTCCCTCCATGGTCCTCAAGCAGGGAGGGGTCGACTTCGACGGCATCATGGATCCCCTCATCGAAGGCTTCACCGCCCTCGCCGCCCGCGGCGGCCCCGACGTCAGGCTCCTCATCGACGTGTCGCGCAGCTTCGGCCCCGACAACGCCGCGCGCAACCTCAACTACCTCCTGGGCTACATCTCTGGCAAGCCCAACGACCGCATCATCGGCATCGGGCTCGGCGGGCAGGAAATCGGCAATCCCTGCATCGCGTATAAGGACGTCTTCGCCGCCGCTCGCGAGGCGGGCCTCCATACGGTCGCGCACGCAGGCGAGGAAGTCGGCCCCGAATCCATCCGGGACGCGGTCCTCGAGCTCGGCGCAGAGCGCATAGGCCACGGGACCTCGGCGATCCAGGATCCCTCCCTCATGGACCTGCTCAAGGAGCGCGCCATCCCCCTCGAGATTTGCCCGACCAGCAACGTCGTCACGGGCAAGTACGTCCGGCGCTACGAAGAGCATCCGATCAAGGAGTTCCTGAGGCGCGGCATCGTCGCCACCCTCAACACCGACGATCCCGTCCTCTTCGACGTGGAGCTCGACGACGAGTACGAGCGCGCCTCGGAGAGGATCGGCCTCGGCGAGGCAGGCGCGGTCGCCCTCCTCCGCAACGGCGTTCGAGCCACTTTCATGGGCGATGAGGCCAAGGCCGCCGCTATATCCGAGCTGGAGGCCGCGCTTAAGGCCGCTTCCGTCAAGGGCTGATCCCCAGGCAGAGATGGCCGGCTCGCTTCGGGAATGGCTGGGGCGGACGGCGCGCCGAATCGCTACCGACGCGACCTGGGCCTTCGTCGTCGTGATGGCCCTCTCCCTCGGCTCGACCTTCTTCTCCATCCGCTACCTGAGCGGCCTCGAGAGCGACCTGGGCGAGCTCTACGAGAACGACATCAAGGGACAGACCTACGCCCAGAACGCCTACGTATCCCTTCTCGGAATGGAATCCGAGCTCAAGGACCTGATCATCTCGGACGGAGACGACGAGAGGAAGGCCTCGGCCGCCGCCCTGCGATCCGAGAGCGCCTCGCTCCGCTCCCTCGTGCTCAAGGCGACCCCCACCATCGACTCGGCCAGGTACCGGACCTTGATCGGCAAATCCAAGGCCGACGTCGCCGCATTCATAGGCCTCATCCAGAAGGGCATCGAAGGTTCGGAATCGGCGGCGCCGACGGCCGAGAGGGCGAAATCCCTCCTCGCGGGCATAGGGCCGAGCCTCTCGGCCCTCCGGAAGGACCTGCTCACGCTCAACGAAATCAAGAGGAACGCGAACCGCAGGGTGATAGCCGACGTCAGGCTCCAATTGAGGATCTCTCTCGCCGTCACGATCATGATCCTCGCAGTCTCGCTGGCGGTCCGAATCTTCCTCTTTCGCTCGTCTCGGCGCTCGTCCCGGTCGGCGAGCGGCCGGCAGCCTCTACCGCCGCCCGACCGAGAGGAATTACAATGAGAAGCCGTCTTCGAAGGAGGCTGCCATGGATTATCAGATCGTCGCCGTTAAGGTAGGAAACCGCGAAGGCGCGGCTCAGGATATGCAGCGGATCCTGACCGCCCATGGATGCGCCATCAAAGTCCGACTGGGTCTCCATGACATCCCGCCCGATGCCTGCTCTCCCGCCGGCCTCGTACTCATGGAAGTCGCGGGAGAGGAACCCGAAATCCGGGAGATGGTTAGGGAGCTCGACGCCCTGCCGGAGACCAGCGCCAAGTACATCGTCATTTAGCGCTTCGGTGCCCGGGGACCGGGCAACGAATCCCTATGTTCGCCGATAGCCAATTAGCAACTTTCTTGTATATAGCTAATATATAATATATACTTATAGTATGAAGAGTGTCCTCGCGGAGCGAAGCTGCCCTCGCGTCGAGGCGGCCTTTTCCCTCCTCTCGAGGAAGTGGACGGGGCTGATAATACGCGCGCTCATCTCCAGTCCCCTGCACTTCTGCGAGCTCGAAAAGTCGCTGCCCGCCCTCAGCGCCCGCGTCCTCGCCCTGAGGATGCGCGAGCTGGAAGACTCGGGCATCGTGCACCGCGGGCTGTCCGACTCCTCTCCGCCGAGGGCGCGCTACGAGCTGACCGAGAAGGGAAGGGATCTCGAGCCAGTGATCGCGGGCATCGCCGCCTGGGCGACGAGATGGGAATAGCCACTTTCCGCCGGCCTGGGCAAGGCCCTTATGGCCGGACCGGGAAGGAGAGGGCGACGCTGAGGCCGGGCGAGGGCTTCCCCGGGTCGGCCTCGCTTATCGAGAGCCGTCCGCCGAGCTGCTCCGCGAGGGAATACACCAGGGTAAAGCCCATCGAAGCGGAATTCGACGGATCGAATCCGGGCGGCAGGCCCGTGCCCGCATCGCGCACTTCCAGCCGTCTCGCCGTTTCCGAGCGGCCGTAGGAAACGTAGATATCGCCTGCGCGCCCGTAGGGATATGCGTATTTGAGCGCATTGGTCAAGAGCTCGGTGGCGATCAGGCCGAAGGGAATGGCCTCGTCTATGGGCAGGCTGTCGGATTGGGCCGCCACGCGCATCTCGGCTTCGCCGTAGCTCTGGGTTACCACGCCGACGATGGCTTGGAGATACTCGGCCGGGTCGATCGACGAGAAATCCCCGGAGCCGTAAAGGAGTTCGTGGAGCTGAGCCATCGATTGGATGCGGGCTTGCATGTCCACGCCCATGTCCCTATCCGCCTCGTCGCGGAAGGAAGCCTTCTGCAGCGATATGATGCTCGAGATCACCTGCAGATTGTTCTTGACTCGATGGTGGATTTCCCGGAGGAGGACTTCTTTTTCGGCGAGCGAGCTTCGCAGGAGCTTCTCGGCTCGCTTGCGCTCCGTGATGTCGCGCGCGATCGCCTGTTGCGTTCCGTCCGCGAGCCTTCCCGCGCTCATCTCGACGAGGAAGACGGATCCGTCCTTCCTTTTCATCATCCGCTCGAAGCGCAGCTTTTCGCCCGCATCGATCCTCTCGAGGCGCGTCCTGCCCTCGTCGCGAGCCTCTTCCGGGTACGTGTCCAAAATGCTCATCCGAACCAGCTCTTCGCGCGCATATCCCAGCATCTCGCAGATCTCCGAGTTGACCATGAGGAAGTTGCCTTCTGCATCCAGGAGGAAGATGCCGTCCACGGCCTTCTCCAGGATGTCCCGGTAGCGCTGCTCGCTCCTGCGCAGGTTCTCCTCGATCGCCCGGAGATCCTTGAGGAGGGCATCCTTCGCGCCGGCTACGGCCCTCCCCTTCTCCTCGGCCAGTCTCCGCTCCGCGACTTCGGCGCTCAAGCGCGAATTGGCGGCGGCGAGGTCGCTTTGCTCTTTGACGAGGATAGCGAAAATGGCGACCACCACCGCGACGTAGCCGTAGGCCGTGAGCCAGGCGTAGGGCAGGACCGACTCGTTCAGGTGGACGACGTCGTTGCCCCCGGTGACGATGATGACGGCGAAGGCGGCAAGGAGGGGCAGGACGTAGCGATTCCCTTTCTTGACGAGGGCGAAGGCGAGAAGCCCCATGTCGACGAGGATCTGCGGGACGATGAGATAGTTCATCGCGTAGCCGAACCATGCCAGGATCGTCTCCTTCGATCCCCGCGTCATCACGAGGCCGGCGGCGGCGGCGCCCAAAGCCAGGGACACGAGGGGGAAGACCCGGCGCGCGTTTAGGACCGAGGTGAGCTCGCAGCAGAAGACCAGCATGAGGGATGACATCAGCACGAGGCCGCCCTTGGACAGGGCCTCCAGCAGGACCTCGTCGTTCGCGTCGTAATGGATGGTCACGCCGAGATAGGAGAGGCAGAACGAGGCGCACATGAGGCTGAAGACGAGATGCTTTGGATAGCTTCGTCCCGACACGAAAAAGAGCGCGAAGAAGTACAGGCCGATTATCAGCACCAGGACGAAGGCGCCTTGGATCAGGTTGATCCCGATGAAATTGCGCAGGAAGACCGCCGCGTCTACCGCTGCCTTGCGGTCGATGTAAATCAGATCGAGCCCCCAGGTTTCGTAGCGGGGGTAGGCTTCCAGCACGAGCGCGTTCTCCGCGTCTCCGTAGCGCAGCAGGTCCGGCGACAGGTACACGGAGTCGACGGCCCGAAGGCTCGAATTGTAATGGCCGCCTTCGTAGCGACCCTTCGCGAAGATCTCGACGCCGTTGAGATAGAGGCGGTACGGATACTCCGCGAGGCCCATGTACAGGGACAGGTCCCTGCCCTCGAGGGAGGGATCGACCCGGAAGCTCGCCTTGAAGGTATACATCCTCGGAGACGAGCTCGTCCCCGAGGGGAGCGCTCCCCCCGAGTAGCGTCGAACGCCCGGGCTCGTATCGGAGAGATCGAGGTGGCTGCGTTCCGCCCGCGGCGATTCCAGGAGGAGGAAATCCCTGAATTCGAGGGGACCGTCTCGGCCTGTGAAGAGTCCCTCCGCCGCGATGCCCCAGGCGGAGGCGAGCGCGGACATCGTCGCCAAGCCGACCAGCATGCGCAATACCCGGATACTCATATGGTTGCCCGCCCTGATGCATCGAGCTGAGCTCGTCGCTTCGTGCTCCTATAGTATCGGAAAAGGCCATGCGGCGCCTCTTCGAAATCGGGATACTCGGAGCAAGGGCATGCCGAGTCGCCCCCTGAAGGGCGATCGGGCGCTCGGCATTTCGATCTTCCCGCTAGGACGGACTCGAGCCCTTTTTCGCGAAGATCGACTTGTAGGGCATTAGCATGAGCGCTGGAAAGTCCCGTATCATCCCGCGATAGACCGCGGGTATCGAGGTTATCCAATAGCCGAGCCATACGGCGATGCGTTTTAAGGGATGGCGTTGCGGGAAGTCGTAGACGCCCTCCCTCTTGTAGGCCCGATGGTCCCCCTTGAAGACGATTCGAAGCTCGTCGTAGATATCGTCGCGGAAGATCTTCATGCCGCCCACGCCGAGGAAGGTGGCGGGCTTCATCTCGCCCGAGGCGAGCGCCGTGGCGCAGCGTTCCGCCGCGGCGTCCAGGAGAGCGTCGAGCTCGGGGCCCGTGTCGACCTCGTCGGAGACGAAGTCCACGAGATTCCCTCCCTGCCACTCCACATAGCCCGTAAGCGTCTGGCGGAGGTTGTCGAGCCTCGAGAGGGGCCCCGACAAGAGGAAGAGGAACTGCTTGCCCCTCAGGACGGCCTGGTGCGTGTTGAAGAAGGCGCGGTCGAGGAAGGCCTTCCACCGCGCGGACAGGGCGCGGTCGCGCGTCGTGCCGGCGAAGACGAGAAGGTCCGCCGTCGCGACCTTCGACCTGAAGGCGTCGATGAAGCCGTCCTTGCCTTCGTAGGCGCAGCGGTTGGCCTGGCCGCATTTCAGGCAGCCCAGGCATCCGCCCTTCATTCCCATTTCCTCGAGCGCCAGTACCTCGACCTTCGTACCGCGCGCCGAGACGGCTCCGGCGAAGCGCCGGGCCATCGCCCCGACGGCGAGCTCGGGGTAATCGACGAGGACGAGGGTTTTCTTGCCACCCGCTTCATCGTCCGGTTTTCTGCCCGCGGTTCCGGTTTCTTCGAAGGCGGAAGCGCGGGGAGGCTCGTGCTTCGGCAGGGGAGCGCTGCGCCGGGGCATGGGGAGCCTTTCCTCCGCCGCCTTGGCGAGGCCCTGGGCGAAGACGAGGAGCTGCCTTCTGCACTCGCCCTTCCGCAGATCGTCCATCTTCGGCGAAAAGGAACCCGTGAAGGCCATTCCAAGATCCTCCGAGACTTCGCGGATGTACTGGTGCGCAGTATTGTCGAAGAAATGGATCGAGGTCGAGAGCGAGGCGGCGTACTTCCCGGCGAAGGAGCCCTCGACCCCGCGCTCCCGAATCAGCTCGATGAAGCGCTTGTACTGCGAGCAGACCGTGAACACGTAGAGAGGGAAGGCCCACAGTACGGCATCGGCCTCCTTCACCGCCTCGATAACCTGGGCGAATTTCCCGTCGTCGCGCTCGAGCGCCCCGATGCGCGACGCGATCTGCAGCGTCCGCACCTCGTGATCCGGCAAGTTCTCCGCGATCCAGCGGACGTACTGCATCGTCACGCTGGTCTCGCCCTTGGGGCTCCCGCCCAATACCAGTATCTTCATTCGAGCCTCCATTCCGGCGCGTCTCGCGCCCGGGGAACGTCGGGCCGCTACGCGCGCGCCCTCGTTCCCGCGATATTCGGGCGCCCGGATCGTTCCGCGGCGCCCAGCTCATCGAGAGACTCCCGGCACCAGGCCCCGAGGCTCTCGTAGTAGCGCTTGCCGTAACGGAGGGTCATGAGCTGGAAGCGGGCCGTGCGGCTTTGCCTCCCCTCGCCCTCGACCTCTTCCTGAAGGTGCTTTTCGGTCGCGTTCAGCTCGTCGATCGCGGCTCGGCAAGCCTCCTCCTGGGCCGCGAGCATCCCTGACAGGTTCTTGGCCTTCGCCCTCGCCCCGAAGAAGACCTTGAGCAGGAGCTCGATCCTCAGATTGGGCGGATTCGGGGTTTCCGCGAGCCAGGCGACGAGGGCCTCCCTGCCCTTTGCCGTGATCGAGTATATATGCTTCCCGGGCCTTCCCTCGACCGATGCCTGCTCTTCCTTGGTAGCCAGGCCCTCGTCCTGCAGGAGCTTCAGGGTCGGATAGATGTGCCCGTAGTCCTCTTTCCAGAAGTGGGCGATGCTGATCGCCGACATTTTGCGTATGTCGTAGCCCGACATCGGAGCGCAATCGAGCATGCCGAGGATGGCGAATTTGGTTCGGTTTTCTTTAGGCATATCATGAGAATATATACCTTTTTGATATATGTCAAGTTGAGATGGTATAAACGGCGATCCCGAAAGATCCGAGGAATCTCGACGGATATGCGGGAATCGCGGTATAATCCGATCCGGAACGACCGGAAGGCGGAAACCCCGAGGATCGCGGCCATGCCGGCCCTCGAGCGGGACCCGAGTCGGTTCCGAAGGGATTATTCATAATGAAAGGGCGCAATAGGTACTATCGACTCGATCCGAAATCGATCCTGGCTTTCCTCCTCGCTTCTCTCTCCTTCGGGGCATTCGCCGACATAGTGGTCGGGAACGGACAGGTCGAAACCGAGAATCGGGAGCTGCCGGCCTTCAGGGCCATCGACGTCGGCGGCGCGGCGACGCTCAAGGTGCATCGCGGCGCGCAGAGGATCGAGATATGCTCCGACTCGAATATCCTGCCGTATATCACCACGACCGTATCGGGCGGGGAGCTGACTATCGGCCTCAAGCCGCTCACGAGCATCATGGGCTCGACCGCTATGCGATTCGATATCACCGTGCCGGAGCTCGAGGGCATACGGCTGTCGGGCTCGGGCCAAGCCTATATCGACCCCTTCGACGGCGATTCCTTCTCCGGGGTCGTCTCCGGTTCCGTCAGGGTAAAGGCCCCCGGTCTCGCCTATTCGAAGGCCTCTCTCTCCTTCTCCGGCTCGGGCGCGCTCGATTCGACGGTGAAGGCCGAAACTCTCGACCTTCGATGTACCGGCTCGGGCGCCCTGCGCCTTTCGGGGAAGGCGGACCGCGCTGAGATCGCCGTCTCGGGTTCCGCCGACATAGGAGCGCGCGACCTCGCCGTCCAAGAGGCGCGCGTCGAGATCAGCGGGTCGGGCAAGGTCGAGCTAAGGGCGGTGGAGAGCCTCGACGCGGATATTAGCGGATCGGGGTCGATAAAGTATTGGGGCAGCCCGAGCGTCTCGCAGCGGATAAGCGGATCGGGACGGATCTCGAGGGCCGACGGCTGGCCGAGCCGGGACGACATTCAAGCGGAGGCGCCATGAGAGCCGCATTGCTCATTATCGATCTTCAAAAAGCCTACTATCGGGGCGACATGAAAGCATCGATGGATAAGGCCTCGCATTACATCAATGCCGTCATTCCGGCCTTCAGGGAGAGGAGCCTGCCCATCGTCTGGATCCAGCACATCGATGGCGACGATGGCGCGGTGCCCGGTACTGAAGGTTTCGATTTCATAGATAGTCTTGCGCCAGGGGCCGAGGATCATAGAGTCCAGAAGAAATACAACAATAGTTTCAATAAGACCGACCTGAGGGAAATACTCGAAAAAGAAAAGGCCGATATCGTCCTCATCTCCGGATTCTGCGCGGAATATTGCGTCCTCTCGACCTACAGGGGGGCATTGGACGAGGACCTTACGCCGATCC
>Ga0181529_10004376_pt1 | contig 15337 bp, 8 predicted proteins | sample PEATcosm2014_Bin_36_FD_119763 | JGI IMG/M metagenome (GOLD analysis project Ga0181529, IMG submission 119763) | Peatland microbial communities from MTU Mesocosm Facility, Houghton, MI, USA - PEATcosm2014_Bin10_30_metaG | ecosystem: Environmental > Terrestrial > Soil > Wetlands > Peat | place...
CCAGGCCCGCAATGCGAATGGGGATCTCGGCCTCCAGTTGGTTGGTGCGGGCGTTCAGGATATCGATGGAATCCTGGTTGGCGTTGGACACGAAAACCTGTCCGGCGGTGGCGCACAGACCCGAGGGGCTGCTTCCCCCCACAATCGTCCGGCCATCGACGGTTGTGCCGACAGGGAGTCCTGTGCGAACGAAGGCGACCAACTTGGCTGCGGCCGGCTGCGAGACGTCCAGCACTGCAACCGAATTGGATTCGGGAGCATTGGGATCGCCCAGACCGGGGACCTTCACCGTTCCGCCGGCCCTCTGGCGCGCGGCGCCTTGGGCGGCTTCCGCGCTGGGGAAACCAAACGCCGGGAACGGCAAGCCGGTGGAGCGGGTCTCGAGCGGATCGGCGCCGGGGAGCAAGGCATACGTCAACATTCCGACATTGGTCACATAGAGTTTTTGACGGTCCGGGGAGAGCGCCATGGCGAAGGGGAGGCGGCCCACGGGGACGGATGCCACCACCTGGCGGGTGCGGCCATCGATCACGGCGACGCGATGGTTCGCCTGGTCGGCGGCGTAGAGAATGTTGCGCGCGAAGTCGAAGGCCAGGTCGCCGGTAAAGCTGTCGTGGAAGCCTCCCTGGTTGATGTCGATGATGCGGCGGCGTTCGTCGTGGGAGTCGAACAGGCTGATGCGTCCGGTGTTTCCTTCGGAGACGTAGACATTGTGGTCGCCGGAAAACGCGAGGCCGGTGGAGACGCCACGCCAGGCGTCTGCACCGGGTTGCGGGTCGCGCAATGGCGAATCCGGCTGGGCGGAGGGAGCCACATTTCGGACTTCCCAGTTATCGCGCACGCGCTCCATGATGGTGAGCGACGCGCGCCACGGTCCAAGATTGGCGGTTACGATCTCGCGCCCCGAGGGACTGACGGCCAATCCAAATGCTCCAGGACCCGTGGCGTACAGGCTGCCAAGTGGCGCAATGATCCGGCCGCCGGGTAAAACCGACGCACCCGTATGCCGCAGGGGAGGCCGCACTCCCGCCGGAGGGGCGTAGAAGGATTGCGCACCCAGGGAGGCGACTAGTGTGAAGAGCGCCAATGGCGGTCGCCGCATGGCGTGCACCCTTTCATCATATAACTCTCTCAGGGCGAGGGATTTATACCGGCCGACCCGCTTGAGCCGCCGCCGCAACCGCCAGTGCCTCCGCCGCCCCCGCAACCGCCCCCGCCAGCGTGGTGGCGGAAAAGTTTGCGCACTGTGTAAAACCGTCCCGAAGGATTTCCCCGATACCGACCCGGAATCTGCCAGGGATACTCCACCTGGTACGTAGCAATGGGCTAACTAAAGCGTTACACTTAGGCAACCTGGGACGCAGTAAAATGGATGTATCAATTGGCACGCCAAGTGCTGCTCTGGATGCTGTGAGTGTGAGGGTGCGATGAAGTACCGTAGTCCATTCGTTTCGCTACAGGTGATTCCTCTGGTCCTGACTTTGTCAGGCTTCGCTGCTAGTGCGGGATCGCCGCCAGCCCAGCAGCCAGTTCCGCCGGCGGTATCCGAGCAGGCACAGAAGCAGCCACCCAAGCCCGAAAGCAAAGAGAGCAAAGAGAAGGGGACTGCCCTCACCGGTTGCATGGATGAACAGGAAGGGCATTATGTGCTGATCGACGCTCGGAATCTGTCGCCGATCGCCAATCTGGAAGCCGACGGTTTCCCAACCGAAAGCTTCGCAAAACATCTGGGACACAAAGTGACCGTACGAGGGACATCAAGCTCGGGCGGCGCGCGGCTCACGTTCAAGGTTCGCAGCATCGAAACGGTCGGTGAGAGCTGCGAACCCGATAAATAGGGGGGATTGAATGCGTCATTGGAGGAGACAATGGCTACAAGCAGCTTAGCAGTAGCGCCACAAAAGCAACTGGAAGATCCACTGGCACACCTGCCGTGCTCCAACATCGTGGAGTACCGCAAAGGCCAACTAATCTACAACCAGGACCAGCCGTCCACGAACATTTTTCTGGTGATCGACGGCAAAGTGAAGGTCTCGCGCCTGGCGGCGGACGGGCACCAGGTTGTAGTGGATATCTATCAACCCGACGAGTTCTTCGGCGAGTCGGCTTTTCTCGATCTACCGCATCGCGCCGAACAGGCCAGCGCCCTGGACGACACGCGATTGATGACGTGGACCGCGACCGAGATCGAAGACATCGTCATGAAACGGCCAAGGCTGGCGGTGGCATTGCTGCAGATACTCACGCAGCGGACCATCGATTTCACCCACCGGATCGAAGGCTTTTCGGTGGACAACATTTCTCGGCGCCTGGCGCGGTCGTTACTGCGCTTTTCCGACCGGCTGGGTACTTTGGAAGCGGATGGCAGCGTCCGCATGGCGCCGTTCACGCATGAATTGCTCTCGCAGTATGTCGGTACCTCGCGGGAGATTGTCACACACTACATGAATCAGTTCCGCCGGCAGGGTTACCTGCGATACTCGCGGAAAGGAATCACGCTCCACCGCGACGCCTTGCGCGGTTGGTTGCTGGAGACGGCGTGAGTGAGAGCGCCGGGCACGTCGCCGGCGCTACCCTTATCTTGCGTGCCACTGTCCGGCTCTGAAGTCCCGCTCCCAATGGACGCGCGACGGCCGGCGTCATTTCCGCCCCCGGGGATTGTTGCGTCTCCAAACGGTGTACGCCTGTTCTTCCACCGGCCCCCGCGGGCCGCGCGGTTTCCGAAACTCGGGCGTTTCACTTGCCGCGCCGGCGCCCCCCGTGCTACGCGCGTAGGTGGGCGGGCTTCACACCACCAGCATGCAATCGCCGTACGAATAGAAGCGATATCGTTGTTCCACGGCGTGGCGATACGCGGCCAGCGCCAACTCGGTCCCGGCGAAGGCGCACACCAGCAGCAGCAGACTGGTCCGCGGCAAATGGAAGTTCGTCAGCATCGCGCCCACGCCTGTGAACTCACACCCCGGGTAGAGGAAGATGTCCGTCTCGCCGCTCACCGCGCGCATCTCGCCGCCGCGCCGCGCGCTTTCGATGCTGCGTACACTGGTTGTCCCCACCGCTACCAATCGCTTCGCAGCGCGCATCCGGGCGGCGTTCGGCTCGTCGATGCGGTACCACTCGCTGTGCAGCCGCGCCTGTTCCACCTGCTCCGCGCGCAGCGGCTGAAACGTCCCCAGCCCCACGTGAAGAGTGACGTACGCCACATCCGCGCCGCGCGCCCGGCAGGCGTTCAGGATCTCAGCGGTGAAATGCAGCCCGGCCGTGGGCGCCGCTACCGATCCGGGATCGCGCGCAAACACCGTCTGGTAGCGCTCCCGGTCGGCGGTCTGATCCGTCCGTTTGATGTACGGCGGAAGTGGAACGTGCCCGATCTTTTCGAACTCTCGGAACAAGTCCGCATCCCCGGCAAACCGCACCACCCGTTCTCCGAACTCCCCCTGGGAGACGATTTCCGCCTCCAATCCATCGGCGAACCGCACGCGCTCTCCCTTTCGCATCTTGCGGCCGGGCCGGACCAGCGCTTCCCAGTCCCTTCCATCGGAACTTACGGGGCGCAGCAGGAACACCTCCACTTCGCCGGTCAGGTATTCGTGGCGCGCGGGGTTCTTCTTTCCGACCGGCAGCGCGCGCACGCCCATGCGGTGTCCGAAGAGCCGTGCCGGAAACACCCGCGAATCGTTCAGCACCAGGCAGTCGCCCGCGCCCAGAAACTCCGGGAATTCGCGAAAGGCGCGGTCTTCCCAGCGGCCTTCGCGCCGGTACAGCACCAGCATCCGCGACGCCGCGCGGTCGGCCAGCGGCTCCTGTGCGATCAGTTCCTCGGGGAGTTGGTAATCGAACCGGGTGAGATCCATCCAGCCTTCACTGTAGCGGAAAGAGGAATCCCTGCTCGGGCTCGGCCGCCAGTTCCGGCCGGTACTCCACCGGCCGCGAGGTCAGGCCATACCGCTCGCGCACCCTTTGCACCCGCTCGCCGAGCTCTCTTTTGTAAGCCGGCGGCAGATAGGCGCTGTCCCGATACGCGGCCCGGTAGCGCGGCGCCAATTCGGGGAAGTGCCGCTCCAAAAACGGCAGGAAGATTTTCTGCGCACTGGGCATCAGGAACAGCGGACCGCCGCCGAAAGATTGTGCGCCGGCATCCCGCGCCGCCTTTCCCAAGCGGTCGAGCGACTTGGGTCCGTCGGTGAGCCCCGGCATGATGGGATTGGGCAGTACGCCCACGGCGATTCCGGCCGCGCTGAGTTTCTCGACGGCATCGAGGCGCAGCGCCGGGGTTGGCGCGCGCGGCTCCAGCAGGCGCGCCAGTTTCTCGTTCAGCGTGGTGATGGTAAAAGACACTTCCAGTACATTGCCGCGCGCAATCTCGCAAAGCAGGTCCAGGTCGCGAGTCACCAGGTCGCTCTTGGTGGTGATCCCCAAGCGGCGGCCGCGCTCGCGCGCGAAAACCTCCAGGATCGAACGGGTTCTTCCGTACCGCCGCTCGGCCGGCTGATACGGGTCGGTAGCGGTGCCGATGGCGATACGATCCTGCAAGCGGACCCGAGTCAGCTCGCGGCGCAGCAGTTGCGCCACTCCGGCTTTGGCGTAAATCTTGTCCTCGAATTCCGTGCTGTCCATCTCCATGAATTCGTGGGTGTAGCGCGCGAAGCAATACTTGCACCCGAATTCGCACCCGCGGTACGGATTGATGGTCCACTGGAACAGCATCGTTGGCTTGGTGCGATTGAGGATGCTGCGGGCGGGGAATTCGAAATACTGCACCTGGCGCTTGGCCTCCAGAAGCTCGCTCTGGGAGGCCAGCCGCGCGATACCGACCAGTGCCATGCGATTAGTTTCGCCTTTTATTCGCCTTTTGGCAAGAGCTATTTTAGGCCGCTCCGCGGGCGCGTTTCCCAACCGCATCACCGTCGGCTATCCTATTGGACTTATGAGAAGACCTGCCCTGCTTATCGCTTTGGCTGTAACGGCATTCGCCCAGGGGAAATTCGAATACTGGTCGGGAGCCGCCTACGACCCGTCGATCCCCACGCCGGCGAAGGTTCTCGGCTACGAATTCGGCGACCGCATCTCCAGCCACGCCAACATTGTCCGCTACCTGCAGGCGCTGGCCGCGGCCCAACCCAATCGCATCAAGGTCTTCGAGTACGGCAAGACCTGGGAAGGCCGCGAACTGGTCTACGCCGTCATCGGGAGCGAAACCAACATGCGCCGGCTCGCCGAGATCAAAGCCGCCATGAAGAAGCTGCACGATCCGCGGCAGACCTCGCCGGCCGAAGCGCAGAAGCTGATGTCCGGGCTCCCGGCCATTGTCTGGCTGGCATATGGAGTGCATGGCAATGAGATCTCGTCTCCCGATGCGGCGCTGGTCACGGCGTATCACCTGCTTGCCGCACGCAATGACAAGATCGTCTCCGCGGTGCTGGCCAACACTCTGGCGATCGTCTGCCCGCTGCAGAATCCCGACGGCCGCAACCGGTTCATCCACGATTTCGAGATCAACGAAGGGCTCGAGCCCGATCCCGATCCGCTCGCCGCCGAGCATAGCGAACCGTGGCCAGGGGGGCGCACCAACCACTATTTTATCGACCTCAACCGCGATTGGATCGGCATCACGCAGCCGGAGATTCTCGGGCAGGTGAAGGCGCTGCAGGAGTGGTACCCGCAGGTCTTCATCGACTTTCACGAGATGGGCACGGAGGCCACCTACTACTTCACGCCCGAGTCGGATCCCTACAACCCGCACCTCACCAAGGAGCAGCACGACGACCTCTACTGGTTCGGTAAGAACAACGCCAAGTATTTCGACCAGTTCGGATTCCGCTACTTCACGCGCGAAGAGTACGACGCCTTCTATCCCGGCTACGGCGCCAGTTGGCCCTTCTATTTCGGTGGCCTGGCGATGACCTACGAGAACGGATCGACCCGCGGCCTGGTGGTGCGCCGCTCCGACGACACCACCATCACCTTCCGCGAGACGGTGCGGCGGCACTTCGTCACCTCGATATCGAGTTGCGAAGTGGTGGCCAACAACCGCGAGAAGCTGCTCGAGATGTTCTACCACTACCAGACGTCCGCCCTGGAAGACGCCGCCAAGGAGCCGGTGCAGGAGTACATTCTGCCGCGCCAAGGCAACACTTCGGTGGTCGATAAGCTGGCCCAGTTGCTGGTGCTGCAGGGGGTTGAAGTGTCGCGCGCCACGGCGCCCTTTGCCAACGAGAGCAAGCCTTATCCGGCGGGGTCCTATGTAGTGCCGCTGGCGCAACCGGAACGGCGGCTCATCCGCGATCTGCTGGACCCGCAGGTTTCCATGGACGAGGGCTTCCTGAAAGGCGAAGAGCAGCGGCGCAAATTGCGGCAGCGGAGCGAGATTTACGACGTGACGGCCTGGTCGCTGCCACTGCAATTCAATATCGAGGCGGTGCCGGCGACGGCGAAATCGCAAGGCACTTTCGAACCGGTGAAGCCCGGCGATACGCCTGCGGGCACAGTGCAGGGAGGAAAAGCGGCGGTTGCCTACCTGGTTCCGTGGGGCACTACGGCGGCGGCGAAGATGATGACGCTCTCGCTGAATCAGGGACTGCGGGTGCTCAGTTCGGAGAAGCCCTTCACGCAAAGCGGCCGCGTCTTTCCCGCCGGAACGCTGGTCATCATGGTGAAGGACAACCCGTCGGGCGTGCATGAAACGGTGCGGAAGCTGGCCGCAAGTTCCGGCGCCGGCGTGATGGCGACCGACTCGAGTTGGGTGGAGGATGGGCCCAACTTCGGAAGCTCGCGCGTGCTGAATATGAAACGCCCCGCTATTCTCTTGGCCTGGGACCGCCCGACAAACGCAGGGTCGGCGGGTGAGACGCGGTGGCTTCTCGAACGGCAGTACGGCTACCCGGTCACGGTCATTCGGACGCAGCAGATTGGCGGCGCCGACCTGAGCCGGTTTCAGGTGATCATTCTGCCGGAAGGCGGGGGATACGCCGGAGTCCTGGGCGCCGACGGCACGCGCCGCCTGAAGGAATGGGTGCAGGCGGGCGGGACGCTGGTTGGAATCGGCAGCGCGATCGGGTACATGGCGTCGAACGGGATGATGGCCATCTCGCAGGAGAATGCTCCGACTGCGGATGCGGGCGCCCCGACTGGACGCGGAGGGCGCGACGGATCGGCGGCGCCGGCGCCGATGGGGGGCACGACATCGGCCGCCGAACCTGCTGGCGCGGCGGGCGGAGGCCGGGGCGGAGCGGGCGGAGGCGAGGCCGCTCGCGTGCCCGGCAAGATCTACGCTACCGATGGCGATCTGGAGAAAGCCGAGCAACCCGAGACACAGGCTCCGTGGCCGGCCCACGGATTCCTCGCCAAGGCTAAGGTGAATCGGGAGCATTGGATCACCGTAGGCGTTCCCGAGAGCGTGTACGCCCTGGTGGGCGGATCCAGCATTTATACGCCGATTAAGCTGGACCGGGGCGTCAATGCGGTGGTGTTCGCCGGGGCGGGCCAAGTGATGGCCAGTGGTTATTCATGGGAGGAATTCCGGCAGCAGCTTGCGTTCAAGCCGTTCCTGGTGGTGCAGCGGGATGGCCGAGGCCATGAGATTGTCTTTACCGCCGACCCGAACTTTCGCGGATACATGGATGGTTTGAATCTACTGTTTCTCAACGCCGTGTTCCGCGGAGCGGCGCACTCCGGTGGCGGGGATGGCGGAGGCCACGAGGAACGGTAATGGGCGGAGCTAGCACCTGACAACCAGTGTGGACTGCGGCCGGCGCTCGGGCCATCCATATTTCCGCGCCACGGCGATCTGGTTGAGGCGAGCCTGGGTGTGAGCGCGTGCGCACAGCGTCACCATGCGTGTCCACTCATACAGTTCGCGCGCCTCGGTCAGGCGGCTCGGCGGCAGCGGACCGCGCAACCGGTCGGCGCGGAACGTGTCGCCATATTCTTCCCACAGCAGCCGGACTGCGGCGAATTCTCCCGATGCCGCAGCCTTGCGGATCCGCTGCGGCAGGCTGCCAGGTTCCAATGGTTCGCTGAACATAGATCTCCTCATAGGGCTAGCGCCTGCGTGGCGGTCTGCTCCGCCGCGAACAACGAGCTGATCGAGTTGTATTGCTGTTCCAGTGTGGACAGCGCGGCGTCGGCAGTGGCCATTTGATTCGTCAGGTTAGTCGTCATGGTCTCCACCGCCGCCTGCTTGGTGGAAATGGTGGTGCCGAGGGCGGTGGCCTGGTTCGTCAGGTTGGTCTCGGTGGTTTTGACGACCCCCGTGGTCGGGTCCTCCAAAATGGTGAGAGCGTTCGTCGCCGCCTCCAGAAACCCACTCTTGGTGCTGTTTCCCAGAAACGCATCGACCGCCGGGGAGTTCCCGATATCGGTGGCGGCGAGGGTGAGCGAAGTAAACGTCATCTGGCCGTTGAGGCCCAGGTCCAGTCCAAGGCTCTTCAGATTGTCCACGTCTCCGCTCGATGCGCTGTAGGTGCCGATCTTGCTGAGCGCCTGCGAAATATTCTGCAGAATCGTGTTTCCCTCCAGCGCCCCCGCGGCCTGCCCGTTCAGGCCGTGCTGGTTGGAGATTTCAGTCGCGACATTGTTATACGCGGTCGCGAAGGAGGAAATCGCCGCGGACAAGGTGGAGTCCGGCCGCGAAACGGTGACATCCACCGAAGTGCCCTGATCCGCCGCCAGCAGCGTCAAGGTGACGCCCGGCGAAATCACGACCTGCCGGGAATTCGTCTCGACCGATGCCGCCCCGGTGCCCGGAACGCTGTATTCCGCCTGGGACCCAGCCACGGATTGGGTGAAGAGGCTGGTGCCGCTGGAGGTTTGGAGGCCCAGCGTCTGCGCCCCGAGCGACACCGCCTGCAGCGACACGCGTGTATCGGCGGTTGACCCCGAGCCCACGTTGAGCACGGTGGCCTGCACCAGGTTGCCATACTGCGAATTGATGGCGCTGGCGATTCCGCTGGCGCTGGTATCGGTGCTGGAAATCGCATACGCCGTCCCGCCCACCATCAGCTTGAAAGTAGCGCTGGTGGCGGGAGTTCCCCAGTTGCTCGACGTCGCGCCGGACGCGTACGCGCCAATGCTGTCCACCTCGATGGGATAGACGCCTTCCTGAGCCCCATCGGCCAAAGTGGCGCTGACCACCGTAGGAGCGGAAACGGTGGCCGTGTAGGAAGATCCGTCCATGGCCGATTGGATGGACTGCACGGCCGTTTGCAGGTTCGTGACCAAGCCGTCGAGGGTAGTCAGTTCGGTGGATTGGCCGGTCAGTGCGGTCTGCTGGTTTTGCAGCAATTCAATCGGCAAGTCCGCAACTTGCACCGCGTGGTTTATGGCGTTTTGCAGGTCTCCCGAATACTGGCTGGTGCCGGTAAAGTTAGTACTGCCGCTGGAACTGGAGCTCGAGGAACTGGAACTGCTATTCGCCGTCAGACCGTTCGACGAAGTAGCCGTGGAAGTAAGAGAGCCGATGGAAGTGCTCATAAATGACTCCAGGGCCGGACAGGAGGAAATGTCCTATCCGGCCCGCGAAGGTTCAAGCCGGGCGGAGGGTAGACCTACGCCATGGCGGGTTAGAGTTAGCCCTGCAGGAGCTTAAGGACTGCCTGCGGAGCGGAATTGGCTTGGGCCATGGCAGCGATGGTGGACTGCTGCAGGACCTGTGCCTTGGAGAGGTTGGCCGCTTCGGCCGCCACGTTGGCGTCGCGGATCTGCGATTCGGCGGCCGAGAAGTTGGTGATCTGCGATTGCGCCAGGTTGGTGGCGTAGTTCAACTGGTTTTCGCCCTTGCCGACGGCGGCTTGAGCGGAACCCAGTTGGGCGACCGCGTTGGTGATTGCGGTGATGGCCGCCTCCGCGTTCGCCTGGGTATCGACCGACATGGTGGACGCGCTGCCATTCGCGGTCGAGGCTTTTTGGGTCGCTGCGCCGCCGTTTAGACCGTCGTTATTGGCCGTGCTGCCCACGCCCACGGTGAAGTTGTTCAGCGAGCTGACGAAGTTGATTTGCTCCGCGCCGCTCACGTTTTCTTTCACCGCCACGATGGACTGCAACGCCGGGTCGGAGGTGCTCTGTTGAAGCTGCTGATTGATATAGGCTACCGCGGCGTCGATGCTGGCGCCTGCCGTATTGCCGCCTTCGGCGGTGTTGTTCTGCAGGGTGATGGTCTTGGCCTCCAACACTCCGTTGGTGTCCGTGGCCGAGAAGGTGAGGGCTTGTTTGTCGCTCCCATACTTCAATGCCGAGAACGTGAACGGGGTGGAATTGGAGGTGCCGTTGGCAGCCATCGCGCTCATAGAGGTGCCGGAGGACGATGCGTTGGCGCTGACGAGGGCCAGGGCGGCTGCGGTGAAACTGGCGCCGGAGGTCCCGAACCCGGCGTTCTCGGCGGCCGTGACTTGCTTGCCGCTGTTGCTGGCCACGCTAAAGCCGAGAGCCGTAAGACCGGTGTTGGCATTTACCGCGGTGAGAGCCACCGAAGAGTTATTGCCGGTAGTACCGGAAGTCAGGGTCAGCGCACCGGTACTGGCGTTCCAACCCGCGGATAGGCCGGTAACGCCGCCGATCGCGGTCTGAATAGCCGACAGGAAAGCGCTGGCCGTGCTGTAGGTGCCTTGGGCCACCGTCACCGTCGTCGCCGCCCCGCCATCGACCGCAACCTTGAACTCGTCGTTGCTGCCGGTGGTCACGGTAATCGGAGAAGTGACGATATTGGTCTGGGTCACCGTCGATGCTTCCGCGCCGCTGGTGGCCACTCCTCCTCCGCCCAGGGCATTCAGGCGGAATTGCGTCCCGTTGTTGGAGGATATGGTGATGTAGTTGCCATTTCCCAAGCCGTTCGATGCAGTCGCGGCTGCCTTCAATCCGGCGGCCTGGTAGGTGCCGTTGGCCGCAAACTGGGCATTCAGATTGCTCACAATGTCCGCGATCGAGCTGTTCGCGCCGGTCACAATGGCCGGTGTGGTCAGATTGAGCGAGGCATTGGCGCTGTGGGTGGCCGGGGCGTTGATGGTCACCGACGAATTGGCGCCCTTGGTGGCGCTGGCGATGCTGAGCAGGTTACCGTTGGTAACCGTCACTACCGCGGCCGCGCCGAGTTGGGTTTGGATCTGCGACGCGATGGATTGCAGCGTGCTGGCTGCGTCGTTTACGCCGCTGTTGGTGGCGCCGGAGGTAAGGCCGATATTCGTAACGCCAGTGTTGTTTGTGGCGGCAGTGCCGTGGGTGGTGACGGAGGAAGTCCAGCCCAGATTCCCAAAGCCGGTGTTGCCAGTGGTGGCGCTCACGGTTATCGAAGAAGCGGCGCCGGTACTGGCGGAAGTGAGGGTCAGCTTGTTGCCATTGGCCGTGTCATAAGCCGCGGTCACCTCGCCGGTGAGGCTCGATCCGGAGATCGCACCCTGTATAGCGGTCAGGAACGCGGCGGCCGTACTGTAGGTGCCAGGGCCGACCGTCAGCGTCACCGAGGCCCCGCCATCAATCGCAACATTGATCTTGTCGTTGGTGCCGGCTGTTACCGTGATCGGAGAAGTAATGATGTTCGCGGACGTCGTGTCCGACCATGAGGTGGCCGCGGTAGCGTACGTGGCCGTGCCGACGGCGACCGAAGAGGTAGCGCCGGTAGTGGCGGAAGTAAAGGTCAGAGCGCCGGTAGTCGCGTCCCAACCCGCGGTCACCTGGCCGGTGACGCTCGAATTGGTGATCGCGCCCTGGACCGCGGTCAGGAACGCGGCTGCCGTGCTGTAGGTGCCATCGCCGACGGTCAGCGTCGCTGCCGTCCCGCCATTGATTGCCAGAGTGAACTGGTTGTTGTGGCTGGTGGCCGCGATCGTGACTGGAGAACCGACGATATTGGTCTGCGTCACCGTCGAGACTTCCGCGCCCGCGGTGGCCACCTGGTTGGTGCTCAACGCGAATGCCTTAGTGGTGGTGGCGCCGTTGTTGGTAACCGTGATACTGAGGTTTTGATTGGCCGTAGTGATATCCACCGAGCCGGTGCCGACGGCGGCGCTGCTGCTGGCGCTGGCTGCGGTGGCGCTGGCGCCGGCGGTCAGATCGACGGGCGTCAAGGCGGTGGAGGCCTGTCCGTTGATGGAGACCTCGAGCCCGGCGGCCAGACCCGTGGTAGTCCCGTTGCCCGTCACCGCCGAGGCGCTGTAGGCGGAGCCCGCGGTAATGGTGCTGTAATCGGCATTTCCCGTGCTGTCGGCCAGGAAGGAGCCGAGGCCCAACAGGTTCGAGGTATCGCCAGTCATTTGAATATTAAAACCCTCGCCGGTGGCGCTGTTGAAACTCAGCGCGGTGCCGGGGGTGGGCGAACCGCTCATGCTCAGGCCCGCGGCTTGCAGCGCCGCGTTGGAGCTGAACTGGTTTTCCAGATCGGTGATGGCGGCACTGGTGGTGACAGCGCCGGCGCCTGTGCTGACCTGGAGGGTCACTGGGCTGGCCAGTCCGCCGCCGTTGACCACGAGTTTCACAACCTGGTTTTGGGTGAAACCGGTGCCCGCCGAGGTGTTTGCGCCGGTCACTGTGGTCGCGGCAGTTGCGCTGACGGGGGTACCCTTGGCCACGCCGCCCACAACCGAAACGTTGCCCAACAGGGCGTTGCCCATCTGGTCGCCGGCCTGCACCTGGAACGCCGCCGTGCTGGAAGTGAACGCCAGTTCCTGGCCGCCATTGCTGTCGGTGTGAACGCTAGCGACGATGTTGGAATTTTTGAACGCCGTAGCCGCAGCCGTGGATCCGGAGCCCGCGGCCTGGATCGCATTGTTGACGGCCGTAACCAAGGTCGATGTATCGGTCACTCCCGACAAGTTGACCGAAATCGGAATCGCGCCAGCGTCGGAGAAACCGGCTCCCGAGAAGGTGATGGCGGCATAGCCGGCCGTAGCTTCCTGGTTGGCGTTGACACCGCTGGTGTTGCTGACAATGTTCTGGACCGAAGTCGTGGAGGTGGAGCCGATATCGGTACCGGTATTCGTTCCGTTCAGGCTGCCGGTGACATTCACCGCCTCCATGCCCATCAATCCAAGGGCTTGGCTATCGACCGCCGACCCCGAAAGGTCCAGGGTGACGACCCCGTTTTTCAGCGTCTGGCTGCCGCTGCCTTGGCCGAGATATACGTCCAGGTTCTTGTTGAACGTGCCGCCCGTGTTCAACCCGATCGATTGCGCCTGGCGATCGATTTCGGAAAGATCGTTCTGGAACTCGGCGTTTACCGTACTGCGGACGCCGGTGAAGGTGCCGAAAGCCGACTGCGTTGCCAGCGTCTTCAACCGGTCCAGGATCTGCGAAATGTTGCTCATTCCGCCATCCATGATCTGGAGCTGGGCCGAACCGTCGTTGCCGTTGGCCACGCCCTGGGACAGTTCCGCGACACTGCTGCGGTACTTGTTGGCAACCGCCAACCCCGCTGCATCGTCGCCGGACGAGTTGATGCGGTAGCCGGAGGTCAACTGCTGAATGGTCTGGCTTTGAAATTCGTTGTTGATGTTCAGATTCTGCTGAGCGATCAAGGAGTTTACGTTGGTTTGAATGGAAAGCACTGTGAAATCCTTTCAGGTTTGGTGCCGGCATCTTGCCGGTCACATACCTTATCGGCTTGCGGCAGATGAACGTGAATTGATGCTCTGCGCCGATTTAGCTGGACGGAACACCTGGTTCTTGAGAGTTTTCGGCCTTAGTCGCACTTCCTAACTTAAGTGCCCAAAGCAAGAACGGGCCGGACCGCGCCCGGCCGCCACAACTCCCACTCCCCGGACCCGCGCTGCGCGGTCGCCCTGGCCTTCGAAGCCAGCGAATTGAGAGAGCGCGGAGAACGAGCGCGCGCCCAGGAACTCTATCGCCAAGCCGCCCGCCTCGACCCGCGCCTGGCTGGGGCATGGCTGGGTTTGGGCCTGGAGTTGCTGGAAATGCGCGACTACGCCGAGGGGTACCGCTGCCTCTTGCGGGCGGTTGCCGAGGCGGACAGGACACTGCGGGAGTTTCCCGCCGACCGGCCTTCGCACGTGGCGCAGTGCATGGCCAACGTCGCTCTATTCCGCCCCGCGGAAGCCGCCCGGAGCGCCCGGAGCGCCCTCGAACTGGCGCCCGACGCAAAGCTTCATAGCGAACTGCTCTTCCTGATGAACTTCCTTCCTGAGACCGCGCCCGAGGATCTCTACGCCGAAGCCCGCCGGTGGAATTCGCTCTACACCGCTCCCCTGGCGCAACCGGAGCGGCCGCATCCGAACGTGGCCGACGCGGGCCGCCGCCTCAAGATCGGCTATGTGTCTCCGGATTTGTATGAGCATCCTATCTTGAAGTTCCTGCCGCCGGTCCTGGAATTCCACGATCCTTCGCAATTCGCACTGACCCTGTACTCGGTGGGCAGGAAGGTCGATGCCCGCACCGCCGAACTCCCCGGGCTGGTCGAGAACTTCGTGCCCTGCCCGGAATCCGGCGCGGCGCTGGAAGAACGGGTCCGCGCGGATGAAATCGACATCCTGGTGGATCTGGCGGGGCACACCATGCCCTTGGAATATCTACTGGTCTTCGCGCGCAAGCCCGCCCCGATTCAGGTCTCCTGGCTGGGATTGTTGAGCACCACCGGACTTGCGGCGATGGATTACTACCTGGGCGACCGCGAAATGCCCTGCCCCGGGACGGAGGGCTGTTTCAGCGAAGCTTTGTACCGGCTTCCGCGCGCTACCTGTTGTTACCGCTCGGCGGTGGACGTTGCGGTGGCGCCCGCGCCTTCGCTCGAGCGCGGGTATATCACGTTCGGGTCGTTCAACCATCCGGCCAAGATCGGCCGCGACGTGGTTAAGGTCTGGTCGGAAGTTCTGCGCAACGTCCCGCGCAGCCGCATCCTATTGAAATACTGGGGCATGGAAACGGAGGTCATGCGCGACCGCTACCAAGGCTGGTTCTCCAAAGAGGGAATCGCCCGCGAGCGCGTGCAGTTCGCGGCTGTCAGCCAGACGAAGGAGTATCTGGAGACCTACGGCCAGATCGATATCGCGCTCGATCCGTTTCCGTACCAGGGTGGCAGCACCACGCTGGACACGCTCTTAATGGGGGTCCCCATGGTGGCCATATCCGGCCGGTTGGCGGTGCAGCGGGGCACCTCCAGCATTCTGAAGTCGGCCGGTCTAGCGGATATGGTTGTGGATTCGCCCGAGCAATACGTCAAGACCGCGATATCTCTGGCCGCGATGGTGGCCCAGGATCCGCTCCTCCGCCACAATGTCCGCAAGGCATTCCAATCCTCGCCCTTGAGGGACGAGATCGGCTTCACACGCGACCTGGAGGCGGCGTACCGGGACATGTGGCGCATCTGGTGCCGGAAACAGCCGGTTTTCAGCGCGGC
>Ga0181529_10004380_pt1 | contig 15329 bp, 19 predicted proteins | sample PEATcosm2014_Bin_36_FD_119763 | JGI IMG/M metagenome (GOLD analysis project Ga0181529, IMG submission 119763) | Peatland microbial communities from MTU Mesocosm Facility, Houghton, MI, USA - PEATcosm2014_Bin10_30_metaG | ecosystem: Environmental > Terrestrial > Soil > Wetlands > Peat | place...
CTTCGCGATCTCGATCGAGGTCGAGGACGAAGGCGCGGTCCATCAGCTCGGCGTCGGCTTCGAGCCGGGCGACGGCGACAAGCCGGGCGAGCGGCTCAACCGCATCGACCGCGCGCCGGTCGGTTCGGCGCGCGCCTTCGCCGATCACCTGCGCCTCGTCTGGCTGACGCCGACCATGGACGGGCTGTTCGTCGGTCCGGCGAGCGAGCGGCGCCGGTTTCTCGACCGGCTGGTGCTGGCGATCGACCCCGGCCACGGCGCGCGCGTCTCCGCCTTCGAGCGCGCCTTGCGCGGCCGCAACCGCCTGCTCGAAGAAGGCGCGCGCAACACCCATTGGCTCGACGCGCTGGAGCGCGAGGCGGCGGAGCTCGGCGTCGCCGTCGCCGCGGCGCGGCGCGAATGCGTCGACCGGCTCGCCGCTTCGATCGCGCGCGACCGCGACGAGGATTCGCCTTTTCCCTGGGCGGCGCTGACGCTCGAAGGCGAAGTCGAGACGCTCGTGGCGGAGAACCCGGCGCTGGTCGCCGAAGATCGCTACCGCGCGCTGCTCGGCGACGGCCGCCGCCGCGACGCGGCGGCGGGGCGCACGCTCGTCGGCCCTCACGTCAGCGACCTCGTCATCTTCCATGGGCCCAAGGGCGCGCCGGCGGCGCTGAGCTCGACCGGCGAGCAGAAGGCGCTGCTGGTCGGACTGGTGCTCGCGCACGCGCGATTGGTCGCCGACATGTCGGGCGTCGCGCCGATCGCCTTGCTCGACGAAGCGACGGCGCATTTCGATCCGCGCCGCCGCGCGGCTTTGTTTACCGCGCTGGAGCGCGTCGGCTCGCAGATGTTCGTCACCGGCGCCGACCCCGCCGCCTTCGCCGAACTCGGCGATCGCGCGCGTCTCTACGAAGTGACGCCGGGCCGCGCGCGGCCGTGGCCCAATCCTTAGCGCGACGCCTCAGGCGTGCCCGGCGTCGGACGACAGCCAGGCGGCGTTGACGCCGATCAGCGCCAGGGCGCGGTCGTAGATGGCGTCGAAATCGGCGTCGAAGATCAGCCGCGAATCGGCGGGCGAGACCAGCCAGCCGTTGGCGAGGATCTCGCTTTCGAGCTGGCCCGAAGCCCAGCCGGCGTAGCCGAGCGCCAGCACCGCCTGACTCGGCCCGGCGCCGCGCGCGATCGCCTTGAGGATGTCGAGCGTCGCGGTGAGGCAGACGCCGCCGCCGATCGGCACCGTCGATTCGGCGGCGCGGTAGTCGCCCGAGTGGAGGACGAAGCCGCGGCCGGTGTCGACCGGGCCGCCGCGCAGCACCCGTATCCGCTCGGCGCTCGCCGGCAGCCGGATCGCCTCGGCTTCGCCGACGACGTCGAGCTGCACCAGCAGCCGCGGGAATTCGATCTCCTCGGCGCGCTGGTTGATGACGATGCCCATCGCGCCGTCCTCGCGGTGGGCGCACATGTAGACGACCGAACGCGCGAACGGGCCGTCGCGCAGGCTGGGCATGGCGATGAGGAATTGGCCCTCATAGCTTTGCCAAGGCGCTGATTCCGGGGTGCGAGCCATGCACGCATGCTAGCCGTCGCCGCGGCGCCGCGAAAGGGCGAAAAAGCGGCGAAACTCGGGCGCGACCAGACAGACCATCACGCTGATTTTGCTGGCCCACGGCGCGGCGCGCGGCTAAATGGCGGGGATGACGCCGCTTGCTTACGCTCTCGCCGCCGTCGCTCTCGCCGCAGTCGCGCCGGCCGCCGCCGACGATTACGCTAGCGATTGGGCGCGCACGTCGAAGGCCGAGGCGCGGCTCATCGCCGGCGCGGCGGGCCAGGCGGCGGTCGAGGTCCGGCTCGCCCCGGGCGCGATCACCTATTGGCGCAACCCCGGCGATTCCGGCGCGCCGCCCAGTTTCGACTTCGCCGGCTCACGCAACCTCGCGCGCGCCGATGTCAGCTTTCCCGCGCCCAGGCGCATCGCCGAGCCCGACGGCTCGGACGCGTTCGGCTATGACGACGCCGTCGTCTTCCCCATAGCCGTCGCCGCGCTCGACGCCAGCCGGCCGGTCGAACTCAGGCTGAAGTTCGACTATGCGGTGTGCGAGAAGCTGTGCCTGCCCGCCAAGGCCGAGCTCACGCTGACGTTGCCGCAAGGCGGCGCGAGTCCCTACGCCGCAGCGATCGCAGCGGCCGCCGCCGCAGTCCCGCGCATGAGCGATCTCGACGCGCTCGGCGGCGCGCTGGAGGCGTCCGGCGCCGACGCCTGGCGCTTGTGCGCCAAGGCCGAGCCCGGCCCGCCGCGCGATCTCTTCATCGAGGCGCCCGAAGGCTGGTGGTTCGCGACCAAGCCCGCAGCCGATTCCGATGGCCGCGCCTGCTTCGCGCTTGAACTGCAGCAGAAGCCGGACGGCGCGGCGCCGCCGGTCAAGGTCCGTGCGACGCTGACCGGAGGCGCGGCGTCCCGCGAATTCCCGCTCGTCGTCGCCGCCAAGCCGTAACTTTTCGACGCGCCTTGCGGCGGCTTCACGCGCAGCTAGACTGGCCGCCCCTTTGCCCTGGAGACGGACCATGACGATCAAGATCGGCGACAAACTGCCCAACGCGACCTTTCGCCTGGTGACCCCCGACGGCCCGAAGCCGGTGACGACGCAGGAATATTTCGCCGGCCGCAGAATCGTGCTGTTCGGCCTGCCCGGCGCCTTCACGCCGACCTGCCACAAGAACCACCTGCCCGGCTTCATCGCCGGCGAGGCGGCGATCAAGACCAAGGGAATCGACGCGATCGCGATGACTTCGGTCAACGACCATCATGTGCTCGCCGCCTGGGCCAAGGCGACCGGCGCAGAAGGCCACATCGACTTCCTCGCCGACGGCAGCGCCGATTTCGCCAAGGCGGCGGGGCTCGATTACGACGCCAGCCCAAGCGGCATGGGCGTGCGCTCGCGTCGCTATTCGGCGCTGGTCGAGGACGGAATCGTCAAGCAGCTCAATATCGAGGAAGCGCCCGGCAAGGCCGAGTTGTCGGGAGCGGCGCATATTCTGGCGCAGCTTTAGCGGCCTGCTTCGCCCCCTTTTGGGCGGGGCGACAAGTGCGTTTAGCGTGCGTGCCTTTTCAAAGGGCTAGGCGCCATTTCGCGCGCGGCTTTCGGTCGGCGGCGCAAAGGGGAATGTTGGTCACAGAAAATAGGTAACTCGATTAATATAACAATATTCATACGTGATGATTCAAGTTACGCGGTAGCGTCCTCGGCCGAGGAATTGGAGAAAGCCGCGATCCCGGAGCACTTGCAGTTGTTGGCGGATTTTCTGCCGAACATGCCGGTTCATTGGATAAATGCCGCTGAGGCGGCTCTCGAAGGCGTAGACTTCCTCGAGATTGAATTCCTTCGCTCCAATGTCGTCGACGCATTTGAGGACGTTGAGCAGCCAGCCGCGCGACGCCCCTGATTCGTCTCGCAGGAAAAGCGTCTTGCGCCACTGGCCGAGAACGGCCTCCCGATCGACGACGAGCTTGTTGCGGACGATGAATATCTTGCCCGACTCGGGAATGCGCGAGAGAAGAATATTGCAGCCGACCCAACCAGCCCGGCGCGCGCTCTCGCCGAGAGGCCTTCGTTTCTCGATCACGTCTTGAATAAAGAAGTGCTTCGGAACAATCATAAGATTGTCGACGCCGACAGCCGGCGTATAGTTCAGCAGCATGAGATTCGGATTGTTGCGCGCTGCAAGGCGCTTGCACATCGTTCCGTATGCGCCGTCGGCGATGCGCGATCCGAAGCTGGCTTTCTGACTCTTAAGTTCGAATTCCTCGTTGCAGCCTGTGCAGTAGAAGTCGGCGACCGGTCGATTGTTTTGGAACTTGGTGAGTCGTTCCGCGCCGCAGTTTGGGCAGAACGCCTGCGAGGCGGCCCACGCTTCTGTGAGCACCCGCGCCTTCTGCGAGCCGGATTCATATCCGGCCTGACGTTGTTCCTCGAACGCCAGTTTCAAGTCGATCGCCTGCGTTCAGGAATGGCCGTTCACAGGAAGGAAGAATACTCATGGCTTGGTTTCGTAAACGTTATAAATGTGAAGAATGCGGGACGGCTTGGACCGACGACTGGTCTTGCGCCTGCAACGACAGATGCCGGCGATGCGATAAGGAGACAGAGACCGACGACTACGACGATCTCAGCGTCATTGTCCGTCAAAGCGACGACCTCGCCGGATGGATCGTGATGGTCTCGCCGAATTCAGCCGAGCACACGCCGGACTATGCGGAGACGCACTTCGAGTCCCGAGAAGAAGCCAATGACTTTGCCGAGCGAGAAGAGGCTCGATTGGAGTCAGAGCGCCGCCTGGTTTGATCTCCCTCTACCCCTCCGCCTTCCGTTTCCCCGCCATGAACGGCGCCATGCCCTTGCGGGCGAGTTCGTCGGCGCGCTCGTTCATTTCGTGGCCGGCGTGGCCCTTGATCCAGCGCCAGTCGACCTTGTGGCGCGAGGCGGCGGCGTCGAGCCGGCGCCACAGGTCTTCGTTCTTGACCGGCTTCTTGTCGGCGGTGCGCCAACCGTTGCGCTTCCAGCCGTGAATCCATTGCGTCACGCCGCCGCGCAGATATTGCGAGTCGGTGTGCAACTCGACCTGGCACGGGCGGGTTAGCGCTTCCAGCGTCATGATCGCCGCCATCAGCTCCATGCGGTTGTTGGTGGTCAACGGCTCGCCGCCGCAAAGCGTCTTCTCGCGCTCGCCCCAGGCGAGGATCGCGCCCCAGCCGCCTGGGCCGGGATTGCCCGAGCAGGCTCCGTCGGTGAAGACGACGACGCGGTCGTTCATGTGAGGCGGCCGTAGTCGCGAGCGCTGACGACGCGCTGGTGGAAGCGCATCTTGGTCAGATATTCGAGCGGGTTCTTCGGCGTGACCTTCGCCCCCGGCGGCACGTTGAGCCAGTCGACCAGGCGGGTCAGCATGAATCGCAACGCCGAGCCGCGCGCAAGAATCGGCAGCGCCTCGACTTCGACGGGCGTCAGCGGCCGGCGCTTCTCGTAGCCGCGGATCATCGCCATACCCTTGGAGACGTTGAACGCGCCGTCGGGCTCGAAGCACCAGGCGTTGAGACAGACGCCGAGATCGTAGGCGAAGGAATCGTTGCAGGCGAAATAGAAGTCGATCAGCCCGGTCAGCTTGTCGCCGAGGAAGAACACGTTGTCGGTGAAGAGGTCGGCGTGGATGACGCCGCCCGGCAGGCCGCTCGGCCAGATCGCCTGCAGCGCGGCGAGCTCGGCGGTCATCTCGCCCTCGAGGCCGGGCGCGACCTCGTCGGCGCGCGGCGCTGCGGCGGCGACCAGCGGCGGCCAGCCCTCGATGCCGAGCGCGTTGGGGCGATGAAACTCGGTGAAATCGGCCCCCGCCTCGTGCATGCGCGCCAACGCCTCGCCGACCTGGCCGCAATGGACCGCCTGCGGCCGGCGCAGCCAGACGCCGTCGAGAAAGGTGACGATCGCCGCGGCGCGGCCGCACAGGCGGCCGAGCGCCTCGCCGTCGCGCGCCCTGACCGGCTGTGGGCATGTGACGCCGCGCTGGGCGAGATGCTCCATCAGGCCGATGAAGAACGGCAGGTCGCTCTCCTTCACCCGCTTTTCGTAGAGCGTGAGGATGAACTCGCCGGCGTCGGCGTGCAGCAGGTAGTTGGAGTTCTCGACTCCTTCGGCGATGCCCTTGAAGGAACGGACGCGGCCGAGGTCGTAGCCAGCGATGAAGGTTTCCAGCGCTTCGTCGGAGACTTCGGTATAGACCGCCATGATTCGCCTGGTTCGGGTCGTGCGGCGGCGAATGAGCGGCGTCGCTCCCTCTCCCCGCTCACGGGGAGAAGGGACGTCTAACGGGGAGGGGGGATGTTCGCAAGCGGCCTGTGGGCCATCTTCACCGTGACCGCTTCGGCCGCATGAGAGCGCACGTTGGCGCGAGCACGACCGCGCAGTTCTAGTCGCCGATGAATCCCCTCACCGTCGTCAGCACTGCCGAGAGCTCTTTGCGGTCCAGCCGCCCGGCCTTGCGCAGAATTCGAAGCGGCTCGATCGTGGCGATTTTGGTCGGCCGAACGACGCACGGCGAAGGCAACCCAGCGCGCGCCAAGTCGGCGATCGGCGCGTCATGCGGCAGCGCGCTCTGGCGTGCGCTGGTGATCATCGCCAGCCAGACGAAGCCTTGCTCAGCGAGCTTCGCGTTGGAGACGACGAGCGCCGGTCGGCGCTTCTCAGCCAGCGGATCCGAATAGGGAAACGGCACGACAACGACGTCGCCGGCGGCATAGGTCATCGCCTCAGAGGTCGGCAAAGGCTTCCTCGTCCGCTTCGCTCGACCATTCGGAAAACGCGGCGAACGGATCGTCGTCGCGCGCGACCGCCGCCTTCTCGATCCGCACGCCGTGACCGTCGACGAGATAGCGCAGGCGATCGCCCGGCGCGACCTTCAACTGCTCGCGCACCTCGCGCGGCAGCACGGTCTGGCTCTTCACCGACAACTTGGAATAATAGGCTTTTGCTTTCTGCGCGCCCATTTCAGTCCCGCGAGAGATCGTCTCAGTCGCGATGATCTTACCGTCTTACCGTCTTACGCGCAATCCCCGCCCCTCACGCCTCTCTCAGCGCGCGCGGCAGCGGGAAGAACATCGATTCTTCGGCGGTGGTCAGCGTCTCGACGGCGATGGCGAAGCGCTCGGCGAAGGCGTCGAGGATTTCCTCGACCAGGATTTCCGGCGCCGAGGCGCCGGCGGTGACGGCGAGCGAACGCACGCCGGAAAAGCGCGGCCATTCGATCGCCGCCGCGTTGGGCGCGAGCACGGCGAGCGCGCAGCCCGCCCGCTCGGCGACCTCGCGCAGGCGCTGCGAATTCGACGAATTCGCCGAGCCGACGACGACCACCGCCTCGACCTCGGCGGCCGCGCGCTTGACCGCCTCCTGACGATTGGTGGTGGCGTAGCAGATGTCCTCGAGCGGCGGCGCGTGGACGGCGGGAAATCGGCGTTTCAGCGCGGCGACGATCTCGCGCGTGTCGTCGACCGACAGCGTCGTCTGGGTGACGTAGGCGAGCGGCGCGCCGGCGAGGGAATCGAGCGCTTCGACTTCGTCGACCGAACCGATCAGCGTCGTCGCGCCGGCCGGCAACTGGCCCATCGTGCCGATCACTTCCGGGTGGCCGGAATGGCCGATCAGCAGCACGTGACGGCCGCGCTTGTGATGGACCTGCGCCTCGCGGTGGACCTTGGTCACCAGCGGACAGGTCGCGTCGATGGTGAGCAGGTTGCGCGCCTTCGCCTCCTCCGGCACCGTCTTGGCGACGCCGTGGGCGGAGAAGATCACCGGCCGGTCGCCGGCCGGCGCTTCGGCGAGTTCGCTGATGAAGACGACGCCCTTCGCCTTGAGCGAGTCGACGACGTGTTTGTTGTGGACAATCTCGTGCCGCACGTACACCGGTGCGCCGTAGATCGCGAGCGCCTTCTCGACCGCGTCGATCGCGCGCACGACGCCAGCGCAGAAGCCGCGCGGGGCGCAGAGAAGGATACGGAGCGGCGGTTTCGATTTCATTGCGTTCGTCAGCCTTGCCGAAGCGCTCGTGTCTTGGGAAGCCGAGCCGGCGAAGTCAAGCTGGCGCGCTCAGCCGAGAACCTATACAAGCCGCGCCTCGCCTGCCCCCGAGGTCCGCCGCATGTCCGCCGCCTCCGCCGCCCGCGACGACGCGCCTGTGTTCACGCGCGGCTCGACCATGCGCCATGTCGCGGTGATGACCGCGACCGGCTCGATCGGCCTGGTGGCGGTGTTCGCGGTCGATTTCATCTCACTGTTCTGGGTCGCGCGGCTCGGTTCGCAGTCGTTGAAGGCGGCGGTCGGCTACGCCAGCCAGTTGCAGTTCGTCGCGCTGTCGGTCGCGATCGGCCTCACCATCGCCATTTCGGCGACGATGTCGCGGGCGCTGGGCGCCGGCGACCGGCAGCGGGCGCGCCGCCTCGCCGCCTCCGGTCTGGCGATCACTGGCGTCGTGGCGACGACGTTGTCGATCGCCATGGTCTTGCTGCGCGACCCTGCGCTCGACGTGCTGCTGCACGCGAGCGGCGAACCGGCGGTGGTCGCCAGCCGTTTCCTCGCCATCGCCGTTCCCGCCAATATCGCGTTTTCGCTCGGCATGGCGCTGTCCGGAACGCTGCGCGCGGTCGGCGACGCGCGGCGCGCGATGTACGTGACGTTGGCGGGCGGCGTCGCCACCGCCTTCGCCGATCCGCTGCTGATCTTCGGCTTCGGTCTCGGCGTCTACGGCGCCGCATGGGCGATCGTGCTGTCGCGTCTGGTCATGCTCGGCGTCGGCCTCCACGGCGCAATCCGCGTCCACGATCTCGTCGGCCGGCCGCGCCTGCGGGCGATCCGCCGCGATTTCGCGCCGCTGATGAGCATCGGCCTGCCGGCGATCCTCGCCAATCTCGCCATGCCGGTCGCCGCGCTTTACGTCACCCGCGTCTGGTCGGACTTCGGCGTCGCGGCGGTTGCCGGCGGCGCGGTGGTCGACCGCGTCATCCCGCTCGCCTTCGGCGTCGTGTTCGCCTTGACCGGCTCGGTCGGCCCGATCCTCGGCCAGAACTTCGGCGCGCGGCTGATGGATCGCGTTCGGCGCACCCTGTCCGACGCGCTGACGCTTTCGGTCGGCTACGCGTTGCTCGCCTGGGCGGTCCTCGCCGTCGCCGCGCCGGCGATCGCCGCGATGTTCGACGTCGGCGGCGAGGCGGGCGCGCTCGTCCTTTTTTTCTGCCGCTACGGCGTCGCCGCCTGGGTGTTCATCACCTGCCTGTTCGTCGCCAACACGGTCTTCAACAACCTCGGCTATCCGCTGCTGGCGATGCTGTTCAACTGGGGCCGGGCGACGCTCGGCACGATCCCCTTCGTCGTCATCGGCGCGCGCTGGGGCGGCGTCGAAGGCGCGATCGTCGGCATCGGCGTCGGCGCGGCGGCGTTCGGAATCGTCGCCACCGCGCTCGCCTTCGGCGTCGTCGCGCGTCTCGCAAACGCCATCAAATCCAAGTAGGTTTTCCGCGGGGCTTCGCCGCGATCTTAAGGAGGAGGACGCGCCATGAATCTCAACGACATCATTCAGGCTGCGCAAGGCGGACAGGGCGTCGCCAATCTCGGCGCCCAGTTCGGCCTGACGCCGGAGCAGGCGCAAGCGGCGGTGCAGGCGCTGACGCCGGCGTTCTCGACCGCGCTGCAGAAGGTCACCTCGGACCCGTCGAGCCTCGGCGGCATCGTCTCGCATCTGGCGAGCGGCGTCCACCAGGCTTCGTTCACCGGCGCCGACCCCGCCGCCGCGGCGACGAACGGCGGCGCCGCGCTGAGCCAGATCTTTGGTTCGTCGCAAGTCGCTTCGCAGATCGCCGCCCACGCGTCGAGCGCGAGCGGCGTCGACGCGCAGACGATCCAACAGATGATGCCGGCTCTCGCCTCGATGCTGCTCGGCGGCCTCGCCCATTCGCTGACCGCGCAAGGGTTCGGCGGCGTGCTCGGGCAATTGACCAGCGCCGCCGAGTCGACGACAGGCCAGAGCGCGGCGGGTCAGGGCGGCGGGCTCGGCGGACTGGTCGCCTCGCTGGTCGGCAATCTGTTCGGCGGCGGCCAATCGGGCCAGGCCGCGCCGGGTCTCGCGCAAGCGGGTCTGACCGCGCTGACCGGCATGCTCCAGTCCGGCGTGCCGACGTCGGCGGCGCATCAACAGGGGATCAACAACATTCTCCAGTCGCTGACCGGCGGCGGCAAGAGCTGAGGGTCGATCGAAACGCGCCGGCGGCGACATTTGGCCGCTGGCGCACCGTTCATTGAATTGTACGGCTGGGGCGCCTATTTACGGGTCGCACGCTGGCCTTTTGGCCATTTTTCATCCGGAATCCTGCATGGCCCGCGACGTCGTCGACGCTGAGATCATCGAATCCCGCGACGATCTGGTGGCGTGGCTGGCGGCGGGCGGCAAGCCCGCCGAATCGTTCCGCATCGGCGTCGAGCACGAGAAGTTTCCGTTTTACACCGCCGATCTGAAGCCCGTCCCTTACGAGGGCGACCGCGGCGTCAGGGCCTTGCTCGAAGGCGCCAAGGCGCGCCTCGGCTGGGCGCCGATCGAGGACGAGGGCGCGCTGATCGGCCTCTACGATCCGGCGAGCGGCGGCGCGATCTCGCTCGAGCCAGGCGGCCAGTTCGAGCTTTCCGGCGCGCCGCAGCCGACCGTCCATGCCGTCGCCGCCGAGCTCGACGCGCATTTGACTTGCATGCACGCGGTCGGCGAGACGCTCGGGATCGGCTTCTTCGTGCTCGGCTTAAATCCGAAATGGACGCTCGCCGAAACGCCGGTCATGCCGAAGAGCCGCTATCGCATCATGGCGCGTTACATGCCCAAGGTCGGGACGCGCGGCCTCGACATGATGTTCCGCACTTCGACGGTTCAGGCCAATCTCGATTTCGCCGACGAAGCCGACATGGTCGCCAAGCTCAGGGTCGGCCTGGCGCTGCAGCCGACGATCACCGCGTTGTTCGCCAATTCGCCGTTCACCGCCGGCGCGCTCAACGGCTTTCTTTCCGCCCGCTCGGAAATCTGGCGCCACACCGACGCGGCGCGCACCGGCATGCTTGCTTTCGCCTTCGCGCCGGGCATGGGGTTCGAGCGCTACGTCGATTACGCGCTCGACGTGCCGCTCTATTTCGTCAAGCGCGGCGAGGTCTATCACGACGTCGCCGGCGCCAACTTCCGCGACCTGCTCGAAGGCCGGCTCGCCGCGCTGCCGGGCGAGCGCGCCACCGTCTCCGATTGGGCCAATCACCTGTCGACGATCTTTCCCGAGGTGCGACTGAAGCGCTACCTCGAAATGCGCGGCGCCGACGTCGGCTCGCGCGAGCGCATCGTTGCGCTCGCCGCTTTCTGCTTCGGCTTGTTCTACGACAAAGAGGCGCTCGCAGCGGCGGGCGCGCTCGCGCGCGGCTGGACCGCCGGGGATCTGCAGCGCCTGCGCGACGACGTCCCGCGCCTCGGCCTCAAAGCGCGGATCGGCGGGCGACCTCTCGTCGAGGTCGCGCGCGAAGTCGTCGCGATCGCCCGCGGCGGGCTCGCACGCCGCGCGCGGCGCGACGCCGCCGGACGCGACGAGACCCTCTACCTCGCCCCGCTGGAGCGCATCGCCGCCGAAGGGCGCACCCCAGCGGAAGTCTGGATCGACCGCTTCAACGGCCCCTGGCGGGGCTCGGTCGACCCGGCCTTCCGCGAGGCGGCGATCTGAGGGAAGCGACATAATTGCCACAGTCGCCGACAATCGTCCGCGGACAGCGCGGCGGCGGCGGCAATTCATGTCCAGTTCATCGGCCCTTCGTCACACAGGCGCCGCGGCTCCGAATACGGAGTCTCCAACGAATCAAGGACTTAACGAATGCTTAAGAAACTGCTGATCGCCGCGGCGATGGTCGTCGGCCTCGCCACCGTCCCGGCGTTGGCCGCCGCGCCGATCGTCCATCACCACCATCATCACCTGGTGCACCACCCGCTCCACCACCACCACCACCACCATCATCATCACCACGTGCTGCGCCATCACCACCATCACCACGTGAAGCCGAAGAGCTGAGCCTCGCCTCGGCCGAAACGGTCACGTTAACCGCGACAAGCTTCCGGGCCGGCGATCGGCCGCCCGGAAGCTTTTGTTTTTTGGGGTTGGCGGCGCGCGGCGGCGCTTAAGCGTCAGGCGCTCAGGCCGGCGCGCGGATCGTAGGGCTTCTCGTCGCGCCAACGCCGCATCAGCGCCGCCAGGTCGGCGTCCTCCTGCGCCGGCATGGCGATGCGCAACATCGCCAGCAAGTCGCCGGCGAGCGCGTCGCCCGACGCCGGCAGACCCTTGCCGCGCAGCCGCAGCACCTGTCCGCTGCTGGTTCCCGGCGGGATCGCGATCTCCACGTCGCCCGACAGCGTCGGCGTCCTGACCTTGGCGCCCAGCACCGCCTCGTAGAGCGTGATCGGCAGATCCAACTTGAGGTCGCGCCCTTCGACCTTGAACAGCGGGTGGGGTGCGTAATGGATGGCGACGATCGCGTCGCCGGCCGGAGCATTGCGCGTTCCCGGCCGCCCCTGCCCGCGCAGACGGATCTGCTTGCCGTCCTCGACGCCGGCGGGAATGGCGACGTCGAGCGTCTTGCCGGTCGGCAATGCGACGCGCACCGACCCACCGCCCGCGGCAACCGCCAACGGCACGTTCACCGATACGGCGACATCCTCGCCGCGGCTCGGCGCGCGGCCGCGGCCGCCCGTGCGGCCGCCGAACAGCTCGGACAGGATGTCGGCCTCGAAGCCGGCGCGGGCGGCCGGGTCGCCGCCGAGGTCGAAGTTGAAGCCGTGGAATTCGCCGCCCGCGCCCGGCCGCCGGCCGAAACCGAAGCCCTCGAACTGCGGCGCGCGCGGCTTGCCCTCGGCGTCGATCTCGCCGCGGTCATAAGCGGCGCGCTTCTTCTCGTCGCCGAGGATCTCGTAGGCCGAACCGATCTCGGCGAATCGTTCCTTGGCCCGCGACTCCTTGCTCTGGTCGGGATGGAACTTCTTGGCCAGCTTACGGAAGGCCGATTTCACCTCGGCGGCGCTGGCGGACTTCGCCAGCCCCAGCACTTCATAGGGGTCGCGCATGATGAGCCCAGGTCTCCGCGTCCGCCCCGAAAGCGCAGACGCCTTTGTCTCGTCAATTATTTGGGCTTCGCGGCGACCGGCCGCAAGTGTCGGTCAGAGGCCCGACCAGGGAGAAACGTCGTAGATCGCCGCCTCCTCGCCTTCGCGCGGGCAGCCGACGCCCTGCAGGGTCTTGTCCGGCGCGCCGTCTTTGCCGACCACCCGCGCCACGAAGGCGCGGCAGGGACGCCCGTCGCGCTCGAACGAGCCGGCGACCGCGAGGAATTCGCCGTGCGTCCCCGTCTCCGGGTTGGACCAGGCGCCGGGCGGATCGCCGTCCTTGGCGCGAAGGGTCGCGCTCAAGACCGGCTCGGCGAGGCGCCAGTCGCGCGAATCATAGGCCGACGACAGCGCCGCCGGCGCCGCCTTTGGCTTGATCGCGCCGGTCGGTTGGTCGTCGATGAACCCCGGCAGGGGAATCGACACTGAGCAGCCGGCAAGCGCCAGCCCCGCCGCGGCGAAAGCGAAGGCCGTCGAGCGCGCGACAACGCGAGGCGCCCGCCAAAACGCATCGCGTTCGCCCAGCAGAAGGTCTATCATCGCTCCCCGCGGGTTTTATCCGTATTTGGAGCATCTTCACCTTGAATGCGTTAAGTTCGAGTGACTTCACCGAAGCCGACGATCCGTTCGCGCTGTTCCGCCACTGGTTCGCCGAGGCGGCGGCGAAGGAAATCAACGATCCTGACGCGATAACGCTCGCGACGGTCGACGCGTCCGGCATGCCGGACGCGCGCGCGATGTTGTGCAAGCAGGTCGACGAGCGCGGTTTTGTCTTCTACACCAACGGCCAAAGCGCCAAGGGCGGCGAGATCGCCGCCAATCCGAAGGCGGCGATCCTGTACCATTGGAAATCGCTGCGCCGCCAGGTGCGGGCCCGCGGCCCGCTCGCCAAGATCCCTGACGCCGAATCGGACGCCTATTTCGTCACCCGCCCGCGCGTCAGCCGTATCGGCGCCTGGGCGAGCCAGCAGTCGCGGCCGCTCGAATCGCGCGCCAAGCTCGAACAGACGGTCGCCGACCTCACGACGAAGTTCGGCGAAGGCGATATTCCGCGGCCGCCGCATTGGGGCGGCTTCCGGCTGACGCCGACGCAGATCGAATTTTGGCAGGACGGCCAGTTCCGGCTGCACGACCGCGTCGTCTTCGCCCGCGCGCATGAGGGCGATCCGTGGCGGCGCGAGCGGCTTTGCCCGTAAGCCCGCGCTGCGGCGCGGCCGTTCCACCCTAACCGACGGCGATGACCGTCAACCGTGAAAAACCAGGGCGACGCGGCGTGGATGACCGTCTCTACCCAACCCGGCCGATCCTCGCCGCCTCGACCGCGGTGTTCCGCGACGGCCGGGTGCTGATCGCGCGACGGGCGCGCGCGCCGATGGCAGGCGTCTATTCCCTGCCCGGCGGCGCAGTCGAAGTCGGCGAGACGCTGCGCGAAGCGGCAGCGCGCGAGCTCGCCGAAGAGGTCGGCGTCGAGGCCGACATTCTCGCCTTCATCGACCACGTCGAGCCGATCGTGCGCGAAGGCGGTCGCGTGCGCGCGCATTTCGTCATCGCCGCCTTCGTCGGCCGCTGGCGGCGGGGCGAGGCGCGCCTCAGTGCAGAGGCCGACGCGGTCGCCTGGATCGATCCGAAAGCGATCGGCGATTTTCGCACCACGCCGGAGTTGCCGTGGATTGTCGCCAAGGCGGCGGCGATCGAGAGAAGCCTGCCGTGAAGCGCCTCGTCGCCTCGACCCTCGCCGCGCTCGTCGTCGCGATCGCGCCGCTCTCTGCCCAGGCGCAGACGCCGCCGCCCGCCAAGCCGGCCGCGCCGGCGCCCGTCGCGACGCCGACGCCGACGCCCGCGCAAACCGACGCGCCGCCGCCCTACGAGGCGCAATTGTTGCGGCTGGCCGAGCTCATCGGCGCGCTGACCTATCTGCGCGACCTGTGCGGCGACGGCGACGGCGCGGCGTTCCGCGCCAGGTTCGCCGATCTCGTCGGCGCCGAAGGCACGACCGACGCGCGCAAGGAATCGCTCGCCGGCGCGTTCAACCGCAGCTTTCGCGACTACGAGCTGACCTATCGCGCCTGCACCCCGACCGCGCGCGAAATCGTCGCGCGCTTCCTCGACGAGGCGAGCCGCATCGCCAAGGACGTCGCCAACCGCTATTCGGGCTGAGCGCGCCGCCGGTCCCTTTTCCTCGCGAGCGGGAAGAGAGGGAACGCGGCGTCAGCGCCTTCGCGGCGTCCCTCAGCCCGCTCGCCATGTTGCACTCGCCGAGAGGATTGAGTCCGCCCCGGAACGGAAGCTCTCCGCGGCCGCCTATGTTGCCGCGTCGATCTCGATGTTGTCGGTCTTGCGGCGATGGCCGCTCATCGCCGCGCCGGCATTGATGGGAAAGCCCAAGCAGATCGGGGCCGCAATCAGCGAAATGGCGGTGACGACCAGAAACGCTGTCGAAAAGTCGCCAATCGTTGGATGGAGGCGGTCGCCGATCATCCTCGATACGGTCAATGCGAGGGCGCCGGTGCAGATGCCAAAGGACAACATCAATTGCTGGAAGGTGCTGTAGAAGCTGTTGGCGGCCGCCGCGCGCTCTGACGGTATGTCGTCGTAGACCACCGTGTTGTAGGCGGTGAATTGCAGCGACATCGAGAAGCCGCAGA
>Ga0181529_10004381_pt1 | contig 15321 bp, 9 predicted proteins | sample PEATcosm2014_Bin_36_FD_119763 | JGI IMG/M metagenome (GOLD analysis project Ga0181529, IMG submission 119763) | Peatland microbial communities from MTU Mesocosm Facility, Houghton, MI, USA - PEATcosm2014_Bin10_30_metaG | ecosystem: Environmental > Terrestrial > Soil > Wetlands > Peat | place...
ACAATCCATCTATCGCGCCCAGCGCCTCGAATCCGGGCTCTTCACCGCCGCCCTCAACGAAACCCTCGACACCAACGGCCGTCCCTTTACCCCCATGAGCTCGCAACTCGCCGGCGAAGGCGACATGGACATCACCCGCGCCCAGAATCGCAACTACTGTCTCGCCGAAGGCTTCCTCCGCCAGATCCGCCAATCCAATGGCTGGACCCTCTTCCTCCGCTACCAGGCCCAGTCCGAGCGCCTCTACCGCCGCGCCCTGGACGAATTCGAGCGCCTCAAGGCCCTGCGCCCACCGGCGCCACTTGGAACCGCGAGCGTAAGCGAGCCTGGAACCGTGAGCGTAAGCGAGCGGCCTGGAACCGTAAGCGTAAGCGAGCGGCCGCAACCCGAAGAATTTACAAGCGTTTCCCCCATTTCCCAAACGAACCCACCTAGCCTCGCCCCTGAACCGCAACCGTCTGGGAGCGGCCCGAGCGTCCATCAACCCCGCCCTCACCCGCCCGATTTGCTCCCGGCGCCAAAACGCGTCACAGTAGTAGATACGATGCACAATCTTTTGCGGAAATTCCCTGCCTGTCTGACATTGACGGTCTTTGCGGCGTTCGCCCAGGCCCCCCCGGCCTTCGAAGTGGCCTCCATCAAACCGGCGGCTCTCGACATGGCCAAGATCACCGCCGCGGTACAGGCCGGCTCGATGCCCAAGATGGGTGCGCACGTCGATGGCGCGCGCGCCGAATACATCTTCATGAGCCTCCGCGACCTCATCGTCACCGCCTACAAGCTGAAGCCGTTTCAAGTCATCGGCCCCGACTGGCTCCCCGTCCAACGCTTCGATGTCTTCGCCAAGCTGCCCGACGGCGCCTCGAAAGACGACGCACCGAAAATGCTGCAAACACTCCTCGCCGAACGCTTCGGCCTGGTCGTCCGCCACGATACCAGTGAGCGCCCCGTTCTCGCCCTGGTCCTCGCCAAAGGCGGCGTCAAGATGAAGGAATCCACCGAAACCCCCAAGCCCATCGACACCACCGTGCCTCTCAAACCAGGCGAAATGCAGGTCGACAGCCCCGACGGCCCCGTCCGCGCCACCGTCGGCAAGGACGGCAGTTCCTCCGTCGACATGGGCGCCAAGGGCAAAATGACCTATAAAATGGACCCCGCCACGCAGGCCCTCCACATGGAAGCCAGCATGATCACCATGTCCGGATTTGCCGACATGTTGACCCAGTTCTCGCAGATGGGCGGCACCGGCGGCCGCCAGGTCGTCGACATGACCGGTCTCAAAGGCAATTACCAGGTCGCCCTCGATATCCCTATCGCCGATCTCATCAATATGGCGCGCGCCGCCGGTATGGACGTCTCGGGTGCACCCTCCGGAGGCCCGGCCGGAGCCGTACCCACCGCCTCCGACCCCACCAGTTCGTCGACCATCTTCACCACCGTGCAGGCCCTCGGCCTGAAACTGGAATCCCGCAAAGCCCCCGTGGAGCAACTCATCGTCGACCACGCCGAGAAGAACCCAACCGGCAACTAACCTTGCCAATGCGGCGCAGATTGTCACTCTGCGGCGGGTTGTTAACCCGCTCTTTCCCCCCAGTCTCCCACCCTCCCGAGGCGCAGCCCTCCGCACCGCCATCGGTTACACTGCTCCGAAGGAGCCCCTTAACTTGCGAATTCGTAAGGCCATCATCACGGCCGCCGGCCCCGACCAGCGGGCTCTCCCGCTGCAGACCCTGATCGACCGCGATGGCCGCCAGAAAACCGTCCTCGGCATCCTCATCGAACAGGCCCTCGCCGCCAGGATCGAGGAGATCTGCGTCGTCGTCTGGCCCGGCGATGAGCCCCGCTACCTCCAAGCCGCGGGCGCCCACGCCGCCGATGTCCGCCTGGTCGCTCAACCCCGCCCCCTCGGCTACGCCCACGCCATCTACTGCGCCCGTCAGTTCGCCGCCGCCGACCCGTTTCTTCACATGGTCAGCGACCACCTCTACGTCAGTCCCGGCCCCGCTACCGCCGAGCGCATCGTCGAAATCGCCCAGACCGAAGGCTGCTCCGTCTCCGGCGTTCAGCCCACCCGCGAAAACTTTCTCCCCTTATACGGCGCCGTCACCGGCCGCCGCCTGCCCGCCCGCGAAGGCCTCTATCGAATCGACACCGTCCTCGAAAAGCCCACCCCCACCGAGGCCGAACAGCGCCTCATCGTCCCCGGCCTCCGCGCCGGCTACTATCTCTGCTTCTTCGGCATCCACGCCCTCACGCCCACCGTCATGGAGCTCCTCGCCAACGCCATCGAAGCCGCCGATGCCCATCCCGATCCCGCCGCCGCACCCGTCAGTTTCTCTTCCGTCTTAGCCTCGCTCGCCCGCCGCGAACAATACCTCGCCGCCGAAGCCTCCGGCCGCCGCTACAACCTGGGCACGCGCTACGGCCTGCTCACCTCCCAAATGGCGCTCGCCCTCCACGGCCACGACCGCGCCGAAGTCCTGGCCTATCTCCTCGAATTGCTCGCCGACCGCGAACTGGCCTCGGGATCCCCATCGTGAGCCGCCTCGTCGAAATCATCACCGCCAGCGACCCGTCCGTCCGCGACCGCTCGCTCGATGCCGTCTGCCGCGGCCTCTCCCTCGCCGAACTCCAGGCCGAAACCGCCGCCCTCGACCGCTTCCGCCGCTCCAGCGACAACCTCTATGAGCGCGTCCGCGCCCTCTTCTTCCTCTACGCCATCCATCGCTTCCACGTCCCGCCGCACCATCCCCCCACCGCGCCTGCGCCCATTCCCTACCCCGGCTACACCAACCTTCTGAAGCGCCGCTTCGACGAAGCCATCGATCTCTTTCTCGCCGCCGAACACACCGCTGGCTCCGGCGCCGCCATCTCCAGCGCCCTCGCCGCCGCCTACCGCGGCCTCGGCTTCCAAACCCTCGCCGACCAGGTCCGCCGCAGCGTCCGCTCCGTCCGCGGCAACCAGTGGATGTTCCGCACCGGCCATCCCGAAGACTATCCCCTGCGCCTCCGCCCCGAACTCCTCCGCCCCGAGTCCGGCCTTTTTCCCATCCTCCGCGAATCCACCCCCGTCCGCATGGACCTCAGCCATAGCGGCTGGAGCGACATCTTTTTCCTCGGCATGGACTTCCCCGAGGGCGCCCGCGTATTGAATATATCGGTCGATCTCAGCGTTCGCGGTAGTGCCCATGCGCCCGCTCCCCAACCGCCCGTGGAAGCCTGGCTGCGCGTCATCGATCGCCCCGTCCTCCGCCTCGTCTCCGTCGACCTCGCCGCCATCGCCGAGATCTCCACCGTCGCCGAAGTCTTCGATTTCGCTCGCGACTACCTCGGCCTCCTCAAAGCCGCCGTCATCTCCAGCGGCCTCGTGCCTCCCGGCATGGAAGGCGCCACCCAACCGCTCTCCGATATCCTCGAGCGCCTCACCGGCTCGCCCTCGCTCGGCATCGAAATCGTCTCCAAGGTCAACGACATCCCCAAGGGCAGCCGTCTCGCCGTCTCCACCAACCTGCTCGCCTGCTTGATTTCCGCCTGCATGCGCGCCACCGGCCAGATCCACACCCTCGCCGGCGGCCTCGAAGAATCCGACCGCCGCCTGGTGGCCGCGCGCGCCATCCTCGGCGAATGGCTCGGCGGCTCCGGTGGCGGATGGCAGGATTCCGGCGGCGTCTGGCCCGGCATCAAGCTCATCTATGGCGTCGTCGCCGCCGAGGGCGACCCCGAATTCGGCGTCAGCCGCGGATGCCTTCTGCCGCGCCATCGCATCTTCGACACCGAAGAAGTCCCCCGCGCCACCCGCCAGATGCTCGAACAGAGCCTCGTCCTCGTCCACGGCGGCATGGCCCAGGACGTCGGCCCCATCCTCGAAATGGTCACCGAGCGCTACCTCCTGCGCAGCCCGCGCGAATGGCTGGCGCGCCGCGAAGCCATCGCCATTCTCGACGAAGTCGTCGAGCGTCTCCGCTGCGGCGATATCCGCGCTATCGGCGATTCCACCGGCCGCAACTTCTCCGGCCCCATTCAGACCATCATTCCCTGGGCCGGTAATCTCTATACGCAAACCCTGATCGAGCGCGCCCGCTCCGAGTTCGCCGACGATTTCTGGGGCTTCTGGATGCTCGGCGGCATGTCCGGCGGCGGCATGGGTTTCCTGTTCCATCCGCAGCGCAAGCCCGAAGCGCAGCAGCGTCTGCAGCAGATCATGAGCGAAACCAAGCGCGCCTTCGAACATGCCGTGCCCTTCGCCATGGAACCGGTAGTCTATAACTTCACCATCAACGAGCGCGGCACTCAGTCCTCGCTGCTGTCGGGCGACCAGGCCCTCATGCCCGCGGCTTATTACCTCCTGGCTGTTCCGTCCCTGGTGCGCACCGAAGCCCGCCGTCTCTCCCCCGCCCTCCGCGCCGAGCTCGACCGCTTCTCCGCCGCCTGCCGCAACCAGCCCGAATTCTCCGGCATGGTCCAGCAGATGTTCGACCACCTCCTGCCCCGCAGCCAGGAGAAATCCGCCGATGCTCCCCATTCGCTCGAAACCATGCTCCACCAGCACGGCTTCGACGCCGTGCAGCACGATCAGATTCAGGCCGATCTGCGCGCCGGCCGCATCGGGCTGGCGCAAAACCGCCTGCCCGTCAACACCGTCATCGAAGATGTCCGCCCCGGCGATCTCGTCGATGCCATCCCCGCCGCCTGCCGTGCCATTGGCGAAGAAGCTCTCGCCCGCGGACGCGTCGCCGTGGTCTCCCTCTCCGGCGGCGTCGGCAGCCGTTGGACCAAGGGCGCCGGCGTGGTCAAGGCCCTCAATCCCTTCTGCAAATTGGGAGGCCGCCACCGCAGCTTCGTCGAAGTCCACCTGGCCAAGAGCGCGCGCGCCAGCCTCGCCTCGGGCGCGCTCGTCCCCCACATCTTCACCACCAGCTACCTCACCCACCGCGCTCTGGCCGATCATCTCCGCGCCTGCGCCAACTACGGCTACCCCGGACCCGTTTGGCTCTCTCAAGGCCGCAGCATCGGCCTGCGCATGATCCCCACCGAGCGCGATCTCCGCTTCGCCTGGGAAGAGATGCCCCAGCAGTTGCTCGACGAGCGCGCCCAGCGCGTCCGCGAAAGCCTCCACGCCACCCTCATCGAGTGGGCTCGCCAGTCCGGCGAAGCCGGCGACTACACCGACAACCTGCCGCTGCAGTGCATCCATCCCGTCGGCCACTGGTACGAAATCCCCAATCTGCTGCGCAACGGCACGCTCCGCTCGCTGCTGGAAACTCATCCCCAGCTCGACTACCTGCTGATGCACAACATCGATACCCTCGGCGCTTCGCTCGACCCCGCCCTGCTTGGCTATCACATCCAGCAAGAGGCGGCGCTCACCACCGAAGTCGTGGCCCGCCACATCGACGATCGCGGCGGTGGTCTCGCCCGCGTCGATGGCCGCCTGCGCCTGGTGGAGAGTCTGTCGCTGCCCACCGAGGAAATCGAATCGCAGCTCTCGTTCTATAACAGCGCCACCTATTGGATCTCCATCGACCGCCTGCTCGCAGCCTTCGGTCTGACTCGCGCCGATCTCTGGGACGACGCCAGACTCGCCGAGGCCACCCGCCGTGTCGCCGCACGCATGCCCACCTACATCACCCTCAAGGACGTCAAGAAGCGGTGGGGCAAAGGCCAGGAGGACATCTTCCCCGTGGCCCAGTTCGAAAAACTCTGGGGTGACATGACCGCGCTCCCCGGCCTCGCCTGCCGCTACGTCGCCGTTTCCCGCGTCCGCGGCCAGCAATTGAAGGAGCCCGCCCAGCTCGATTCCTGGCTCCGCGACGGCTCTGCCGCCGCCATCGAGGAACTCTGCGGCTGGGCGTAAAATTCCCGCCTCCTTTCCTCGTAACCATTCGTACTTACCAGCAGTATCCACCGTTACCGTGCATAAGGAGAGGGATCGAATGCTGAAACCGTGTACCGCCATCCTGTTGCTGACCGGACTGGCCATTGCCCAGACTGCGCCGGATCCGCTGCGTTTCGAAGTCGCCGACATCCAGAAGAGCAAATTTTCCGACACCGAGATCCACGCCAACTTTCTGCCCGGCGGCAAGGTGGATGTCCGCAACGTCCCCTTGAAACTGCTCATCTCCCACGTCTACAAGGTGGGCGACGACATGGTCGAGGGTCCCAGTTGGCTGGCTTCCGAAAGATTCGATATCGTCGCCAAAGCCGTGCCCACCTCAACCGAGGATCAACTCCTCGAGATGGTGAAGACCATGCTGGTCGAACGCTTCAAAATGGTCTCGCACAAAGGCTCCAAAGTGGTGCCGGTCTACGCCATGGTCGTGGGGAAGAAAGGCGCCAAACTCACCCCAGCCGCCGACCCCGCCGCCGAATTTGGCTGCCCTATGGCCGCCCCTGTAGCCGGCCGGAATGACCGTCCCGGCGTCATCCATCGCGCCTGCCATTCCGGTTCCATGGCCGATCTCGCCAAAGCCCTTCCCCTGTTGGCCCCAGCCTACGTTCAAGGACTGCCCGTCGTGGACATGACCAACCTCGCCGGCAAATTCGATTTCCAGCTCGACTGGATGGGCCGCGGCGCCTACGACAAAGCCGTCGCCGATAACAACGGCGTCCCGCCCAGCGACGGCGTGGTCGTTTCCATTCACGACGCCCTGAACCACCTCGGACTGGCGCTCGAAAATCGCAAGATGCCCCAGGACACCCTGGTAATCGACAGCATCCTGCGCACTCCCACCGAGAATTAGGCGCCAAAAATGGGGGACAGACGAAACCGTCCCAAGGCGCCGCTTTTGCGCCGCCGTGGACGGCTCTGTCTGTCCCCCATTTTTGGTGAATACCAGCACGCCGCGCGTTTCCGGTATTAAACTGGTGGCAGTGGCACTCGTCCCTCCGTACATCGAATCTCTGCGGCCTTATGAAGCCGGACGCTCCATCGAATCCGTCCGCCGGCAGTACGGCCTGGAACGCATCGTCAAGCTGGCCTCCAATGAGAACCCGCTGGGCGCGTCGCCCAAGGCCATAGAGGCCATGACCACCACCTTGGGCGGCCTCCATCGCTACCCCGATGGCGGCCTGCGCCTGCGCGAAGTCCTCGCCGAAGAGTTCGATCTCAAAGTGCAAAACGTCATCGCCGGCAGCGGCTCCGAAGGCATCATGTCCAACATCATCCGCGCCTTCCTGTGCGATGAGGACGAGGTGCTCACCACCGACGCCGCCTTCATCGGCTTCCAGGTGCTGGCGCGCTCCCGCGGCGTGGCCTATCGCACCGTTCCCTACCGCGACTGGCACTACGATCTGCCCGCCCTCGCCGAGCAGATCAACGCCCACACCAAGATCGTCTACTTGGCCAATCCCAACAACCCCACCGGGACCATCTTCACCAAACAGCAGTTCGATCAGTTTTACAAACACGTTCCCGAACGCGTGCTCATCATCCTCGACGAAGCCTACTTCGAGTACGCCAAGGACAATCCCAAGTACCCCGACTCCATGCACTACCGCTACGACAACGTGATCACCCTGCGCACGTTTTCCAAGATCTACGGACTGGCCGGGGTGCGCATCGGGTACGGCTTCGCCCACGAAGAGCTCATCCGCAATCTGCTCAAGGTGAAGCTGCCGTTTGAGCCCTCCACGCCCGCGCAGGCCGCCGGCATCGGAGCGCTCGCCGACAAGGAATTTCTGCATCGTTCGCTGGAACTGAATGCCCGCGGGCTGCGCACCCTCACCGCCGGCTTGCAGGATCTCGGCCTGCCGGTAGTGCCGTCCCAGGCGAACTTCGTGATGACCCCGCTACCCACCGCGGCCGATGCCGCCCGGGTGTTTGAGGAGTGCCTCTCGCAAGGCGTGGTCGTCCGCCCGCTCGGCGGCTTCGGACTGCCCCACTGCCTGCGCATTTCCACCGGGACCGATGAAGACAACCGCTTCTGCGTCGAAGCGCTAAGGAACAGCCATGCCGCAAATCTTGGAACATCCCACGTCCGTTGAACGCGATTTCCTTCCCCTGAACGGCACCGACCACGTGGAGTACTACGTCGGCAACGCCCGCCAGGCCGCCTATTATTACCGCTCGGCGTTCGGCTTCCGTCTGGCCGCCTATTGCGGCCCCGAAACCGGCACCCGCGACCGCGCCTCGTATCTGGTCGTGCAGGACAAAATCCGCCTGCTGCTCACCACCCCGCTCGCCCCCGACCACCCCATCGCCGACCACATTCGCGTCCACGGCGACGGCGTCCACGACATCGCACTGTGGGTGGACGATGCCGAGAGCGCCTGGCGCGAGACCACCCGCCGTGGCGCGCTCAGCGTACGCGAACCCCAGACCCTGTCCGACGAAAACGGCGAAGCCCGCGTCGCTTCCATCGCTATCTACGGCGACACCGTTCACACCTTCGTCGAGCGCCGCGAGTACCGCGGCGTCTTCCTGCCGGGGTTTCAACAGGTGGAGGCCGAAGACACCGTATCGCGCCCCGTCGGTCTCCAGTACATCGACCACATGGTGGGCAACGTCGGCTGGGGCGAGATGAACCGCTGGGTGGATTTCTATCGCGACGTGATGGGATTCCGCATGTTCAAACACTTCGACGACAAGGATATTTCGACTGAGTATTCCGCCTTGATGTCGAAGGTCATGTCCAACGGCAACGAGCGCGTGAAGTTTCCCATCAACGAGCCGGCCGAGGGAAAGCGCAAATCGCAAATCGAAGAGTACCTGCAGTTCTACCGCGGCCCCGGCGTGCAGCACATCGCCATGGCCACCGGCGATATCATCTCTACGGTCGGCGCCCTGCGGCGCCAGGGCGTGGACTTCCTGCGCGTACCCAACGCCTATTACGACGATCTGCTGTCGCGCATCGGCCCCATCGACGAGCCCCTCGACGCCCTTCGCGACCTCGGCATCCTGGTCGATCGCGACGACGAAGGCTACATGCTGCAGATCTTTACCCGTCCCGTCGAAGACCGTCCCACCCTGTTCTACGAAGTCATCCAGCGCAAGGGCAGCCGCAGTTTCGGCAAGGGAAATTTCAAGGCGCTCTTCGAGGCCATCGAGCGCGAACAGGCGCGCCGCGGCAACTTGTAGCGGCCTTGTTTTCGGGGTCGGGCGGAGCTACACTCCAGCCATGAGGAAATTCATAGTTTCGACTCTGTTTTTCCTGACCGTGGCCCAGGCCGGCGTCGTTCCGTCCGGCTGGAAAGCGATCAAAGATCCTAAAGGGCTGTGCCAGATCCTGGTTCCGATAGCTTGGACTCCCGCCGGCGAGAACACTGGTTCGGCCGTTTTCCAGGACGCGTCGGTGGCTATCGCGGTAGTCAGCAGCCAGCCGGGACAAACCTACAAGCCCATTGCGGATTCCATGCTGCGCATGATGGAGATCCCCAAGGACAAGATCTTCGAGAACTCCGCCACGCGGGTGTTTTACCAGGACCGCACCGGCCACGATGCCTCGGAACCCAGCGCGCTGAGCGTCATGGCGCCGGGCAAAGGCGGCACTTGCAGCTCGCGCGTGGTGTTTCTTCCGAGCGTCACCGAAGAGATCGCGAAGAAGATCGCGCTCAGCATCGGCCCGGTGGATTGATCGGCCGCGTCACGCGCTGGCGCGCGAGGCGGATCGCTCGCGGTGGTAGAACACCAGGTCGAGCGGCGGCGGTGTGTGTCCCATGGACCGCAGGAATCCGGCCACCTGTCCGCGATGATGCGTGCCGTGGTTGACCACGTGCAAGATGACCTGCCATAGCGGCTGGCTCCAGGAGTTGCCGCGCATGTCCTGGTAGGAAACCACCGTGTCCGCCGATTCCGGAGTGAGCGTCCGCGCCCACTCCTTCCAGCGTTGGTAGAGCGCCGGCCATTCGTGCTGTAAGACGGCCAGGCTGCGGTCCGTGGAGCTGACAAATCCGGGATTCGGGCCGACCGGCTGCAGCCGCCAGAACCACACGCGGTCGGCGGCGTAGAGATGCACCAGGGTGTCGAGCACGCTGTGGTCCGCGGTGGAGAAATCGCGGGCCAGTTCTTCGACCGAGAGGTGCGCCGCGGCGTCCACCAGTCGTTTGCTGGCCCACGCCGAGTAATCGATGTGCAGTTGCAACACTTCAGGAGAAACAGCCATACCGTGATTATCGCGCGCCTTCAGCCGCGGATGGCCCAGCGGAAGAGATCGCCGAACGACGCCGTCTTGCCCTGGGTAAGAATGGCGATGCGGAAAATGCGCGCCGCCGCCCAGGTGATGGCGACGGTCCAGACCACCACGCCCACCAGCCCGACCCACGGCTGCCACCACGGTACTCCGCCGGGCATGGCCTGGCGCGTCAGCATCAGCAGCGGCGTGAAGGGAGGAAGCAGCGACATCACCGTGGCCAGCACGCCGTTAGGCGCCTGCATCACGGGCAGGATGACGAACAACGGAATGAGCACCGGAAAGAACAGCAGCATGGCCAGATGCTGCGCATCGTTGGGGCTGGAGCAGGCCGCGCCCAGCGCCGCCGCCAGGCCGCACAGCACCATCACGTCGGCCACCAGGTAGATCACGAACCACGGCAGCAGCGACAGCGGAGCCAGGCCCATCATGGCCATGGCTTGCAGCACCATCAGGCCGCCCACCACGTAGAGCACCGAGCTGGAGAGCGACAAGCCGACAGCCGCGACCACCTTGCCCATGATCAGCTCGAAGGGAGTCGCCGACGCCAGCAGCATTTCATAGACACGCTGCATTTTGTCTTCAGCCACGCCGCCCAGCATGGGACCGGAAGACGCCAGCACGATCATGGCCAGCAGCATCACCAGCACAAACGGCACGGCGAAGCCTTCGATCTCGTTCTTCTTGTGGCCTTGCATGATGGCGCCGGTTTTCTCGCTGCGCGTGATCAGGCTCATGGTCTCGACGGTGGCGGAGCCCAGCACATCCGCGAAATGGCTGCTGTCCACGCCGAGTTCAGCGAGGCGGATGTGGCGCAGACCGTCGTTTACCGGACCGGAAATCCACGAGCGCGTCTGGTCGATGGCTGCGGCGTTGGAGTAATAGTCCACGCGGCTCGATTGCGGAATCTTCTCATCGTCGTCGGACTTGGGCGGATGCAGCGCATCGCGGCCGATTTCGATGAAGGCGAAGAGCTCGCGGCTGCGAACGCGGTCGGACAGTTTCAGGCGTTGGGCACTGGGATCCCGATCGTCGGGCGCCACGGTCTCCAGCTCGTAGCCGGGCGCCAACTGGCGTCCGGTTTTCCTGTCGAACATTTCCTTGCCGTTCTTGGCGCGGGCCGCTTCGATAATCGCCGGGGCGGCCCGGCCGGTATGGTCGACGATGGCGATGCGCCGCGGCTGCAAGTCCGGCTTGGCTTTGGTCAGGCCGATCACCAGGAAGCCGCTCGAGCCCAGAATCGGCGCCATGATCAGGCCGAACAGAAACGGCTTGGAGCGCACCGCGGCCAGGTAGTCGCGCTTGGCCACCAGCACCATGCGGTTCATTCTATTCATGGCGCGCCTCCATGGTTTCGGGAGCTTCCGGACCGGCGATGCGCACGAAAATGTCATGCAGCGAGGGCTTGGTCACCGAGAAGCTGGTGACGCGGGTGCGCGCCACCAGCGCGCGCAGCACTTCCTGCGGATCGCAGCCCTGCGCCATGCGCAGCTCCTGCACCTGTCCCAGGTCGCGAACTTTTTCGACTCCCGGAAGATCGTCGAAGCCGCCGGCGGCGGAGACGCGGATGGTGTCGCTGCCGTACTGCTGCTGGATGGAATCGAGAGTTCCGTCGAGCACTTTGCGGCCGCGATGGATCATCAGAATATAATCGCAGAGGCTTTCGGCGACGCTCATATCGTGGGTGCTGAGGATGACCGTGGCGCCGCGGCGCCGCAGCTCCAGAATGGCGGTGCGGATGACGTCGACGCTCACCGGGTCGAGGCCGGTGAACGGCTCGTCGAGAATGAGCAGTTTGGGCTCGGGCACCACGGCGGCGATGAACTGCACCTTCTGGCTCATGCCCTTGCTCAGGGTTTCGACGCGCTGGGTGGCGCACTGCAGCAGATCCAGGCGCAGCAGCCAGTGGTCCACTTCCTCGGTGACTTTGCGGCCGCCGCGCAGTTCGCCGTGGAACTGCAGCAGCGAGCGAACCTCCATGCGGCGGTACAGTCCGCGCTCTTCGGGAAGGTAGCCGATTTCCCCGGACCGGCCGGCGCGCAATTCCTGCCCGAAGACGCGGATGGTGCCGCGATCGGGATAGAAGATATTGACGATCATGCGCATGGTGGTGGTCTTTCCGGATCCGTTGGGACCGATGAATCCGTAGACCGCGCCTTGGGGAACGGTGAGGGACAAGTCGTCGACGGCCGCCAGGTCGCCGAAGGTCTTGGTCACGCCCTGAATTTCGATGGCGTCCATGGGACAAATGGTAGCAGGCTGCGGATGGCGGGCTGTAAAGTCACCGATTTGTAACATTCTCGAAATGCTGTATTCACTGAGGGTTTCTACAATCAGCAAGAACCGGGAGGATTCTCATTTAATGCGAAGAACGTTGCTTCTCGTAGTGTCTGCCGCTGTGTCGGCTCAGTTCGGAATTTATGCGCAACAAATGACGGGCGGTATCACCGGATCGGTGATGGATGGCAGTGGCGCCGCAGTGGGCGGCGCGGGAGTGGCCGTCCGTAACCTGGACACCAACCAGTCGCTGAAATCGGTGACGCAGGGCAACGGGTCGTATCTCGTGCCGAACCTGCAGGCGGGTAACTACAGCGTCACGTTTAGCAAGGACGGTTTTAAGACGGAAACTCATCCCTCGATCCTGGTGCAGGGCGACCGCACTACGACGGTCAACGGGAAGCTGGAAGTGGGCGCGTTGACGACCACGGTGGAAGTGACGGGAACGCCGCTCCTCAACCAGAACGACACCACCACGGGATACGTACTGGATTCCGACGCCATCAACAACGCTCCCTTGGGCACCGGGAGTTTCACCCAGCTCGCCATTTTCAGTCCGGGACTGAACGCCGACTTTCTGAACGGCTCCGGCAGCAATGCGGGCCTGGGCAACCAGGCGATCTGGGCGAATGGTCAGCGCGATTCCAGCAATAGCTTCTCCATCAACGGCGCCAGCGCCGACAATCTGTTCAACGGAAAATCCACCAGCGAGATCGCCTCGGGCCGGTGGACGGAAAACACCGGCGAGAGTTTCCAGAAGGACGGTAGCGTGCAGACCAGCGGTTCGGTATACGACGCCATCGGACAGGGCATACCGACTCCCGCTCCGGAGTTCATGCAGGAACTGCGCGTCAACGCGGGCGGGTATGACGTGTCGCAGGGCGGCAAATCGGGGGCGCAGATCGAAACCATTACGCGCTCGGGAACCAACTCCATCCATGGATCGGTCTACGACCACCTGGAGAACAGCGCCTTTAATGCGGCTCCGTTCTTCCGCAATGCCAGCCCGGCCTACACCTCCAACAACAAAGTGCCCGCCTTGCATTACGACCGTTATGGCGCCAGCTTTGGCGGTCCGGTCATCAAGAACAAGATCTTCTTCTTTGTCGGCTACCAGGGAATTCACGACAGCGACGCGCTGGCCGGCCAGAGCACCTTTTCGGTGCCGCTGGCTCTCACCAACGATCGCAGCGCGACCGGTTTGGCCGCCGCCATGGCGTCGTCTTTTCCGTTGGTGCCCATCACGGCCAGCCAAATCAGCCAGGCGGCCCTCAACCTGTTCAACGCCAAAGTGAACGGCCAGTACCTGATTCCCACGCCGTTCACCAACAATCCCGCCATATTGAAACAGTTTGGCTACGACGTGGCCCTGAGCGCACCCTCGACGTTCTCCCAGAAACAGGGTGTGGCCGATGTGGATTACCTGGTGAATTCCAAGGAACGGATCTCGGTCAAAGCCTTTTATCAGGACAATCCCACCACCAGCCCCTTCGGCGCCACGGTCTTCGGATTTCCCAAGACCACCAAGGCCGGAGCGCCGACGCTGACCATTTCGAGCGCTACCATTCTCAGTCCGAACATGACCTGGGAAAACCGCGCCGGCGCCGTGCGCCAGTACACCTACGTCGACACGCAGCAGCCTTTCAATCCCGAGACCTTGGGCATCGACGTCTTCGGCAGCACGCACTTCCCCTCCATCCAAGTCGCGGAATCCGATGAGACCGGCGGCGTCAACACCAGGGGCTTCACCATCGGCAGCCAAAACAACCTGTACAACGCGGGAACCTACCAGAACAACTATCAAGGCTCCAGCACCTTGAGCTGGGTGAAAGGCGCGCACACCCTCCGCATGGGCGCCACCTGGACGCATACGCAGCTCAACATCCTCGACAACCAGGACAGCATCGGGGCTTTCGAGTTTCCGGATTGGCCCACATTGATGACCGGGGTCCCGGAGAACAACGGAAGCTATTTCGCAGGCGCGAGCAACCGGTATTACCGCGTCGACCAAGTGGGCCTGTTCGTCCAGGACAACTTCAGACTGGCGCCCAATGTGAGCGTGACCATGGGAGTGCGTTGGGATTACGACGGTGCGCTTTCGGAAAAGTACGGCAATCTGACCAACTTCGATAACGCTCAGTACCAATACAACGCCTCTACCGATACGATTGTGAACAGCGGAATTGTGGTGGCCGGCAACAACCCCACACTCGGCACCAAGGGGATTTCCGATTCCACGTTGACGGGCCGGCAATGGAATATCGCGCCGCGCATCGGCGTGGCGTGGACACCCAAGCAATTGAAGAACGTGGTGGTGCGCGCTGGAATCGGCATGTATTCCGACCGCGGCGAATACTTCATTGACTTTTCGCCGGCAGCCGGCAGCGGATTCAACGGTCCGTTCGGCGTCACCCTGGCGCCGCCGTTTACGCAACAGGTTTCGACCACCGGGACGACGGGCAGTCTTTCGCAGCCGTTCGCCGGAGTTACCCTGCCCGCACCGGTCACCAACCTGGCTTCGCTCAACGCCCTGCTGCCCAATATCGCGAAAACCTCCGCTGCGGCGACGCCGTTCCTGTTTGGCGGTTACGACGCCGGTAACACGCTGCCTTACAGCATCAATTGGACCTTCGATTTGCAATGGCAGCCCACCAACAGCTTGCAATTGAGCCTGGGCTACGTAGGCAACCACAACGATCACCAGGTGCTGCCGATTCCCTTCAACCAGCCGGGAATCGCCACCGCATCCAATCCGATCAACGGCCAGACCAGTTCCTACGGGTTCAACGTAGTGGCGGCCGAGACCCTGAAAACCAAGGACGGAGGCAATACCGATTTGCGCGTGCCGTACCTGGGGATTTCCGATAACTCCGTGCTCTTCGAAGCGGAGGGTATTTCCAACTACAACGCTCTGCAA
>Ga0181529_10004382_pt1 | contig 15320 bp, 13 predicted proteins | sample PEATcosm2014_Bin_36_FD_119763 | JGI IMG/M metagenome (GOLD analysis project Ga0181529, IMG submission 119763) | Peatland microbial communities from MTU Mesocosm Facility, Houghton, MI, USA - PEATcosm2014_Bin10_30_metaG | ecosystem: Environmental > Terrestrial > Soil > Wetlands > Peat | place...
CAGGGCCTCGCACGGAGTGAGCCCGAAGTCCCCCCATCCACAGCGCGAGGCCGTGGATGGTGGGAGGGCGGTTTTGATCTCGTTCGATGTAGTCCTCGCGAGCGTTCTTGATCTGGAGCGCCCGGATCTCGCCTTCGCGCATGCCGGTGCTTGCGGCCAGAAGGTTCGCAGTGAATTGCCGAGGATCGCTTCCCCACGCGGTCTTGAAGGCTTCCTCGGTGAAGAGCTTCTGCGCCTCGGCTATAGAGAGCACGCCGCGCTTGGGCTTATCATCGGCCAGCATGCCTACGCGGATGCTCGGGTCGATGGGGATGTAGCCAAGGCGGAAGGCCTCTTTCAGCACGGTCCTGAAGGCCATGTAGATGAGGTTGATGAACCTCGCCTTGAGTGCGCCCTTTTCTTTGAGCCCAAGGAGCCACGTCTCGATGTCGCCCAACTTGATGGACATGAGTGTGCGTCCCTTGAAGGCCGGGACAATGTACCGCTCGATGTAGCCCGCACACTTCTTGACGTGCATGTGTCCTATGCGCTGGCCGCGCGCAATCTTGCCTTTGATGTAGGAGCTCCTGTCTCAGTCCCAGAACTCACGAGCGTAGGTCTCGAGGAGCACACTTTTCTTGTCGGAGGCGATGACTTTGCCTGAGCGGATCTGCTCATCGGCCCAATTCTGTGCATCGCTCTTCGAGGTCTTGCCCGAGGACACTGCGAGCATGTACTTGAGGGTTTCGGGGTCTCTAAACTGGATGTAATAGGCGCTGCGGTTCTTCTTCGAGGTCGAACGTTTTTGAATGGAGTAGGGGCGCTTCGAGCGTTCCATGACTTCCCACCCGACCGAGCCTGATGAGAATCTCAGACTCAATCTCAGAGTTGGTATGGAAGCCTGGAGCAGCCCTGGGTTTCCCTTCGGGCTTTCATATCGGCTGACTGTTGCAACTTCCGTTGCTAACAAGAACTGCCACCCAACGGGCGGCAGTGACTTGATGGAGAATAGGGGATTCGAACCCCTGACCTATAGATTGCGAACCTATCGCTCTACCAACTGAGCTAATTCCCCTGCGATCGAAAAGAATCGACAGCAAATACATATCAGAGAATCAAAGCCGATTCAAGGGGATGGGCGGGTTTTCGAGGTCAGGCGCGCTAGCTTGTAGCCGTGAGCGTGGAAAGATGAGCGTGAGGATGCGGCTAATCTCGATAGTGGGTCTGTCCTACATCGCGTGGCCTTTCCTTTTGCATGCCCAATCCGGCTCGGTCGGGGACATAAAGCTAAGCCAGGTAGTGTGTTATATCGTCATCCAGCCGGGATCTTCGGACGATGCCAACTCGATCTTCCTCAGGAAGATGGCCTTGGATGCGGAGCTTCTCAAGCGCTGTTCTCCGACTCGCTTCTCCTATGCCACAGGCTCCTTCAAGGCGAGCGCGAGCGCCGAACTAAGCTACTCGGCCGGAGAGCCGACCTTGATCCGGCATTCTAGCGGGCTCTCGCTCTACTCCGTTCCGGTCCGGTTCCCGGCTCAGGTCTACCCCAAAGCCCTTCGCGTCGTCCAAGTGGCCTTTACGATGGCAGATCTAGCGGCGAGCAAGGATCTGGTCCAGCCGAGCCTCAAGGCCATACGGCTGGCAGCGGTCAAGGCGGGCTTCAAGGCCGGGACGGCTTGGATCTTGGACATGGCCATGCCGGCGCCTGGCACCTTCCGTGTCCAGGTCGCCTTGGCGAAATAGTTTATTCGATCCGATTAAGTAATTTTCCCACTGGACGGCAGAGCCGAATACTGAATAAAATAACCGTAATATGCAAATCCTGCGGTGGCAGACCGCGGGTAGGCTCCAAATTTACTCGGTCGCAGAGGGGCGCCCATGCCCCTGATACGGTCTGGCAGCGTCTGTCCTGGCGGTCGATGTAGAATAATGTCATATCCCAAAGACTTGCGAGTTGCGTCTCTGGTCTCCGAATCTCGGCTCGTGCCGATTTTGAGGGTAGATAATTGCGCATACGGGCGAAGCTGAATTTGCTGGTCCTGGGTCTCGTGCTCCTGATGGCAGCGGCTTTGGGCATCTACTTGGCGGTTCTCGCCCCCGTAACCAGGATCGAGGCCGAGCGCGCATACCTGACGGCGCTGACCGATCGGCTCAACGAGGAGATGATAACCGTCCTGAAGATGCCGAACACGAGCTTCGGCGACGGCGTGCCTGCGCTCGCGAAGGCGTCGAATGCCTCGCGCGCGGCCTTCGCGAACCTTTCCAAGATCAAGCAACTCCCCAAGGCCAATCTTACTATCCGCAACGCTCTAGGGGTCATCGCCAACCTGCAGCAGATCTGCGAGAAGAGGCGAAAGGTCTTCAACGACAATATCAACGCTGTCCAGGCCCAGGCCCAGAAGACCTTCGATGTCACGGACAGCCTCAAGCCGATCTTCTTCTTTACGGCCGACCCGAACGTCTACAAGGCCAAGCTCGATCTGATCGCCGACGGGAAGATTATGGCGGTCGTCTTCCTAAACCTGACGGACACGATGGCGGCCACGCTCAAGGACTCCATCGACACCATCGGTCAGAATATGAAGGTCATCGATGCGCAAATCGCCTCGATCCGCGCGACCGCTATCCGCTTCGCCTTGATCATGGGTCTCCTGGTGGTGCTCGGAGCCTCCTTCATGGCCCTCGTCTTCGCCAGGTCCATCGCGCGGTCCATCGTCTCCATCGGGATCAGCGTCTCCTCGCTCAAGGAGGGCGACCTGACGGCTAGGTCTGACCTGGCGCTCTCCGACGAGGTCGGCAGCCTGGCGGCAGACCTCAATGCCACGCTGAACCTCCTCGCGCTCTCGTTCGGCGAGATCAAGAGCGTCTCCAAGGCCAACATCGAGGTCAAGGACAGGCTTGTCGCGGCCGCGGGCGAGGCGTCGAGCGCGAGCACTCAGATCGAGACGAATGCGCGCTCGATCGATCGGCAATTCCAGACTCTCAATGCCCATGTCGAGCTTTCGTCGAACTCGGTCGGCAAGATAGTCGGCGCGATGGGCGATCTCGATCGCGAGATCTCCGACGAGGGCAGCATGGTCGAGCGGGTCACCGCTTCCGTCACGGAGATGCTGGCATCCCTCGAGAACATGAGCAAGATCACCGCGCGAGACCGCGAGAGCTCCGGCAAGCTGGTCGTCGAGGCCGGCCGCGGCAGCGAGGTTTTTGCCTCGGCCACGATGAAGATCGCCGAGATCCCGGAGAGCATCGGGTCCATCCAGGCCATGGCCAAGGTGATCCAGGGCATCGCCTCTCGCACGAACCTCTTGGCCATGAACGCCGCTATCGAGGCGGCGCACGCCGGCGACGCGGGCGCGGGCTTCGCGGTGGTCGCCGACGAGATCCGCACGCTCTCGGAGGCCTCCACGCGGAGCTCCAAGGAGATCGCCCAGTCCATCAAGGCGATCATCGAGAAGATCGGCCTCGCCACCGATGCCAACTCCTCGATCAGCGAGGCCTTCGCGATCATCAACGGCCGCATCTCCGAGGTTTCGGCCTCGATGGACGAGCTCTACGCGAGCATCGGCGAGATCCAGGCGGGCAGCAAGGACATCCTCGAGGCCATGACCGAGCTGCGCGACCGCTCGCTCAAGGTCCAGGCCGGATCGAGCGCCGTTCGCGGCGGCTCGGCGGAGATCTCGGGCGCCATGGCCGACCTGTCGAGGATCTCGAGCGAGGTCACCTCGAATATCGGGGAGATCACGGCGGGCATAACCGACATACATGCTTCCATCGACCAGGTCGCGGCGTACGCGGAGCGCGTGGGCGTGGAGAGCGCGAGGCTCGACGCAGAGGTCAATCGCTTCAGGACGGAAGGTTAGCGGGCGTCCGCGGGCCGAGATCCTCGGGCTTCTGGTCGCCCGCCATCCTCTTGGACAGCGTCGCCTGCATCATCCTCGCGTCCTTCGAGAAGAAGAAGTAGTAGAGCGAGAATTGAACGAGCGCTAGGGCGCAGCCCCCGATGCTTATCCAGAGCACGGAGCGGGCGATGCCGAGCCGCGCTACGGCGGCGGCGTAGATGAGGCTCGCGAATATCGATCCCACCGAGTCCGCGACGCGGCCTAGCGCGAAACCGACGGTGCGCACCTCGGGCAGGAGAACGGCGGAGACTATGACCCTCGTGTTGCTGTACATGAACTCGATGCAGAAGGCCGTCAGGAAGGCTATGCCCATATAGACGGGCACGGAGCTCGAGGCGACGCTGAAGATGAGCCAGGAGCAGACCAGGAGGGCTAGGAGCACGAGGTGGCACATGGCCAGCCTGGCCCGCTCGCCCAGGGCGCGCCCTATCCTGTCCCCGAGCGTGCCTCCCGACATGCTCCCCGCGATGAAGCCGACGAGTCCCAGCAGCGTGATGAGTATCGCCTGACCCGTCCTTATGCCCCGCACCTTCACGAAGAAGGTGACCGTGTAGTTGACGAGCATGATCTTCGGGAAGCCCAGCAGGACGAGGTTGAAGAAGTCCACGACGACGGTGGGGATGGTGAACTGGCGCAGGGCCAGGCGCAGGTCGAAGGCAGCGATCTTGGCCAGCGACTCGTTGGTCGCCGAGGCCAGGGCCTCTTCGGTCCTGCCCCTCGCGGGCTCCACCATGAGGAATTCTATGGTGAGGCTCGCGGCCAGGCCGAGGGCCCCGAAGCCCCAGTACGCGATGCGCCAGCCGAGGCGCGGGACCCGCTCGGAGAGGACGCTGAAGGAGGCCAGGGAGAGGATGAGGCCTGAGTACGCGAAGCCGCGCATCAGTCCGAAGGCCTTGCCGCGGCCGTGGACGTCGTAGTAATCGGAGAGCACGGAATTCGTTTGGCCCTCCATGGTCGCCGTGCCCATATTGATCAGCATGGTGACGAGGAAGAAGGCCGCGCCGCCGGGCGAGAATCCGACCGAGATCGAGGCGAGGGCAGCAAGCAGGGTCGATGCGGCCAGGATATGCTTGCGCCCGAATTTGTCGGCGAGCGCTCCCCAGATCAGCACGCTGAAGATCTCGACGAAGCGCTTGATCGCCGTGAGGAAGCCCAGGGCGCTGTCCGCGAGCGAGAGCGCCGCCTGGATCGCCGGGAACATGCTGTTGAGGATCTGCGGCTCGGTGAAATCGATGCTTTGCGCGAACGATAGGATGCCCAGCGCCCGCTTGCCTGGCGAGCTCCGCTTGGCTCGTGTCCCCGCCATCGTTTGCCTCCTGCCGGCACCGAGGACTATAAGTCAAGCCGGGATGAGCCGCAAGGCGAGGCGGGGCGAGCGTTTGTTAAGCTTTGGCTCTATTCCTCGTAGGCTCTGAGCCCGCGAAGGTCGTAGACGAGGATCTCGCCCCTGGAAGTCTCAAGGAGGCCTGCCTCCTCGAGGCGCCTGAGACAGCGGTTTACCGTCTCCCTCGCGAGTCCTGATGCCTCGGCAATGTCGGACTGGGTCATCGCGAGCCTCAGGGTTCCGGCCTCCCCGACTGTAGCAGGGGAGGTCGGGCCGCCGGAGCGAGCGCAGACGACCCTGGCTACCTTTTCGGTCGCGCTCGAGGCGTCCAGGCGGTCATGGAGGCAATAATGCTCGCGGGCCAGGACGCCGAGCGCGAGGTCCTTGAGCCGGGGCTCTTTGAGCAGCTCGAAGAGGTTGTATCGGCCGAAGCGGCGCAGCTGGGAGGACTCGACGGCAAGCGCGTCCGCAAGGTAGGGCAGGTCGAGGTAGGTCTCGGCCAGGCCAAGCCAGGAGCCAGGCCCAGCGTCGTCCAGGGCGGAACTCGAGCCGCTCTTGAGCCGGTAGGGCCTGATTCGGCCCGAGACCACGAGAAAGGCGGCGCTGCCTGAATCTCCCTGGTAGTACAAGGCGCGGCCGCCTCTGACCGAGGCCGGTGCCGAATAGCGGGAGACGAGCTCGAGTTCCCGTGGCGCCAGGCCCGGCAAGGCCGCGTGAATAGCGTCGTCCGGATTCTTGCCGGGGCCTTGTTCCCTATCGAGAGAGTTCATAGCTGCCATATCGATCGAGGACCTGCATCAGAGGATATACGGCGCGGCCCGAGTAGGCCAGGTGCAGCTCCCCGCCCGGCCCGCGCAATGAAACCAGGACGATCATCTCGCTCTCGATCAGGCGCCGCGGGTCCTGAGGATCCGCGGTCTTCGCCAGGGCCGGCCGCTCGGTAAGCGGCTCCGGATCGGCGAAGCGCAAATCGCCCGCGAGTTTCCATCCCGACCTCAAGATGGACAGGAAGGCCTCGGCCTCGACCAGCAGGGCCGCGCAGCTCCCCGAGCCGAAGGCGAGGACGATGCGCTCGCCCATCCTGGCCTCCTCGCCTTCGCCGAAATATCTGATCTCCTCGGCGCGCCGGGGCGATACGGAAAAACGGGGCTCAGCGGGACAGACGATCGCCTTGAACCGCCTCGGCCGGGTCCGCTCGCGCTCGTAGCTTCTCTCGAATCGGTCCATCCTGAAGCGCAGCATCGAGGAGCCCCTCGATCTCGGGTCCTCGAGCCATTCTCCTATCGTCAGCTGGTCCACGACGTCCACTTTGCATCCCGCTAGCTCGGGCCACCGCGCGGTCATGGTCTCGAGGGCCCTTCGATGGATGGTCTCAACCGCGGCGAGCGTGGCTTTCGTGAAAACGTCGGGCCGGGTCCAGTCGTAGATCTTGGCCGATCCTCCCGCCGCCGGTGCGGCGATGATCGATCCGCTCGATCTCGGCTCCGCGCCTTCGAGGCTCGCGTCCCCGAGTTCGTCGAGGACGATGCCGAAGAGCTCGCCGGCCACGACGCATCGGCCCCTCGCGGCCTCGACGCCGGCGATCCTCAGGGAGACAGAGAGACCGCCCGACGGCGGGTAGGCCAGGTCGAGAGAGACGAGGCTGCCGATCCCTATGCCCGCGAGCTCGCCGAGGGAGTAGGAAACTTCCGCGAGGACGAGCTCGAAGGGCAGCATTTCGACGAGCGTGTCCCCCCGGTCCGGCTCCGGATCCCCCATGGCGGGGCGCGCCAGGCTCCCGATCCTGGCCGCGATAACCGAGGGCCCCTCATCCGCGGCCCTCACGATGACTATGTCGCCCGAGGCGAGAGCGGCGCCGTTGAACCGAAGCTCCGCGCCCTCGCCCGCCTTGGTCGAGCCGAGGACGATGTCCCCCGCCCTGAGCCTCGAGACCTCCCAGGCCGAGATCCAGCCCTTCGCGAATACCGCGCTCAAGGCGCCCTTGCGATCGAACGTGCTCGCCATGATGTCCTCCTCGGACTCGACGATACTACCATGCGCTCCGTCCGTCCGCGACCCGCGAGCGTGATCGGGGTCACATTCGGAGCCGACGCGAGGCCTGAAAAGTGGTATAAGTACTGCGGATCGAGGTTCCCATGGCAAGACCCAGGATCGATACCGACAAGTACGGAAAGATCGCCGTCCTTACGGGAGCGGGGATCTCCGCGGCCTCGGGGATGCGCACCTACCGAGGGCCGGACGGGCTGTGGAACGACGAGACGCTCGTCAAGTATTCGCATCGCGAGACCTTCGATGCCGACCCCCTCGGCGTCTGGCGCTTCTGGTGGAAGACTCGCGAGGCCTGCCTCGCGGCGAGGCCGAACCGCGCCCACGAAGCCCTCGCCGAGCTCGAGGCGAGGATGGGGCCGCGCGGCGCGGTCGGTCTCGTGACCCAGAATATAGACGGCCTTCATACCCGGGCGGGCAGCCGCGACGTCGTCGAGTTCCACGGGAACGTACTCCGCACGCGCTGCTCGAACGGGGATTGCGGCCTTCCGCCCTTCCGCGACGAGAGCGTAGGCGCGGACGAGCTGCCTCTCTGCCCTCTCTGCGGATCCCCGCTCCGGCCGGACATCGTCATGTTCGGCGAGATGATCCCCGAGGAGAACTCGGCCGGCGCCTCGAGGATCGTCGAGGGCTGCGACCTATTCATCGCGATCGGGACTTCGGGCACGGTCTATCCCGCAGCCGGATACGTCCGCATGGCTACCAGCGGAGGTGCGCGGACGATCTACGTCAACCTCGAGCCGATCGGTGACGGCGATCCCTTCTGGTCCTTCCAGGAAGAGCACCTGGGCCGCGCCGAGCTGATCCTGCCCGAGCTCCTGGGAATGGACTAGCGGAGCGCCGTCGCGGGATACGCGCGGCAGCGAATTTGATGCGAGCCCGGCGTCTGAGGGATCGTATCTCCGGCGCGGCCCCTCGCCTGCCGTCCCCACGAGCTTCTCGCCATTGTCCAGCGAGATGCTCAGCCGCATCAAATTCTTGCCGAGGACAATCCCCGGATCCGCGACGCCTATGCCTATGGAATCGCCTGGTCACACCCTGGCGGAATAGAGCCTGCCCGAGAATCGTATCTCGCACGCGAAGCCCGGATCGGAACTGAAGGCGACGCGACCTCCCAGCTGAGTCTCTCCAAGGCCGACCACCGTCCGCAATCCCATCTTCATATGCTGCTTGATCCCCGCGAAATCGCTCATCCCGACCCCGTCGTCGGCGATCTTGAGCACGATCTCATCATCGTCGTCCTTGTCGAGGATGACGGCGATCGTCCCGAGCCGCGAGCCGGGAAAGGCGTACTTGAGCGCGTTCGAAACCAGCTCGTTCGCGATCAGCCCGCAGGGGATCGCGACGTCGACCAGCACCTGGATATCCTTCAGCTCTTCCCGGAGCGCTATCTGGTGCGGCGCGAGCCCGTAGCTGGAGAGCAGGGACCTGCAGAGCTCGGATAAGTACTTGCCAAGGCCGATTCGCGAGAGGTCGCCGGACTCATACAGCTTCTGATGCACTAGAGCCATGCAGTAGATTCGGTTCTTCGCCTCATCGAAGGACTTCGATAGGTTCTCATCCCCGCACTGCGCCGATTGCATGTCGAGCAAGGATATTATCACATTCATGTTGTTCTTCGTGCGGTGGTAGAGCTCCCTGAGGAGGATCTCCTTTTCGGCCAGGGATGTCTTCAGCTCGGCCTCCGCTCGCTTCCTCCCCGTGATATCGGCCAGTATCGCCATTCGCCCGACCGCGACGTCGGCGTCGTCGTAGATCGCGGCGGAGGATAGGCTCACGTCGATCAAGGACCCGTCGCGCCTGCGGCGCACGGTCTCGAGCTCCGCTATCGGCTCTCCGCGGAGCACCATCTCGCTCAAGTCCCGGTATTCGGCTTCCATGTACGGAGGCACGATGGGATTGGGCTTGCCCATCACTTCCTCGCGGGACCAATCGAACATCACCCGCGCCGCGGGATTCCATATCTGGACCTTTCCGGATCGATCGATCAAGGTGATCGCCAGGGGCGCGACGTCGATGATCGTCTCGAGCTCGGCCTTGGCTTCGAACAACTCCTTCTCAACCCGCTTCCGTTCCGCGAAGACCGCGCAGAGGAAGAACCCGGTCACGATAACGCAGGCGATGAAGATCTGGGCGAGGAGCACCCGCTGCGGCGCGGTATCGCCGCCCCAGATCAGGCCGCCGTCCCTGACGGAACTGCTCGTCAGCAGGATGGCCGAGAGCAGGAGAATCAGGCCGCTCGTCCCATGCATCTTGAAGCGGAGAGCGGCGTAGGTGAGTAGCGCGAAGATCATGAAGGGCTGAGGGACGATCAGGATGGGGCTCGTCTTCTTCTGGAAGGTCAGCCACGAGACCGCGCACCAGATCGCCGTAAACGCTGAAGCCTCGAGGGCGGCCTTCCAGCCGAGGCCGCGGGAGCTGCGGACCGTATGGGCAGTCGTCACGATCAGGGGCGTTATGAGCAATATCCCCAATCCGTCAGCGATCCACCAGGTCAGCCAGAATCGCCAGAACGAAGAGCGATCGGCCAGCCACGCCGTACCTGAGCCGAGCATGGCCGTGACGGCGTTGCAGATTGTCGCGGCGAAGACGAGGGCTATCACGTCGGCGACCCGATCGAACCGCAGGTCCTCCCCGCGCCAACGCTGCAGCGCGAAGGCGCAGAGCAGGGACTCCGCCACGTTCGCCGACATGAACCCGAGGCTGTTGGCGAGGGGACGGCCGGACAACATGTCGGCCGCCAGGCCCGCGACGAGGACGCCCGCCATAATCGGGAGCCAGCGGCCGCGCCTCGTCAAAAGCAGCGCCGCCAGGGCGATGCCGCCGGCGGGCCATACCGAGGCGAGCACGCGGTTCGCGTCCGGGAACTGCAAGGCCAGCAACGTAGTCAAGAAATAGGAGATCGAGACCGCGGCCAGGGGAAAGGCCATCCCCGAACTCTCGCCGCCAGGGACATGCCTGGAGAAGAGGGAAACCGAGCCTACTCTCACATCTCCATCTCCGCTCCGGCGCTAAAGCCCGATAGAGGCGATCGTAGCCAGGAGCTCTTCCTTCTTGAACGGCTTCACGAGGAAGGCCTTGGCGCCGAGGGCGAGGGCCTTGTCGCGAAGATTGGCCTCGTCCTGGGTGGTGAGCACGATGACCGGCAGCGCCGCGATCGGGGCCGAGGCGGACCTCGCCTCGAGGAATTCGATTCCGTTCATCTCCGGCATGTTGATGTCCAGGATGATGCAGTCGAATCCTCCCTTGGCGGCGATATCGAGGGCTTCCCTTCCGTTCTCGGCCTCCGAGAATTGATGGCCAGCCCCGCCCAGGGCGAGGGATACGATCTTCCGCATCGTCGAGGAATCGTCCACGATCAGAAACTTCATGCCTTGACCTCCTGAATGGCTTCTTTCTCGCCGCGAGTCTTCGCGCGCGCGAGGAGCTTCGCGCGCAGCTCTTCGATCGCCCTTCGGTCCTCGAGCCTCGCATCTCCGTCGACCGGCTTCGGCGCCAGCGCGGCGATTTCGAGCTCGGCGTCCGACATCGTCGCCATGGCGCCCTCGATCATCTGCCGCGTTATGTCCTGGAACTGGAGCGACTCGAGGATTCCGTCGAGGTCGCGGTTGATCGAGCTGACGGCGCCTGAGACGCTCACGGAGAGATCGACGCAGGAAGAGCTCGACTTCAGGAGGGACTCGATGGCCAGCTCCTCCTCCCTGATACCGCGCTCCACGTTGTCGGTCACCTGCGCGGTGTTCTCAACGGCGGTCTTGATGAGGCTCTCCGTATATCGCTTGAATCTCTCAAGGAGCCCGGCTACGCGATGCGAGAATTCCACGGTGCGGTCGTTCAAGGCGCGCAGCTCATTGACGATGACCTTGAAGCCCAGGCCTTTCTCGCCGATCCGGGCGGCCTCCACGGCCATATTGAAGGCGATGAGCCGCGATCGCTCGGTGATCTCCTCGATGCCCGTGAGGAGCTCCATCCCCGACTTGAGCTCCTGCCCGAGGGATGCCAGCTCCTTCGCCGCCTCCTTGTCACGAATCCGCATCGCGGCGAGGGACTGGCGCATGCTCTTGATGGACGATCCGGCCTCGGCCGCGATGGAATTGACGTGCTCGATGCTGGCGCGATCGCCTTCGCTCTCGAGAGCGGCATGAGCGGCCTGGGAGGACTCGTCCCTCAGGGCGACGAGCCTGCCCATCAACGCGAAGGTCGCGTCCTCCGTCTTGGCCGGCACCTTGGCGAGCACCGCGCGAGCGAAGCCCAGGCATCGCAGCGCGGACCAGACCCTGGCGCGGGCCTGGGCGAGATCCGCTTCCAGAGCCGCGCCGGCTCTCGCCGCTGACGACCGGGCCTCGGCCGCCTCGCGAGAGCTGTCCTCGATTTTCGCGCGCAAGGCCTCGGCCTGGATCTCCGCTTGCCTCGCGGACTCAGCACGGGCCAGGAGATCGTCCTTGGCCCGGCGCGAGGCGAGGGACACCGCGGCCGCGACGGCCGAGAGGAAGCACAGCGAGGCGGGCAGGTACCGAGGCGACGGCGCGAGACAGGCTACTCCGGCGGCGACCGCGGCGAGGGTCGCCAGGATGAGCAAAAATCGTCCTCTGGACATATTCACAACTCTAGGACACCGGCGCCTCGGCTTCAAGGCCGCGCGTCGGAACCGCCCGTCGTCTCGCGCTTCAGCTCCGGGAAAAGCTTCTCGATCTGCTCCTGGACGATCTTGGGGGAGTAGGGTTTCGTGATGTAGGCGTCGCAGCTGGAATCGAAGGCGCTCATCACGTTCTTCGCGTCTCCGAGCGCCGTAGTCATGATCACCTTGCAGGTATCGGAGGCCAGGACTCCCAGTTCTTCCTCGTAGGCGCGTATCTGCTTGAGGGCGGCCTGTCCGTCGAGCTCGGGCATCATTATGTCGAGGAATATGACGGCATAGGGATCCTTGGCCTCGTAGGAGCGCTTCACGGCCTCGACGGCCTCGAGACCATCGACGGCGACTTCCACCTGGCCGTAGGCCGATGCGATCTTGCCCAGAAAATTCCTGCTCAGAAAATCATCCTCTACCACGAGCACTCTTATTTTTCCCACGGACCGACCTCCGGAGGGATCGACTAGTACGGACGGGATCTGCGCGGATCTCCGCCCATCAATTAGTCTAGGCGATCCTGCGGCGCTTTGCTTGTTTTTTTTTGCTTTCGCGGCGGGTCTGGACATAATTGTGGAGTGGAGACGCAGGCAGCTTGGCATACACCTCTTTTTTTAGGGATGGCGACGCCCTTAGCGCGATCGTCGATATCGTCATTCCCAATCTAGCGTCGCAGCGCGAAATCCGTGTCTGGGACGCCGGGTGCGCGACGGGGGAGGAACCCTATACCCTGGCCATCCTCTTCGCATCCCAGCTGGGGCCCTTCATATTCCGCAACTTGGACATACTCGCGACGGACCACGAGGAGAGCAGCTTCCCGCAGTTCGCCCAGAGAATCAGCTCAGCCCTGTACAGCCGGACGGACATCTTCTGGGTGCCTCAGGACCTCAGGGACAGCTATTTCTTGGCTACGGACGACCCCGAGCTGTTCCTGGCGGCGCGGGAAATCCGCGACAGGATACGGTTCATCAAGCATGATCTCCTGACCTTTGTCCCGCCGGAGATCGGCCAGAACCTGATCGTGTGCAAGAATGTGCTCATGCATTTCTCGCCGGAGCAGCAGGCGAAGGTGCTGGAGATGTTCCACGAGTCGCTCGCGCCCGGCGGTTTCCTCGCGATGGACGGCAGCCAGCGCCTGCCCGGCTCGACCGCCGGGCTCTTCGAGGCCGTCAGGTCCGGCTCGCCCCTGTTCCGGAAAAGGGCCGGCTAAAGGGACATGCGCGTCGTCCCCCTCCATCGCGACAACGACTCGGACTATTCCTGCGTCTGCTATTGGGTCCTCGGGGACCGCAACGCCGTGGCCGACCGCAACACTCTCATCGATGCGGGAAGCGCGGACCTTGGCAATCTCGCCTATTTCATGCGCGAGATGTCCGCGATGTCGAAGGGCATCGGCAAGATGGCCGTGGAGCAGGTCATACTGACGCACGAGCACTTCGACCACTCAGGCGGGTTGGCGGGCATCGATCGTCAATTCGCGCCGAAGACCTTCTCCCTTCTACCCTACGGCAGAAGGCACGAGAGCGTAGTGGACGGCATGAGCCTGACCGTCGGGGACGAGGAGGCATTTCTCCTCCTGACGCCCGGGCATTCGCCGGACTCGATCTGCGTCTACGCTCCCGCATCGCGGATCCTGTTCTCCGGGGACACCATATTCCGGATCACGGATGATAAGGGCAGCTATCCCCGCGCCTACCTGGCCTCGCTGGAGAGGCTGGCCGGACTGGATATCAGAACAATCTATCCCGGCCACGGCCCGCCCATGACGAGCGATATCATGCCCTTCATTCTCGCCTGCATTGACCATGTGGGCCGATCGATCGTGCGTGATTAAGGAAGAAAGCGACACGCCGTCAAAGATCGCTTACGCCGTATCGCTCGCGCCCATTGATAGAAACCCAACTCCATGACCTTCCGATATGATCCGTCATGTGCGGCCTGCGCTCGATGCAATAAACTGTAAATATTCAATAGCTCAAAAATATGCGATTGGCTCTTGTGCGCGGGCGGAATCCACCTAGACTTAAAAATACGTGGAGGCGGGATTCTCGATAATGAAAAAAGCCGTCGACGAAGAAACGAAAGAAATCATTATCTCCTTCATTGCTGAGGGATTTGAAAGACTCGATGATGCCGAGGTCCAGCTTGGCAAGCTCGGCGGCGCGGATGACGCGAGCAAGCTCAATTCGGTCTTCAGGCTTTTCCATTCGGTCAAGGGATCAGCCGGCTATCTCGGCTTCGAGCATATCAAGGGTCTCACTCACGAGGCCGAGGCCTTGCTCGAGGTCTTTCTCAAGGAAAAGATCGAGCCGACCGCCGAGAGCCTCGACGTGATCTATTCGACGATCGATGTGCTGCGCGACCTCGTCAAGCAGGTCGAGGCGAGCTATTCGGACGAGGCCGGCGGCGACAAGGCCGCGGCCCAGACCGCGCTCATCTCCGCCTGCATCGCGGCGCTCAGGTCCGTGGAAGAGGTACCGGCGGCCGCGCCGACCGCGGCCGAGAACTGCATACTGCTCAGCGAGCTGGTGAGCCGGGACATGGTGGAGCGCTTCGTCGCCGAGTGCGCCGACCTGGCCGAGGGGGCCGAAAAAGTCGCCTTGGGCTTGGCCCAGGCCCCGGACAAGGCCGAGGCGGTCAACAGCATCTTCCGAGCCGTCCACACGATCAAGGGAAACGCGGGATTCTTCGGCTATGCCTACCTCGAGCGTCTGTGCATGGACTTCGAGGCCCTCCTCGACGGCGCGAGGAAAGGCGCCGTGACCTTGGGAGACAATTTTGTAACTTCGCTCATCGGCCGCGTAGACGCGATCAGGAGCGCGATGGGCGGCCTTCGCATCCTGGAAATGGCCGCTCCCGGCGAGGAGAGGCTTCAGCCGGCGGTAGCGCCTTCCGGCGAGCCTTCGGGAGGATCTAAGGAGCGGGCGGCTCCCGAGTCCGAGATGGTCTACCAACCCCTGGGCGAGATACTGGTGGGCATGGGCGCCGTCGAGGAGGACGAAGTCCAGAAGGCCCTGGACCAACAGGACCGTCCCATCGGCGAAATCCTCATCGAAAACGGGAGCATCAAGGGCGAGGAGCTGGAAAAGGCCCTGGAAATCCAGAAGGAGCAGACGGCTCGACCGGAGCGCGGCGGCGTCGAGGACATCCAGCGCAGGGAGATTCGAGTCGACACGGCCAAGCTCGACAAGCTCTTCGACCTCGTGGGCGAGCTGATCACCGCCGAGGCGATGGTGCTCAACAGCTCCGACCTCGTCGGCCTAAAGCTGGACGGCTTTTCCAAGTCCTTCGCGGGGCTCAACAAGATCAGCCGCGAGATCCAAGAGACCACGATGATGATCCGCATGATCCCTCTCGAGAGTCTCTTCCAGAAGATGACCCGGCTGGTCCGGGACCTGTCCCGCAAGTCCGGCAAGCCCATCGACCTGCACGTGACCGGGCAGGA
>Ga0181529_10004383_pt1 | contig 15320 bp, 9 predicted proteins | sample PEATcosm2014_Bin_36_FD_119763 | JGI IMG/M metagenome (GOLD analysis project Ga0181529, IMG submission 119763) | Peatland microbial communities from MTU Mesocosm Facility, Houghton, MI, USA - PEATcosm2014_Bin10_30_metaG | ecosystem: Environmental > Terrestrial > Soil > Wetlands > Peat | place...
AAAGGCTTTCTTGGGGTCGAAAAAGACCCCGGTGATTCGCGAGAATTCGCCCATTCCCGCTGGGGCCGGCTCGACGGCCGGAGAGTTTTCGGGTGTCATATCTTTGGTGATTGTACGCCATTCCGGGCAGTTTGTTCCACGGAACATTTCGCACTGCAATTACGTAAGCCCAAAAACGAGGATTCTCATGCGCGCTTTGCTCTTTACGTTCGTGCTGGCAGCCATGTTGACGCTGGCCGGCTGCGATATCGACGATTTTGGCGGCAACTGGCAACATTACAACCGCGACTTTCACTACAGCTACCCGTGTGCCGCGGGCAGCCGCGTCTCGGTCGAGACGTTTAACGGCTCGGTCGAGATTTCGAGCTGGGATGAGGCCACCATCGAGATCGATGGAACCAAGTACGGCCCGTCGCAGGCCGCCGCCGATAGCCTCCGCATCGATATCGATCGGGGTGCCGGGACTGTCGCCATCCGCGCCGTCCGCCCGGTGGAGCGGCGTAACAACCAGGGGGCGCGGTTCGCCATCAAAGTTCCGCGTACGGTTGTGCTGGAGCGCATCACCGCCAGCAATGGTGCCATCACCACAGCCGATGGCGTCGGCCCGTCGCATTTTCGCACCAGTAACGGTGCCGTCCGGGTGGAACGCCTTCACGGCAGGTTGGATGTGGAGACGTCGAATGGCTCAATCGACCTGACGGACGTGGAAGGCGACGCACAGCTTCAAACTTCGAACGGTACTGTAGACGTTCGCGCACTGCGCGGCTCGCTCGACGCCACCACCAGCAATAGCGCGATCACCGCTCAGATTGACCGTTCGTCAAGCGACATCCGGGCCACATCGAGCAACGGCTCAATCACTCTCGAATTGCCGCAGGATTTCGCCGCCGGCGTTCGCGCCCACACTTCGAACAGCTCGATCACGGTTCACTTGCCGCCCGCCGCCAACGCGCACGTGATCGCCTCCACCAACAACGACTCCATCAGCTCGGAGTTCGAGATGACGGTGCATGGTGTGACCAGTAAGAACCACCTGGAAGGCGACATCGGCAAGGGCGGTCCGCTGGTCGATCTGGACACGTCCAATGGCAGCATCCGGATTCTAAAAGGCGCGCGATAGCGGGCTGGGGGACAACCCAACCTCACGACGGGCCGGCACGGTGCGACAAGCCACACGGGTGTGCGACATGGAAATGGCGATCGGGTGGCTGCTTTGTATCAGGGCACGGCTAAAAGCCATGCCCTGATACAAAGCCTCCCGACCGACCAAAGACTTGCGTGCCCCTACGTTCCGATTCATTCGAATTCATCGGGAATGGAGAGCTTCTCCCGCGCCGCACACCCAAGCCGCACACGGCAGCCGCCCGGCGCGGAGTACAGGCTACACTAAGAGATCATGGAACAGCGAACCATCGGGCTCGTGGTTCACGCGGTCGGCACCACTGGGGTGTTGCACCAACTGACCGGCGTGATTGCGCAGCACCAGGGAGATATCAGTTCCGTCGAGATTCTGGTGAACCGGCCCGAAGAGGCCCGCACGTACTTTGAAGTGATTCTGCCGGGAGACGTCGAGCCGCTGATCGATGGACTCCGCGCGTTGGCCATCGTGCGCGGTGTCGAGATCGTCAAGACGCTTGAAACCGTGTATGGCAAGCGCATCATTATCATGGGCGGCGGCGCTCAGGTGGGCCAGGTTGCCATCGGCGCCGTTTCCGAAGCCGACCGCCACAACATCCGCGGCGAGCTGATTTCCGTGGACACCATTCCGCTGGTGGGAGAGCAGAAACTGGCCGATGCCGTCCGCGCCGTGGCCCGCTTGCCGCGCGCCAAAGCACTGGTGCTGGCGGGATCGTTGATGGGCGGCGAGATTGAAGAGGCGGTCCGCGAGGTGCGGGCGCAAGGCCTGCTGGTGATCAGCTTGAACATGGCCGGCAGCGTTCCCGATGCGGCGGACCTGGTCGTCACCGACCCCGTGCAAGCCGGCGTGATGGCGGTAATGGCGGTCGCCGACACCGCCAAGTTCACCGTCGACCGCCTCAGCCGCCGCGTGTTCTAACGCAGGCGCGGCCGCCTGCGGAAGAGGACCCAAGCGCGCCCCACCTCACGGCCAGAGCAGCGCTTCTGCACACGAAGGCGCGGGGCGATGCCCACGGCGCGCGCTAAAGCAGAGCATGCCCTCCGCCCTTTGCGCGCAACGATGGGCTGCGCATTGAGCTTCAATCAGGCCGTGATACACGGGATGTTCCTGCGGCAGGGCGTCCAGCGATTCGGCCACGGCGTTGAGGATCACCGTCAATTCGTCGTTGAATTCGTGCGCGGCGGCAGCCAGCACAGCGGTGGCGCGATCGGTTTTGGAATTTCTCTCCACGCTCGCAGGATAAGCCCGCCCAGCGCCAACCGCGCCGGCCGCCATCCGGCAAGCGCTTGCAAACGCTTGGCTTGGCGGTTGACGATCGCGCGTGACCGCCAAACCGGGACGCGCCCGCCCTGCGCTTACTGCACCGGTATGGTCACCGTACCGTACGCTGTGCTCGTGGGCGATGTCGCCCCCCCAATCTGGAGCGAGATCGGCACGGCACTACCCGTTGTCGCGGTTGTCGGCACGATCACGTTGATCTGGTAAAGCGCCTGGAAGCCGGGAGCCAGACCGCTGAACTGCACATCCGCCGCCGGAACCACGGCGCCGCCGATGGTCACTACCGGAGTGGTGGTGGTCTTGGAAAGCGGACTGCTGCTGGCTGGTACTCCGTCTCCAGGCGGATTCGTTACCGGTCCGAGGCTGTTGGCGAAAAGGAAGACGTATTGCCCTCGCTTGGCCGGGTTGCTGGTCGTAATCAGGTTATAGCTGGTGTCCAGTGCGCAGGCCGCCCCGCAGCTCTGGAGAAACGCCGGAGCGTAATTGGCAATCGGCACGGTGATCACGTTGCTGTACAGATCCTGGTCAATCGACAGCTTGACCTGCGCAGAGGTTTGGCCCTCCAGTTCCCATGGCACCACCAGGTTGACCTGGCCGGGACTGACGAAATACGGATACCCCGGATAGGTCGCGCCGCCGGAATTGAAGCTGACGCTCACGTTGTCGAACGAGAGCGGATACACGCAAGGTCCCGTCGCGCATTGGTAAGCAAAAATGTCCTCCGCGACGTTGCTCAAACCGCTGCCGAAGATCGCCGCGTAGGATCCTGGCACCAGCGTGGTTTTGTACGACGCGGCATCCGCCACGCCGCCCGCCAAAATGTTGGGAGGCGCCTGGATGTTCGCGTAGAAGAAGTCCGAAAAGCCGGCGGCGCTGTAGCTGATTTGCGGCTGGCTCACCGTGGAACCCAGCACCACATCCAAATACACCCAGCCGAACTGATCGGTCGGGCACGTGACGGAACTTGAGCTGGAACCCGGTGAGCAACCTGGCTCGCCGGACACGCTGTTGAAGGTTACGCTGCCCGCCGGTGCGGCCGTGAACGTCACCTGGGCGCCGGCCACCGGCACGCCAAACAGATCGGTCACTTGCAGGTATGGAAGGGCCATCGTGTCCGTGCCGGGCGCACCTTCGAGATCCGTCGATTCTGGTGTGGAGTACGGTGTGATGTTGAAAGGCGTCCCCGAGCCAACTAACAGCATGAACGGAATTCGCAGGCTTGTGGCCGATCCAAACGTGACGCTGCCCGAGTACTCGCCCGCAGCGGGAAGCGATCCGGTAAGCGTGACCGTCAGAGTTGAAGTTGCATTGGCGGCCAGCGTGCCGCTGGAAACGGCTGCCGTGACCGTGGCACCCGCCATCGTGCCGGCGCTGCCGTTTACCGTGCAGCAGGACACCTTCGGCGCGAGCGTCACCGAACTCGATCCAATATTCGTCAGCGTGATGGTTTTCGATATTGGCAGCGAACTGGACTGCACAATGCCGAACGAGATCGTGGCCCCACTGCCGCCAGCCGCTGTGGGCTCGGCTGTAACGGCAGCGCTGGCGGCAGCCCCTGCGTCGAGCAGGCCGGCGCCAATCCACTCCGCATCCACCGGATTGGCGGAATCGTCCGTAGTCACCGTCTGGGCCGTCGAATCGACGATCAACGATCGCACCTGCGTGCCCCGCGCGAGGCCCGGGTGCGCCTGAATCGCAACCGCTGCCGCGCCGGCCGTCAGCGCCGCGGAAAAGCTCGTGCCATCCACCGCCATGAATCCGTTGGCACTGTAAAGTGGGGAATCGTACGCATCGAAGCTCTGCGTCGGCACGTAGAAACCGCCGTAAAGATAGAAGGAAGGATCCCAGCCTCCAGTGGCCACGATATCCGGTTTGAGCTGGCCATCCGGTGTGGGGCCGAAGGACGAATAGCTCGGCACCATGTTCGCGGCGAGCGAGCCATAGCCCTGGGAAACCCAGAACTGGTTCAGCGTGCTGACATCCTCCTCTTGGCCGCCCAAATCCATCGTGACCTGCTGGCCGGGATTCTGATCGATGTACGTCTTCAGGTTCCCGCCGTCGGCGCTGGAGATCGCCACCGAAGGACCGTTTTCGTTAATGCCCGTTGGGCCCGCGTCGAATGGCGCCACGGCTGTTCCGGCCGGCAGAACGAAGATGTAACCGACCGCGCCGGCGTTCTGCGCATTAAGCGCCGGGGTGTCGTAGCCGCACGTGCTATAAGCGATCAAGGCGAAGGAGTTCTTCAGCGCTCCGCCCGGCAGGGCGGTGCACGCCGTGGCGTCACCCTTCTGAGATACATCCACCAGCGGAGCGATGTTAGCGCCCGCGTCGGAGAAGTAGAAATAAGAGTCGCCCGCCAGCGCGACGATGTTCTTGACGTTGGATGGCGCGCCCGCCGCTGTGGCGCTCACGCTCGGTTGCATGATGTGCGAGTTGGTGCTGGCGCCTACGGAAATCACATCGGGCGCGTTGGAAGGCGAGCTGATGGTGTTGAAATTCGGGTACTGATAGTTGTACAGAGTCCCGAGCCCTCCATCGTTGCCGGCGGCTGACACGAGAACTGGAATGGCAATCGTGCTGGATAGCGAGCCGGCGGGCCGGGCCGTGGTCGCCGCCTGCTCCGCCGCGGAAGCCATCGGATCGTGGGCCCAATCGGAAAGCGCCAACGCCCCGTATGGCACAAAGATGACGTCCATGCCATCTTTCACGGCGTCTTCGAGCGCCAGCGTTACCGCCTCCTCACTGGTAAAGCCAAACGTGTTCGCAATTTTGTAGACGCCGATATAGGCCTTGGGCGCCATTCCCTCCATGCCGATGGCCGATCCGCCGGTCGAGATAGCCGGCGCCGTGATGGTATTGCCCGCCGCTACCATGGCCGTGGCCGTGCCGTGGCCGTAACGATCGTGCGGAAACGGATCGTCGGGTTCCGAGTTCGCCGCGCCGCTCCCGGCGCCCAATGCCTGCATGTAACTCCGCGCCACGATTACCTTGCTGTTGGTATAGGTGCTGCACGAGGTGCCGGAGCCGGGAAAGCCGCTGCACAGGGGAAAGCCGGACGGCATGGAGAGCGACGAATCCTGGAACGCCTGGTTCGTGAGGTCGATTCCGGAATCGAGGATTGCGATTTTGATTCCCTTGCCCGCGTTCGATTGGCCACCCACCCCCGATGCGTTCCATGCGTTCGACGCATTCGTTAATTGCAGGGCGCGATTGAGATGCGCCTTCATGCGGCGCATGGGCGTCACCGACTTCACGCCGGGGATGGCGCGCAACTCGTCGATGCTGTGCCCGTGCGCCGAAACGAAGAGGGCATTCAATAGGTGCGACACCTGGCTGGTGACTTGGATGTGCCGGCTAATCAGTTCGCTCGCGACCGCCGCCTGCCTGGCTTCGATCTGCCGTCGGTAATCGCCGGCAGCCGAAGAGACGGCTTCTGACTGCCCCGGAAAGCGTGCCGACACGGGCGCGTCCTCGAGTACCACGACGTAGTGGTCTGGAATAAAAGGCCGGAAAACCGGCGACGCTGCAGAGTGGCGGCCGGGGATAGACGGCCTGGGAGGCGTCGCCGCCATAGCGGCTATCGCGAGCAGAGCGACACATGCCAGTCTTAAGGTGACAATGGACATGCTGGAATGAGGGCGCCAGCAGGTTTCGGGTATCGCGGGGTTAAGTTTCACCCCTATATTGTAAGATGCGGACGGCCCCAATGGGATGGCTCTTCAGCGCTGGTGTAAATGGCGCCGGGCGGACTCGTTAGTTCGCCCGGAGAGTATCAAAACTCACACCTCGTCTTAACTGCGGCCGAGTAGCCCCAACGCGGCGGCGGTAACGCGTTCCGCAGTAAAGCCGAAGTGCTGCATCAATTCGGCGCCGGTAGCGGACCCGCCGAAGCGATCCAGGCCGATCACCACGCCCTCGTCCCCGGCGAAGCGGCTCCAGCCCATTGTGGCGCCGGCCTCGACGGTGACGCGCTTGCGAATCCCCTTGGGCAGCACGCTCTCGCGGTACGCCGCGTCCTGCCGGTCGAATAGCTCCCAACTCGGTAGGCTCACCACACGCGCGTGCACGCCTTGGACGGCCAGCTTCTCGCGAGCCTGCATGCAGAGCGTTACCTCTGACCCGGTGCCGATGAGAATCACCTCCGGCGCGCCGCCGGCTGCCTCCGCCAGAATGTAGCCGCCGCGCACCACGCCGGGGTCCTTGGCCCCGGAACGGTCGAGGTGCGGCACGTTCTGCCGCGTCAAAACAATTAGCGATGGGCCGTTGTGCGCGGCGGCGAAAGCCCAGGCTTCGGCGGTCTCGGTTGGATCGGCGGGCCGCAGCAGCGTCAGGCCCGGTATCGCGCGCAGGCCGGCCATCTGTTCCACCGGCTCGTGCGTGGGGCCATCTTCGCCCACACCGATGCTGTCGTGTGTGAAAACGTAGATGACGCGCAACTGGCTCAGCGCGCCCAGGCGGATGGCTGGCTTCATGTAATCGGAAAACACCATGAAGGTGGCGCTGAACGGCAGCACGCCGCCGTGCGCCGCCATGCCGTTGACCGCCCCGCCCATCGCCAGCTCGCGCACGCCGAAAGCCACGTTGCGTCCGCCGTAACTCCACTCGCCTCCCACCGCGCCCGCTATGCCGGGGCCTTCGGACTCGGGCGGCTGGAAGTCGCCCAGCCCTTTCAGCGCGGTTTCGGTGGATGGATTGAGATCCGCCGATCCGCCCATCAGGTTCGGGATGCGCTGCGCCAGCGCGTTCAACGCCAGGCCGCCGGCCACGCGCGTTGCGATCGCCTTATCGCCCGGCTTCCAGGTTGGCAGACCCGCCGCCCAATCCGCGGGCAGCTTGCCGGCGATCATCGTCTCCAGCTCCGCCGCTTCGGCGGGAAATTCCTTGCGGTATGCGGCAAAGCGGCTCTGCCAGTCCTGCTGCGCCTTGGCACCTTTTTCGATTGCCTCGCGGAAGTGCGCCAGCGCTTCGGGCGGAATGAAGAACTTTTCCGTGCTCGGCCAGCCCAGCGCCTTCTTGGTCGCCAGCAATTCTTCTTCGCCCAGCGGCGCGCCGTGCGAGTTGAAGCTGTCCTGCTTGTGCGGGCTGCCATAGCCGATGTGCGTGCGCACCAGGATCAGCGAAGGCCGGCTGTCGGCCTGGGCTTCCCGAATGGCGGCGGCGACTTCGGCCGTGTCGTTGCCATCCTCCACCGGGAGCGTGTGCCAGCCATAAGCGTCGAAACGTTTGGCGACATCCTCGGTGAAGATCAGGCGCGTCGCGCCTCCTAACGAAATGTGGTTGTTATCGTAAAGGTAAATCAGCTTTCCCAGCTTCAAGTGGCCTGCCAGCGAAGCCGCTTCCTGCGTGATGCCTTCCATCAGGTCGCCATCGCCGCAAATGGCATAGAGGAAATGGTCGATGATCCGGTGCCCCGGCCGGTTGAATTTTGCCGCTAGCCACGCCTCGGCAATCGCCATGCCAACACCATTGGCGAAGCCCTGGCCCAGCGGTCCGGTAGCGACCTCGACGCCGGCCGTGTGCCCGCGCTCCGGATGGCCGGGCGTCTTGCTGCCCAGCTTGCGAAAGCGCTTCAGCTCATCGAGCGGCAGATCGTAACCGGTCAGGTGCAGCAGGCTGTACAGCAACATCGAGCCGTGACCGGCCGAGAGGACGAAACGGTCGCGATCGAACCAATTCGGATCCTTGGGATTGTGCTTGAGGAACTGCGTCCACAGCGTGAAAGCCATCGCGGCTGCGCCCATCGGCAGGCCCGGATGCCCCGAGTTCGCATTCTGAATCGCATCGGCGGAGAGAATGCGGATGGTGTTGATGCACAAATCGTCGAGTGTGGTAGTGGCGGTCAAAGCGGATGATTCCTTTCGGGCGATAAATCCTATATTACGACGTGGCGGGTGGGGCATGCTTTAGCTTGCCCGTCGTTTGCTTTTAGTTTTCTCAATCCATCCCTCCGTCGCACCTTCCATTTCCACCGCTGCCTTAAACTGGAATCTCATGAACCTGCTCGTACCGAATCTGGGCTCGACGTCGCTCAAGTACCAGATTCTTGCAATGCCCGGCGAAACGGTGTTGGCCAAGGGCAAATTGGAACGCGTGACGGATTACGGCGCTGCCCTGGCGCAGATCGCCACCGCCGGCATCCCGATCGATGCCATCGCGCTCAAAGCCGTCCATGCCGGGCCGGATTACCGTGGCACGTTCCTGGTAGATGCGGCCGTGCTCGCTGCCATGCGGCGGTATCTGGCGGCCGCGGCCCTCCATAACGCGATCTACCTGGCGGCCATCGAAGCGTTCGAAAAGGCCATGCCCGGCCTGCCCATCGTGTGCGCGTTCGAACCGGAGTTTCACCGGACCATGCCGGAGCACGCGAGTCTCTACGGCGTCCCCGCCGATTGGCGCGCCGAAGGCGTGGTCAAGTACGGATTTCACGGCGCCTCGCACCAGTTCATCGCGGGCCGCATGCGCGAACTGCTGGGCCGCGATGTGAAGCTGGTGAGTTGCCACCTGGGCGGCAGCTCGTCTATCTGCGCCATCGCCGGCGGGCATTCCGTCGACACCACGATGGGATTCTCGCCGCAATCGGGTTTGGAAAACGCCACCCGCTCCGGCGACGTGGATGTGTTCGCCGTGCTCTACATGATGGAGCGGCGCGGCTGGGACGTCGCGGAAGTGCGCCGCCAACTGGCGCAGACGGCTGGCCTGGCCGGCCTTTCCGGAATCGCCGGCGGCGACGTGCGCGACCTGGAAGCCGCCGCTGCGGCTGGCAACCGCGACGCTGCGCTCGCGCTGGCTGTCTTCGTCTACCAGGTGAAGAAAACCATTGGCGCCTACGCCGCTGCCATGGGCGGGATTGAAGCCGTCGCTTTCACCGGCGGCATCGGCGAAAACTCCGCCCGCCTGCGTGCCGCCTGCTGCGAGGGCCTCGAATTCCTTGGCATTCATCTTGATCGCGAACGAAACGAGACCGGCGCAGGCGACCGCGCCGTCTCCACCGAAGATTCGCCCGTCACGGTGCTGGCCCTGGCGACAAACGAAGAGCTGATCGTCGCGCGCCGGGCGTGGAAGGTGCTGGTGGGGCGCGGCGGAGAGTAGCTGGCGATCACGGACACGGGAGAACAACGCCGATCGGGCCAGACCCGTCATTCGGGCGTGCACAATTTGCGATTATTAGGTGATGCGCATAAGGATGTCTGTAATCCTGTTAGCCACGCCTCTCGTGGCACAACCGGCGTTGGAGCGGCAGATTGCCGCGATTGCGGCGGACGCGCAGGGTCGGGTATCGGTGGCCTGCTCGTTGCCGGACACGGCGCTTAGTTGCGACTTGAACCCCCATGCGCACCCGCCCATGCAATCGGTCTTCAAGCTCCCGCTGGCGATTGCCACGCTCCACCTGGTCGAGGAAGGCGAGCTTTCGCTCGACCAAGCTATACGCTTCCGCGCCAGCGACCGCATCCTGCCCCACACCTACAGCCCACTCCAGGACAAGTACCCCTCCGCTGAGGTGGACGTTCCGCTGGGGGAGTTGCTCCGCATGGCGGTCTCGGTGAGCGATGATGTGGCCGCCGACGTGGTGTTGCGAACGATCGGCGGACCGGCCGTGGTGGATGCCTACTGCAAAGCTGGCGGCGGTTTCCATCTAGAAGACAACGAAGCCGGACTGTTTCGCGACGTGACGGCGCAGTATCGCAACTGGTGGGAACCGGCCGCGGCGGTCGCATTGCTCCGGCGGCTCGACGAGCAATCACCGCTTACGCCCGCGCACACCGCGGCGCTGCTCGGCTGGATGCGCGATTCGCCCGCTGGGGCCCGCCGCATCAAGGGAGGGCTACCGGCCGGCACGCTGGTCCAGCACAAGTCGGGAACCTCATTCACAGACAACGGCTTGACGCATGCCACAAACGACATCGGCCTGATCACGCTGCCCGACGGGCGTCGCCTGGCGATCGCCATTTTTGTGACGGACTCGAGTGCGGACGAAGCGACACGGGAGTCAGTGATCGCCCGCATCGCGAGGGCGGCCTACGACGCTGCGATAGCGACTGGCGAGCGAATGGGGACCGTGCTCACGACACCGCCTTACTCTCGAAATGCCACCGGCCACGCGGCTTCGACGCGGTTGGCGTTCCATTTTCCGGTGGCCCGGGCAAACTAAAGCATGCCCCACCCGGCTGCACGCAAGGCATTGGTGGGGCATGCTTTAGCTTGCCCGTCGTTTCCCCCGGCCTGCGCCGGTCTAGTATGATGACTTTATAATGACCGAGCGGGAACCGTTGGTCGCTTCTCCGGCTGTAATCCCGCCTCGCGCTCTCCCCAGCTTCGACGCGCTGGAAGCGGCGCTCGGGTCGGCGATTCGCGGCAAGCCGGAAGTCATCCGGTTTTCGCTGGTCTGCCTCGTCGCGCGCGGCCACTTGCTGATCGAAGACGTGCCCGGCGTGGGCAAGACCACTTTGGCGCAGGCCCTGGCGCGCGCCATCGCCTGCCGTTTCCACCGCCTCCAATTCACCAGCGACATGCTGCCCAGCGATGTGCTCGGTGTCACGATTTATAACTTGCAGACGGAAACGTTCGAGTTCAAGCCGGGCCCCATCTTCACCAACTTTCTGCTGGCGGACGAAATCAACCGCACCACGCCCAAGACGCAATCTGCGCTGCTCGAAGCCATGAACGAGAGCCAGGTCACCATTGACGGGCATCCGCACTCCCTGCCGCGCCCGTTCATGGTGATCGCCACGCAGAATCCGGTCGAGCATCATGGCACGTACCCGCTGCCGGAATCGCAATTGGACCGCTTCTTCATGCGGCTGCGCATCGGCTATCCGGACACGGCCAGCGAACGCGAAATCGTCCGCCAGTCCGCCGGGCCGCTGCCCGAAGCGGCCGCGAGCGGCCTGGTAGCGGACGACATTCTCCGCATCCAGGACGCGGCGCACGCGGTGGTTGTCGACGATGCCGTGGTCGATTACATCCTCGCCATCGTCGAGCAGTCGCGCCATCACGAATCGCTCGCGCTCGGCGTCAGCCCGCGCGGCGCGCAAGCGCTCTATCGGGCCGCCCAGGCGCTCGCCCTTCTCGAAGGCCGCGACTTCGCGACGCCGGCCGACGTCAAGCGCCTCGCCGTGCCCGTCTTCGCCCACCGCGTGGTCATCAACACGCGTAACACGCTGGTCGAGCGCCGCGCCGACGCGGGCGAGCGCATCATCGAACAAATTCTCACCCAGGTGGAAGTACCCCTGTAAAGATACGCCTTTATGAAGACTGCCATCATCGGTTTGCCCATGACGGGCAAGACCTCTCTGTTCGCCATCCTCACCGGCGTTCACCACGAAACCCGCATGGGTTCCACCGCCGCGCGCACCGGTGTCGCCAAGGTCCCGGACACGCGCCTGGAAGCGCTCGGCCGCCTCTTCGAGCCGCCCAAAGTCACCCATGCCACGGTCGAATATGTGGACATGCCATCGGTATCGCGCGAGAGCTTGCGCGACCCGGCTTACGTCGCCAGCCTGCGCGTGGGCGACGCGTTCGCCCACGTGTTACGCCTGTTCGAAGATGAAACCGTGCCGCATGAGAAGGGCTCGGTCGATCCGCTGCGCGATATGGAGGACGTCGAAACGGAACTCATCCTCAGCGATTTCGCGGTGATCGAAAAGCGCCTGGAGCGTCTCGATAAGGATCGCAAGAAAATCAAGAATCCCGAGTTAGACCGCGAATTCGACTTACTGACCCGCTGCCAGGCCACACTCGAAAAGAACCAGCCGCTGCGCCAGCTCGACCTCGATGCCGACGACGAGAAACGCATCCGCGGCTTTCAGTTCCTCTCGCGCAAGCCTGTGCTGTATGTCTTGAACCTGGGCGAAGGCGATGCCGGCCGGATGGCCGAACGCGAGCGCGAATATCGCGAAGGCCCGCTCGCCGGACGCGCGCATACGGCTGTGACCGCGGTCTGTGGCAAGATCGAGGCCGAACTCGCCGAGCTGCCGCCCGCCGAGCAGGCCGACTATCTGGCCAGCTACGGCCTCAAGGAATCCGGCCTCGAGCGGCTGATTTCCGCGACTTACTCGCTGCTTGGCCTGATGAGTTTCCTAACCGCCGGCGAAGACGAATGCCGCGCCTGGACCATCCCCATGAACAGTCCCGCCGTGAAAGCCGCCGGCGCCATCCATTCCGATTTCGAAAAGAAATTCATCCGCGCCGAAGTTGTCAACTGGCAAGCCCTGGTCGATCACTCTGGCTACGCCGGCGTGCGCGAAAAAGGCCTCCTCCGCCTGGAAGGCAAAGAGTACTTAGTCAAGGACGGCGACGTGTTAGTAATTCGGCACGGGTAACCGTGGCGCAGGCCTCCAGGCCTGCTGTGTCGAGATTCATCTCGACATTTCTTTGTTAGGTTCGATGAGATCCTCACTCCACCGTTGCCAGGAAACGTCGCGACGAATGGCGACGCTGGAAGCAGGACCGCCTGCGCCACGCGGCGCTTTTGTTCACGGGACCGGGAACGCGCTACGCAAGACTGGCCGTGGTCTCTGTCGGCGCCGTCGGCGGTTGGCCTGGGCCCGACCCGCGCTTCCTTGCGCGCACGGCTTCGATTACCGCCGCGTACGCGTACGCTACCGCCATCGTCGCGAAGAAGGCGATGCCGAAAGTGCGCCCAGGCCAGCAGCATCGCGGCCTCAACGCCAAGTGGAGCACATAGACCGCGCCGCCAAAGGATATCAACGCCGAAGCCAACCACTTGGGAAGTCCCCAGCGGCGCCGAGACACCACCAAGGACGCCAGGAGCGACAAGAGTGCGACAAGGGTTGTCCAGCCCTGGCGGCGTTCGGAGTGAAGCGTAATTGGTCCGATCACCGTCAGAAACCAATGGGCAGCTTGAACGTAGTTCCGTGGCACCCCTTGTCCCCGGCGATACGCGTCGGCGAGAAAAAGTTGGGCCGCTGGGTCACCTTGTTCGGCGGCCTTGCGGTACCAGCGCGCCGCTTCGGTGTAGCTCTGCGGCGCTCCTTGGCCCCAGCGATACGCGTATCCCAGGGCATCCTGAGCTCTCACGTCTCCCTGCTCGGCGGCCATGCGCGCCCAGCGGACGGCCTCGGCATAATCGCAGGGCACGCCCGCGCCTTGTTCATACATGTAGGCAACGCCATACTGACCCGTTGCGTCACCCTGATTGGCGGCTTTACGGTACCAGCGAAAAGCTTCGGCGTAGTTCTGAGCCACTCCTCTGCCCAGGTAGTACGCCGACCCGAGTGCGCATTGAGCCCCCGGAAGGCCCTGATCGGCGGCCTTGCGAAACCAGCGGACAGCCTCGGCGTTATCCTGAGGCACCCCTTGGCCGTAATAATAGAGGTAACCCAGGTCATACTGAGCTTTAGCGGTTCCCTGGCCGGCGGACTTGCGATACCAGCGGACGGCCTCCGCATAATCTTGCCGCACGCCTTCGCCGAGGCGGTACGCGGAGCCAAGCCGGTATTCAGCCTCCGCGTCGCCGCGGTCGGCGCGTGCGCGGTATTGCTTCGCAGTCGCGCCGAGCTTCCGCTGAATTGCTATATGCTTGATCGCCGGCCAGAGGATTGCCGCGCCGCATACCGCCGCCAGACACAATAGCGCCGCCACGATTTTCCGCTTCCCCATTTATGGCTCCCTCGCAATTGTAAGTCTAATTAGAGATCTTAAACAGTCCAAAACGTTAGCGCCTGGCAATGACCGTTCGCTGAGCCGGGAAAGGCGGGACACGGTTAGCCTCGGGCTCTGCCAAGGCGCGCGCTACGTCTTCGACCGCTCGATGTGGTTCCTGATGCCGCGTACCGCTCCCTCCGGCCGCGGCTCCGATCGCGCAACGGAGCCGCGACCGGAGGGAGCGGTCTTTTCACGGAATCGAATCCGACGGTCGAAGTACCGGTCCAGCGGCCCAGGACCTTGCGCCACCTTTAGCAAGAAATATCAAGCATTCCAGACCCGCTTTGGCTAAACTGCTTACGATGCGTCTTGCACGGCACGTGATTCTCAATTGCACGGAGTGAGTATGGTGAAGGTATTAGTTAGCGTCGCAGTTCTTATCCTGGTCGTTGGTGTGGCGGGTCTCTGGATATGGCACCGGATGACCGGGCCGCTGTACCAGCCGGGCGATGTGCGGGCGGGCAAGGATGTGACCGAGCCGCTGACGCCTCCGCCGGCCGTGGCGGGACGGTGGTTGATGGCGCCGGGTATCGAACTCTATCACTTCGAGCAGGGCGCGGGCACGCCGGTGCTGGTCGTGCATGGCGGCCCAGGGTTCCCGCCCGCCGAGCCATGGCGCGCCGGTGCGCTGCTACCGTATCGGGTGATCTATTATCACCAGCGCGGCTGCGGGCGCTCCACCCGGCCAATCCACGAGTTCATCGGTCGCAACATGTACGAGAACATGCACATGGCGAACCGCACGCTCGGCCTGCCGGCACAGGTGGGCGACATCGAACGAATCCGCCGCATACTGGACGTAGACAAGATGATCGTGATCGGCCACTCGTTCGGCGCGGAACTGGCCGCGCTGTGGGCAGCCGAGTTCCCCGAGCACGTGCGCGCGCTGATCTGCGTAGCGCCCGCCGACCTGTCCGTGTTGCCCAAGAAGGCTGGCGACGATAGCGATTTGTTCGAGCTGGTGCGCCGCCGTCTCCCGGCGGAGATGAAGCCGGAATACGAACGGTACCTGGCCGAGTACTTCGACTTCCGCCATGCCTTCGCGCGCAGCGAAGAGGAGTCGTCGGCCTTTTACGGCGGCCTGGCCAAGTTCTGGGGAGCCGCCGGCGCGCCGCGCGGCACCTCCGCGCCGGATTCGGCTGGCTACGAGCCGCTCGGCATCTATTGCAGCATGGGCGCGCACCACGATTACCGCGCGGCCTTCGGCGCCGTACAGGCGCCGGTATTGGTGATTCACGGC
>Ga0181529_10004384_pt1 | contig 15317 bp, 15 predicted proteins | sample PEATcosm2014_Bin_36_FD_119763 | JGI IMG/M metagenome (GOLD analysis project Ga0181529, IMG submission 119763) | Peatland microbial communities from MTU Mesocosm Facility, Houghton, MI, USA - PEATcosm2014_Bin10_30_metaG | ecosystem: Environmental > Terrestrial > Soil > Wetlands > Peat | place...
AAACCATGAGAGCAGCACCCGGATCAGGACGATGAAGGTCAGGATCTCGAAGACGATCCCGAGAACCTGAAGGATGTCGCTGGCCAGCACGGGCCCGAGTATAGGCGGGGGTCAGTCGCCAAGGGTCCAGTTCGTGATCGGGGAGCTGCTCGCGCCGGCGTAGGTGATGGTGCCGCTGCCGGACTGGTCGAGGCTGAGATTCGCGAGCGATGCCCCCGCCGCCGTCTTCACGGTGCCGGTGATCTGCGAATTGCTCCCGAGGGTGAGGGAGCAGACCGTCCCATCCGTCGAATCAGTGACCGTCCAACCCGTCGGCGCCGGGGAGAAGAGGGCGAAGAGCGCGGCGTGACCGGATGTCGCATTGTCCGGCATGGCAGTTCCCTGCCCACCGATGCCGAAGGTGGTGGGGGTCGGGGTGGTGATCGAGAGCGCGCCGAGCGCTCCCTTCTCGGAGGTCGATTGCGTGCCCGTGAAGGCGACGCTGTAGTCGTCCTCGCCGCCGCCCGAGATCGGGGTCAGGGTGATGGTGAGCGGGGCGACCGAGGCGAGGGACAGTCCGATCTCCGGGAGGGGCTGGGCGACGGCGCCACTGCAGACGAAGGGGGGCTCCGCCGTCTGGCTGCCGGCGGGTATGGCGCACTCGAGTCCGAGGTTCACGGCGGGTGCACCGTCGTGGGGGGTGAACGTGCCCGTGCCGTCGACCGTGACGCCGGAGGTGGCGTCGGACGTCCCGGCGAAGACGACGCTCTCGCTGAGCTGGAGGGCTCCGAGCGTCGCGCCGCTGGGTCCGAGATAGGTGGCCGTCTCGGTGATCGAGATGGTGCTGGTCGCCGCGGTCGCGGTGAGCTGTGCCGCGGCCTCGATGTACGGTTGCGCGCAGCTGCCGTCGTAGTACACGTCGACGCTCACGGTGACAACGCCACCTGTGGTGGACTTCTGCAGCACCTTCGACGACCCCGTCCCCGCTTCGAGAGCGCTGCATGAGGTCGAGCCGAGCAGCGCGGCCGACAGCACCGTCACCTGGCTCTGGACCACGTTGGAGGCGAGCCCGATGCCGAGGGCCTGTTGGACGAGGAGGCGGGCCTCCACGGCGGAGGCGGCAACACCCGGGGTGGCGGTGGCGGTCGGGCTGGCCGTCGCGGTGGGCGGCGGTGAGCCCGCGCCGGTGGTGCCGCAGGCCGCCGCGAGAGCACAGAGGAGCAGGGTCGCGGCGGCGCGGAGGCCTTGACGTGGCTCTGGTCGGAGGAGGCGGCGCGGGGCGGCGGGACGCGGAACCATCTGCCCTTGGCGCCTCAATCCGTGGTGACCGGCTCTGCTTCCGCGTCGGAGGGCGAGGCCTCCGACGGGGAGTCCGGCTCCGCATCGGCGGAGGCCCCGTTCCGCGGCGGCTCCGGAGCGCGCCCCGAGCTCCCCTCGGTACGGCGCCAGAGGATCACCAGCAGCGGCATGCCCACGACCAGGGTCGCGATGGCCGTCAGCTGCAGCTCCTTGAGGCCGAAGGCGATGATCGGCTCGGTCTGGCGCAGGAAGTCGAGGAGGAGCTGGCTCACCGAGTAGAGCCCCACGTAGGTGAGGATCAGCACTCCGGGCCGGACGCCGCGCCGGCGCACCGCGAGCAGGATGAGGAGGATGACCAGCGTGCCCAGCGCCTCGTAGGCGGCGGCGGGCTGGTAGCCGACGCCGAGCCGGTACCCGGCCTGGAGAACGGCGTCAGGGTTGGTGTAGGCGGTCGCCCAGGGGAGGTTGCTCGGGCCGCCGAGGATGTCGCCGTTGATGATGTTGCCGATCCGGCCGATCGGCTGGCCCACCACGGCGAAGAGGGCGCCCGCATCCAGGAGGACCCAGATCGGCAGCTTCCACCGCCGGCCCAGGACGACCAGGGTCGCGAGGCCCCCGATGATCGCGCCGTAGAAGGCCATCCCCCCGTTCCACACCGCGATCACGTCGACCACGCTGTGCATCAGGTCGAGGTTCTGGACGTCGTAGTAGAGCCGCGCGCCGATCAGACCGAAGAGGATGGTCCAGCCGGTGAGCCGCTCCAGGTACTCCTCCCTGATGCCCCGTGAGACGGCGTGGGGACGGGCGCCCAGGTAGTAGGCGGCCACGAAGGCCACCACGTACATGATCCCGTACCAGTGGACGGCCAGAGAGCCGATCTTGAAGGCGATCGGGTCGATGCCGATGGTGATGGTCGCAAGCATGGTCAGCCATGATGCGACGCCGGACCGGCGTCGCGCACGTCGAGGAGGCGGTAGCCGCGCTTGGACCCCATCCGGATGACGTCGAAGCCAAGGCTCCGCAGCCTCTCGGCGAGCGAATCCGCGCCGAGGTGGCGTTGCACCACCAGGTAGGCGTGGCCGCCGGGCGCCAGGCGGCCCAGCCAGGTCGTGAGGAGCTCCAGGAGCTGCTGCCGGCCGACGCGGATGGGAGGGTTGGTGTATATCGCATCGAACCGGAGGTCCGGATCCACCTCCTCGGGCCGCCGCACCTCGATCCTCTCCACCCCGTTCGCGGTCGCATTGGCACGGGTCAGCTCCAGGGCCCGGCGGTTGACGTCAACGGCGATGACGCGGGCCCGGGGGCTCCGGCGGGCCATCGCGATCGCGACCACCCCATGGCCGCAGCCGAGATCCAGGAGCGTGGCGCCCTCCGGAGGTGCGGGGACGCCCTGGAGGAGGACCGCGGTACCCGGGTCGAGGCCGGCTAGGCTGAAGACGCCCCGATCGGTGCGCAGCTCCATGCTCTGGTCCGGGAGGCGGACGGTCAGGTCGCGTGGGCGCGTCGCGACCGCCGGTTCAGCGCTGAAGTAGTGCTCGGTGGGGGGGTGGCGATCCGCCATCGGGCCGGCGAGGATCAGCGGTGGCGCGAGGGGAGCGAGAAGCTCCGGGCCACGGCCGCGACCGCGTTGAGGTAGGCGGCGCGGGTCTTCGGGCGAAGGTCTTCGACCTCCACCTCGAGCCCCTCGGCGAGGTGGGCGTCCCAGGGCACCATGACCACCGCCCGGCAGCGCTTGGCGAAGTGGTCGACCACCTGCTTCAGCTCGCGCCCGCCGTTGCCGCGGACCTGGTTGATGACCACCACGGCATCGGAGACGAGATCGTGGTAGCCGTGCTCGTCGAGCCAGTCGAGGGTCAGGCTCGAGGCCCGCGAGGCGTCGATGCCGGGGGCTGCGCAGACCACGATCTGGTCGGCCATCCGGAGGATGCCCTGCGTGGCCGAGTCGAGGATGCCGGTTCCCGTGTCCATCAGGATCAGGTTGTAGTGGTGCTCCAGGACGTTCAGCACCTGGCGGTACTCGGGCTCGCCGAGCGCGACGCTGATGGTCGGGTCGTCGTCGGAGGCGAGCACCTCGAGCCGCGTCGACGACTGGCTTGTGAAGCTGCGCATGTCGCTGTAGCGGCGGAGGCGCTCCGAGGCGCGGAGCAGCTGGGTCACCGTGGCCTCGGTCTCGCGATGGACGCGGTAGGCGAGCGACCCGGCATCCGGGTTGGCGTCGAGGGCGATCACCCGGTCCCTCCGGTAGAGGGAGAAGGTGTGGCCCAGCATCAGGGTGGTCGTGGTCTTGCCGATCCCGCCCTTCCGCGAGACGATGGCCACCCGGCGGCAGGTCGCGATCGGCGTGGTCGCGGTGACGACCAGCTCGCGCTCGCGCCGCTCGGACCGGCCCGGGCCGGGCTTGATCATCCCGAAGGAGAGGGAGCGGACCGCCTGGCGCACGCCTCGCGTGGCCGGCTTGACCTTCATCGGCCCCCGCACCCGCTCGGTGGAGAAGTCCTGCGCGGTCCGGGGAGGTGTCGGAGCCGGCCGGCCCCCCGTCTCGCTCTCCGGGTCGGGCCCGAGCGATGCCAGGCGGCCGACGGTGCGGTTCGGGGCGGGGCGCTGCGGCGAGGCGAGTGCCGGCTCGGGGAGCGGTCTCCACCCACCGGGCGGGTCTCCGGGCTGAGGCACGCCGCCGCGGTGTCGTGCGCCGTTGGTGTCCGGCCGCCGGGGGGCGACGGCGGAGCCGCCGTTGCCGGTGGAGCCGCCGGGGGGCGCAGGCATCGTCACCAAACTCGGCCGGGGCCCCCCGTCGGAGGGTGGAAGGGGCTGGCCCGGGAGATACGTCGCTCCTCCTGGCGCCCCGGGGGCGGTCGCCGTCTCAGGCGGCGGTGCGGGCCGGGTGAGCGCCTGCGAGGACGCGGCATGGCCGGCGGCCGAGAGCCCATGGGGGGGCGGCAGGGGCCGGCCTGGAACCACCGGTGGCGGTATCGAGACGTCGAAGGCCGGGGCGGCGTGGGACGGCCGCACGGGCCGATCGGAGGTGGCCCACGCCGGCCGGGAGAGGATCGGTCCCGGGGAGCTGTCGTCGACGGCGTAGCCCGAGAACAGCTCCGGGGAGCCGTTGGGCGCCTGCACCGGGCGGGCCGGGTCGTGGGACGGCGGCCGCGAGATGGCGTATCCGAGCGGGCCGTTGGGCGATTGCGGGGGGTGGGCGAGGCCCGAGGGTGGCGCCTGCCCGATGCCGGAGCCGATCGATCCGTTGCCGTTCTGCGGCGGGCGCAGGGCCCCGGTACCCTCGGGAGGCATTGGATGGAACGGGCGCCCCCCGGCGGGAGGCGTCATCGTCGCCGGCTGGAAGCGGCCATCGGCGGTCTGGAGGTGACGGGCGGGAGGAGCCGGAGGCGCGAACCTACCCCCGGGGGCGTTTGCCGGAGGAGCTGCCGGAATCCCGACGCCGCCGGTCCGGGGCGCCTCGTATGCCGCTGGTCCCGTCGGGGCGGCTTGGCCCGGCGGCCGGCTCGCGCGCCCGACGATGTCGACAGGCGGTTGCGGCGGCGTACCACCTGGCCTCTGGTGGGTCACCGGCACCGTGAGGCCGCCCTCTTCCCCTATTTGATCGGTCAACACCTCTCCCGCTGCACGTCCCCACGGCTGCAATCCACCGGATGACGGGTATGGCAGCCCGCCGCAGAGACTGGGTGCCCAGCCTACGCCCTTCGGCGAGAAATGGGCACCCCGCCCGCTGAGCGGCACAATCCCTCCCATGTCCGCCCCGAACCGCCCGATCGTCATCGTCGGCCTCATGGGCTCCGGCAAGACCATGGTCGGGTCGGCGCTCGCCGGTCGCCTCCGCCGATCCCTGTGGGACGGTGACGCCAAGCTCCTCGAGGTCACCGGGATGACGGCTGCCGCGCTCGGGGCGGAGCGGGGTCCGGACGTCCTGCACGGTCTGGAGCTCGAGGTGCTGTCGATGGGGCTGGCCCACCAGCCGGCGCCGGTCGTGGCCGCGGCCGCCTCGGTCGGGCTCGATCCCCGACTCCCCAGCCTGCTCCTCGAGGCGTGGACGGTCTGGCTTCGGGTCGAGCTGACCCACCTCGTCTCGCGCCTGCAGCACGACATCGGCCAGCGGCCTCTGCCCGGCGGGGACCTCCTGGCGACCCTGCGCGAGATGGCGCGGGTGTGCGACCCGCTGTACGCGCAGGTGGCGGACCTGACCCTGGACGCGACCGGGAACCCGCCGGCCGCGCTCGTTCAGCGGATCGTCGACGCGCTGCCCTTCCCCGACGCTTAACCTCGGGGCCGCCAGTCGTTCACGGGCGATCCCGCATCGTGTGGGGTGCGGCGGACGGGAGATCGTCCCCCGGCTCACCTCGAAACCCCACCTCCGTGCGCGCCCGGGCCGGTTTGCCGGCCCGGGCTGTCGCGCGTTCAGCGGTGGGCGCGACGTAGCACGGTTGCCGCGCCCCCTCCCGGGCGTGCGCCTCCCGGCGCATGGCCCTCGGCGACCGGCCGACGTGCGCAGCTGTGACGGTCCGGTGACGCCGCCGTCAGCCGGGTTCGGGAGCCGGCGAATAGGCTCTGCGTGGGGTTTGGCGGCGAGCCCCGCCCCCCATGAGGCAGATGTCGTTGGACCCGTTCCGGAGCGGACGCCCCCGGCTGTCTCGCGGAGCTCGGCGAATCGCCGGCAGCTTCGCGGGCTGGCTGCTGCGCGCTCTCTCACGCCCCCTGATCGCGCCGGCTCTGGCGGCTTTCATGGTCGCCGTCTCGGCCGGCTTCGCGCTCCACGGCCTCCTCACCCCGCTGCGCACCGACTACATCGCCATGTTGAGCGGCGCCCGGGTGCTCGGGGACGGAGGCTGCCTCTACTGCCACGCGGCGCAGTTGCAGGCCCAGGCGGTGCTCCTCGGCCACCCGAACCCGGCGTGGGACCCCTTCCTGGATACCCCTATGGTGGCCCTCGTCTACCGGCCGTTGCTCGCCCTCCCCGCTGCCGCGGGCTTCGCCGCGTTCCTCGCCGCCTCGGCTGCCTGCGTCGGGCTCGCCGGCGTCCTCCTCTGGCGGAGGATGGGGTTGGCGATCCACGGCACCCGGGGGCTCCTCCTCCTCGCCCTCGCGCTCGCCTCCGTCCCGGCGGCGTGGAACTACCGGCTGGGTCAGACGGACGCGCTGCTCGTGCTCCCCCTGGTGGCGGGGACGGTGCTGCTCGTGGCCGACCGGCGGTTCGTCGCGGGACTGCTGTTCTCCCTTCTCTTGCTCAAGCCCCAGACCATCTGCCTGCTGCCGGTCGCCCTCCTGGTGGTGGGGGAGTGGCGGGTGGTGGTGGGGATGGCGGTCGGGGCGGCCTGCCTGGCAGGAGGCTCGCTCTGGCTGGTCGGGCCGGGCGGGATCGGCCAGTGGCTCACGCTCCTCGGGTCTGCGGGACCGGCCATCGCCACCAGCGATGGCCTATCCGGGGTCATCGCCAGCCTGGGGGGCAACGGGGCCGCCTTCGCCGCCGCTGCGGCTTTGGGGCTCCTCGCGTGTGTCTGGATGTTCTGGCAACGGCGTACCTTCACCGGCCGGCCCCTCCAGGTCGTGGCGTTGGGGATCGCCGCCTCCCTCCTGCTCGCCCCCCACGTCTACGCCTATGACCTGATCATGGCGGTGGTACCGCTGATCGTCATCGCTCAGCGGGACCTGGCAGCCGCGCTCGCGGCGGCGGTGCTGCTCAACGCCGCCCACCTCGTCGACACCTTCTTCATCGTCTCCGGCCCGCACGTGGTCGCCCTCGCCCTCGGCGTCATCGTCGCCCTGGTGATCCTCCAGCGCCCGGCCGGCGCAGAGCATCCGGTCGGGCGACCGGCTCGCGCTCAGCTCTCGGTGGCGAAGCCCACGACCACCGGAGCGTGATCCGAGGGCGCCGTTCCCTTGCGCGCCTCCCGGTCGATGTACGCGTCGGTCACCCGTGAGGCCAGCACCCCGCTGAGCAGGACGAGATCGATGCGCATCCCCATCCCCTTGTGGAACATTCCGGCCCGGTAGTCCCAGTACGAGAACGGCCGCCCCTTGAGGGCGCGTGGTGGGACGTCGGTCAGACCGAGCTCCAGGAGCTCCGTCAGTGCGGCCCGCTCCCGAACGCTGACATGCGTCGACCCGACGAACTCCGCCGGGTCCCAGACGTCCTCATCGCCGGGCGCGATGTTGAAGTCGCCGCACACCGCCAGCTGGTGCCCGGCACCGAGCTCGCCGCGGAGCGCGTCGCGCAGGGCGGCCAGCCAGGCGAGCTTGTAGGCGTAATGAGGATGCTCCAGCTCGCGCCCGTTGGGGACGTAGATCGACCAGATCCGCACCCGCCCACAGGTGGCGGACACGGCCCGCGCCTCCACCTCGGGGAAGCCGGGCTCACCGGCGAACCCCGCCGTCACCGCCTCGAGCCCCACCCGCGAGAGGATGGCCACCCCGTTCCAGCGGCCGCTGCCGTTGGCTGCCACCTCGTAGCCGAGCGCCGCGACCTCCGCGGTCGGGAATGCGCCGTCGGTGACCTTCGTCTCCTGGAGGCAGAGGACGTCGGGACGGGTGGCGTCCAGCCATTCGAGCAGGCGCGGCAGGCGCGCCATGATCGAGTTCACATTCCAGGTCGCCAGCAGCACCGCCTGAGGATGGGGAGTCGGAGGGCGCCGCGTCAAGGAGGCTGCAGCAGCCGGCCTCCACGCCCGGACAGCTCAGGCTGCTTCCCGGGCTCTGCTACCGTTGCCCGATGCCCTTCGGGCTGGCGCTGCTGGCGGCCTTCGGATGCTCGGTGAGCACCGGGGTGGCGGCGGTGCTGCAGAAGGTCAGCGCCGATCAGGAGGAGCGCGCATCCTCGCTGCACATCGGGCTTCTGTGGAGGTTGCTCGACGACTGGCCGTACCTGCTCGGGCTCGCTCTCGACGGCGCCTCCTTCCTGCTCACCGTCGTCGCCGCGCAGAACCTCCCCCTCTTCGTGGCCGAGCCGGTCATAGCCGTCAACGTGGTCATCACCGCCCTGCTCGAGCGCGTTCTCTTCCGGCGGCGGCTGCGAGCAGTGGCGTGGGTGGCGATCGTGGGCATCCTGCTCGGACTCTCCCTGCTCGCCCTCTCCGGGGGGCCCGAAAGGGCCCGCAGCGCTGCCGCCGCGATGCGCTGGGCGGTGATCCTGCTGCCCCTGGGGGTCGCCGCTGCCGGTGGCATCGTGGTCGGGCGCAACCGTCACAGCGCCACCGTCGCGCTCGGCGTCCTGGCCGGGGTCGCCTTCGGCGGCACCGCCATCGCGGGCCGCATGCTGGTCGTCCCCCATCCCTTCTGGCAGCTCCTGTTCAATCCGCTGGTGTGGTCGATGCTGGCCTACGGGTTGGTCGGGCTCCTGCTCTTCACCATCGCATTGCAGCGCAGCCACGCGAGCGTCGTCGGCGCCTCGACGACCGCGGCACAGTCGATCGTCCCGATCGTGGTCGGCATCGCCTTCCTGGGCGACAGTCCGAGGAACGGCGCCTGGGCTGTGGCTGTCGCCGGGATGGTGCTGACCCTCGCCGGGACGCTGGCGATCGCCGTCACCCAGGTCGTGCCGGACCTCCCCGGGTCCGCACCGGCGCCCCGGTCGCTCCCGCCGCCCGGCTGACCACGTCGCCACCAGGCGGGGGGTCTGCCCCGCGGACCGTCAGGCGAGGTGTGCCTGGCGCAGCGTGCCGCGGGTGATGTGCCGAGGGTGGGAGTCGAACCCACACGGGGTTGCCCCCGGCGGTTTTTGAGACCGCTGCGTCTGCCATTCCGCCACCCCGGCGTCGCGGCGGCTAGCTTCTCACGTCCTCGCCGGCTGTCGGCAGCGACCGGCCGCCGCCGACCGGCCGCCTGGCTCCGCTATACCTGGGGCCGGCACCCATCGAACCACGTCCCAAGGGAGGAGAGACCATGACCGACCAACCCCACCCGACTCTCACCGATGACCAGGTTGCCTTGCTCCGGGACAAGGTGCTTGCCCACGTCGCCACCGTGATGCCCGACGGCTCCCCGCACGTGACCCCGGTCTGGGTCGACACCGATGGCGAGGCCGTGCTCTTCAACACCGCCAAGGGCCGGCTCAAGTACCGCAACCTGAGCCGCGATCCGCGGGTCGCCATCTCGCTCTCGGCCAAGGACGACGACTACCGCACCGTCGTGCTGCGGGGCCGGGCCGAGTTCATCGAGGAGGGCGCCGATGCCCACATCGACCGGCTGGCCAAGAAGTACCTCGGCGTCGACAGCTACCCGCACCGGCAGCCCGGGGAGGTGCGGGTCACGGTCCGGGTGGTCCCCGAGACGATCCAACGGCGGGGCTGAGGCGCCGGGGTCGCCGCCTGGCACAATCAGGTTGCCATGGCAGATCCCCTTCCCGTCCGCACCCGTTTCCCGCTCGCCTCCCTGGGCGACGCGCCGCTCGCCTTTGACTACGACGACATCAGCCTGGTGCCGCGGCACGCCTCCAGCCTTCCCCATCGCTCGGACGCGCGTCCGGCCGTCAGTCTCGGAGCCATCTCGCTCGAGGTGCCGATCCTCGCCTCCCCCATGCCCGACGTCTGCGGGCCGCAGATGTGTGAGGCGCTGGCGGAGGCCGGCGCCTTCGGCATCCTCCACCGCTTCCAGAGCGTCGACGAGGAGGTGGAGGAGTTCCGGAAGACCAGCCGCGCGACCGGGCAGGCAGCGGTCGGAGCCGCCGTCGGCGTCACCGGCGACTATCGCGAGCGGTTCGATGCCCTGGTCGAGGCCGGCTGCCGGACCATCTGCCTGGACACCGCCAACGGCGCCCACCACCAGGTCGGGATCGCCCTGACCTGGGCCCGCGAGCGCCGCGACGACGTCACCCTCATCGCCGGCAACGTCGCCTCGGCCGAGGCCTTCACCTGGCTGGAGGACCGCGGTGCGGACGCCGTCCGGGTTGGCATCGCGGGTGGTGCGGTCTGCGAGACGCGCACCGAGACGGGGGTCTTCGTGCCCACCCCGTACACGGTTGCCGAGGTGGCGCAGGTGCGCCGGCGCGCGCTCATCGTCGGGGACAGCGGGGTGCGCAGCCCCTCCGATCTCTGCAAGCTGCTGGCTCTCGGCGCCGACCTGGTGATGGTCGGATCAGCCCTGGCGGGCACCGGTGAGGCGCCCGGCCGGGTGATCATGCTGGACGGCAAGAAGTACAAGATCATGCGCGGCGCAGCCTCCTTCTCGGTGCAGCAGCAGGCCGGTCGCGACGACCCCGAGTACGTCGAGGGAGCCGAGACCATGGTCCCCTACAAGGGCCACGTGAGCGGGGTGATCTCCCGTTACCTCGCCGGGTTGCGCAGCTCGATGTCCTACATGAACGCGCGCACCCTGGCCGAGTACCGGGCCAACGTCGACTTCGTTCGCCTGCGCTGACCGCGCGGTCCCGCCGAACCGCCCCGCGAGCCCATGCCCGCGCTGATCCGGCTCACCGCGCCTGGCGCGGGCGGTCCCCTCCCCGGAGGGCGGGCCAGGACGCCGCTGCCACCGCGTCGAGCCGCTTGACGAGGTCGACGACGGTCTCGTTGCCGCTCTGGCCCTCGCCGTCGAGGCCGGGTTCGGTGGTCGCGTGTCGGTGCACCGGCACCCCCGCATCGACGTAGCCGCGACGGGTGTAGAGGCGGCGGGCGGCGGCGTTGCCGGTGCTCACCGCAAGGCTCACGCCCCGGTCGCCGCGCGCCGCGGCGGCGCTCTCGGCCGCCTCCAGGAGCGCGGTCCCGATCCCCCGGTTGCGCCACTCCGGGAGGACGAAGACATCCTCGATGTACGGCAGCGAGTCCACGACCCCCGCCACCGCGAGGGCGGACGGCCGCCGGCGGTGGAGGAGGGCCTGGCCCACCGGGGTTCCGCCCTCCCAGGCCACCAGGTAGAGGCACTCGTCGCGCCGCTGCCGCTCCAGCCGGTCGGCGACCACGACCCGGTGGCGGAGCGTCGCGGCCACCGCGGCCGCCTCCTCGGGGCGGAGCAGGCGCACGTCCATCGCCCCACTCTGACACAGGTCCTCCGGGGGTCAGGTCTCCCGGGCCCGCTCTGGTCGGCGCCGAAGCGCGGGAAGCCCCAGGAAGCGGCGCCGTGCTCCCCTTCGGGAACCGGGCCTCCGATCTGCGCGTATGTTGGGGAGATGGACGACGAGGCGCTCCTCGACCGCTGCCGTCGGGGTGACCGGGACGCCTTCACGCCGCTTGTCCATCGTTACCAGGACGAGCTGTACACCATGGCCCTTCGACTCACAGGCAACCCCGCCGACGCCGCCGACGTGGTCCAGGAGACGTTCACCCGGGCCTTCCGCAGCCTGCCGAAGCTCCGCGGCGCGACGGTGAGGGCCTGGCTCTTCCGGGTCGCCGTCAACTGCTCACACGACATCCATCGCCAGCGCAGCCGGCGGCCCACCGACCCCCTGGAGGACACCGAGGGGCGGGTGGTCGACCTCCCCGACCCCGGGCTCGGCCCCGAGGCCACCGCCATCCAGCGCGAGCGGGCCGACGCCATCCGCGTCGCCCTGCTTGCCCTCCCTCACGACTTCCGGGTCGCGATCGTCCTCCGCGACGTCAACCAGCTCTCCTACGAGGAGATGGCGGAGGCCCTGAGCGTCCCGCTGGGAACGGTGAAGTCGCGAATCTCCCGGGCCCGGGGCCTGCTCGCGGCAGCTCTCCGCCAGTCGCCCGCCGTCTTCCCGCGCGCGGAGGAGGCGTGGTGAGCGGTCACGTCGACTCCCTCCTCTCGGCCGCCTACGACGGCGAGCTGCGCCCGGACGCGCGGGCCGCCTTCGATCGCCATCTGGCCGAATGCTCCGCGTGCGCCGCCGCCTTCGCCGAGCTGACCACCGCGGTGGACGCCCTCCGGGAGCAGCCCACCGCGCGCATGCCGCACCCCGTCCGCCTCCCCGAGGGGTCGCCCGGCCCCGAGCGGCGGTGGTTCGACGTGCCTGCCCGGCTTCCGGAGAGGCATCGCCTGGTGGCGGGTCTGAGCGCGGCCGGAGTGCTCGTGGCGGCTGCGGTGGCAGCCGTGGTCGTGGTCGGGCACCTCAACTCCGGAACCATCGTCCACTCCTCGGCGAGCGCCGGCGTGAGCAGCGGGGCCGCCCTTGCGCCGGGCGCTGCAATTCGCGCCCCGCTGCCGTCGCCGCAGAGCGCCAGCCTCCTCCCCGAGGTAGTCGGGCCCCTGCCCGTCTGCTCCCCCAAGGCTCTGCCGATCAGCAAGGCCGAGGCTCTGGAGATCCCCGCCGGCTTTTCCAACCACGCCACCGAGGACAACGGGGTCAGCACGGGGGTTGTGGCCACCCAGGCGTCGAGCTTCGTGCCCGGTGGGACAGTCGACATCTATGCGCGGCTCATCGACGACAGCAGCCACGCCGTCTCCCTCCCCTGCACCGTCCTGCTCGGGCCGCAGTCCTCCTCCTCGAGCCCCGGGGAGGACTTCACGATGGCCGTCCCCACCCCGGTCGCGGGGCTCACCGTGGATGGCCAGCCCCTCCTCCAGGCCACCGTCCCGGCCACGGCGGTGGCGGGCCAGACCTACGACATCGTGGTCGGACCCCCCGATGCCGTCGTGATCCTCACGATCCGGATCAGCTGAGGAGGCGGCGACACGACATCGCTTCCGCCAGGGCGGACGGGCGCGCAGACTCCAGGGCCATGCGCTCCAGCCGCGCCTGCCTCGGGCTCCTGCTCCTGACCCTGGCCGGTTGCGGCTCGCCGGCCGCCGGCGGCTCGGCGGAGGCATCGCCCCGCGGCCTGGTCGTCGTGACCGCCGGGGGGACGGCCCTCGACGACGGGACCACGGACGTTCCCCCGACCTTGGATCTCGGCCTGGAGGGATCCGGGATCACCCCCTCCGCGGTCTCCGTCACCCTCGACGGACACCCCGTCACCCTGACCAGCTCGTCCCGCGGGGTCACCGCCAGCGTTGCCCCCATGGCCTACGCCAGCGAGCATCAGCTGGTGATCGACGTCGCCGGCCGTCCCCAGGAGGAGATCGGATTCCAGGTGGTCGATGAGACCGGCGTGAGCGCGGCCGCCTGGCGGGGCACGTCAGGGCAGATCGTCTGCGAGGTGGTCTTTGAGCGGGCCCCGGACCGCGCCGCCCTCGCCGCCGCGCTTCCCCAGGCTCAGCTCCAATGGATCGACGACACTCACCTGAGCCTCGCCTGGGCGACCCTCCCCCCCTCCCTCGCCATCCCAGCCGGGCTGGCAGCGGCGCGCGGGTCGGTGCTGGACGGCCCGCTGACGCTCTCCCTCACCGGGCTCACGACCGGGCAGCTCCGGCGGGCCACGGTGCCCGCGGCCGTTCCGGCCCCTGCCGGTCTCAAGGTGACCCTCTGGACCATCGATGACGCCGCCTCGAACGTGTCGGCCCAGGCGCACGCGGCGGCCACGGCCGTCCTCAGCCCCACGGGCTGGGAGGCCCAGGCCGACGGCAGCCTGCAGGGGTCGCCGGACCCGGCGACGCTGGTGACGGCGCAGGCGGCGGGACGGCCGGTGTGGGCACTTCTCGCCAACGACAGGATCGGGGCCACCGGCACCGACCAGCTGCTCAACAGCCCCACCGCCGAGAGCACCCTGGTCGCGGCCGTTGCGGCCGGTGTGCAGAGCCTCCACCTGGCCGGCGTCAACCTCGACTTCGAGGACGTCCTCGGGAGCGACGAGGCCGCTCTCACCGCCTTCGCCGGCGCGCTCGCCGCGAGCCTCCACGCCGAGGACGCCCGTCTCTCGGTCGACGTCATCCCCCACACCGAGGCGGGGGTGAACGCCGCTTCGGCCGCCTACGACGACCCCGGCCTGGCGGCCGTCGCCGATCAGCTGGTGGTGTTGGCCTACGACGAGCACACCGCCCCCGGTGATCCCGGGCCGGTCGCGGGGCTCGCCTGGCAGGCCGCGGAGCTCGCCGGCACCCTCGTCGGGGTCGCCGCGGACAAGGTCATCCTGGGTCTTCCGCTCTATGCCCGCTCCTGGTCCGGCGCCCAGGTCACCTCCGGCGGCTACGCCCCGCTGATCGCCGAGGCGCTCGGCGAGCCGGGGGTCGCCTATGACTACGACTTCGCGGAGGCCACCCCCGAGCTGACCAGCGCTCCCGGCGGCGTGCCCACGGAGCTCTGGTTTGACGACGCCGACAGCCTGCTCCGCAAGGTGGCCGCCGTCGGCCAGCTCGGGCTGGAAGGCGTCGCCACCTGGCGCGCCGGGTTCGAGGATCCCGCCTTCTGGTCGGTGATCTGACCCGTCGCAGCCGGATCAGCGCCGCTTACGAGGATTCTTGGTTGGTACCCAGGTCCGGGAGATTCAGCTCATTGACCCAATCACGGACCTTGGCCATCCGCTCCTCGACCGCCTCGTCCACATCCCCCGGCTCCCGATCGGCATCCGGCTCGGGCAGGACCCCGGCCTTCTCGAGGACCTCGGGGTCCACGAAGATGCCCGCTCCCACCCGCACCGCCACCGCGATCGCGTCGCTGGGACGGGAGTCGATCTCCAGCCTGCGGGAATCCACCCGGGCCAGGATCCGGGCGTAGAAGACCTCGTTGGCGAGTGAGGTGACCACCACCCGCTCGACGCTGCAATCGACCGCCGAGAGGATGTTGGCGAGCAGGTCGTGGGTGATCGGGCGCTCCGGGGTGATCCCGGTGATCCTCAGGGCTATGGCGTTGGCCTCGTTGATGCCGATCCAGATCGGGAGGTAGCGCTCCGCCTCCTTCTCCTTGAGGATGACCACGTGCTGGCCCGTGGGCATGTGCACACGGATGCTGTCCACGGTCATCTCGACGAGCTCAGCCACGGGCCGATCATAGCGCCGGCCCCAGACCGCCGCCCGGGAGGGCGGGGAGGCGAATACCATCAGAGCCGTGCCCACTGACGACGGATCCGGGGAGCGGCCCACCCTGCTGCTCATCGACGGGCATGCGCTCGTCTACCGGGCCTTCTTCGCGATGCCGGCGCTCACCAACAGCCGGGGCGAGCTGACCAACGCCGCCTACGGCTTCACCTCGATGCTGCTCAAGGCGTTCACCGAGCACCGGCCCGGGTACGCGATCGCGGCCTTTGACCCGCCGGGGCCGACCTTCC
>Ga0181529_10004386_pt1 | contig 15312 bp, 9 predicted proteins | sample PEATcosm2014_Bin_36_FD_119763 | JGI IMG/M metagenome (GOLD analysis project Ga0181529, IMG submission 119763) | Peatland microbial communities from MTU Mesocosm Facility, Houghton, MI, USA - PEATcosm2014_Bin10_30_metaG | ecosystem: Environmental > Terrestrial > Soil > Wetlands > Peat | place...
ACATTGGAGTAAGTCACCTGACCCAGCAGAAAACTGGCGTAACCGGCTCCGATGGAACCGGCGCCCACGGTGGAGGTCTGCAGGAACGGCACGGCCGTGGGACCATTGCCGAAGGTGTATTGGCCTTGCACGCCTTGTACGTTCTGGTCGCTGTAAACGTCCTGTTTGAATTCGATGCCGGCTTTGTAGGTGTGGCTGCCGCGCACATAGGTGGCGTTCCCGACGAAGGAGAGCTTGTCGGTGAACTGGTGATCGGCGGTGGTCGGCCCGATGGTCTGAGCCTCGCCGCCCGCATTGTTGACGGTCAAGCTCGAAAGGGCGGGGAAACCGGCGGGACTGGAAGCGCTGCCGACCAGACCGAGAAGTCCCACCGCGTCATAGTTCAGTTCGGCGGCCGGGGAACTGTCGGGATTCAGGAAGCGATAGAACCCGGCGCCGGCGTGCACTACCAGGGTGGGCGAAATGGTGTGATCGTAATTGAGGCGAAACTGGTTGCCCCCGACGATCTTCGGCCGCGCGCCCGTCAGCGGCACCGGCAGCCCGTCCGGAGTGGCCACCTGATTGGTGGACTGCCTCGACCAGTAGAAGCTCAGCTTCGTCATGTCGCTCACGTTCTGATCGATCTTCAGGCTGGGAATTTGCTGCTGCGTGTTGGTCGGGATAACGGGCAGCCAGTTCAGCGTGGTCTGGCTGTTGGTCGGCTGGGGAATCAGCGCCTGCACCTTCGCCGCGACCGGGTCCATGCGGCTCGCGGGGATGGTGTTATTGGGGAACAGCGTGCGGATCACATTGCCGTTCACGGTCTGAGTGGTGAGCGGATCGTAGATTCCGTTCTCGGGGAACGTCATTCCGCTGGTCGCATCGGTAAGCGTTCGGCCGGTGAGCGCCCCGCTGAAGTTTCCCTGCCGGTAGGCGGCGGTGGGCACGGTGCTGTAAGAAGTCGAGGAGACCTGGTCGTTTCCGAACCTCTCCAGGTTGAAGAAGAAGAACGTCTTGTTCTTGCCGTGATAGAGTTTGGGGATCCACACCGGTCCACCGATAGTGAAGCCATAATCGTTCTTGCGGTCCTTGGGCGCGACATGGCTGAAGGGCTGGCCGGCATCCAGGTCCTCGTTGGCCCAGTATTCGTAGGCGCTGCCGTGGAGTTGGTTGGTGCCGCTCTTGGTGGTGAAATTGAAATATCCGCCGGCCACCTGCCCGAACTCCGCCGAGAAATTCGAGGACTGGACGGCGAATTCGTTGATGGTCTCGACGGAAGCCGCGGCCACGCTGCTGGTCCAATTGGCGTCGTTGATGCTGGTAGAGTCCTGGCCCTCCAGATAGACTTTGAAGTTGCCATAGGTCCCCGTGGGGATGCCGTTCATGGGAGAGGTATAGCTGGTTCCCGAGACGCCGGGCGCCAGGATGATGAAACTCAGCCAGTTGCGGATGCCGCCGCCGGCCGCGCCGCCACCGCCGAAATTGAGGGGCAGATCGTTGACCTTTTCGCCTTTGATGGTCATGCTCTGTTCGGCGTTTTCGGTATGGAGCACGGGAGCGTCGGTGGTAACGGTAATCGATTCCGAGGCCGAACCGACCTGGAGAGCCGTGTCCAGACGAACCGGCTGATCGACTTGCACGTCGATATTGGCGTGGCGGACGGTTTTGAAACCGGCAGCGGTGACGGTCAGTTCGTACTTTCCAGCGGGAAGCGAGGGCAGGGTAAAATCTCCCGCAACGGTGGTGCTGGTGTCGAAGGCGGCGCCATTGTCCAAGTTCTTGGCGGTGACCTTGGCGCCGGGAACGGCTGCACCGGCAGGATCGGTGACCGATCCGGTGATGGACCCGCGATCATTTTGGGCGAACGCGGCCACTGTAAGCAGCAGAATCAACAACGTCTTCAGAACGAATCTCATGCGAGTTTTCCTCCCTACGCAATCGGGGCGTACACGAAGCTGCGTTTGACCCCAAACGCAGTTTTCGAGCGAGACCGCGCCAACCTTAGCGCGTTTCGATAAAGCATCCAGGGCCAGATGCTAAGAGATGTCGCGTCCGAAGTCACCCGTCGAAAGTTGGGGGTGTCCCGCACAGGGGAAGGAATTTGCATGATGGGCTGTTGTGGGCAGACTGTCAGGGGGTACCCCGTGGTCCGGCCATTGGCGTTATGATAGGGCCGATTGGACTGTGGGCTCGCACTTTGGCCCGCGGTGCATTCTTCGCCAAAATCCGATTCAGTACATCGCGAACACGGCCTGGAGCAGTTCCCGAATGGCCGACGGTGCGGCCACTCTCTGCCCGAGCGTCAGGATCGGCAGCGAAAAGGCTGGTGCGTGGGCCAGGCCCTTCTCCCCGTATTCAGTGGCAATCATTTCAAACACGCTTGCAAGTTCGGCCTTGGCCTCTTCGCGTGTCTGCATAAGCGCGTAGCACCCTTGAATGGCGGGGATTTCTCGCCACCCAGCCATCAGGCTGATTCCGATGCAGCAATACCCAATAATCATCGAGACCCAACCCATCCACATTGTAGGGCGGTCCGCTCCCCGTTTGCGAAACCGGTCGTCGCGCGTTCAATTGGACCTATTGTCGCCGCATCGCTCATCTGCCAAGCTGAATCGAACGAAAAGAAAGGCTTGCAGCGTGCCGTCGCCGGAGATGTCGGCAGGGATTGGCCGGGATAAACCGACGATGCGGCCGGAGCCGGCGCTTCCCGGATCGCCGTATCAAAGGAGTGCGGGGCACCTTGGCGGAATGCGCCTTGGATTAGCGCGCAGGCCTTAGCCGCCTATCGAACCTAAACGACCGAGGCGGGAAAAAGCGAATTCTGCCGAAGTCAGGATGAGCCGGATTCAGCAAGTAGTTTCGCTCACTCGGAATAATAACCGAAGGCACAGACAGCACCGCTGTAGCTCCGCTCCTGACCCAATGCGTTCCGAGGTCTTGCGTTTTCTTGGAAGATATGGGGCTGCTCCAATTCGGAGGTAAATCCGATTCTTCAACCGTCTGCATGGAAAGGCTCTTCGGGACTGTGGCTTGCACGACGATCATATCGGTCGGAAGCATGGTGCTGTGCGCAAGCAATTCCAGCGCGCACAAAGAGGCCGTAGCCCCGCAATACAGCACTGCGGTTCCTTTGTGATTCCAGCGGCCACCGGCGCGCCTCGCGCCCTCTCCATCATTTGCGGGATATTTTGCTTTACAAATCCGGTAAACGGTCAATTACCAAACACCGTGTTCGATTTGCGTCAGGACGTCATTTACGCGCATCGCACCTTGATGCGTGCCGAGGCACGAGATCGGCGTAGCGTAATCCAGAGCCGCCACAGGTGTTCCAAGCCAACGAAAGGCCGCTTCTTCGTCGCCAAACACCTCCGTTGCCCTTGCAACAGCCTTCGTCAGTTCCTCCGGATTAGCTTTGGGAACCGCCGTTTCAGACTTTCGGCGAGGAAGCGGGCCTGCCGCAACGATGGAATCTCCAGGCACCAGCCGCACTGGATCGTTAGCAGCAACCAGCCTGCCAGACCTTGATTGGGCGCCTTTTCTCACCTTCGGCATCGATTCAATTCTACCTCTGCCCGCGCCCCGGCGGCTGTTCTATCTTTCTCCCCGGCGAAAGGTGTGGCGCCTGATGAATTCCGCACGGGAAATTTTGATGGGCGAGTTTACTCCCAGGATTCACGGGATGCTTGGCCGCGTAACGCACGAACTGTCCGCGTACAGCCCGGCCGCTGCAAGGCTCCAGCAAGTCGTCCGTAACGAGATCGCGAGTCTGGGAGCTACGGCGACGAGAAACTTTGGGACGGCTAAGCCACGCAAGCCATCGCTTGCCATCACCCCGGGTAACCTGTGATACTTGGATGCCGAATGATGGACGATGCGTATTTCAACAAGCTCCGCACCAAGGGGTTAAAAGAGTACGCGTCGGTGCGGGACTTTGAGAGCGCCGCGGAAGCCCTGAATGCTTTGCACAAATTCCAGGAGACCGGCGGCCGCTGGGTCTTTCGGGGCCAGGTAGATAGCAGCTGGAAGCTTGAGCCTACACTTCAGAGACGCATAACCGGTTTGGAAGACGCCGGAATTCCTCTTGGATTCGCCGGGGATACCGAAAGGCACGTCGTGGAGGAGTTCCAGCGCCGTGCTCATCAGTACGACGATTGTCTCCGGCATCTGCCAAAGGACGTGCATCGGCTGGAATGGCTCGCGCTCATGCAGCACCACGGCGCGCCGACTCGGTGACTCGATTGGACGAAATCTCCTTACGTCAGCGCATTTTTCGCTGTGGCTGAGGCCCATCCATCGAAAGAGTCCGTGATATGGGTAATTGACGCCCGGTCGCTCAAAGAGAAGGCCATCCTGATGCTGAAAAGCAGCCGGCCGAACCTTAATGATCTATCAGGGGATACCCATCTCGGGTCGGCCGAGAATTTCGACCGGGTATTTCTTGCTGGGTCGAGCGAGGCGGACTCGGTAATTGCGCCAATCGAACCATTCACGATGTCCGAGAGACTCACCATCCAACAGGGGCTGTTCCTCTGCTCGACGACCCTGTACTGGCCGTTCGAGATGACATTGAAGCACATGCTGGAGGCTCCTCCCGAAGGCAAACCGGAAATGCAGCTACTTGTCATATGGCCAAAGGCTCGCCTCGATCTGCTGAGGGAACTGCGCCGCATGAACATTAGCCACGCGACCCTCTTCCCTGGCCTCGACGGCTTCGCACGATCACTTTCAAATATCGCGGAGCTCTATGCCGCATCGAACGCCGACCCGTATGGAGCACTATTCGGGGACCGTGCTTTTGAAGGCAGGTTTTGAACTGGATCCCCCTCACGGTTCGGGTCGCCTGATCAATCAAGCTGTTCGCCGGCCTCCAACGGGCATCGCGTGGCTCCTCCGCGCCGCCCTAAACTCGACGCATTACGCCCAAGGCGCCGAGGGGGCGACATACGCCCCCAAAGTCCGTTGGGGGAAGCGCGCAACGCGGGGTGCCAGCGGAATTTGTGATCTCACCGAGCGCGGTATCTGCGCACCTAATCGCTCGGTCCTTGTATAGTTCGCTAAGCAATCGCCCCCGCCTACTTACCCTTCTTAGTAGCCTTCGGCTTGAGCCCTCGGACGTATTCGTAGCTCATCGCAAGGTACGGTTTCAGCTCGCGGGTCTTCGCCAGCAGACCGTCCGGCACCGTCACGTACTCCTTTTGCACCACCCCGTAAGCCGCAAACAACGTCGTCCCGTACTTCTCCAGGAACTTCTCGCGTTCCCCGGCAGGCAGCCGCAGCGCCATCGCGCCCGACGCGTGCAGGTAGCTGAACATGTGGCCGTTGACCGAGGTGTACGGGACCGTGTCGCCCTTCCGCTCCACATCCGGATGGGTGGCGACCAGTTTGGCATACAGCGCCAGCTTCTCCGGTGGAATCGCGTTCTTCTTGGGCGTCGCCATAGGCTGTCTGCGCGGCTATTTCTTCTTCTCGCTCTGCTCTTTGCGGAGCTGCTGCAATTTGTCCCACTGAGCTGCCGTGAGGATCGGCTTGATCTGGGCGTCGGTAGCTTTGCGGATTTCCGCTTTTTTGGCGGCGGCTTCAGGCGAGGTGTCGCCGCGCAGCGCCCTCACCTGTTTGGCGTCTTCCGCCAGAATGGGATCGATTTTGGCCTTCTGATCAGCCGTCAGATCGAGCTGCGACGCCATTCGCTGCATCTGCGAAGGCGGTGTACTCTGCGGCGCGGCCGGCGACGTCACCGCCGCCAACAGAGCCAGGAAAGAAACGGCCAGGACAGCGGCCCGGCGGCGCCAGTAGTGTTGCATTCCGCTAGAGTACAACATTTCCCCGTGGTGTATACTTGGTGAAACTCGGAGGCGCCCATGTACGCGCGGCGAATTGTCCTGCTCCTGGTCTCGATATACGCCCTGGCCCAGAGCCGGAACCCGGAGCTACCGGTGGGCCTGGTGGTGTCCAGCCAGGGCGCCAGTCTGATCCGCGCGGGCACCAACCTGCCGCTTGAGGCGCTTCCCGGAAATGTCCTCTTCGCCGGCGATAGCCTGACCAGCGGCGACCACGAGTCGGCGGTGTTCCTGTTTTGCCCTACCGGCACGTCTCAACAACTTGCGGAAGCGGGCGCGGTGGTGGCCGGGAGCCGGCAATTGCGGGTCACCAAGGGACGGCTGGTCAACCAGGCTCCAACCGCTATCTGCACGCTGCCGCTCCTGGTGCGGCAATCGAACGCCGCCGAAGAGGACTACGGCGCATCCCTGGAGGTCCCGCCCGGCGATGCCGGCCAGCCGCCGCCGAGCTCCGCGACGCAGGACCTGGCGGCCGTGGATGCGGCCATCGCGCATAATGGCGACGATCTGGCGGCTCACGTGGCGCGCGCCGTGATGTTGGAGAACAGCGGCTCCAGCGCGGATGCGCTCGCGGAGTACCAACGGATCCAGGCGAAATGGCCGGGCGCGGACTGGACCGGATCGCGCGAGTTCGAGGTGGGACAAGCGCGCTCGGCGTCTCCCGTGAAGTCGTCTACTGCCGCGCCGCAGGGCCGGACGTACGCGCTGATCGTGGGGATCTCCGCTTATCGGGACAAGAGCATCCGCCAGCTTCAGTTTGCCCACAAGGATGCCGAACTGTTCGCGCGCCACCTGCGCAGCCCGCGCGGCGGCGGACTGACGGATGATGAGCTCACCCTGCTGACCGACGAAAAGGCCACGCTGGCGGAGATCCGCAATCGCATCAATATCCTGCTGGCGCTGAAGGCTGGGAAAGGCGATACCGTCGCCCTGTTTTTCGCGGGACACGGCACCTCCATGGGCGACGACGGCTACATCCTCACCACCGAGAGCGATCCGCAACACCTCAAGGAGACCGCGCTTCCCATGAAAGAGGTGCAGGATCTCTTTCAGAAGAAGCTCAGTTCCGTGGGCCGCGTCGTGCTCTACGTGGATGTCTGTCACGCCGGCATGATCGGCACTATTCGCGGAGAGAACAAGATTGACGACATCGTGTATAGCGTCGCCCATCGAAACCAGATCTTCGGTATGCTGGCCAATCGCAGCAATGAGGATGCGTACGAGGGGCCGCAGTACGGCGGGCACGGTGTCTTCAGTCTGTACCTGGTGGATGCGTTGAACGGCGCGGCGGATGAGTACGGGAAAGGAGTAGTGGACGCAGCCGCGGTATCGCTGTTCGTGCAGGGGCAGGTAGTCAAGGCGACGAAGGCAAAGCAGACACCGAAGGAACTTGGGAACGGCGACAGCAGCATGATCCTGGCGGATCTCAAGAATGCGGGGATCCCGACGGACTTCTTACCCGGCCACACTCCGGAGTTGGTAGCCGACGCGGCTCCCGCCGAGCCGGAAAGTCGCGGCATCACGACCGGCGCGCAGGATCGATCCCACGCGCAGGCCCTGCGGAATTTCGAGGAAGCGTTACAGGCAGGGCGGCTCCTGCCCAACGTCGACGGCAGCGCCTTCACGTATCTGCGCACATTGCGCGACAATCTGCCGGCGCGGGAGTACATTCCGCAGGCCAATCGGCTGCGCGTGGCTCTGGAAAATCGCGGACAGCGGGTGTTGCTGGACTATCTCAAGGGCGACGAATCCCCGCCGACGCAGGCCGATTTCCGCGCCGCCGCCAGTTTCTTCGAGGCGGCCCGCCTATTGACGCCGGAATCGCAGTTGCTCCGCGCCCGCGAGGATTTTTGCGAGGGCCGTGTGTCGCTCTATGACAAAGATTTTGTCGCGGGCGTGGGCATGTTGGAGCGCGCTGCCCGCGTGGACGCCGAATCCGCCTATGCCTATAACGCTCTGGGGATCGCTTACCTCGAGCAGGCTCGCTACGGCTACGCGGAGCTGGCCTTTCGCGACGCCATCGAGCGCGCTCCTTATTGGGCGTATCCGCGCTACAACCTGGCGCTCACCTTCGCCGAAGAGGGTTCTTACGGCTCGGCGGAGCGGGAATACCGGGGCGCCATCCGTGTGGCGCCGGGCTACGCCTACGTCCACTACAGCCTGGGCGTGCTGTTGCACAAACTGGGCCGCAAGAGCGAGGCGGAGCAGGAGTACCGCACGGCCATCGCAAAGAATGCCGATCGGCCGGAGCCCTACGTGGGCCTCGGCGCCTTGCAGGCTTCCGGCGGGAAGAGAAGCGACGCGGAACGGAATTACCAGACCGCCATCCGGTTGAATCCGAAACTGGCTGCCGCGGCGCACGATCTGGGGCTGCTGTACGCCAGCGAGAAGAAACCGGACCAGGCCATCAAGACCTGGGAAGGCAACATCGCCATCAACCGGGACTTCGTTCCTTCGCGCATGAGCCTGGGAAAGGCGTATCGCGACTCCGGCCGCTTCGATCTGGCGCTGGCGCAGTACCAGGCGGTGCTGGCGGCCGCGCCGAAATACGCCGCCGCGTCCATGGAATTGCATCATACTCAGGGCGACCAGTACCGGCAGAAAGGCCAAATGGATTCAGCACGGCTGGAATACCTGACCGCGTTGAGCCTGGCGGCCAGCGACAGCGACCGCAAGGCGCTCCGCGACAAACTCCGCAAGTAACTCAGAAAGTGAGTTTGACCTGCAGTTGCACGCGGCGGGGCGTTGGAAACAGCGGCAGCGAGGCGGGGAACTCCGTCTGGTTCTGGTTGGCGCCATACATCGATAATCCATTAGAATCGGGCGGCCCCAGGTTGGAGTGATTCAGCGCATTGAACGCCGAGGCCGACAGGTGCAGGCGGCCGTGCTCGCCCAGCAGCGGCATGGGGAACGATCGCGTGAGGGAGAGATCCACGTTCCAGAATCCCGGGCCGCGCAACTCGTTGCGGCCCAGGTTTCCGATATCGCCGGGCGCGGGGATCGACTCCAGACTGGGATTGACCAGTTGCACCCCTCCCGCTACCGGTTGCGAGACATGGAAGGCCACGGGATTCCCGATGTCCATGCGGGCGCCCACAAGCCAGGGCGCGTTGGGCGTCAGGACATACGGCGCAAAGAGAGTATACGGCAGACCGAATCGAAAGACGGCCATCTGCGAGAAGGTCCAGCTTCGCGTGATTTGGCGGAGCCAGCGGCCGCTTCCCAGGCCGGGCGACTCCCAGATGGAATAGAAGACCAGGTTGTGGCGGATGTCGAAGTCCGAGTCGCCGCGGTCGGCGCGGCTGTCGAACTGGCGGGTGAAGACGCCGAAACTGTGCGGCTGGCCGATGGTGTCGGGGTTGGTATCGGCCAGGTTGAAGAGGTCCGACAGCATGGGGTCGCTGATGTTGTCGATCGAGTGGCTATACGTGTAGGCCGCCTGGAAGAAGCCGTGGCTGGTGCGGTAGCGCAGCAGGGCGTCGAGCGCGAAGTAATCCGACGCTCCCGAATTGGATCGGTAGAGAATGTCGGGAAGCGCCGTGTTCAGGCGGTTGAGGACGGCGGAACAATCGGCCGAACACAGCCGGTTGACCAGGTCGGTGGAAATCAGCTTGCGGCCCAGCGAGCCGGAATGGTTCACTTCCAATTGCCAGGAATTGGAGAGTTGCTGCTGCAGGGACGCGAACCAGCTCTCCACGTATGGCGTCCTCAGGTTGCGATCGGTCCACAACAGCTCCATGGGATAGGAATGCGCCACGCGGTTGTCGTACGTCTGGAAATACTGGTATTGCGTCTCGATCCCGGCCAATTCGTATCCTTGCGGAGTGGACAGGAGCACCTCTTCCGGCGTGGAAATCCCATTCACCGGAGCCACGATATTGTGGAAACCGTTTTGGAACAGCGTGGCGGGCGCCTCCGACAGGTTGAACGCCTGCCCCAATTGAGCCGCGCCGATCACCGAGCCGTTGCGTCCGTCCAGGAACAGGTTGTCGAACGGACGGTCGTAAAACGTGCCGTAGCCCACGCGAAAAACGGTCTTGTTCCAGGGATTGTAGGAGACGCCGAAGCGGCCGGCCCAGTTGTTGTGGGCGGCGCGATACGGTGAGCGGCTCTCCAGTTGCAAAGTGCCGCTGGAAATGCGCTGTTCGATGTTCTGGCCGGCGCCGGGCTCGAAGTAGGTTTGCGGTCCGGATTCGTCGGTGAGGCTGCCGAACGATTCGTAGCGAACACCGAAGTTCAGCGTGAGCCGGTCGCGAAGGCGAAAATTTTCCTGGATATAACCAAAAAACTGGTTGTCGGAATAGCGATCGAGCGGACTGGGCGGCGACGGAACGTACTGTTTCTGCAGCGCGTCGATGCGATTGAGCGGCAGTTCGTAATACTGCGGCACCCCGTTGGCGAAATTCTGCAGCCAGTTGCCGGTCGCGCTGAACGTGCCGAAATAGTAGAGACCCTGGTCAAGATAGGACAGCCGGTATTCCGGCCGGCGCAGCAGCATGCCTCCGCCGGCGGTGATGAGATGGCGCCCATGCGTCCAGGTGAGGCCGTCGGTCACCTCCGATTGCCAGCCGTTCATGCTGAAATCGATCCCATAGCTGCCGCTGGGCGTCGAGAACTGCTGTTCGGCGTTCTGGCAGGCGATGTAATCGGGGACGTCGTCGGGGTAGACACCGAAGGTGAGGTTGGCGGCATTCTTGTTGCAGGAGGCGATGGTGATGCCTTCCAGAAGTTGCAGCACCGGGATCTCGGGATGCGGCCGCGTGGCATTGATGGAGCCGGGGTTCCAAGCCACCCGCAGGTCGTTGACTAACGACGGGGTGAGCGAGCGGATGTACGAGATCGCGACCGAGGCGGTGTTGCGCGTGAGCGCCTCGGTCAATCCTTGAAAGATGCTGTAGACGAAATCGGGTTGGGTTTCGCGCGAGATGGCCACGCGGGCCATGATGTGGTCGCGGCCGCTGGGCGACTGGTAGTCCAGGCGATTGAGCGCCAGATTGCGATAGAGTCCGACCGGCGGCCGGAGAGTGGCGCCGGAATAGTTCCGGCACGGGCCGCCGACGTTGTAGGTGTAGACATTCAGGCCGGTCTGCAGCGGAAACTGGTTGTACAGCGCGAGCATGGGGCTGGCCGGCTGGTTGGTGCACAGTTGCAGTTGGGCAGGTTCAATGAAGTAAGCGGCCTGCGGATTGCGCAGGCTCTTGCTGTCCAGCCGTTCGAAGGCGCTCGAAAAGAACAGCCGATCGCGCCAGATGCGACCGGACGCGGAATAGCCGGCATAGATTTGTTTGAAGGGGTTCCGGGGCAAGGCCGACAGGTTGTTCTGAAAGGTGTTGGCGTCCAGCGCTTCGTTATCCAGGTATCCGTAGATGGTGGCGTGGTAGGCGCTGCCGCCTTGCCGGGTCACCGCGTTGGCGATGAAGCCGCCAGTCTGCCCATATTCGGCGGAATAGTTGTTGGTGGAGACGCGGTACTCCTGGATGGCCTCGGGAGCGGTTGCCGAGAACGCTCCGGTATTGACGAAGTCGTTATTCTGCACGCCGTCCAGCAGGTAATTCGACGCCGAGGCACGCTGGCCATTGGCCGAGATCTGCAGTCCTCTGCCGCTGTCCTGGGAAGCGGCCACGCCCGGAAGCGTGACGATCAGGGAATACACATTGCGCGCCGAAAGCGGCGCCTGGGCGATCTCCTTGGGGTCGATGACATAAGACAAGGACGGCTGCCGGCTCTCGGACTGGACGTTGGTAGCCTCCACCGGCGCGGCGCGGCCGGCTTCGAGATCGGGACCGAGCACCGGGAGGATGGCGCTCTGGTCGGGCAGCAGCGCGCTGTTGTAGTCGCCGGGCTGCAGCACTTCCTGCAAGGGGCGAAGCGTAAAGTTGATTTCCAGGGTAGCGGCCACGAACAGCTCGCGGGCCTGCAATTCGCGAGCCTGGTAATCCTTGCGCTCGGCGCGGAGGGAATACGTGCCGGGCGGCAGCGAGGGCAGCGAGTAGTATCCGCTGTCGCCGGTGCCGGTAGAGCCTTTGACGCCGGTTTCGTAGTTTTGATACAGGATGTGGGCGCCCGCAAGCGGCAGGCCGGTGCGCGAATCGACCACCCTGCCGGTGATAGCTACCTGAGTATTCTGGGCGGCCATCGGGCAGACGGCGAGAGCCGCCAGGCAGAGCATTGTCCAACGCCACGTCCCCAACCGATTCAGGCGCATTTCCCGGTATCCTCAGACCAAGGATTTACATTTGATCGATGGTATCAGGTTTGTGGCGCGCCGTCGCTGATATTATGAAATCGCAATCCGCCATGGGCGGGTTGCGTAGTCAACCTTGAAACAGGAGGTGGTCCATGAAGTGGCCATCCAGTCTCACGCTTGTGCGTCACGGCGAGTCGCAATACAACGAGCTCCGCCGCCGTAAGGACAAAGACGAGCGCTATAAGCTCTTCAAGAAGGCCTTCAATCGCGATCCGGGTTCTCCGGAATGCCGCGACCTGGCTCTCGAAATGCGCGACAAGTACAACCTGGGAGTCAGCGACTATGCCACGCCTCTCACTGAGGCGGGCCGCCAACAGGCCTTCGTGACGGGCACGCGGATGAAGGAATCGCTATCCCCGCCCGATGTCGCCGTGGTGTCGCCGTACCACCGCACGCGCGACACGTTTCTGGTGATGGCCAGCGCCTGGCCGGAACTGCAACAGAAAGCCATGGTGTATTACGACGACCGAATCCGCGAGCAGGAGCACGGGCTCAGCCTGTTGTATAACGACTGGCGGGTGTTTGAGGTGGTGCACCCCGAACAGCGCGGCCTGCGCAAACTGCTCGGCCCGTATTGGTATCAATATCCGCAAGGCGAATCGGCGGCGCAGACGCGGGAGCGGGTGCGGTCGATGATGAACACCGTGATCCGCGAATGGTCGGGGCTGAATGTGCTGATGGTAACGCACCACCTGACGATTCTGTCGGTGCGCGCCAACCTGGAGCGGCTCTCGTCGGAGGACTTCATCCGCCTGGACGAGGAAGAGAAGCCGCGCAACTGCGGCGTGACCATCTACCGCGGGAATCCGGAACGCGGCGCCAACGGCAAGCTGGAACTGGAATTGTACAACCGCTGTTTCTGGGAGGAAGGTGGTGTGGCATGATGGAGGTTCCACCGGATCATGGCAGCTCTTAAGAACCTTTCTCCCACCGTACTGATTCACATTGCCAAACTGCTGAATGTGCCGATGAAGGGGCTCACAGCGGTTATCGAACTGCTCGATGAAGGGGCTACCGTGCCCTTCATCGCGCGGTATCGCAAGGAGGTCACGGGCAATCTGGACGAAGTGCAGATCCGCGATATCCAGGAGAAGCTGGAATACTTCCGCGAGTTGGAGGACCGGCGGGAAACCGTGTTGGCCTCCATCGGAGAACAAGGCAAACTCACCGCGGAGTTGCGGGCCAAGATCGAAGCCACGCTGGAGAAGACCGAGCTCGAAGACCTGTACCTGCCGTACAAGCCCAAGCGGCGGACCAAGGCGTCCATCGCCCGCGACAAGGGACTCGAGCCGCTGGCCATGTACCTCTGGGAGCAGACGGACCCGACGCCGCTGGCGGAACTGGCCGCGCAATTCGGCCTTCCGCCGGAAGAAGCCATCAAAGGGGCGCGGCACATCGTGGCCGAGATGGTCAGCGAAAACGCGGCTTTCCGCAAACAGGTGCGAGCCATGATGATGGCCGAGGGGCGCGTGGTGAGCCGGGCAATTGAAGGCGCGGCCGATCCCGAGGGCAAGTTCAAAATGTACGCCGACTATAGCGAGCCGGCGGCCAAGATTCCCTCGCATCGCATGCTGGCCATCCGCCGCGGCGCTAATGAAGGCGTGCTGATCTTCGAGATCGAGCTGGAGCCGGCTGGTCCGGTCGCCTGGCTGGGGTCGCAGATTCTGCGCCAGCGCGGCGACTGGACGCCCCATCTGGAGCGCGCCATCGAGGATTCCTACAACCGGCTGCTCAATCCGTCCATTCAGACCGAAGTGCGGCTGGAACTGAAGGACCGTTCCGACGAAGAGGCCATCAAAGTATTCCGTGAGAACCTGGAGAATCTGCTGCTGTCGCCGCCGGCCGGCCGGATGACGGTACTGGCGCTCGATCCCGGCATCCGCACCGGATGCAAAATCGCCGTGGTGGACGATACTGGGAAGTTCCTGGAACATTCGGTGATCTATCCGTTCGAGCCGCGCAACGATGAAGGCGGATCGCGCAAGACGCTGGCGTCGCTCATCGCGCGGCACAACGTGCAGGCCATCGCCATCGGCAACGGCACGGCGTCGCGGGAATCGGCGGCCTTCGTGCAGAATTTTCTGCGCGATTCTGGATTGTCGAAGATTTTCAGCGTGACGGTGAGCGAGTCGGGGGCATCGGTGTATTCGGCTTCGGAGATGGCGCGGCAGGAGTTCCCGGACCTGGATCTGACGGTGCGCGGCGCCATTTCGATTGCGCGCCGTTTGCAGGATCCGCTGGCCGAACTGGTGAAGGTGGATCCCAAGGCTATCGGCGTGGGACAGTACCAGCACGACGTGGATCAGCGGCGGCTCAAGCAGAGCCTGGAAGCGACCGTGGAAAGCTGCGTCAACCGCGTGGGCGTCGATCTGAATACCGCGTCGTGGGCGCTGCTGCGTTATGTCGCCGGCATCACCGAGCGGACAGCGCTGCAGATCATGCAGTACCGCAATGAGCACGGGCGCTTCCGTTCGCGGCTCGACCTGATGGCGGTGCACGGCTTCGGCCCGAAGACCTTCGAGCAGGCGGCCGGCTTCCTGCGGATTCGCGGCGGCGACCAGCCGCTGGATATGACAGCGGTGCATCCCGAGTCGTATCCGGTGGTGGAGAAAATCGCGGCGTCGCTGGGGGCAACGGTGGCGGACCTCATCGCGAAACCGGAGCTGATCGAGAAGGTGAAACTGGAAGGGTTCACCACGGAATCGGTGGGCATGTACACGCTGGGCGACATCCGCGAGGAGTTGCGCAAACCGGGGCGCGATCCGCGCGACAAATTCGTGGCGCCCCATTGGCGCGACGACGTCAAGGAACTGGCCGATTTGCAGCCGGGGATGGTGCTCGAAGGGGTGGTCACCAACGTCACGCGGTTCGGCGCGTTCGTGGATGTGGGCGTCCATCAGGATGGCCTGGTGCACGTCAGCGAACTGGCCAACCGGTTCGTGAAGGAAGCCAGCGAAGTGGTGAAGGCGGGGCAGATCGTGAAGGTGCAGGTGCTCAGCGTCGATTTGAAGGGGAAGCGCATCGCACTGTCGATGAAGGCGCTGGAGGCTCCTCCGGCGGCGCGTCCCAAGCCGCAGCCGAAGAAGGCGTCGCTGCAGGATTTGCAGGCGCGGTTCGGCAGGAATCGCTAACTAGGCAAGGCTTCGCCTTGATATCCTTCGGATATGGGAGTCGAGGAAGTCAGGAGTCAGGAGTCAGAATAGCAGCGGTGTACGCGTTCAGGAGCCGGCTGACTTCCTCCAGCAAGGA
>Ga0181529_10004387_pt1 | contig 15309 bp, 14 predicted proteins | sample PEATcosm2014_Bin_36_FD_119763 | JGI IMG/M metagenome (GOLD analysis project Ga0181529, IMG submission 119763) | Peatland microbial communities from MTU Mesocosm Facility, Houghton, MI, USA - PEATcosm2014_Bin10_30_metaG | ecosystem: Environmental > Terrestrial > Soil > Wetlands > Peat | place...
GATCTCATCGGTCGCTGACCGCCATTTGAAGACCTCGTTTGTTATAAGTTCGTTTGTCCGTGGGTCAATATCGAGGATCTCGACGATCTGCTTGTTCCGGCGGATGCGTTTGCCACCCACCCGAGCCTGTACCTGGATGCAGACGATATCAAGAGCCGAGAGCATGTTACGCGGCACATCCATGGGCGGGTTCTCGATACGGTGGACGACGCTCGATACCGAGTCTGCGTGGATCGTGGAATACGTGACATGGCCGGTGCTCATTGCCTGGAAGAGCGTCTGGCACTCCTTGCCACGGACTTCTCCGACGATGATGTACTCCGGCCGCTGCCGCATGGCGGCACGCAGGAGTTCGTACATGTTGATCTCTCCCCGCCCTGCAGTATCAAACGAATCACGGGTCACACTCGGGATCCAGTTGGGGTGGGGAAGCTTCACTTCCCGGGTATCTTCAAGGCTGACAATCTTCGCCATCGGGGGAATGAACAGTGAGATCGCGTTTAATGATGTGGTCTTACCTGATGCAGTTCCCCCGGCAAAGATTGCGGATTTGCCGTTCTCGACGGCCAGCCAGATATAGGCGACAGACAGCGGGGCAAACGTGTGCCATTCGATGAGATCGGTCGGGGTGATCGGCTCATCCTTGAACTTACGGATAGTAAATGTGGACCCGTGGGCGGTTACTTCCTGCCCGAGCGTCATCTGGATACGGGAACCATCGCTCATGCTTGCATCGAGAATCGGTTCAGCAATGGAGATGTACTTGCCGGCACGCTGGGCTAGTTTAGTGACAAACGAGTCGAGCTCCTCGGCATTGTGGTAGGTCAGCGTCGTCTTCATCGACTCGTAACTTGCATGGAATGCAAATAACGGAACGTTGATACCGTCGCAGGAGATATCCTCGATGTACTTGTCATGCATGATCGCATCGATCAGGCCATCTCCCAGGAAATCCTTATGCATGTTATAAAGGATCTTCTCACGCTGGACCGGGCTGAGCTTGATCCCGAAATCGGCAAGGATATCATCCACCGAACTTCTGAGCTGGCGCCGTGCTTCCTCTTTGGATATATCTTTGGTGTTGATATCAAGCGTTTCAAAGAGGCGTTCTTTTAATTCCTTTAACAGGTCTTTTTCAGGCTCGGAAAGAACAGGTTCGATCACCTGGTAGGTATATTCATGCGTGGAGTGATCATAGATGACCCGGACATATGCGTAGGGTTCATTAACCGGGTACATCTCCATCTCTTCGACGCCCGGTTTCGCCTCGAAGGAAAGATCCACAAGGGGGCCATGCTCTTTGGGATTGTATTCCACGGTTGCTGAATGTATGGCGCTGAAAAGTGCTGCAAAGCGGGACTTCTTTTCTGCAGTCGGGGTTACCTTTTCATCATTGAATGAAAACCCGGATTCGAGATCCTTGAACCCCGCCATCGAGAATTCCCGTTTCCAGATATCCGCAAGCTCCGGGGGAAGGGTTCCGATCCCGGTGCTCTCGAACGCATTTATTCTCCCGTGAAGTTTGATTTCTTCTATCTGGAATGTCGCACCTTTTGGGAGGATAAGCCCGGAGAGGTCGGAGATCTGGTCAACAGAGATGACCCGCTCCTCTTTTTCACCCGCACCGGTGTCATCAGCAGAGAGCCCTGATGTGGCTTTCGGGGCTTTCTTCTGGTTCCTGAAAAATGAGGCACTTTTGCGATCACGGGGATCTTCGTCTATAATTTCAACAACGGGTTCGCCCGGGGATTCAGCAGAGGGGGGAATGGCATTTTCTTTGGCAGGGGATGTGGGTGCGGCAGGTGCAGTCCCTGACTGTGCCAGAAATGTTCCCAGCACATCATGCACATCAGTTCCTTTCACACCATCAGGCTGTTGAACCGGTTCGGGCTTAGGCATATCTTCAAGCAGATCATCGAAATCATCCCCCTCATCAGGAGATGTTGGAGTCGGCACATCGACAGTACCCGTAGTACCCAGGGGTGTGTTGCCGGTTTCACTCATGCCAAGTTTCTGTATAAGTGCAGAAAAATCACCCACACCGCCCGGTTCCGGTACTCCGGATCTCAGATTCTTTTCGGGGGGTGATGCTGGTACCGGGACTGCCGGTTCACCTTCCGGAGCCGGTGCACCTTCGGGAGCAGTGCCAGCCCTGTTCATGCCAAGTTTCTGTATAAGTGCAGAGAAATCACCCGCACCGCCCGGTTCCGGTGCTCCGGATCCCAGACTCTTTTCCGGGGGTGATGGTACCGGGACTGCTGGATCACCTTCCGGAGCCTGTGCACCCCGGATTTTTTTTAGAAGGGTACTAATATCATCATGAGCCTCATCATCTGATTTCAACCTGAACCGCCTCCTTTCTGGTGATATCGCTCACAGGGATTTTATAAAAGATTATTTTATCTCGCACTATATCTATCCTCTGAAACTGTTTGAGAAAGTTACCGGATCCTGCATCAATCTTACCTGGATCAGGCATCATCCGCCCACCTCATTCTGGATACTTTTAAGAAGGACCCGCATGAGGCCAAGCTGGACCTCTGCACGGGTGATAATGCAGATAAAAAGATCCCCGCAGGGTGCAATAATAAATTTATTATCCGCTGTTTCAAGGATCAGCTGATTGGGCTGCCCGAGATTCATATCCTGTGCGATTCTGGTTCCTGCCCGCAGGAGATCCTCCGCACGTGCAGCCACATGCTCAAAATCCCCCTCCCCCAGTGACTGTACCGGAAATCCTTCATAGAAAGCAGAGACCGCCACGACGCCGGGCTGGCTGATAATTTTTGCAAGGGTTGATTCATTAAGGGATATAGGGGGATGTCGGGGAGATTCGTGTGTCGCTGCCAGGGCAGGGGTGTCTATAGCAGCTGAAGGAACCGCTTCTATGAGGAGTCCCCCCTTTGTGCACATTTCCAGTGCCTCTGAAAAATCTTCATCGCTGTACGCCCTCATAACAAAATTCTGTTGAGGCAGACTGTTATCGCCGCCAGAGGCAGACATCAGATTATGGACCGCAGCTGCCCCCCGGTAAACCCCGTCTTTGTCTTTAAAGTATGCGGCAATCAGGTCTCCATTACGCGTAAGAATGAAACCCTTTCCCCGGCCGGAGTCGATCATGATTGCCCCCTTAAATGCCATCAGGTACTGGAGCATACCCTCTTTCTGGGGATTTATAATGATACCCCCTTCTGTTCCTGCCGGCAGTTTCATAAAAAGGGATCTAAAGATAAGGGAACTATAGTGCCGCGACAATACGTTCCTTGTTCTTCTTTAATTCGTAACGAATCCTTCCGATATTTGCCGTTGTATCTGCAACGAGGGCGATCAATTCGTCCGCAGAGAGGGGGGCAAGAATAATAGGACCTTTCTCCAGTTCAACAAGCATCTGGGAGAGTTCACCTTTCCCCAGAGTATTTCCCATTGCTTCAGAAGTACCCAGCCCGGTCGAGGCCATGGCACCTAGTGCCTCGATATCGACCTTACCGGAAACCGCACTTTCGATCACGAACCCGTCACGTCCGACGACCACTGCCGCGGATACCCCCTCAACCCTCAGAAACTCCTCTAATAACGGCTTGAGCATCTTCCCACCACTTAATAAATGTTACTCTCTTGCTTTTTTTCTATTAAAATGTTGGGTTTTTTCCGGGAGAGCGTGCGGATTTGCCCACTAAAATACCAAAATCTGCGCTTGGCTGAAACCGGTGTTTCAAGCAGGTAATAAATACGATACCTGTTTAGAAACCGGTTGAGAAAAGAATGCCGGACTTCCCGAAATCGGTACCCTGAAAATGTGTGATAATACGTCCCAAATATTTCAAAAAAAAAAGAAACTATATACAAGAATGCGATCATTAGAGTGATCATGCAACTTCCCCGCGGGACATTCCGCGAGATCCAGAAAAATCTAAAAACCGGAGACCTCCTTATAGATCTGGAGCGGGGAAAATTCTCCGGAATCTGCAGTATTTCGTGCCGGGATAGTATCAGCACGCTCGTGCTGAAATCGGGAAAATGCATCCTTGCAGAGTATAACACTTTCAAAGGGGATGCTGCACTTGAGGGCCTGCTTGTGGCCCTCGCAGATGAGGATATTGATGCAGCACTTTCAACCCTGAACGAGGCGCAGATCCAGCTTTCCCTGGAATTCAATAAATCCGAGCGGATCACAAAAACCGGCCGTACCTCTCCGGCACCCCACAAACCTGCAAATCCGCCGTTACATCCGGTTCAACGGTCGATGGAGAGAAAACCCGGCCCGGCCCCGGCAGCAAATCTCTCTCCCTCTCATGAAAACTGGTCAAATCCCGCTGCACAACCGGCAAAAATGACACCCCGACCTCTCGCAGGCCCGAAAACTGCCTCTAATGGGCCTCCGGCCTCGATCCGGGCAGCATCTGCATCGGTTCCCGAGAAGAGGGAGCCCCTGGAAAAAGATGTCTCACAAAACAGTTCAGAGAACACCTTTGATACTCTTGATTCAATGAACCTGGACCAGGTGACGGACAAGATCAGGGACGATTGCAAAACGATGGTAAAAAATCTTCATCTTGATCATCTGATGGACCGGGACTAGTTTAAAAGGAGGCCGGCGGGATGTCCATGATCTTTGGTATTGACAGTACGATATTCATCCTTGTGACGGGTATTGTGATCGTGATCTGCATTACGGCCGGTCTTGTCATAAAAAGACTCCGTGACAATGCGAGCGCCAGATTGCGTACCCTTATTGAAGACCCGTGCCATATTCCCCTCCGCGTACAGAAAGTTCTGGTGGATACCACCGGGATCTCTGCTGATAAGGCGATTTGTACATCCCCTCATCGTCCATTGGAGATTAACTGTATCGAGGGCATGGGAGATCTTTCAGAAAGTCTTGCAGCTCTTGCAAAAAAACATTTCCTTGATGAGATCACACTCGCTACGGCAGACGGACTTTTACTGGCATCTTCCATCAAGTCACCGTCAGCTGATGATATCGCGAGGTACTGCGGGATGTATATGGATAATCCACAGATCCGGCTTCCCGGGATTATGCTATTTGGCATAGTGTATAAGGGGTCGGATCTTATCGTGATTGCAAAAATAAACGACCCTGCTCTTCAGGAACCAGAACAGGAACTTATATGCGAGACAAAAGATATTTTAAACTCGTGGATATAACACAGATATGAAAGACATAAATAAAATATTTCCTTATACGTATAATTGAAGTAAATTATAGTCGTAATGACAGGTGTACGATGGTCAAGGTATACACGATTGCATCCGGAAAAGGAGGTACGGGTAAAACCACCGTTTCTGTCAATCTGGGAACGATGCTTGCCAAACTGGGAAAAGAGACGTACCTTATGGATGCTGATATCGGCATGGCAAACGTCGGTCTTATCTTGGGGTTGCAGGATGCCCCGGTAACCCTGCATGAGATCCTTGCGGGAAAAAATAATATTGATGAGGGGATCTATAATGGCCCGGCCGGACTCAAGGTTATCCCGAGTGGCATATCCCTGCAGGGTTTTCAGCAGGCAGACCCGGACAAGATTCGCGACGTTTTGTCGGAGATTGTAAAAAGGTGCGAATTTTTACTGATAGATGCTCCTGCCGGTATAAGTAAGGATGGCGTGGTGCCGCTGGCCGTTGCTGATGAGGTTATCTTGGTCGTCAACCCGGAACTCTCATCAATTGTCGACGGCCTTAAAACAAAAATCCTCACGGAAGTGGTAGGCGGACATGTTCTCGGTACGATCATCAACCGCGTAGATCAGGATAAGAGCGAGATTATTTCCAAAAAGATGGAGAAAGTTCTCGGGGTAAAGGTTCTCGGGATTATACCGGAGGATGCCAATGTGAGGCGGGCTGCAGCTGCCCGAGCCCCCATTGTCATTAACTATCCGGATTCACCTGCATCAAAAGCAATACAGAGGATTGCGTCAGACCTTATTGGCGTCGCTTACACGGAGAGCCCGGTTAAAGTCGCCAGAGAAGGATTTATCGACCGTTTCTCCAAAGCACTTTTCAAAAAGAAGTCCGAGAAGTAACTTTTGTTAAATCTTCATTTTGTCTTTTTCTTTACCGTTCTGGCATTCCTATCTGGGAGCGTTGTTCAGGCTTTTCCCGCCATCTTGATTTCGGTAAGTGTCTTTTCCCGGATCTGGACGGACACCCCGATCATCTCATTCTTATCGTCTTTTACTGGACGCGCTGTGAGTGCGACAAATCGTTTTTTGTTTGCCAGGGTAACAAGCACTGTATTGAGATCATAGGTTACCACAATCTTATCCCGGATCACATCGAGAGCCGGGTCATTGATCCGTTCTCCGGTTTGCTTGTTGACGAGAATCAGCACCTGTTTGAGGGGTTTTACCAGTACATCCTTTTCCAGAACATCCAGAAGCCTGCAGGAATACGGGTTCAGAAAGATGATACGGCCCCTGGTGTCGGTAATGATCACCGATTCGAGTGCTGCCATGATCTTCTTCATATCCCAGAGAGCGGCCTTGTCATAATACCGTTTGCGCATGCTGTGGTTGTACAGTGCAATCTCAATATTGGAGACGATCTCGTTCGAGGTGAATGGTTTGAGGATAAAACCATACGGTTCTGCTACCTTTGCACGGCTGAGGGTTGCATCGTCGCACTGGCCGGTCAAAAAAATCACCGGGATGTGGAAGATGGAATAGATATACTGTGCAGCAGAGATACCATCAAGCGACCCGGCAAGGTTGATGTCCATGAGAACGAGATCCGGGAGGCATCCTGCGGCCTTCATGACCGCCTCTTCCCCGGTGGTGACCTTGCCGGCAACAGCATACCCCTTCTTTTCAAGGATTACGCCGATGAGGTTGGAGATTATTTCGTCATCTTCCACGATCAGGATCTGAAGAGCTGCGGGCATAGGATTCACGGAGATGACTTTTTCCTATTAGAACAATATGTGGTTCAATTACATAAGTATAGATTTTTAGGATATATTAATAGCCTTGCAGCCAGCACTATCCCCGCACCACGTAGATTCATTGTGCTGATAGGAAAAGTCAACAAGAAACATTAATGTATTCTACACATTTGGGTGACCCTTAAAAAAACCGGAAAAAAGGGACTGGTTCCCCTTTCTTGAGGACATGCGCACATATTCGTTTTATTCAGGTTTGTTGGTGATGGTGAAAACGCAGAATTCGTCACCTTTCGAACGGCATTTTATTTCACGGCCCTGCACTTTGACACCAAAGGATCCTTCTATTATCCCGGCGAGCAGACCTGCAGTGCAGTAGCAGACGTTCTTTCCCGTCGTCCCGAATGCTTCGGATTCAACAGTGTGTTCGAGTGTGATGGTCTTCTCCTTTTTGGCTTCATTCCACTCGCTTTTGACCAGCCGGAACCAGCCCATCTGGGAATAGAAGGTGAACGCCATATCGGCGAGCGTGTTTGGCTGGGTGATACCCATATTTTTATAGTGTTCGACGTTCTCCTTACCCAGGTCCATGTAGGCACGGTAGTTTACGCCGCCTGCCGGCATCTCGCCCATGGTCTTTTTAAGGGAGTTCATCATGGACGTGAAGACAAACCTCGGCATGATGACCACCGGATCATCGATCAGCTTGATCGTCCCTTCCACCGGCCTGTGGTCGATGAACTCGGTAATGGCTGAATCGCCTTTAACCACAGACTGTGCCTTGAACTTCCAGCTGGGATCTACCTGGTCGATAACAAATTCGCAGCAGTCGTCACCGTTTGCCACACATTTACGTTCAAGGCAGTACCAGTTCTTGCTGGTGATAGCCATCATAACCCCTTCGATCCACCCCATGTGTACCCCGCAGACCGGCATCTTCCAGTCCTTTAAGATATCAGCTTCGAACGTATGCTTTGTGCGGAGGACAATCCTCTTTTCACTTTGCTCCACGAGTTCAAACGGTGCCCCCCAGCCCTGCTGGTGCTGGAGTTTGAATACAAGCATGAGAAATTCTCCGGGTGTCAGATCCATGCCAAATTTTTTTAAAAGATTATACAGGCCAATGGATCCCATGCCCACAGACCGGAACAGCTTGCGTACTGCCTTTACTGCCAGCTTTTTGTTTAAGTGAGACTCGTACATCTCGTAAATAGCTTTAATCAGGTAATTAGGGTTGCTTGCTGTTTTCACCCCGAAAACCGAGTAGTTACCTGCCACCGGGTCAAGTTCGATATAGGGAGTGATATCCTTCTCTCCCTTGATCAACGCCTCGAAGTCCTCACGTCCAATCTTCATGCGCGATCACTCTGTTATTCTATAATTAAAGGATTTCGTCTTGATCCCGGTGGTTTTTTCCGTCGGAAATCAGAAAAAATAGAGCGGTAACAATCCCCGTTTGGGTATTAAATATCCAGAATATGGAAGGGGTGTGATTCATCAAAGATGATCGGGAAATGCGTCACGGTCTGGGTCCGTTCCTGGACAAGGCAGACATAATCGCCGTGCATCACACGGAAACTGACCTCCCCGTTCCCGGTAGTGATATCGCTTCCCACAATCTTTCCGTCTTTCCTGATAGAGACCCGCACCCCGTTCTGCGGTTGCTTTTCCCGGCGTACGGAAAGGGTCACCACCCCGATACCCTGGCTTTTTCTCCCGATCTCCGGGACCGTATACATAACATTTTTCCGGATATGTTCCTTTTCGAAGATCCGGCACCCCATAACAAGAGCATCGATAATATCCGGTTTTACATCGCAGAGGACATAGTCCCTGTCTCCCCTGATATGGACAACTGCCTTGTCGCCAAAAAGCGACCCATCGGTATCCACAAAGAGCGCTCCTTCCGGCTCACCATTTAAGAATGCAAGATAATACTTGCTGCTCCCTTCTTTTGCCACGGCGATAGCATTCAGGTGCCGGGATGCGGTAAGCGTGAGCAGTTCAGCGAGGGAATAGGTGCCCAGATATTTTGACCCCTTGAGGATGTTTTCCAGCAGTTCCTGAAGATCCATGAATTTATCCTCTTACGTGCACGCGGAGGAATATTTTGATTCTCCCACAGACTGCCCTTTTAATAATCTCGATTATTTATTCGCAACCGGTGTATTATATATTTGCGAAGTTATCTTCGCGCGAATGAAGAAGAACCCCATTTAAAAGCGATTCCACTGCAACCTTATCTTTTCACCATAAGAGGATTCCGTTCTATCCTCCCCGGGAATCGCCATGCATAAGTTGTAGGAGATATAACGGTATTTCTGCTTATGATATTTTTCCCGATGGTGATCTCCGCTGTTGCGGTTCTTGCTACCCTTGTCTATGCCTCTTACCTGGACATCAAAGACCGTCGCGTGCCGTTCAGGACATGGTATCCGATGGTTATTGTAGGAATCGCGGCAACGATCGTACTCTTCTACCAGCAGACCGGAAATATCAGCCTGATCGTTGGTTACCTCGCCCTGATAGCCAGTTTCTTTTACGCGGACTATATCGACAACCGCGACCCTGACACCCCGTTCAGGTTTTATTACCTGGCAGCCGTTCTTGCCCTTCCCGCCATCTCCTGGTTTATCATACCGGCTATTTCTACAGGAAAACTGCCCGAGATCCAGCTCATCCCTTGGTACGTGATGTTTGTCGGGCTTCTTGCCTATGTATCCTACCGGGAATCCAAAAAGAGACCGGAGCGGAAACTTACAGCAAAACAGCTCCGGAAAGATAACATGCTGGATTCAAATGTGGAAGCCGTCTTAACCCGCTGGTATTTCGTCCTGGTTATTATCATTCTTGCCATCGCGTCGTTCTACATGATCGGCGGCGGGAGCTGGGGAGTCTCCGGCATTTATATCGCCCTCGCGGCCATCTTCTGTGGTGTCTTTTACATCTTCGGCCAGATGCACTTCTTTGGCGGCGCCGATGCATGGGCACTTATCTTTATTGCATTCTGCATCCCGACCTTCCCCATAACCCCCCTCCTCAATACGCCACCGCTCGGGTTCCTCTCCTTCTCGGTGCTGATCAATGCGTTGATCCTCAATCTGGTCGCACCGGTGGGTATTTTCATTATCAATATCGTAAAAGGAAACCGCGCTCCGCTCCAGTACATGTTCTTCGGGTTCCCGGTCGAAGGAGAGAAAATCCAGGATTCATGGGGCTTTGTGATGGAGGACTTCACTGAAACAAAGGGCATTGTGGAGCGGAAATTTATCGGATTCTGGGACTCCTTGCGCAGGATGCGTTCTGACGAAGGCAGGATCTATACAAAAGATCTCCGGGAACACCCTGAAGAGTTCGAAAAGGAACTGGGGCTCTACAAAAAAGCAGGAACGGTCTGGATCTCCTATGCCGTCCCGTTCATTATCCCAATCACTGCCGGCCTTATCACCGCTATTGTCTGCGGGGATTTCCTGCTTGCAATCATGACCTTCATTACCGGTGGTGCATAAGGTGCTTCCCCTCCGGTTCTCTGACGGTGGGCTGATCCCGGTGATCGTGCAGGATACAAAAACCCGGGATATCCTCATGATGGCATACGCAAACGAGGAGGCAGTGCGCCTCACGGAGACGACCGGCTATGCCCATTACTACAGCCGGAGCCGGAAAAAACTCTGGAAGAAAGGCGAGGAGAGCGGCCATTTCCAGAAAGTGGTGAAAATCCTAGTGGACTGCGACGAGGACTGCATCCTTTACGAAGTTGAGCAGACCGGTGCTGCCTGCCATACCGGGTACCACAGCTGCTTTTTCAGATCGCTTGACGGGGATATTATCGGCCGGAAGATCTTTGATCCGGAAAAAGTCTATGGCAGGACCGGGCACTGATTCCGTGTCCGGCGCTGGATTATTTCATCAGGGCATTTCCTGTGGCAGGCATACGATGAGACGATATGTATGAGCGATTCACCTGATACACGAGAAGCCACAAACCGGCTAAAAGAGCGCACCGCTCACCTTTCAGTCATCTCCAATACCGGTCTTGTCATCCTGAAATTTGGTGTGGGCTTTGCCATCGGCTCCGTGAGTATACTCTCTGAGGCCATCCATTCCTCCATGGACTTGCTCGCCGCGGTCATCGCCTTTTTTTCAGTGAAAAAATCCGCAGAGCCACCTGATGCCGGCCACTCGTTCGGGCATGGGAAATTCGAGGATGTCTCCGGGCTTATCGAGGCGCTGCTCATTTTTGTTGCGGCGATCGTGATTATCCTTGAAGCCTCCTTCAAACTGCTGGGGGGACAGGGACCGGAGTTCTCTCCCGCCCTGCTGTCGGCCGGTATTGTGGTGATGGGCATATCGGTACTCGCCAACTGGTATGTCTCCACACGTCTCATGAAGGTAGCAAAAGAGACAGAGTCCATTGCCCTTGAGAGCGACGCGTGGCACCTGCGGACAGATATTTATACATCGCTTGGTGTTTTTGCAGGATTGATCCTTATCCATTTCACCGGCCTTACGGTTCTTGACCCGATCATCGCCATTGCGGTTGGCCTTGTGATCCTGAACGCCGCGGTCAATCTCCTGAAACGGTCGTTTGCCGATCTCATCGATCATTCGATCCCCAAACTGGATGAAGACCGGATCAAGGCGATCATCTGCGCTCATGCAAGCGAATATGCCGGGTTCCACGGTCTCCGTACACGGCGGTCAGGGCCGGAAATATTTATCGAATTTCATTTGGTGGTTCCCGGTGAAGTTTCTGTCAACCAGTCCCACGATCTTGCCGATCACCTCGAAGCAGACCTGCTCGTGGAGTACCCGAGAGCAAATGTGACCATCCATATCGAGCCCTGCAACAAAGGATGTAACCGGTGCGGTTCATTTTGTACATATTATGAAAAGGAAAAACTGCACAAACCGTGAATGCGGGGAATTCGTTTTTTTTAAATAGTTTAAAAACCGGACTGGTGGATGGGATCGTTCTTCTTGATCTACATCTCTTGAACCCGACCTTTTGGAAGCGTCACGATAAAAGATGACCCCCGGACATCGGGAACCAGCGTAATTCCAGATCCTCTCACTTTATAGATAGAGACATATGATTAATATACTCACCTCTATTTGTCTCTTTTTAATGTATATACGTACATATTCTATGTCGAAAAACTGTATATTAACTCTGGTTGATTTGATGATCGAACACCATGAAAACGAAACGGAGTTCGTATGTATTTGTGACAGTATGCCTCGCGGCATTACTCATTGTATCGATGCTCGTTGCCGGCTGTACCAGCAACGGGACAACCGCTTCCCCGGCTGCAACCCAGACACCAGCCGCTGCAGCAGCCACGCAGGCAGCCGCAGCCACTGCAGCCCCGGTAGTATCAGCGACGGCAGTTCCGACAACTGCAGCACAGCCGGAAAGCATTTCAGTTTCTGGTTCGACAACCGTCCTGCCCATTGCACAGGCTGCAGCCGATGCCTATGAGAAACTGCACCCAGAAGCAAACATCCAGGTATCCGGTGGCGGATCGGGTGTCGGTGTCGCCGCAGTCGGTGCAAAGACCGTTGATATTGGTATGAGCTCTGCAGCAATAACCCCGGCTCAGATGAAACAGTATCCGTCCTTTAATGTGATCACCGTTGCTCACGATGGTATCGCAATTATCGTCAACCCGCAGAACACGATCCAGTATATCACCCTCGATCAAGTCAACCAGATATACACCGGTAAGATCACCAAGTGGACCCAGATTACCGGTGCAAGCGTTCCCAACACCAACAACCAGATTGTGCTCATCGGACGTGACAGTTCATCCGGTACCCGCACGTATTTCGATCAGACTGTATTAAACAATGGGAAACCGGCGACTTCCATGCTTGAACAGAATTCCAACGGTGCAGTCGCACAGAGTGTTGCCCAGACTCCCGGAGCAATCGGGTATGTATCTATCGGGTTCCTCTCATCGGATGTCAAGGCATTGCCCATCTGGTACAATGCTCAAAGCATGATTGTACCCAGCCAGGCTACAGTCGCGAACAAGACCTATCCGATCTCCCGTGACCTCTACATGATCACAAACGGCCAGCCCACCGGCCTAGCAAAGGATTACATCGACTTTATCCTCAGCCCGGACGGCCAGAAGATTGTATCAGATCAGGGCTACGTCCCCCTGACGTCCTGATGGGATCATCACACAAAACCACTTCACTTTTTTGGTTTTAAGGGGGCGACTAACGATTACATTCTTACAAAGGTTTACCGGGAGTGCCGCAGGGTGTACCGCGCAGGTTTCCCGGATCAAGGAAAAAATTGTCAAATCCGTCTTCTTCCTCACAGCATTCTTTGCAGTTGTCGTTGTTTCATTTATCCTGCTCTTCTTGCTCCGGGATGGCTATCCGATCTTTCAGACAGTGGGTATCTTCAATTTCCTCTTGGGAAGTTCGTGGACTCCTTCCGCTGTTGAACCCAGTTACGGGATCTTTGCCCTCATTATCGGGACGATCCTCGTTACCCTGGGTGCCATGATATTTGCTGTCCCGCTTTCCATCGGCTGTGCGATCTATATATCAGAACTCGCCTCCCCCCGGGTAAAAAGTATTCTCAAGCCGGCAACAGAACTACTTGCCGGGATTCCTTCAGTAGTCTACGGTTTCTTTGGTCTGATTGTACTGACCACGTTCATCCGTACTACGTTTAACATCCCGACCGGGCAGACGTGGCTTGCCGGGTCGGTTCTCCTTGGGATCATGGCACTTCCCACGATCATCAGCGTATCCGAAGATGCCATCAGTTCGGTTCCCCGTGAATATCACGAGGGGTCTCTCGCTGTCGGGGCCACCCGGTGGCAGACGATCAGCCGGGTCGTTGTCCCGGGCGCCCTCTCCGGGATTGCTGCTGCGATCATCCTCGGTATCGGCCGAGCGATCGGTGAGACCATGGCTGTTATCATGGTGACCGGAAATGCAGCTCTCATCCCGGACCCCATCTGGAATGTGCTATCCCCCATCCGCACCCTCACCGGAACACTTGGTATCGAGATGGGTGACGTTGCGGTCGGAAGCGATCACTACCACGCTCTCTTCGGTCTCGCCGTTGTCCTGCTCATCATCGCGCTCATTGTCAATCTGAGCGCAGTGGCAATACTTTCGTACCTCCGTGACGGGAGAAACGCAGGTCCTGCCCGCTCTCCCCGTTTCAAATCGCCGTTTTACTCATCGCTCAAAAACAAATTCGACCAGTGGTTCCGGATCGTTGCCCTCGTCCTGCTCATACTGCTGCTCCTTTCTGCCGGTCTCTGGTGGGCAGCACTGGCAGTCGTTCTTGCGGCAGCAGCTTGGCATTACGGCAGGGACCGGCTCTCACAAAAGTATATCCAGACAATAGCCTTTGCCGTGATTACGGCAGCGGCACTGATCGTTCTTGCAATCCTCGCGATCATTCTCGGAGACATCATTATCAACGGCTTCCCTGCACTCTCCTGGGATTTCCTTACCCAGGCCCCCAGCAATCTTGGCAGGTCCGGGGGAATTTTCCCGGCGATTGTCGGAACCCTGTACCTGGTAACCGGTGCCATTCTCATTGCGTTGCCCATTGGGGTCGGGGCTGCGATCTACCTTGTTGAATATACCCGCGAGGGCCGGATTACAAAACTGATCAGGACGGGCGTGGACCTCCTCAACGGAACGCCGTCAATCGTCTTTGGCCTCTTTGGTTTTGCATTCCTCGTACTCTTTCTCAAGATCGGCGTCTCACTCCTTGCAGGTATGATCACGCTCGCCCTGATGGTACTCCCGACCGTCATCCGAACAACGGAAGAATCCCTTAAAAATGTCCCGCAGTCACTCCGTGAGGGGAGCCTTGCTCTCGGGGCCACCCAGTGGCAGACGATCCGAAAGGTCGTCATCCCCCCGGCAATCCCGGGCATTGTCACCGGGGCGATCCTCTCTATCGGCCGGGCGGCCGGAGAGACGGCACCGATCATGTTCGTAGCAGTCGTCTTCTCAACCCGGTTCCTGCCAAACTCGCTTTTTGAACCGGTCATGGCACTGCCGTACCATCTCTACATCCTTTCGACCAATGTACCAAACTCATCGACCAACAGGTACGGGACGGCGCTTGTCCTCCTGATGCTGGTCGTGGCGTTTTACTCGGTCGCGATCCTGATCAGAAGTCATTATGCAAAAAAGGCACGGGGATAACTTATGTCGGATACAACAATCATTTCCACACGGAACCTGAACCTCTGGTATAACGAGAAACATGCACTCCAGGATATTTCCATGGAGATTGAAAAGAAAAAGACCACTGCACTGATCGGACCTTCCGGGTGCGGGAAATCCACGCTCCTGCGGTGTTTCAACCGGATGAACGATCTCATCAACCGGGTAAAGATCACCGGGGAACTCCTGCTTGATCA